>HotLOscill_hetero_coDRAFT_1000055_pt1 | contig 118175 bp, 106 predicted proteins | sample HotLakmetagenome_2_FD_10650 | JGI IMG/M metagenome (IMG submission 10650)
AATACCTCGGCCAGCGCCCACACGAATTACTTGGTCAACTTTTTAAAGAGCGTTCGGGCTTCGAACTATCCCGATCAAGGCCGCGTATTCTACATCGAATCACCGCCTTGTCAACCGCTTTGTGAAGAAATTAAAAACTCGAAATCTTCAATTAATTCAAACGGTTGCCTTTCAATTTCTGACCCGCCTCAGGGGCGTGTCCCTCGAAAGAGATGCGTATTCTACAGAGCTCACTTGAGGTGTCAACGATTCGTTATAACTTTTTTCTCAAACCGGCAATTTAACGTCAGAACTGGGCTTTCACCGCCGCCGCTGAACGGACGGCCTTCTCTCTTGCCTGGGCTATGGAATCAGCCAATGCCAAAGCAACGCCCATTCTGCGACGCCCCCTGAGCTCGGGTTTACCAAAGAGCCTTATAAAGGTATCAGGTTCCGCCAGGGCATTTTCAACCCCTGTATAACAGACCGCATCGGAATCCCCCTCGGGAAGGATCACGGCGGACGCCGACGGCCCTTGCTGACGTATCGCCGGTATCGGTAGTCCAAGTATGGCACGGGCATGCAGGGCAAACTCCGACAGATCCTGGGACACTAATGTAACCAGCCCCGTATCATGGGGACGGGGTGAGACTTCGGAAAACCATACCTGATCGCCCCGGACAAACAGCTCTACCCCATAAACACCATAACCACCAAGGTCCGACACAACGGCTTCTGCAATCTCACGAGATCGTTCAAGGGCTTTATCGTTCATCGGTTGTGGCTGCCAGGATTCACGGTAATCACCATCTTCTTGTCGGTGCCCGATCGGATCGCAGAAGGTTATGCCATTGCGGTGCTTTACCGTCAGCAACGTTATCTCGTAATCGAAATCCACAAACCCCTCGACGATGACACGCCCCTTGCCGGCACGGCCTCCAGTCTGGGCATAGTCCCAGGCAGCATCTATATCACTGACGGTTCTGACAGTACTCTGCCCCTTGCCCGAGGAACTCATGACCGGCTTGACCACCAGCGGAAGCCCGATTTCCTCCACCGCGGCGAGATAATCTTCCCTGGATTCGGCAAACCGGTAAGGCGAGGTAGGAAGCCCCAGCTCCTCTGCGGCCAGGCGGCGAATACCTTCACGGTTCATCGTAAGGTTCACGGCTCTTGCTGTCGGGATAACCCGGTAACCTTCACTTTCGAGCTTTACCAGTTCGGGCGTGGCTATGGCCTCAATCTCGGGAACGATCAGGTGGGGCCGCTCTTGTTCAATCACCCGCCGAAGGGCCTCTCCATCCAGCATATCCACCACGTGACTGCGATGGGCCACTTGCATGGCCGGCGCATTGGCATAGCGGTCAACGGCAATAACCTCCACCCCGAACCGCTGAAGCTCGATAACCACTTCCTTTCCCAGTTCGCCGGAACCACAAAAAAGAACCCGGTAGGCGTTATCCTTGAGCGGGGTTCCAATCTTTACCGATTCAGATGCAACGGTGTCGGACATGTTTCCTGGCCCTTTCGTTAATTGATCATCACTTTCTGTTCGCGTTCGGCCACTTTTTCCAGTACCGCACGTCGCTCTTCATCAGTAAGCCGCGGCCACTGCATGATTTCATCACCAGTACGCTGGCAACCAACGCAAATATCATTCTCATCCAGCGCGCAAATGCTGACGCATGGCGAAGCTACTCTGTCTTTCCGGCTCATTGATCTGGCTCACAGGGCTTCAGGCAGTCGAGGTAGTTTCCGGCATTTTTCACATAATGCGCCGCGCTCAGCTCCAGCATTTTCTTCTGGCTGTCGTTCAGTTCGCGTTTTATCTTACCCGGAGAACCGACCACCATGGAGCCGTCCGGAACTTCCATGCCCTCCGGTATCAGGGTGTTGGCACCAATCAGGCAGTGCTTGCCAATTTTCGCCCCGTTCAACACCACCGCGTTGATTCCAATCAGGGAATAGTCTCCAATCTGGCAGCCGTGCAGCATCACCTTGTGCCCCACCGTCACGCCTTTGCCAATGGTCAGTGGCAGGCCCGGATCCGTGTGCAGAACCGATCCGTCCTGAACATTGCTTTCCGGACCAACGGTGATCAGCTCATTATCGCCACGGATAACCACGTTGAACCACACACTGGCTTTGTCCATCAGCTTGACGCTGCCGATAACACTTGCGTTGTCAGCAACAAAATGACCATCACCTTCCAGCTCGGGTTTTCGATCACCCAGCTCATAAAACATGTCAGCCTCCTTGAGGGGGTTCGAGTAGATCAATGCCGGCATCGTAGACGGCATTCAGAAAATCAACCAGGACCACAGCGGACAAGCCCCAGATCTGATACCTGTCCCAACGGTAACAGGGCACATAAAAGGTATTGTTGAGAAAGTTCAACGGGTCTGTGCGGTGGCGCTTATCTTCCAGGAAAAACTCAACAGGCACCCTGAATATACTTTCTATTTCCGCCGGATTTGCGGTCAACGGGTGATCGCCCGGCACCACGCCTACGTAAGGAGTTACCAGAATCTGATGCAAAGACATCACCTGACTTAATGGCGCGATCAACTGAACCTGTTCCGGCGGCAACCCGATTTCTTCGTGGGTCTCCCTCAAGGCGGTAGCAGCAATAGACTTGTCTTCGGGATCGCGTCTGCCTCCCGGAAAGGATACCTGCCCCCGGTGAGTACTCAGGTTTTCAGACCTCAGGGTGAAGATAATCTCAGGATTGTCGAGGTTATCGGTCACAGGAACCAGTACGCCGGCTTCGGGGTAATCGAGCGTCAGTAATCGGGGAACATAACCTGAGAGGCGTTTGGTAAGAAGATCGCGCAAAACACGGCTCCGTTTTTACATCTGGCTATTGAATGAGACGCCGGCAGCACGGATAGTTACAATTGCTACCACACATTTGCCCAGTATACGGTGAAACGAATGAAATACTGCAGTACATGCGGCCATCCTGTCGAACAACGCGTCCCCGAGGGCGACAATCGTCACCGTTATGTCTGCATCAGCTGTGAGACCATACATTACCAGAATCCCCGCATTGTGGCGGGAACGGTTCCGATCTGGCAGGGAAAGGTACTGCTGTGCCGCAGGGCCATCGAACCCCGCTATGGCTACTGGACATTGCCCGCGGGCTTTATGGAAAATTCGGAGACCACCCTTGAGGCCGCCACCCGTGAAACCCTGGAAGAAGCCCTGGCCGAGGTCACGGTGGACAACCTCTACACCATCATCCACGTCCCCCATATCGACCAGGTTCACATGTTCTACCGGGCGACCCTGACCAGTGAAAACTTCGGGGCCGGTGAAGAATCCCTGGAGACGAAGCTGTTCGATCTGGAGGAAATCCCCTGGGAAGAATTGTCATTCCCGACGGTACGTCGCACCCTGGAACTGTACCTGGAAGACGTAAAAAAGGAGCACTTCCCGGTGCATGTGGACGATATACGCTATCGCATGAAACCCCAGGGACAGTAAAGGCTACAACTCTTCCATCCGGAACACTTCGTAGGCGGGCTCTTCATAAGGATGCGACTCCTTGAGGGCCTGAACCGCGGACTTTATCAGCTCATCCCGGCAAACCAGCTCAACACGGTATTCTTCAACCTGCTCCACTTCACCGGTTTGCCCGAGAAAAGGCTTGCTACCTTCCAGCGGGCGAAACTGACCCTGCCCCTTGCACTGCCATGCACAACAATCGTAATCACCGATGCGGCCGGCACCAGATTCAAACAATGCCGCCTTGGTGGTTTCAAGGTGACTCTCTGGGACGAAATAACACATCTTGTACATAACCCGTCATCTCCCTTTTAACGTTGCGACGCAGGACCAACAATCCTGTTATCGGCGACACTCATGCGCATATTTTTTGTACAGATTAAGCAGTTAGCTACTTACCCACAGAATCTGTGGATAACTCTGGGGAAAGTTTTTGGGAACATGCCCTCACCCCCCGTAATTACTGCACTTTCGTTAAATTGGCGACAAATTCACCTACTTAATTAATTGCTTATTTATCAGTTGCTTACGCTGCCTGCACAAAAAATGAACCTGAAACCAATGCTTTGTTCACTGAACGCACAGCCATGCACCCGGAATGTGCATAAACTATTTTAGTCAAGGGAATTTTCGCACTTATAAACAGAAATTTCTCTTGAAATCCGTTGACAATTCAAGGCGCGGAAACAAAAAAGCCGGCCCAGGATCCGACACCTTATGCAGGTGCGTCCGGGCCGGCTTTGTCCACTCGGATCCGGGCCTAACCGAACCAACGTCTGGCGTTGCGGAACATACGCATCCAGGGCGCATCTTCGCCCCATTCTTTCGGGTGCCATGAGTGTTGAGAAGTGCGGAAGACCCGTTCCGGATGAGGCATCATGATCGTGACCCGTCCATCCCTGGTGGTGACACCGGTAATGCCCCCTTCGGACCCATTGGGGTTGTAGGGATAGCGTGTTGTAACCTGGCCACGGTTATCCACGTAGCGCAGGGCAACAAGTTCGTTATCCCCAAGCTGGTCCGCCGAGGTACCGGCGGAAAACTCCACCCTTCCCTCACCGTGCGCGACCGCAATCGGCATTCTGGAACCCGCCATGCCATCCATGAAAGCAGAAGGCGACGACATGACCTCTGCCATCACCAGCCTGGCCTCGAACTGTTCCGACTGATTGCGGACGAAGCGCGGCCAGCCCTCGCTGCCGGGAATCAGCTCGTGAAGATTGGACAACATCTGGCAGCCATTGCAGACACCCAACGCCAGGGTATCCTGGCGATTGAAGAATGCCGCAAACTGGTCACGAACCCGGTCACTGAAGAGGATGGACTTGGCCCAGCCCTCGCCGGCGCCCAGCACGTCACCATAGGAGAAACCACCACAGGCCACCAGGCTGTTGAAGCCTTCCAGTGAAACCCGGCCGGACAACAGGTCACTCATATGAACATCGACAGACTCAAAGCCAGCGCGGTCAAAAGCAGCCGCCATTTCGACCTGTCCATTCACGCCCTGCTCTCTCAGTACCGCAATCCTTGGCCGTGCCCCCTTGTTGATATAAGGCGCGGAAATATCTTCACTCACATCGAAGGTCAGTTCGGCATGCAGGCCGGGGTCGTCTGGCTCCAGGAGATTATCAAATTCTTCCTGTGCGCAATCCGCGTTATCACGAAGCGACTGCACCCGGTAACTGGTTTCCGCCCACAGGCGCTGGAGGTCTGCCCTTGGCCGGGCAATAACCTCCTTGCCCTCGAAGGTGTAGCGAATACAGTCGTCCTGGTTCAGGGTACCGATAACGGAGGTATGGTCACCCAGGCCTGCGGCTGAGAACTGCTGCAGCACAAAACCTGTTTCTTCACGCCTGACCTGAATAACCGCGCCCAGCTCCTCATTGAAAAGCTCGCGGGGGAACTGCGATGAGTCCTCGGCCAACCCATCCAGCTTGATATCAATCCCCGAACGTGCCGCAAAGCTCATCTCGGCCAGGGTCACAAACAGTCCGCCGTCGGAGCGATCATGATAGGCCAGCAGTTTGCCATCTTTGTTCAGGCCCTGAATCACCGCAAAGAATGCCTTGATGTCTTCCGGGTCATCCAGATCAGGTGCCACAGCACCAACATGCCGGTACACCTGCGCCAACGCAGAGCCGCCCAGGCGATTCTGGCCGGCCGCCAGGTCAATCAGAATCAGGTCCGTGTCGCCGGCATCGGTGGCCAGCTGCGGCGTCAGGGTCCGGTCAACATCAGTCACCGGAGCAAATCCGCTGATGATCAATGACAGGGGGGAGGTCACACTCTTCTGCTCACCGCTGTCTTCTTCCCATACGGTTTTCATGGACATGGAGTCCTTGCCTACCGGTATGGTGATACCCAGCGCCGGACACAGCTCCATACCGACGGCGCGAACCGTTTCATACAGGTTTTCGTCTTCGCCGGGATGGCCGGCTGCTGCCATCCAGTTCGCAGACAGACGAATGTCTGACAGCCTGGCAATGGGCGCTGCGGCAAGGTTGGTGATCACTTCACCAACAGCCATTCGCCCGGAAGCCGGCGCGTCAATGACCGCAACCGGGGTACGCTCTCCCATCGCCATGGCTTCGCCTGACTTCACATCAAATGATGAGGAAGTCACCGCGACATCGCAGACCGGCACCTGCCAGGGACCGGCCATCTGATCCCGGGCCACGAGGCCGGTAATGGTACGGTCACCAATGGTGATCAGAAAGCTCTTGGAGCCCACGGAAGGCAGACGAAGCACACGGTTGACCGCATCCCCGAGATTGATTTTGGTGGAATCGAAAATAGGCTTGGTAAATGAAGAACGTGAAACACTCCGGTGCATGCGGGGCGGCTTGCCAAAGAGAACGTCCATCGGGAGATCAACCGGACGATCATCGAAGTAGGAGTCACCGAGTTCGAGATGGTGTTCTTCTGTAGCCTCACCAATGACCGCGTAGGGGCAACGCTCACGGCGACAGAGAGCGTCAAATTTCTCCAGGTTCTCCGGCGCAACCGCCATCACATAGCGCTCCTGGGATTCGTTGCACCAGATCTCCAGTGGCGACATGCCGGGCTCATCGCTGGGAATATCCCGAAGCTCGAAGCGCCCGCCCCGGCCACCATCCTTCACCAGCTCCGGCATGGCATTGGAGAGCCCGCCGGCGCCAACGTCATGGATAAAGCAGATGGGGTTGTCGTCACCCATCTGCCAGCAACGGTCAATCACTTCCTGGCAGCGACGTTCCATTTCCGGGTTGTCACGCTGAACCGACGCAAAATCCAGGTTCTCGTTACTGGAACCGGAATCCATGGATGAGGCAGCACCGCCACCAAGGCCGATCAGCATGGACGGCCCCCCGAGGACAATCAGCTTTGCACCAACCGGTATATTGCCTTTCTCGACATGACTTGCACGGATATTGCCCAGGCCGCCAGCAATCATGATGGGTTTGTGGTAACCGCGCACTTCTTCACCGTCAGCACCCGGCACCAGCTCCTCAAAGGTTCGGAAATAACCGGTAAGATTCGGACGCCCGAACTCATTATTGAAAGCCGCACCGCCGATGGGGCCTTCAATCATGATGTCCAGCGGTGAGGCAATCCTGTCCGGCTTGCCATATCCCAGCTCCCAGGGCTGTGGATCTTCCGGAATATTCAGGTTGGAAACCGTAAACCCGGTCAGGCCAGCCTTGGGCTTGGAACCGCGGCCGGTCGCCCCTTCATCACGGATTTCACCACCGGAACCGGTCGCAGCACCCGCAGCCGGTGCGATCGCCGTGGGATGATTGTGGGTTTCCACCTTCATCAGAATGTGGATATCTTCTTCATGGTAGCGATAGACACCGGTTTCCGGCTCCGGGAAGAAACGGCCACCACGGCTGCCGGCAATCACCGAGGCGTTATCCTTGTAGGCCGAAAGCACACCTTCGCTGTTCATTTCATAGGTGTTGCGGATCATGGCGAACAGCGATTTTTCCTGGCCCTCGCCATCGATATCCCAGGACGCATTGAAAATCTTGTGTCGACAGTGCTCCGAGTTGGCCTGGGCAAACATCATCAGCTCGACGTCTGTTGGATCCCGCTCCAGATCGGAAAAGGCTTTTACCAGGTAATCAATCTCGTCTTCCGCCAGAGCCAGCCCCAGTGAGCGGTTAGCCTCCACCAGAGCCTGCCGCCCACCGGACAGCACCGGGATACGGTTGAGAGTGCGGGGCTCGTCGGTATGGAACAGCAATTCCGCTCCGCCCATCTCGTGAAACACTTTCTGGGTCATCCGGTCATGGAGTAACGCAGCAATCTTTTCCCTCTGGGTCAGCCCCAGTTTGCGGCTCGCCCTGATATAGTAGGCGGTGCCGCGCTCAATCCGCCGGATCTGCTTCAATCCACAATTGCGGGCGATATCGGTCGCCTTGCTCGACCAGGGAGAGAGAGTGCCGGGCCGTGGAACCACCAGGAACAGCACTCCGTCAGGTTCTTCAACGGGCACACTCGGCCCGTAGGTCAGCAGCCGATCCAGGACCGCCTGATCGGATTCCGAGAGCGGAGCCTCGAGATCCGTGAAGTGCATGAACTCGGCATATACATGCTCCACCTCAGGAACAATGTCCTGAATGCGGGTATGCAGTTTGCGGGAGCGGAAGGGCGAAAGCGCAGGAGCGCCGCGAAGTTCAAGCATGATCGAAACCTGTACGCGCGAAACTGGGAGCCGGGGCACGCCTCCTGTTTGCCGGAGGGTTCGGAAACAGGAAAATGCTGGCCATTCGAAAGGCCGCAATGATACTCGAAACAGGGTCCGGGATACAGCGTCAAAAAGTCATACCCGAACCATTCCATTTGACATTGTTTTGCACATTAAATGACCACTTCCATTGACCGGTCACCTCTGACCGGGGATTATTAAGAATGGAACAGGGAGTTCAGAATTTGCAAAAAACAGATTGCCAGTCACTGGGGTTTGCGCTGACAAAATACATTTGTCTGCTGGCGCTCGCCTTCGTCACTGCCGGATGCTCCAGGCCGAGCACGCTTCAGGAGATTCGCTCCGAGGGCGTGCTGCACGTCATCACCCGAAACGCACCTTCCGTTTACTTCGAGGGCCGGGACGGGCCCACCGGTTACGACTACGAGCTGGCGCAAATGTTTGCCAACGATCTGGGCGTCGAACTCAGGATTCGCGTAGCAGACGACAATACCGGCGTGCTCTCGGTGATCGACCAGGATTATGCCCATCTGGGGCTGGCCGGGCTAACTTCCCGTCCGGACTTTTCCGGCAGATATCACACCGTATCCAATGGCGTTGAAGCAGAGTCCGTGGTGGTTTACAACCGGGACACAGACCGCCCCGAATCTGTCAAGGATCTTGAAGGCCAGACCCTCCACCTGGTTGCCGACAGCAACCATCAACACAAGCTGACACAACTGCAGGCAGAGAACGAAGGCCTCAAGTGGGAAGTCCATCCGGGGCTGGATGCAGCGGGCATTCTGGCAAGGGTGGAGTCCGGCGAGTACCCGCTGGCGATCGTCTCCTCCAATGAACTCGACCTCAACCACGTGTTCTTCCCCATGGTCAAAAGCGCGTTCAGCCTGGGCGAACCCGCGGAACTGGTCTGGCTGTTCCCCGGAGAGCAGGATGAATCGCTGGCCAGGGCCGCCAAAGAATTTATCAGCAAGTTGAGAGAGTCAGGCGCATTGGCCCAGATCTCGGAACGGTTCTATGGCCATCTGGACCGCCTCAACTATGTTGGTGCACGCACGTTTGTGCACCACGTGGAAAACCGCTTGCCCAAGTACGAAGCTCTGTTCCGGGACTATGCGTCTTCCTATGATATTGACTGGCGACTGCTGGCTGCCATCGGTTACCAGGAATCCCACTGGCGGCCCAATGCCGTCTCACCCACCGGCGTGCGCGGCCTCATGATGCTGACCCGCACAACCGCCAGCCACATCGGGATCAAGAACCGGCTCGACGCCGAGGAAAGCATCCAGGGCGGAGCCAAGTATTTCACGATGGTTCATCGACAGGTGCCCGAGCGCATACCCGAGCCTGACCGCACCTGGTTTGCGCTGGCTTCATACAATGTTGGCTGGGGCCATGTGGAAGATGCTCGCCGACTGACCGAGGGCGCCGGAAAGGACCCCGACCGCTGGATGGACGTCAAGGAATTCCTGCCACTCCTTACCCAGAAGGAATGGTATTCCAAAACCCGTTTTGGCTACGCCCGTGGTCACGAACCCGTTATCTACGTGCAGAACATCCGTCGCTACTACGACGTACTCGCCTGGATGACCGAGCCCACGGAAATTGCTGAGAAACCCCAGGAGCCCTGGTTCCAGGACCTGGAGGGGATGGAAAGAATCATCCGCCCCATGGACACGCTTCCACAGGAAGAAACCCGGGCAGGTCTTCCCGGTGAGCTGGGCTTTGTTCCGCCCACACTATGATCGTTGCTCCAGCGCCGACTCGACCTGATCGGACGCAAACCCACGCCGGGCCAGGAACCGGGCCTGGCGTACCTTTTCGTCCCAGTCTTCACTGATATCACCAAGCCCGAACCGCTTCTCGCGCAGCAATGTCGCCCGCTCTGCCCACTGGGCGTCGGTCATAGTGCCGATACATTCGGGGACGGTATGAACTCCCCGTTGCTGAAGCTCCGCCAGAATTCGCAGCGGCCCATACCCGAGATCCATACGCTGGCGCGCGTAGACATCGGCAAATCGCTCATCGCTCAGCCAGCCTTCTGCTTCGTAATTGTCCAGAACCCGCTCTATTACATCGGTGTCAATCTTTCTCTGCCTGAGTTTCAGCGACAGCTCCATGCGGCTGTGCTCTCTGCGGGCCAACAACCGCAGTGCCGCTGAACGGGCCTTGTAGTCCTGATCATCCTGATTTGATGGTTTTCCCATTCTGACTCTTCCCGCAAATGCCGACAAAACGCTAGACTAGTGCCCCGACTGGCTACCCCACTCGATTCAGCTGCCCGGCCAGACCGATAAAAACAGCTGACGTACCCGGCATCCGGATTTCCGGACAAGGCCGATGTTCGGTGCAGGCTTACTTTGCCGGCACCGGGAACTGGTTTCAATATCAAAGGATAACCCCATGGCTGCATTCATCCAGAAACTGTTCAAAACCCGCAAGGCAACGACTGCGAGCCCGGCTGCGGTTCAACAACCAGCTCACGACACTGCAGAGAAGGTGAACAGACAGGATGACAGGCGCGAACAGCAACTCAGCGCTCTGAATTCCAATCCTTCCGGCGAACAGCTTGAAGAACTCGCCATAGCGGGCGTTACAGCCAGCATCCGCCTTGAGGCTGCCGAGGCGCTGACAGAAAAACCAGCACTCCAAAGGGTTCAGAAACTCGCGAAGGGAAAGGACAAGGGGGTCTATCAGGCGGTAAGACAGAAGCTGCAGCACATTCGTGATGAAGAGGAGAAGCAGCAGAAACTAGCCGAAACCATCCAGACACTTGTGCGCAACGCCTCCGAACAGGCTCGCAGTGACGACACCAAACTGTTTGAAGCCCGCCTGGAAGCACTGCTGCAGAAGTGGACCGACGTTGAAGCCAGCGCCTCGCAGGAACAGACCACCGAATTTTTGCAGGCCGTCCACCAGTGCCGTGAACGCCTCCGTGACATGCAGGCGGAAAAAGAACAGCTCAGGCAGCAGCAGGAGCAGAAAAGCCAGCGCGAAGAAACCCTGTCTCTGCTGCAAGACACCCTGGACGGCCTGAAACAGCAAGACCCGGACCAGGAACCTTCACTTGCCTCCCTGGATGCCTTGCAGAAAACCCAGGAAAACCGTTGGCTCGAGGCAACCCGGGACACCCAGGTCGACAGGCAGGAACAGAAATCCTACGAGAACCTGATGCAGTCACTGCGGGCGTACATATCCGCCGTCAAACGCCTGGGGCAGCACCGGGATGAGGTCATCGCCCTGCAGAATCCGGTTGAGGGTGAGCCCGAGGATGAATCTGCCGCCGGCAAAGCCAAGGAAATACTCGCAACGGTTGACTGGCCCAGGGATTTTCAGCGTCCCTCCATGCTGGACGCACTCTATCGCATGGCAGGCAAGCCTCGCCCGACCAAGACGGCAAAACCGGATACAGAGGAACAGCAACAGCTGGCAGAGTCACTTCGACAGACCCTGGACAAGCTGGACGCTGCACTGGAGGCCAAACAGCTGAAAGAGTCCCGCCAGCTGTTCAAGGCGGCGCAGCAGCAACTCAAACATCTTGACCATCGCCACAGCAAGTCGTTGCAGCCCAGAATTCACCTGCTGGGCGGTCAACTCCGGGAGTTAACGGACTGGCAGGGCTTTGCCACGCGCCCGAAACAGATTTCCCTTTGTGAGCAGATGGAGTACCTGGCCAATCAGCCCATTGAGCCGGAAGCCAAGGCGGAACGGATCAAGGAACTACAAAACGAATGGCGTGAGCTTGGCGGCTCCTCGGACCGTGACCTGTGGTCACGCTTCAAGAAAGCCTCAGATTTGGCCTATGAACCCTGCAAAGCCTACTTCTCGGCAAAATCAGGCCTGAAAAAAGCGAACCTGGAAACCCGGCAGACCATTTGCGAACAGCTGCGCACCTTCCTGGAAAACGCAGACTGGCACACCATCGACTGGAAAGCCGCCGAACGCATTCATCAGACCGCCAGGGAAGAATGGAAAGCCGCGTGGCCGGTTGAATTCCGTGACAACCGGCGGGTACAGAAACAGTTCGATGACCTGCTCAAGCAACTGGAAGAACCGCTGGACGAAGAGCGCAAGAAAAATGAAGCGCTCAAGCAGGAAATCGTCGAACGTGCGCAAGCCCTGATTGATCATGAGCCCCTGGGCGAGGCCATGAGCCAGGCCAAAGCCCTGCAGAATGAATGGACCGGCATTGGCATAACCCGTCATCGTGAGGACCGGAAACTCTGGCAGGCGTTTCGCAAGGCTTGCGATCAGATTTTTGCGCGTCGGGACGCCCAGAAAAACGAGCAGGAGCAACTGGCCCGGCAAGCGGATGAAAAGGCCGGACCGGTGCTTGCCGAGAGCCAGTCAGTGAATGCGGATGCCAGCGTGGAAACCATCGAGGATGCGCTGCAAAAACTCAATGCGCTGAAGAGCGAGCCGCTGTCTGCAGGCACCAAAGAGCAGGTAAGCAACGAGCGTAGCCGGCTTTCAGGCCTGATAACCAACCGCAAGCTGCGGGAGCAGATAGAAACCTGGACGCAGTGGATCAGCGCCAGATGTAATAGCACCCTTGACGGCAATGTTCTGCCCGGCCACTGGCCCGAGCTCGCCGCACAGGTCGGGCAGCCAGACCCGTCAGAGCTGGTTATCCGAGCCGAAATCCTGGCGGAAGTTCCTTCCCCTGAGGAAGACCAGGGCCGGCGCATGGAAATACAGGTACAACGTCTGGCGGAAGGAATGGGTAACGCTGACAACAGTGGCGACAAGGTGCATAAACTGGAGATGCTGATTGCAAACTGGTGCCTGGTGCAGCCCGTGGATGTGGTGAGCGAGCCTCTGGCCAGGCGGCTCAGCCTGGCACTGGAGGCAATTCTTGGCCGGGAAGGTCAGCCATCCCGCTGATGGGCCTTTACAAATGCCCTGGCCTCCCGAACGGCGGCCAGGGCCCGGGCTTTCATGCTTTCCAGTTCACCGTCGGCGAGGTAGAACATCATGTCGATACTGTGCCGATAGTATTTGGCCGGTAACCGGTTCAGGGCAACACACATCACGTCGGTCAGGTAGTCCTCGCTGTCACCTTCCTCTCTGTTTTCCTCAATGGCTTCAGCAACCAGCGGCTCGTAAAAATTATCAATGGCATCTCTCAGGGACATCGTGTTGCTCCTGCTTGTGATGTAAGTACCTGCCTATAACATAGAAGCAACCACCGTAAATGTCATGACCGGCGTGAGCAGTTTCGCCAATGGGATTGGCAGCGCACGTCATTACGCTGCGGGGTACCGAACCGCTATGGTTGACCACTGATTATGCTATTCCCGAGTCAGAGACCAACAGAGGACAGGAAATGACCACCGAAGCCTATATCTTCGACGCCGTTCGCACACCACGGGGGCGCGGCAAGAAAGACGGTTCCCTGCACAGCGTCAAGCCCATCACGCTCCTGACCATTGTGCTCAGGGCACTGCAGGAGAGAAACAGTCTTGACACTGCCCAGGTTGATGACATTGTTATGGGCTGTGTCACCGCTGTGGGTGATCAGGGCGCGGATATCGCCAAAACCGCCGCCCTGGCAGCGGACTGGGACGAAGTGGTCGCCGGCGTTACCCTGAACCGGTTTTGTGCCTCCGGGCTGGAAGCGGTGAACCTGGCGGCCATGAAAGTCCGCTCCGGCTGGGAAGATTTGGTGGTTGCCGGTGGTGTTGAGGCCATGTCCCGTGTCCCCATGGGCTCCGACGGTGGCGCCTGGGCCACCGACCCGGCCACCAACCTGCATACCGGCTTCATGCCCCAGGGTATCGGGGCGGACCTGATCGCCACCCTGGAAGGCTTCAGCCGCGAGGATGTGGACGGGTTTGCCGTGAAATCCCAGCAAAAAGCCGCCAACGCCTGGGAAAAGGGCTATTTCGCCAAGTCCATTATCCCTGTTACCGACCAGAATGGCGTCATGATCCTGGACCGGGACGAGCACGTACGGGGCAACACCACGGTGGAATCCCTGTCCGGCCTCAAGCCCTCGTTCCAGATGATGGGTGAAATGGGCTTCGATGGCGTGGCCCGGGAAAAATACCATTACGTGGAGAAGATCAATCACGTTCACCATGCCGGCAATTCCTCCGGCATTGTTGACGGTGCAACGGCCCTGCTGATTGGCAGCGAGGCCAAGGGCAAGGCCATGGGCCTGAAACCCCGGGCCCGTATCCTGGCCACCGCGGTCACCAGCACCGACCCCACCATCATGCTCACGGGGCCTGCCCCGGCAGCCCGCAAGGCACTGGCGAAAGCCGGCATGACCGCGGACCAGATCGACCTGTTCGAAGTGAACGAAGCCTTTGCCTCAGTGGTCATGCGCTTCCAGAGAGAACTGTCGGTTCCCGATGAAAAAGTGAATGTTAACGGCGGCGCCATTGCCATGGGGCACCCGCTGGGCGCCACCGGTGCCATGATCCTGGGCACCCTGCTCGACGAACTGGAGCGGAGAGAACTGCGCTACGGCCTGGCCACCCTGTGTGTGGGTGGCGGAATGGGCATTGCCACCATCATCGAGCGCGTCTGAGCCGACCACTGATTCTGAGAGGAGAACCGATTATGAGTGCCATTCACTACGACCTGGGTTCAGACCAGATCCTGACCCTGACCATCGACATGCCGGGCCAGTCTGCCAATACCATGAACGCGGACTTTCGCGCGGCCCTGACCGACACCGTCAGCAAGGTAAAAAATGATCTCGACAATATCCGTGGGATCATTGTCACCTCCGCCAAGAAAACCTTTTTCGCCGGCGGTGACCTGAAAGAGCTCCACAAGGTAACCCGGGAAGACGCAGAGATTTTTGAAGCCATGGTTAATGGCCTCAAATCCGAAATGCGGGCCCTGGAAACCAGCGGCAAACCCATTGTGGCGGCCATTAACGGCTCGGCATTGGGCGGCGGCCTGGAAATCTGCCTGGCCTGTCATCACCGCGTAGTGATGGACGACGACAAAATCCAGCTTGGCCTGCCGGAAGTGACCCTGGGCCTGCTGCCTGGCGGTGGTGGTACCCAACGGCTGCCCCGGATGATTGGCCTGGAGGCGGCCTTCCCATATCTGATGGAAGGCAGGAAAGTAAACCCGAAAGCAGCGTTGAAGGCCGGCATCGTGGATGAACTAGCATCGTCCAGGGATGACATGATGGCCAAAGCCAGGGCCTTTATCGAAGCCAATCCGAAAAGCCAGCAACCCTGGGACCAGAAAGGCTTCAGGTTCCCCGGGGGCGCCCCCCACCATCCGGCCATGGCACAGAAGCTTTCCATCGCCCCGGCCATGCTCAAACAGAAGACCAAAGGCTGCTACCCCGCGCCGGAACGCATCCTGTCTGCCGCCGTGGAAGGCGCCCAGGTGGATTTCGACAACGGCAGCCTTATTGAAACCCGCTATTTTGCCGAACTGGTCACCGGCCAGGTGGCCAAGAACATGACTGGCACCTTCTGGTTCCAGCTCAACGCCGTCAATGCAGGGGAAAGCCGTCCTGAAGGAGTGGCAAAGGAAACCTTCGGTAAAGTGGGTGTTCTTGGTGCCGGCATGATGGGCGCAGGCATCGCCTATTCGACAGCAACACGGGGCATTGAGGTGGTCCTGAAGGATGTGTCCAGCGAGAATGCCGAAAAAGGCAAGGCCTACTCGGAAAAACTGCTGGCGAAGAAGGTCAGCCGCGGGCGCATGACCGAGGAGCAGAAAACCGGGGTATTGAACCGCATCAAAGCCACCGGTTTCGCTGACGACCTTGATGGCTGTGACCTGGTGATCGAAGCGGTGTTCGAGGACAGCGACCTGAAAGCGAAGGTGACCCAAGAGGCAGAGGCCCGGCTGGCCGACAACGGCATCTTTGCCTCCAACACCTCCACCATCCCTATTACCCAACTGGCCGAGGCCTCGTCGAAGCCGGATAACTTTATCGGCCTGCACTTCTTCTCCCCGGTCGACAAGATGCAGCTGGTGGAAATCATCGTGGGGGAGAAAACCTCTGACGATACGTTGGCCCGAGCCTTCGACTACGTCCAGCAGATTGGCAAGATCCCCATTGTGGTGAACGACAGCCGCGGGTTCTTCACCTCCCGCGTGTTCGGCACCTTCGTCAATGAGGGCATTGCCATGCTGGGTGAAGGTATTCACCCGTCCAGCATCGAGAATGCCGGTGTCCTCAGTGGCATGCCCGTGGGGCCGCTGGCCATTTCCGACGAAGTCAGCCTGACCCTGATGCAACACATCCGTGATCAGAGCAAAAAAGATACGGAAGCGGCTGGCAAAACCTGGAACGCGCATCCGGCGGAAGCGGTCATCGACCAGATGGTGGGCAGCCACAACCGCAAGGGCAAGGCTGCGGGCGCCGGGTTCTACGAGTATCCGGAATCCGGCAGGAAATACCTGTGGCCGGAACTGGAGAACCTGTTTGTGGACCAGCAAAAAGCCCGTGCTACAGAGCTTCAGGATCTGAAAGACCGAATTCTGTTCATCCAGGCCATCGAGACCGTACGCTGTCTGGAAGAAGGCGTGTTGCGGACCGTTGAAGACGCCAACATTGGCAGCATCTTCGGTATCGGCTTTGCACCCTGGACCGGCGGCGCCATCCAGTTCATCAACCAGTATGGTGTGAGGGCTTTCGCAGAACGGGCAAAAGATCTCGCCGCCCGTTTCGGCGAGCGGTTCACTCCACCGGCCATGCTTCTGGAGAAAGCGGAAACCAACACAATCTTCAGCTGACCCCGCGTTGCCCTGCCGGAAACCCATCACACCGGCAGGGCCCCCTGGCATGACTGCGCAACTCAACGCTTACCAAACCTGCCCACTTCATGGACAGATTGTCACGAACCGATACTTCAACGCTATGGCAACCGGCCCTGCGCTTGCCTACAATAAAATCATGAGCCAATCCGGCGATATCCTAAAAGCGTATGGTCTTTTAACAGCGGTTGCTGCATCCACGCCCCTTCCGCTGGCCCTCGTATCGCCACCCACCGTCAGGTAACAAGCTTATGAGCATTGCGGAACGATTCATGAACCGTTGCAGCAAACCAGTGAAGGGAGGCAAGGCCGGCAAACAGGCAGCAATCCTCACACTGATGCTGGCGCTCACTCTGCCAGTATCCGCCAAGGTGGACACCGACAAGGTCTACGAGCCTGTATCACCAACCGTCGAACAGGCCCGGGCGAACATACTTATTGCCCGCCAGTTGCAGTTCACCCACTTCCGCGACATGAGTATTAACGACTCTGTGTCAGGCGACGTTTTTGATGCCTACCTGGACTACCTCGACGGCCAGCGCATCTATCTGACGGAAAAAGATATTGAAAACTTCAGTACCGTTCGCACGGGGCTCGGCTCGGCCCTGAAAACCGGCCAGTTGCAGCCAGGGTTCGACATCTACAACCTGGTGCAACAGCGCACGATACAGCGCCTGGAATTTGCCCTTGACCTGATCGATGAAGGTATCGACAAACTCGACTTCGAAGCGGATGAAAGCATCGATCTGGACCGCTCCGAAGCGGACTGGGAACCGGACGAAGAAGCTCTGGATGCCCTGTGGGTGAAGCGGATCAAGAACTCGGTGCTCTCCCAGCGCCTCAACGGTGCAGAAGACGAAGAAATTGAAGATGCCCTTCGCCGTCGTTACGAGGGCCAGTTGAAGCGCGCCTACCAGGCCCGAAGCGAAGATGCCTTCCAGGCCTATATGAATGCCTTCGCCGGTATGTGGGACCCGCACACTTCCTACTTCTCGCCACGGACCTCCGAGAACTTCAACATCAACATGAGCCTGTCGCTGGAAGGCATTGGTGCCGTGTTGCAGGCCGACAACGAATACACCAAGGTTGTGCGCCTGGTTCCCGGTGGCCCGGCATCCAAGCAGGGCCAGCTCGAACCTGCCGATCGCATTGTGTCGGTCAAACAGGAAGATGAAGACAAGCCTGTTAATGTTATCGGCTGGCGCCTCGACGAAGTGGTGGACCTTATCCGCGGGCCGCGGGAATCCACCGTTACCCTGGAGGTCATTCCGGCAGATGCCACCGACGAAACCGTGACGGAAACCATCGACATCAAACGCGACAAGGTAAAGCTGGAAGAGCAGAGCGCCAGCAAGGAAGTGATCGAGTTTGAGCGTGGCAGCGAGACTTTCCAGATCGGCGTAATCCATATCCCCACTTTCTACGCCGATTTCAAGGCAATGCAGGACGGTGATCCCGACTACAAGAGCACCACCCGTGACGTACGCAAACTGATTGATGAACTCAAGGACGAAGGCGTTGACGGTGTCGTGATGGACCTTCGCAACAACGGCGGCGGCGCTCTTCACGAAGCCAACGATCTTGTCGGCCTGTTCATCGAAAAGGGCCCCACGGTGCAGATCCGTAACTCCAACAATGACGTGCAGGTGCTGAACGACGAAGACCCGTCGGTTGCCTACGATGGCCCGCTGGTGGTCCTGGTCAATCGTATGAGCGCCTCGGCATCGGAGATCTTTGCCGGCGCCATCCAGGATTACGGCCGCGGCCTGGTTGTGGGCTCCCAGACCTTTGGCAAAGGTACCGTTCAGGCGGTACGCCCGCTGAACCACGGCCAGCTGAAAATCACCCAGAGCAAGTTCTACCGGGTATCCGGTGGGTCCACACAGCACAAGGGCGTGATTCCCGATATCGAAATCCCGTCCCGTGTCGACAAGACCCGCATCGGCGAGGACGCACTGGATCACGCCCTGCCCTGGGACCAGATCGAAGCCGTCCCTCATGCCCGCTACTTTGACTTCAGTGGTGTCATCGACGAGCTGCGTGAACGTCACGACAAACGGTTTGATGACCACCCGGAATTCCGGCTGCTGCAGAAGGAAATCGAATTTCTCGAGCAGCAACGAGAGCAAACCTCTGTAAGCCTGAACCTGGAAGACCGCAAGGAACACCAGTCACAGATCGAGCGCACGCGACTGAGCATTGCCAATGCCCGCCGTGAGATTCATGGTGACGAGCCCTTCGAAAGCCTGGACGAGCTGGATGAATGGCAGGACCAGCAGGCTGCGGACCTGGACAGCCCCGACAAAGAGATGGACTTCATTATCCACGAAGGTGGAAACATCATGGCCGACATGCTGGAATTGGATCAGCGCATGGCGTCCATCCTGAACCTGAAACAGATCACCGCTCAGGCCCAGGCGCGCTGAGCGGCCCACACTCCTCGGTGAACAGGCGTTAGCCATGGCTGACAAGGAAGAAGACCGGAAAAGGGCGCGCCTGCTTGAAGGCATGTTGATGGATGCCATGCATGCCATGAGGTCCATGGAGGAGGTCAAGCAGGTTCAGGGCCCGGAAACCCCCGGGGAAAGCAGGGAACCGGAATCCCTGATTGATCGCATTGCCGGTTTTACCGGCTCGGCCCTTCGCTTCGCCGCCAAATCGACAGATACCTCCCTGAAGGTTGGCCGTGCACTGATCAACTCCCAGGACCAGCTGCGGATGATGCTGGTGGCAGGCAATTCCCTGAAAGACATCCGCGAGGTGGCCGGGCTGACCCTGTCGGAAATGAGCGAAGCTCTGAATCTGAAGGACAAATCGGTTCTGGAAGCCATTGAAAACGGCACCACTACCCTGTCATTCGAACTGATACTGCGCCTGGCGGCATTGATAGCCCGCAACGACCCGATTCCGTTCATTCTTCGTACCACCCGCAATTACAACCCGGAAGTCTGGCGCATCCTCAACGACTGGGGTGTGGGCCGCCTGCCACTGCAGTTTGAACGGGAACGGCAGTTTATCAATATCTTCCGCAGCCACGACGACGCCCGTACCCTCTCCGACGAGGGCTTCCAGAAGGTTCTGGAGTTCACCCGTCAGAGTTTCGAGATGTCGCTGCACTTTATCGAAGAGCAGGAGCGGGAAATCGCGGAGTTGCGGGCGAAGAAGGACGAATCAGCGGAATAAGGCTCTCATTCCGGTAAGGTTCGGCGTGCTGACAACACCCTTCTCGGTTACGATCACATCAATCAGGCTCGCAGGCGTGACATCGAATACCGGGTTGAAGACCCGGACCCCGGCCGGTGCAATCGGCACTCCCCTGACCTGCCTCAGCTCCGAGCCTTCACGCTCCTCAATGGGAATATCCTTGCCGGATTCCAGCGACATATCCACAGTGCTGGACGGCGCCACCACCATGAACCCGACCTTGTGGTGGCGGGCCAGTACAGCCAGGCTGTAGGTGCCGATCTTGTTGGCAACGTCTCCGCTGGCCGTAATCCGGTCTGCCCCGACGATCACCCAGCGCACTTTACCCGCAGCCATAATCGCGGCGGCTGCGCCATCGGCATTCAGGGTAACCGGAATGCCGTCCCGCGCCAGTTCCCAGGCCGTCAGCCTGCTGCCCTGCAACCAGGGGCGCGTTTCGTCTGCAAACACATTCCTGAGCAACCCGGCCTCATGAAGCCGGCGAATCACCCCCAGCGCAGTGCCGTATCCCCCGGTGGCCAGGGCACCGGTATTACAATGGGTGAGCACCGAGAATGGTTTCTCCGCCGCCATACGATCCAGGGCATTGTCTGCCATGGCCAGGTTGGCCGCCAGATCGTCCTCGTGAATGCGAACGGCGGTTCTGGCAAGCCTATTGACGGCATCATCCAGGGAATGACACCCGGCGAATTCCCGCTCCATCTCCTGCAGAGCCCAGAACAGATTCACTGCCGTCGGCCGTGAGGCAGCCAGCTCGCGTATCGCCTGTTTTATCTCGGTTTTCCAGTCTCCACCGCCGGCATGACGGGCAGCCAGGGCCACCCCGTAGGCGGCGCTGATACCAATGGCCGGGGCACCCCGAACCACCATGTCCCGGATACACTGGGCGACACCGGAGGCACCCTCCACGGTAATCCAGTGTTCCTGGTCCGGCAGTAGACGCTGATCCAGCAGTTCCAGACTGGCCCCGTGCCAGCGCATCGCCACCGTGCCGATGGCACGCTCACCGGATGAAACAGGGGATTTGCTCATTCAGTCACTCCTGAGAGGTTACAAAGAAGCAGTATAACCGTGATAGCGCTTCAAACTCAGCCCCCAGGGTAGTTCTCGGCCCGGGTGGTCGCTATACTTTCGGGCTACATTCTTCACCCGCCCGGACGGTTCCCGGGCGCCAGTACCAGGGCAGGGTAAATGACGGCAGACACCATTACCGCAGCAGATATTCGCATCAACGCACGCTGGGTGATTCCCATTGAACCCGCCAACACGGTACTGGATCACCAGGCCATCATTGTCCAGGGCGAGCGGATTGCGGCGGTGGTTTGTCAGGAGGAAGCCGACGCCCGCTTCCGCGCCAGGGAAACCATCAACCTGCCGGATCATGTGGTACTTCCCGGCCTGATCAATATGCATGGTCATGCTGCCATGTCGCTGTTCCGGGGCCTGGCGGACGACCTGCCGCTGATGAGCTGGCTGAACGACCATATCTGGCCCGCCGAAGGGGCTTTTGTCAGCGAATCCTTCATTGCCGACGGCACCCAACTGGCCATGGCGGAGATGCTTCGTACCGGCACCACCACGTTTTCCGACATGTACTTCTTTCCGGAGATCGTTGCCCAGCTGGCCAGGGATGCCGGCATGCGGGCCCAGGTGTGCTTCCCGCTGCTGGACTTCCCCACGCCCTGGGGCTCCGGGCCGGATGAATACCTTTCCAAGGGCGAAGCATTTATTCACCAGTGGCAGGACGATCCCTTTATCATGCCAGCCATAGGCCCCCACGCTCCCTATACGGTATCCGACGAGCCACTGACCAGAGCGGTGGCGCTGTCCCGGGCAACAGGTGCCCCTATCCAGATCCACCTGCACGAAACTGCCTTTGAAGTAGCGGATGCGCTGGAGAAAACCGGCAAACGGCCGACCCAGCGAATGGCTGAACTGGATGTGCTCGGGCCGGAAACCCAGTGTGTCCACATGACCCAGATCGACGACTCGGACATACAGCTGCTGCAGCAAACCGGCGCCCGGGTCATTCACTGCCCCGAATCCAACCTCAAGCTGGCCAGCGGGCTGAGCCCGGTACAGGCATTCCGTGATGCCGGAATCACTGTTGCCATTGGCACCGACGGAGCCGCCAGCAATAATGATCTGGACCTGTTCGGCGAACTCAGCACCGCTGCCATGCTGGCCAAGGCCGTGGCGGACGACGCCACTGCCCTGTCGGCCCATGATGCGCTGGCCATGGCCACAATCCAGGGCGCAAAGGCCCTGGGGAGGGCGCACGAGCTGGGCTCGCTGGAAGCCGGCAAGCTGGCCGATATCATTGCCGTCGACCTGGGCGACCCGTTCCTGCAGCCGGTTTACGACCCGGCCTCGCACCTTGTTTACAGTAACCATGGGCGCCAGGTAAGCCATAGCTGGATCAATGGCGTACCTCAGGTACAGGAAGGCACGCTGACCCGTATTGATGTACCGGACCTGATGTTAAGGGTCCGGAGCTGGGCCGACCGTATTCGCGAACAGCAAACCAGCTGACGCCCTTTTTTCCGTTATCAGGCAGAGCCACCTATGAGTAACCAGAACGTAGATCACAATGAAATCGCAAAATTCGAGGCCCTGGCCAGCCGCTGGTGGGACCCAACCAGCGAGTTCCGCCCCCTGCACGATATCAACCCCCTGCGTCTCAACTACATCGATGAGCGCGCCCCCCTGGCGGGAAAACGGGTACTGGATGTCGGCTGTGGCGGTGGCCTGCTGTCCGAGGGAATGGCGCAGCGGGGTGCCCATGTAACCGGTATCGACATGGGCGAGGCACCACTGGCGGTGGCCAGGCTTCATGGCATGGAAAGCGGCATATCCGTGGACTACCGTCAGACCACCATAGAAGAGCTGGCAAACGACCCTGAACACGCCGGCCAGTACGATGTGGTCACCTGCCTCGAGATGCTCGAGCACGTGCCCGACCCGGCCTCTGTGGTCAGGGCCTGCGCCACCATGCTCAAGCCCGGCGGGCATCTGTTTGTGTCCACCATCAACCGCAACCCGAAATCGTTCCTGTTTGCCATCGTGGGGGCCGAGTATGTGCTCAGGTTGCTGCCCAAAGGCACACACGAGTGGCGCAAATTCATCCGCCCCTCGGAAATGTCCGACCACCTGCGCCACGCCGGGCTTGAAGTCCGGGAATTGACTGGCATGACCTACAACCCGATCACCAAGGTGTATCGCCTGGGGCGGGATGTGGACGTCAACTATATGATGCACGCCATGGATACCCGTGGGGATACTGATCCGTCGTGACCGCCTCCTCCTCAATGCCATCAACCGTTCTGTTCGACCTGGACGGCACTCTGATTGATACCGCGCCGGATTTTATCCGGTGCCTGAACGAGCTCCGGCAGGCGCACGGCTTGCCGCCGTTGCTGGCACCCCATATCCGCCGCTCGGTGTCCAATGGCGCCAGGGCGATGATCCGGGTCGGTTTTGGTCTTGAACCGGAACACCCGGACTACCTGGCAAAGCACACCGCGTTTCTCGACCTTTACGAGGCCGGTGTAGCCGTGGAAACCACCCTGTTCGAGGGGGTGGAGGGCATCCTGAACGACCTGGAGGCGCGGGGAATTCCCTGGGGCATCGTCACCAACAAACCGGTTCGCTTTGCCGCACCGCTGATACAGGCCCTGGGGCTGGAGGAGCGCTGCGCTACCCTGATCTGCCCCGATCATGTCACCCACCGCAAGCCCCACCCGGAAGCGCTGCTGCTGGCCTGCCGGGAAGTGGGGGCCAATCCGGCCGCCGGCGTCTACGTGGGTGACCATGAACGGGACATCGAAGCGGGTCGCAATGCGGGCATGAAAACCATCGCGGTTCGTTACGGTTATATCGAACAGCCAGAATGTGTTGACCTGTGGCAAGCTGACATAGTCGCCGATACCGTCAGCGACCTGGCAAAACTGTTACAATAGCGCCCCGGACAGGATGCGCTCGTACACCTGAAACAGTACTTTCTATTATTTTCCAGTAAGTTCCCAACGGAGATACAGAATGCAGGACTATCAAGCACCGGCCGACTTGCTGAAAGACCGCATCATCATGGTGACCGGTGCCGGAAGCGGCATCGGACGTGCGGCGGCAAAAGCCTATGCAGCCCATGGCGCCACTGTCATCCTGGTAGGCCGTACCGTTGCCAAACTGGAATCCGTGTATGACGAGATTGAAGCCGCCGGCTACCCGAAACCGGCCATCGTACCCCTGAACTTCGAAGGTGCGGCAGTCAAGGATTATGAAGAACTGGCGATGACCATCGAGGACAACTTTGACCATCTTGACGGCCTGCTGCATAACGCCGCCATCCTTGGCACCCGCAGCCCGATAGAGCTTTACGATCCGGAAATCTGGAACAAGGTGATGCATGTCAATGCCACCGCCCCTTTCCTGCTGAGCCGGGCAATGATCCCGTTGCTCCGCAAGTCTGACGATGCCTCTGTGATTTTCACCTCCTCAGGTGTCGGCCGCCGCGCCAAACCCTACTGGGGTGCTTATGCGGTGTCCAAGTTTGCCATTGAAGGGCTGAGCCAGATGATGTCGGAAGAGCTGGACGACGACCGGCACAATATTCGGGTGAACAGTCTCAATCCGGGCGCCACCCGTACCAATATGAGAGCAACGGCGTATCCGGCCGAAAATCCGCAGCAGAATCCGGCGCCGGAAGACCTCATGCCGGTGTATCTGTACCTGATGGGGCGGGACAGCCGGGACGTCAACGGCCAACAGATAGACGCGCAACCGAAATAAATGGAACTGATTTTTTACACCACGTCCCAGTGCCAGCTTTGCGAGCTGGCGGAAGCGCTGCTGGTGAATACTCCCATGCCGGCGCCCATCCCCGTGGATGCTGTGGACATTGCCCAGTCCGAGCAACTGGTGGAACGCTACGGCACACGGATTCCGGTACTTCGCCGTAACGACACCGGTGAGGAACTGGACTGGCCGTTTACCAGGGACCAGTTACTGAACTTTCTCCGATGAGGATTGCCCGACATGTTGATGGTTATTTCCCCTGCAAAAACGCTGGACTACGAAAGCCCGCTGGCCACCACCAAAGCCACCCAGCCGGACTTTCTGGACGATTCCTGCGAACTGGTTGACCAGCTCAAGGAACTGGAACCCCATGACATCAGCAATTTGATGGGGGTCAGTGAAAAGCTGGGCCAGCTGAACGCCGAGCGCTTCCGCACCTGGCATACGCCGTTTACACCGGACAATGCGCGGCAGGCCGTGCTGGCATTCAAAGGGGATGTCTACACCGGGCTGGACGCCGGGAGCTTCAGCGACAAGGAATTCGACATTGCCCAGAAGCGCCTGCGGATACTTTCCGGCCTCTATGGTGTACTCAAACCCCTGGACCTGATGCAGCCCTACCGCCTGGAAATGGGCACGAAATTCGAGAACCGCCGGGGCAAGGACCTGTATGCCTTCTGGTGCAGCAAGATCACCGATGAACTCAACCGCCTGCTCAAGGCTGACGACGGCGTTCTGGTCAACCTTGCCTCCAATGAGTACTTCAAGGCCGTGCGCAAGAAAGAACTGGACGCACGCCTGATCACCCCGCAGTTCAAGGACTGGAAAAACGGCCAGTACAAGATGATCAGCTTCTACGCCAAGAAGGCCCGGGGCCTGATGTGCCGCTACGCCATCCAGAACAACATCACCCAGGCTGATGATCTCAAGGGCTTTGACCTTGAGGGTTACCGTTTCAGCGAGGAGCAGTCCAGCGCAGATAACTGGGTATTCCTGCGGGACGAGCAGTAAACAGTCTGGAGTCAGCAATGAACGAAGCAGTATTTTCAGAGCTTGCCATGCTGGTATTGCTCACGGGCCTTATTGTGTGGATGGGTTTTATAGTCTGGGATCTGGCGAAGAAATCCCAGGCAGGACGATTCGGCACCATCGCGCTTTTCACCATCCTGGGTGCCGGTGTGGTGGGATTTATCGTGAAAACAGTGCTGGTTGAAATCATGCAGATCTAGCATTGCGCAGCAGTCACTTTACGGCCACTGACCGGTGGCCGTATCATCGCCTCCCTCTTTACTATCGACATCAGCCAATAACCAACAAGGACCCGGACCATGTGGTTTCGTAATGCCCGCGTATTCCGTTTTACCAAGCCATTTGAGATAACCGCCGAAGCCCTGGAGGAAAAGCTTCAGGCCGATGCCTTCAAACCCTGCGGCCCCCAGGAAACCTCACGCCAGGGCTGGGTTTCCCCCATGGGCAAACACAGCAACCTGCTGGTTCACAGTGCCGGTGGTTACCACCTGATTGCCCTGCGCAAGGAAGAAAAGCTGTTGCCCGCGTCCGTGATCAAGGAACTGGTGGACGAGAAAGCGGAGATGATCGAAGCCGAGCAACACCGCAAGGTACGACGCAAGGAAAAGGACGAACTCAAGGAAGAAGTGATGCTGGAAATGCTGCCCCGGGCATTTTCCAAGAACCGCCGCTGCTACGCCTACCTGGCCCCTGCTGATGGCGTGCTGGTGGTGGATGCCGGCTCCGCAAAACAGGCGGAAGACCTGGCCTCTACCCTGCGCAAGAGCCTGGGTTCGCTACCGGTTCGCCCTCCAGCCGTGGAACAGGCGCCTGCCTTTACCTTTACCGGCTGGCTCAATGAGTCCATTGACCTGCCCGCAAGCATCGAACTGGGCTCCGAATGCGAGCTCAAAGACCCCTCCGAGGATGGCGGCGTGGTGCGCTGCAAGGGGCTGGACCTTCAGGGTGACGAAATCCGCAGCCACCTGGATGCCGGCATGCAGGTCACCAAACTGTCCGTCACCTGGGACGACAATCTTTCATTCGTACTGGATGAGGAACTGGGTATCCGTCGGTTGAAGTTCGGCGACACGCTGCAGGAAAAACTGGACGATGTGGATGCAGACGACGCCGCTGCCCGCTTCGACGCTGCCTTTTCTCTGATGACGCTGGAGCTGGCCAGGCTGATCCCCGGCCTGCTGGAAGCACTCGGCGGAGAAGACCGCTCGGCGATCGTCGAAGAAAGCTGAGGGCGCGCCGGCAGCACAAAACTGCCGGCTGTCCGGAATTCAGTGGGACGTCTGCTCCAGGCGTTCCCGCTGCCAGTCTTTCTCCGGCTCATTCAGCACCAGGGTAAGGTCCATCACTTCCTCCTCCGGGTTGTAATGGATCTCGAAGCCCAGGTGCTCCGCCAGCCGCAACATCGGGCGGTTATCCGGCAGCACATTACCCACCATTTCCACCGTGCCTTTGGCGCGGCAGTAATCGATCATCTTCTGCATCAGGGCCACGCCCAGCCCTTCGCCTTTCATTTTATCGTGCACCATCACCGCGAATTCCGCCCGCAGGTTGTCCGCGTCGGTCCAGGTACGGACAGTGCCCAGGGTTTCCTCACCCTCGCCGTCTTCCTTTGGTGCGTTGGCGATGAAGACCATTTCCCGGTCATAGTCGATCTGTACCATCTGGGCCACGTCTTCCCGTGAGAAGTGCTTGCGGTACTGGAAGAAGCGGTAGCGAATGGATTCCGGCGACTGGAGCTCGTGAAATGCCCGGTGCGCCGGCTCGTCTTCTGCCAGAACCGGGCGGATGATCACCCGCCGGCCAGACCTGGGCAGCACTATCCACTCCTCCAGTTCCCTGGGATAGGGCTGGATGATTGGCCGACCCGGCTTGTCTGCCAGGTCAATGGCCACATTCACCGCGACGGCGCCCTGCTCATTGAACAGCAGCGGTGAAATCTCCAGACCGCGAATCTCCGGAATATCAATCACAATCTGGGACAGGGTTACCAGGGTTTCAGACACCGCGCGAATGTCTTCCTCCGGTTTCAGGCTGTGCTCTTTCAGCAGCTTGTACATGTAGGTGCGCCGCAGTAGCTCCCGCGCCAGCACCATGTTCAGTGGCGGCAGGGCTATCTGGCGGTCGGTCATCACGTTGATCTGGGCACCGGCGGCACCGCACACCACCAGTGGGCCGAACAGTTTGTCGCGGGTAATGCCGACACTGAATTCAATGCCACCCACGTGCTGGTAGGAACGCTGAACGGCAAACCCCAGGAAGCCACTGTCCGGATAGTGTTTCTTGTACTCCTCCATCAGGAAACGGCAGGAGTCCATAATGGCCCCTTCGCTGTTCAGCTTCTGCACCGTGCCCTTGTATCGGCGTTGGCCGGGGCTCAGTTCAATCAGGGGATGGCAGGACTTTTCATGAATCAGCGTAATATCCACCGGCCGCCGCTCCACGGCGAAGGCTTCGAGTACCTCTTCCATGTCATCGCAATAAATGGTGTCCACGGTATTGATTCCGTAGTCACGGATCAGGTCCCGGGCTTCCCGGTTGGAAAGATGGCTGCGCCCTGCGCGCAGGGCATTGACCACCACCCGACGGGTCTGCGTATGGTCGTCAAAGTGGTCGGTAAACGATTCCGGCGTCTCTGTCAGCAGCCGCTGCACCCGCTGGTGGCGTACATGCTGCATGAACGCGGTGACAGCCTTTTCGGGATTGAAGAACGACGGTAACCCGGCCCGGTAGAACTCATCCCGGGCATCCAGCACCGTACTCTGGCCCAGCCAGCAGGTAAATACATTGAGCCGTGTACCCTTGGACGCCTGCACCACCGCATCGGCAATCTGAAGACTGTCCTGGGTCAGGCTGGGCGCGTACATTACCAGCACGTTGGCAACTTCCGGATCCTTCGCCAGCACCTTGATGGCCCGGGCATACAGCTCTGGTGAAGCGTCATAGCCCAGGTCGATAGGATTCTTGCGAGTCCAGTAAGGCGGCAGGGACTCCGCCAGCGCAGCAATGGACTTCCCGGACAGCTCCGCCAGTTCTCCGCCAAGATGGGCCAGCCGGTCCACCGCCAGCACACCCGGGCCTACACCATTGGCCATGATTGCAAGGGTTTCCCGCCGCAAGGGCCGCATCCTTGTCAGGGTTTCAAGGGCATCAAACATCTGCCCCAGTCCATCCACACGCAGCACACCGGCGCGCTGTAACATGGCATCGTATATGGGGTCACTGCGGGTGAGCCCCGCGGGCAGTTCATGGGGAAACCATTCCGATTCCGGCACCCGGCCGCTTTTTACGGCGATCACCGGTTTGGTACGCGAAGCCACACGGACGGCCGACATGAAACGGCGCGGATTGGGAATGTTCTCTATGTGCAGAAGGATAGCGCGGGTCTGGCTGTCCTGGGCGAGGTAATCGATCAGGTCGTCATGGTCGATGTCCATGCCATCGCCGAGAGTGAGAAAGTAGGAAAACCCGACGCCCCGGGCAAAGGCCCAGTCAATCACCGAACTGGCAATGGTGCCGGACTGGCCGACGAACGCCACCTTGCCGGGAATGGCACCCATGTGGGCGTAGGTTGCGTTAAGGCTGCGGGCCGGAACCATCAGCCCGATGGTATTTGGGCCCAGCACCCGGATACCGGTTTCCCGGGCCGCATCCCGGACCGAGTACATCAACGGCTGGCCCGTCTTGCTGTGGCTCCGGGACATGCCACCGGTCATCACGATGGCCGTACGGACGCCTTCCTCCCCCAGCCTCCGGACCATTTTCGGCACGGTATCCGGGGGCGTACAGATAATCGCCAGGTCAGGGCTGAAGCCCATCCGGGAAACCTTCTTTACGCAAGGCACACCATGGACATTCTCGTAATCATTCTGGTTAACCACCAGTAACTGCCCGGGATAGCCACCACCGAGCAGGTTCCGCAACACCATACCGCCCAGGTTATCCGCCCGCTCCGAGGCGCCGACAACCACGATGGAAGAGGGATTAAAAAGGCTTTCCAGGTATCGGGTGCTCAAACTTCGCTCCTTGCTTCGGATTGACCGGGCGGATGTACATCCTATCTTAGGCGCTTGTCTGTTGATGTAAAATGGCTATCGACACCATAAGACCAAAGAAACACGGCAGCAGCGTACTATCCCTGATAATATTGAACAAAATACAAGCACAACGAGCGTTCAGGACCAGCATGACAACGGGATTTTTCTCTCACGACGATTGCATGAAACACAACATGGGGGCGGAGCATCCGGAATCCCCGGAGCGGCTTGCGGCCATTATCAGTTACCTGGCGGATACCGGCCTGGAGCAGGAGCTGGACTGGGTAAGGCCGGACGAAGCCACCCGGGACCAGTTGCTGACCGTTCACCCCGAGCGCTACCTGCACCAGCTGGACCTGATGCAACCCACCCGGGGCCGGGTGTATACCGACCCGGATACCGCGATGATGCCGGATACGCTGAGGGCAGCCCGCCTGGCAGCCGGGGCCAGCATCGAAGCGGTCGATATGGTTCTCAGCAGCCAGCTCACCAATGCTTTCGTCTGTGCCCGGCCACCGGGCCATCATGCCGAACGCAGCAGGTCCATGGGGTTCTGTTTCTATAACAACATTGCCCTGGCAGCCATGCGGGCGCTGAACTTCCATCATCTGGAGCGGGTGGCCATCATTGATTTCGATGTCCACCAGGGAAACGGCACGGTTGATATTGTCGGCGGCGATGAGCGCATTCTCATGTGCTCCAGTTTCCAGCATCCGTTCTATCCCCACTCCCACGTGCATCGGCAGGCTGAGAACATTATCAATACTCCCATCCAGGCGGGTGAGTCTGCGGACGAGTATCGTAGAATCGTGGAAGCGGCCTGGCTCAAACGGCTGCAGGATTTCCGCCCGCAGCTGGTTCTGATTTCCGCCGGTTTTGATGGCCACCGGCTGGACCCGATGGCGGAGCTGAATCTGGAAGTGGAAGACTATCGCTGGCTGACAGAAATGATCACCAGCATTGCCGCTGACTCTGCCAACGACCGGATTATCTCAACCCTTGAGGGGGGATATCATCTCAGGGCGCTGGCAGAAAGTGTGAATGCCCACCTTGAAGTGCTCAATTCCATCCGCTGATATCACCAGCGGGCTTTCAGCTGTTTGGTGAGGCCGCGTCGTAGCCATTGGCCTGCTGCAGGTCCGGCCGTTCACCCTCGCGCTGCAGGCGGATGGTGGTGCGCCGGTTATCCGCCGGACGGCCTGACGCCGGGTACTGGTCCGCATGGGCCCTGACTGTTACCAGGTCAGTATCAATGCCCTGCCCGATCAGGTAATCCGCTACCACATTGGCCCTCTCCTCGGACAATGCGCGGTTATCGATTCTGCTGCCACTGCTGTCCGTGTGGCCGTCGACGAAAATCCGCTCCACGGTTGAATCCGCCTGAACATAAGCCACTATGTTGTCCAGAAGCTCCCTGTCAGGCCCGGAAAGGCTGGTACTACCGGCAGCAAAGGGGATACGGGAACGCTTGATCTGGTCATAGTTGACCGGCAAAAGGCCTGAGGTGCAGGAACGGTATTCGGAGAAGGTGCCGGCAAAGTTGATGTTGGACACCTTCACACGAACCGGGCTGCTGTCGTACCAGGACTCGCGGGTAACTGTCGGATCCATACCTTCCAGCAGGCCCTGAACCAGAATCATGGCCTGGCGTGAATCCAGGGAAACCGGGCGACGGCTGTCGTCCACATTAACCCGGCCCACAGAACGGGGTGCGGTTCCGGGGCGCCAGGATGGTGCCTCCACCACCAGCATGCCACGGCCAGGGCGCATCACCGGCGTTTCCGACTCCAGGAAAAACGACAGGGATTCGCCAGCCTTGTGGCGGAAAACAGCCCGGCCATAACCGGGGACCTGGTGCACCAGGGTACACTCGAATACAGACTCCGACAGGTACCACTGGCTGTTCTCGATGCCGGCACCATAGGTAGCCGCCTGGGCCACATTGGCGGCAACCAGCAAAGAGCATGCACCGGAGATAACTGCACCACGCAGGAAGGCTGGGATTCGTGCCATACCATCAGTCCGTCAGAGAATGTTCACTGAGTGGTTAACGGCAACCGCAAGGCATTCTTTAGGCCATTGGCCCGAAACAATCGATGACGGCTTCTGATATAATTCCGCCAGAATTCTCAAGGGGCAACCACAGCAAAGGCCCCGGCTAGCCGGAAACTGTCAATGACCAATCAGATCACCATTACCCGCCCCGACGACTGGCACCTTCATGTCCGGGACGGTGACATTCTCAGGGATGTGGTGCCTGCCACGGCCCGCTGCTTTGGCCGCGCCATCATCATGCCCAACCTGGTACCACCGGTCACCGATGCAGAGCAGGCCATGGCCTACCGTGGCAGGATCCTGGATGCCGCCGGGGACCATGACTTTGAACCGCTGATGACTCTGTACCTGACGGAAACCACCACCGCGGAACAGATCCGCGAGGCAAAAGCCGCCGGGGTGGTTGCGGCAAAGCTCTACCCTGCCGGTGCCACGACCAATTCCGCTTCGGGCGTTACCGACATCCGCAACATCTACCCGGTACTGGAAGCCATGAGCGAGTGCGGCATGCTGCTGCTGGTCCATGGTGAGGTAACCGACCCGGAGATCGACATCTTTGACCGGGAGAAGATCTTCCTCAAGCGCGTACTGGCGCCGACGCTGGACGCTTTCCCGACACTGCGGGTTGTCCTTGAGCACATTACAACCGCAGACTCCGCCGAATTTGTTCGCAACCACCAGGGCGACAATCTCGGTGCCACCATTACCCCCCAGCACCTGATGTACAACCGCAACCACATGCTCGTTGGTGGCATCCGGCCGCACCTGTACTGCCTGCCGATTCTCAAGCGAAACCGGCACCAGCAGGCACTGAGCGACGCCATTGTCAGTGGTGACCGGCGCTTCTTCCTGGGCACCGATTCAGCGCCCCATTCGAAGGACCGGAAAGAAACCGCCTGCGGCTGTGCCGGCTGCTACTCCGCCTATAGCGCCATGTCACTGTACGCGGAGATCTTCGAGGACCTGGGCATCCTGGACAAACTGGAAGCCTTTGCCAGCTTCAATGGGGCCGACTTCTACGGCCTGCCCCGCAATACCGACACCATTACCCTGGTACGGGAAAGCTGGGAAATGCCCGCTGAACTGCCGCTGGCCGACGGCACCATTGTGCCCCTCAAAGCCGGCGAAAGCCTGAGATGGCGCCTTTCAACCGACTGATTATCCGACTTTTTACACACCAGGCTTGTTACCCTGGCCAAAGACTCCGGGAGTTTAAGTGACTGAAGAAAACAAAGAACCGCATCCCATGTCCCGCCGTTTCCGCGGATTCCTGCCTGTTGTGGTGGATGTGGAAACCGGTGGATTCAATCCCGAACAGGATGCGTTGCTGGAAATTGCCGCAGTCATTTTGACCATGGACGAAGACGGCTGGCTGAAGCGGACAGAAACCCACGTGCAGCAGATTGATCCCTTCGAAGGCGCCAACCTGGAGCAGTCAGCCCTGGACTTTACCGGCATTGACCCCTGGAGCCCCGAGCGGGAGGCCGTTCCCGAACGGGAGGGCCTGAGCGAGATATTCGGGCCGATCCGCAAGGCAGTCAAAGCCCACGACTGCAAGCGTGCGGTTCTGGTTGGGCATAACGCCACCTTTGATCACAACTTCGTATTCGCGGCCGCTCTGCGCTCGGATATCCGGCGTAATCCGTTTCATCCTTTTTCCACTTTCGATACCGCGACACTCGCGGGCCTTGCCTACGGCCACACCGTGCTGGCCCAGGCGTGCAAACTGGCCGGTATTCCGTTCAGCAACAAGGAAGCGCATTCTGCCGCCTACGACGCGGAAAAAACCGCCGACCTGTTCTGTGGCATTGTCAATCGATGGCGGGAACTGGGAGGGTTTCCTCCGCCCCTGATAAGCGAGGCGGAGGAATAGAGAGGCTACCGGCCTACCAGTAAATGCCTCGCATGATTGCCGCAAAAGCAACCTGCTCGGAAGATACCTTGGGCCGTTCTCCGGACCGGCTGCCAGCTGCGGCCGGTGAATCCGGGAACATACGGTAACCGGTGTTCATCACGATCTCGCCCATCTTCGGCGCCAGCGCCTGCAACACCTGGGCAAAGATACCCAGCCTTGTGGCAATGCGCTTGGGCCGGTAGACGATGGCGTCCACGACCATTTCCGCCGCTTCGTCCGGCGTCAGTGTGGGAACCGAATCGTAGATCTTGGTGGGCGCAATCATCGGTGTCTTTACCAGCGGCATGTTGATGGTGGTAAAGGTCACATTGCGGTCTGACCATTCCGCCGCGGCGCAACGGCTGAACGCATCCAGTGCAGACTTGGAGGCCACATAGGCGGAGAAACGCGGCGCGTTGGTCAGCACACCAATGGACGATATGTTCACCACGTGACCACGATGACGCTCCAGCATGGCCGGCGCAAAGCCCATGATCAGACGAACCGAACCGAAATAGTTCAGCTGCATGGTGCGCTCGAAATCGTGGAAACGGTCGAACGACAGCGCCAGTGAGCGACGGATCGAACGCCCGGCGTTGTTGACCAGAACATCCACATGGCCGTGGTTATCCAGCACGGTCTTCACGAAGCGGTCGCAATCGTCCATCTCGGCAAAGTCGCACTGGTAGGCGTGAACATTGCCGCCACGGGCTTCCAGCTGAGCGGCCACTTCCGCCAGCCGTTCCTTTTTACGGGCTCCGATAACCAGAATCGCGCCCGCATCGGCCAGTTTCTCGGCCGTTGCCAGACCAATGCCGGAAGTACCGCCGGTGACCACACAGACCTTGCCTTCCACCGTGCCACGCAGGGTGCGGTCCTTGAACAGGTCAGGGTCAAGGTTACGCTCCCAGTAATCCCAGATCACAGCGGCGTAGCTGTCCAGGCGCGGCACTTCAATACCGGTGCCCTTGAGAACCCGCTCGGTTTCGCGGGCATCAAATCGCGTGGGGTAGTTGATGAAAGACAGAACCGAGGGCGGAATGCCCATGTCATCCAGTACAGCCGTGGTCAGACGCTTGACCGGGGGCAGGTTCTTCAGGCTCTGGCGAATGAACGGCGGAACAAATCCGAAGATCCGTGAATCAAGACGCATGGCCATACGGGGCGCATGACCGGCTTCGGAGAAAATATTGAGAATTTCGCCAACCTTGTAGGGGTCGGAATCCACCAGATGGAAACAGTTGCCATCCTCGCCTTCCAGGTGGGCAATGTGATCCATGGCGTTCACCACGAAATCCACCGGAACAATATTCAGGCGGCCGCCTTCAATGCCAATAGTCGGCATCCACTGGGGCAGAGCATGGCGGATCTTCTGGATCATCTTGAAGAAGTAATAGGGCCCGTCAACCTTGTCCATTTCACCGGTTTTCGAGTGACCAATCACCATGCCCGGGCGATAGATCCGGAACGGAACCTTGCAGCTCTCCCGGACAACCTTTTCCGACTCGTGTTTGGTCAGCAGGTAGGGATGGTCCAGCTTTTCGGCTTCCTCGAACATATCTTCGCGGAACGTGCCCTTGAACATTCCGGCGGCGGCAATGGAGGACACATGATGAAAACAACCTGCCTCCATGGCTTCTGCCGCATTTACGGCGCTGTGCGTGCCCTCAATGTTGGTCGCCTGCTGGGCTGCTTCGTCCGCACCCATGTCGTAAACCGCTGCAAGGTGGAAAAAGTGATCAATATTACCCTTGAGCGATTTCATGGTCTTGGCATCGATACCCAGATTCGGACTGGTAAGGTCGCCGATGACTGCTTTCACCCGGGACTCATCCGCGCCCCAGCGCTCCCGCAGCTGGTTCAGTTTGTCCTGGGATTGCTCACGCACCAGAACGTAAACCGTGCCGCCGCGAGCCAGCAGTTTTTCAACGAGAAAACGGCCGATAAAACCGGTGCCACCCGTCAGAAAGTAATTCATTGATAGTCCACCCTGCTTGTTGCTCAATTGTTGTCTGTCCCTTTGTTCCCGGCTGAGGTATTAGACCAAAGTCTTATACTCTCGCGGAACGCCGGCATTGTACTTAAATGCATCCTTCATGTATTGAACTTTTTTAGAGCAATTACTCTGTAACCCTTTGTTTTTGATAGAGCAATTACTCTAACATCCGCATGAAAGGCACGCCGCAACCTGTTGGTTTGCCCGGCATGCTGAAATTGAGACTAGCACATGGTGTGCAGCCTGCCCGCAATTCCCTACCATTACAGAGATGAAATGAAACCTGTCAGGAGCAATGACATAATCGGAACCATTCATGACAGGCTCTGTCTCAATATCCCGGTTTTCGGAACTCCAGCTATGCACAAAGACGACCCCAACGCCGAGCGTTACATCGCCATCGCCCGCGCCTGCCTCAAGGCCATCAATGACACAGCCGCAGATGCCGGCAGCCGGGAACAGAAAATCCAGGCGGTTTACCAGGCCATTGACCATGCCTTCCAGGCCGAGTTCGCAGACTATCGCCAGTCTGTGGCGGTTATGGGCACGGTTCTGGAGCGCATTGCCTCGGGCCAGCTCGATGCAGATGCCGCCGCCAGCCTGGCAAAAAAAACGCTGGATCAACAACCGGAAAGCACCCGCAACGCACTGATTCACTGAACCAACTATCAGACAGAGAGGCATTATGCGCCCAGGCATTCGTGGATTTGCCATCAGTTTCCCTGCCCTGAAGGAAGCTTTGACCCTGATGCTCCTTCTGGTTTTCAGTTCGGTAGCACTGGCGGACATTGCCCCCGTCAAAAGCCCGAACGACGACAACGAGTACCGCTATGTACAGCTGGACAACCAGCTCAGGGTGCTACTGGTTTCCTCCCCTGATTCCGACAAGGCTGCCGCGTCCATGAACGTGGCCGTCGGCAGCGGCGATGACCCGGCGGACCGGGAAGGCCTCTCACACTTCCTGGAGCATATGCTGTTCCTGGGCACGGAAAAATACCCGGACCCCGGCGAATACCAGCAGTTCATCAAGAGCCACGGTGGCAGCCATAACGCCTTTACTTCATTCCAGGACACCAACTACTTTTTCGACGTGCAGGCTGAACACCTGGAAGACGCCCTCGACCGCTTTGCAGAACAGTTCTCCGCCCCCCTGTTCACGCCGGAACTGGTTGACCGTGAGCGCAGGGCGGTACATTCCGAGTTCAGCGCCATGCAGAAAGAGGATGGCCGCCGCTTGTACTCCGTCAAAAAAGCGGTCAGCAATCCCGAACACGCCTTCCATCAGTTTGCAGTGGGCAACCTGACCACCCTCGAGAATACCGAAGAGAGGCCATTGCGCCCTGACCTCATCAAGTTCTGGGAGACGCATTATTCGTCCAACCTGATGACCCTGGCCGTCTACGGGCCCCAGTCCCTGGATGAACTCGAGGCCATGGTACGCGGGCGGTTTGACCGCATTGAAAACCGGAAGCTGAATGCAAAGGTGCACGATGAGCCCCTGTTCAGCCCGGACACGCTGCCCGCCCGCCTCACGGTTGACGCATTGAAGGATATCCGCAGCCTGACCCTGACTTTCCCCATTCCGTCGCAACAGGAATACTATCGCGACAAACCGGCCAATTACGTCGCCAGCCTGCTGGGACACGAGGGCCCTGGCAGCCTTTTTGACGTACTGAAACAGGCGGGCCTGGTAGAGAGCCTCTCGGCCGGCAGTGGCATGGACACCGGCCAGGAAGCGAGCCTGGAACTGAAAATGTCGCTGACACCGGAAGGTCTTGAGAAACAGGACACCATCCTGGAGCTGACTTTTGCCTACATCGACAAGGTCCGGGAAGAGGGAATTGAGCAACGTCGTTTTGAGGAAATGCAACAGCTGGCCCAGATCGACTTCCGTTTCCGCGAGAAAAACCGGCCGGTTCAGGAAGTGATGCATCTGTCCCGACAGATGCGCCATGTGGCACCGGAGGACGTGCTCCAGGCCCCCTGGATGATGAAGGACTACGCACCGGAGCGTTACCAGGCCATTCTCGACCGACTCACGCCGGACAATGTTCTGGTTTCGGTGCTTGAGCCCGAACCAGACATAGAAGACCCCAATCTGACCGAGTGGTATGAGACCGCCTGGAAACTGAAACCGCTGGACCCGGAAGCGGCAGAAGCAACGGACAGTAACCGGATGGTTTCGAGCCTGGCGCTTCCCCTGGAGAACCCCTTTATTCCCGAGGAGCTGAGCATGATCCCCGGCTCCACCATGGAACAACCCGTCTCCCTGGGCACCGTCAGCGGCATGGACGTGTGGTACGCCCGTGATACACGGTTTGATACCCCCAAGGCCAATGTCTACCTGAGCCTGCGCAACCCGGCTACGCGAGCCTCGGCCCGCAGCAATGTGCTCTCGGAATTGCTGGTGGATGCTATCAACACCAACGTCAACGCCTGGGCCTATCCTGCTCAGCTGGCAGGGCTTGATTACAGCATCTACCCGCACCTTCGCGGCATCACCGTGCGGGTGGGCGGCTACAGCGACAAACTCCACACTCTCATGGCCCGACTGCTGACCCAGGTTGCAGACCCGGAGCTGACAGAGCAACGTTTTGAAATTGCCCGCCAGAAAATGATTGACCGGCTCCAGAACAAGGCCAAGGAACGCCCTGTTCAGCAGACATCCGAATTCATCCAGAGCCTGCTGATCGAAGGTGCCTGGAGCACCGAAGAGAAGCTTGAGGCCGCCAGGGAAGTCACCCTGGATGAGCTCAGGTCATTCTCGGAGGCTTACCTCTCACAGGTGGACCCGGTGATGCTCGCCCATGGCAACCTGACCGAAGCCTCTGCCCTCAACCTGACCAATCGCATCCACGCCATGGTGCTGGATGACAGCGACATGACAACCGTCGAGCGCAGCAAGGTGCGCGGCCTTCCTGACGGCCAGACCGATCTGCCTATCGACGTGGACCACCCGGATACGGGTTACACGCTCTATGTGCAGGGCAGGAATACCGGCTTTGAGGAAAGAGCTGCTTTCCGGCTACTGGGCCAGATCATCAGCAGCCCCTTCTACGAGGAACTGCGCACCAATCGCCAGCTTGGCTACATTGTCTATGCCACACCGTTCGAGTTGCTGGAAACACCGGCCCTGGGCTTCGTAGTGCAGTCTCCCGAGGCCAGCAGTGACGACATTGACAAGGCCGTGACGGAGTTTTCCGCAACCTTCCGGGATACGCTCTCGGATATGTCCTCAAAGGACCTTGAGCGGGAGAAACAGGCGGTTATCAGCAAACTTATGGAAAAAGACCGCCGCCTGGGGGAGATTTCGGAACGCTTCTGGCGGGAAATCGACCGGGGTCAGACAGGCTTTGACTCGCGGGAGAAACTGGCGGAAGCCATCAGGCAGGTCAGCCGGGAATCCTTGCTGGATATCCTCGACAATCAGGTGATCGAACGAAAGAGGGCCCTTCGCGTATTCACCGGTGCCGACAACCCGGATAACAGCAGCATCATTGAAACGCTGCTTGAGCGGAAAAGCGTACCGGAAGCCTGACCATTGACGGGATTCAGCCTGCAGGCTGGCCAACAAACCGGCGCCAGTCTGCAGGCTCGTCCACATCCCACTTTTCCGGAAGCACCGCAAACGACAAACCGGCCTTGGTGAGCCGGTCGCAGGTCTGTCTCAGCGCCTGGTCCGTACCCCAGGCAACATCCGCCAGCATGCGCGGCGCCAGCTTCCGTGCACCGATCAGCACATAACCGCCATCATCCGACGGCCCCAGCACCACATCCACATCGTCCAGCGCAGCAACCGCCTGGCGGACGTAATCCGCATCCACCGAGGGGCAATCGCTGCCCACGATCACGGCCTTGCCAACCTCTTCCAAACCGGACGCAAGAGCCCGGGTCATACGTTCTCCCAGCATATCTCCCTGCTGCCAGGACTGCCCGACCCCGAAATCCTCAAGCCGCTCGATAATCGGCAATGCGGCTGACGGCGCCGTATCCAGCGGCCGGTCCCAGAGAAACCGGACGTCATAACCGCTGGCCACCAGATTCTCCAGCACGGCCAGGCTCAGCCTCACATGAGCATCCATCGCCCCTTCCGCGCCAAGCTCCGGCATCAGCCGGGTTTTGACCTTGCCTGCCTCAGGCCACTTGGCGAACTGCATGACCCGTACCGAATCCGGCTCAGTTTTTCCCATTACGTACATCCGCCCGATAGGCCACAGCCAGCGATTCCGGGGACTCGCCCCGCCAATACCGCCAACGCAGCCTCCACATAAGAAAAATGGTGCGCCAGGCACCCCCCTGCTGCCATCTACGGCTGTCGGTTATTACCGGATCCTTGATGCAATAAGGCGCAGACACCGTGCGAAGCCGGTTGCAGAGCTCCACATCTTCCATTAACGGAACCGGCGCAAAACCCTGGAGCGCCCGGAATACCGGTGTGCGGACAAAAATAGCCTGGTCACCGGTGGCAATGCCCGTCAAACGGGAGCGATGGTTCATAAACCAGCTGATCACAAGGAATAACATGCGGTTGCCGCTCAGCTGCACGTCAAAACGGCCCCATTGCGCGCCGCTGGCGACAAATTGCCCGAGGCGATCAAGGGCCGAACCCGGCAACAGGGTGTCCGCGTGGAGAAAGAGCAGCACATTACCCCGTGCCGCCTCCGCCCCCGCATTCATCTGCAGCGAACGGCCCCTGCCGCCAACCAGCACGCAATCGCACCAGGGCTTCGCCAGATCCGCCGTGCCGTCGTCGCTGCCGCCGTCCACCACAATCACCTCATGACCCCCAGCACGCAGGGGCTGCAGGGTTTTCAGGAAAGCCTGAATGGTAGCCGCCTCCTGCCACACGGGAACAACCACACTCAGAGAAAGCGGTTCAGTCAAAACACCCTCCGCAAAAGAACGACGAATCCGCAACACACCTTGAGCCGCAGGCCTCAGGCCGCTATCATACCGCCGTTCTTGCAGAGATGCCCCCGTAGCTCATCTGGATAGAGCGTCCCCCTCCTAAGGGGAAGGTAGCAGGTTCGAGTCCTGCCGGGGGTACCATCCTATAATTAAAATCAATTAGTTAGATCCTAAAATCTGGATTACCCACCAACCTACCCCTCAACCCTAAAACGATCAATTTTTAGCCACAACCTTCGTTCCCCAGCCACGTAATTTCTAAGACTTGCGACCGCCATTTTCCAATAGACGCGATATCTCTCTGTTTTCAAACATATTCAAGCACACGGTCCGGCCAAAATCTATTTGCTTGCTAGAACGACGAAATGGGGTAACGTCGAAATAGGTCTCGAATGGCGTGACCAATTCAAGAAGCAAGCAGAGGATATTCCAAAATGATGAAACACTTGATTGACCAGATTACCGACCTGCTCAAACAGGCCAATGCACTGGCGGAGACTCTCGACAACTTCGAGCTGAGCAAAGCCGAAGTGCGGGTGTCGTGCTCGGACGGCACCAGCCTCGTGATCGGCGACAATCTCCAGAATTACAGCGATGGCACTACCGGTGACAGCTCCTTGTCACACCTGACACCAGCGACCGCCAGCGCGGCGAACCAGCTGGGCACTATCAAAAAGAACGTCTGGTTCTGATCGGAGGGATTCAGTATGGATTTCATGAAAAAAACCCAGAACCTAACCGCGACGCTCACCAAGGAATTCAATTGCGAGGAGATCAATCTCACCGTCCAGATGCGACGGGGAGAGGACTGGATTACGCTCGATCTCTTCCAGAATTCTGAGGAGCCAAATAAGTTCTACGCGACCGTTGACTACTCTTCCAGCCAACACGACGCGATTGGTACCGGACGAGTCCTACACTGAGACGAAATGCCCATCCTCCTATGACTAAAAGGCGAGGATGGGCATTTACGTTTGTCGCTTTAAACCTATGTCCCTCTTGGATTTCAAAAACCATCCTCCCTGGTATATGCTGAGTCTCGCTCTGTCTGTAGCTACAGCTGTGCCCCCTCGCAGAGCCGCAGTCCCAGACAACTCAGAGCACAAAGCACACAAGAAAGTTGCGGAATACAGGGACGTTCATGTCTGAATTCGATTTCAAGAAACAAGTGCAAGATTATTTCGCAAAAGGCCCCGCCATAGTACTGGGTAGCGGTGCATCAGCTGCTTATGGGATACCTGGCATGGGCCAGCTCGGCACCCACCTCATCGCTACCGTACAAACAGACGATTTGAGTGGCGAAGAGATAGAGGGATGGTCTCTGTTCTGCAAACTCCTGGAACAGGACACAGGACTTGAGGAGGCGTTACACAGAGCAAGACTCAGTACTACCATAACATCTCGCGTTGTAGAAAGTACCTGGGAACTGATATGCCCAGCAGATGAGAAAGTATTTTTGGAGGGTGTGGCGGACAATAATCGCTTTGCCCTCAGCGATCTTCTTAGACAGATCGTAAGAAGTGACATTAACGAGATATCTATAATAACAACCAATTACGACTGTCTGGCAGAATATGCCTGTGAGCAAATTAAATTGCATCACTTCACGGGGTTTTCTTTCGGCGCTCTGAGAACCATGTCTCCTAAGGGCCGGGTCAGAACTGACAAACAGGCCAACATTTGGAAAGTTCATGGCTCAATTGACTGGTTTGACGGGCCAGACAAGACAACCATTGGCCTTACTCGAAGCAGATCAATACCAGCCGCGCACGTCCCAAAGATAGTGACACCGGGCATTGAGAAATATCGACTAACCCATGGTGAACCCTTCAGAACAGTAATCCAAGAAGCTGACAGAGCAATAATGCGAGAAAAGAGCTACCTCTGCGTGGGCTTTGGATTTAACGACGAACATATTCAACCGAAGTTAAAAGATCGGTGCACAAGCGACCGCATTCCAATCACGGTCATAACCAGGGACTTAACTCAATCCGCCCGAGAATTCCTGCTCCAGGGTGATATTAAAAATTATATCGCTATTGAGCGCGGTGCCTCGGATGATGAATCAATCGTCTATAGCTCGCTTGCCGATGAACCAATCGCGGTCCAAGAGAACCTTTGGAGCCTTGACGGCTTCAACACAATCATTATTTGAGGTGACACAGGATGTCTTTATTTGAATACACGGCTGAGGATGCATTGGGTACGGTCCTGGGTGTTGACACAGGGACAGTGACAGTGGAAGTCAAAGATGCCGACCACCTTCGAAGACTTCAGGTAAACCGACTGGTCGCCCTTCAGAGTAAGCCTGGACGACACATGATTGGTTCAATTACAAACGTCACTCGTAAGCGTCTTCCAGGGTTGGATGAGGATACTGACGAAGCTCAGGAGCTAAATCTCTGTAAAATCGCGCTCATTGGGACAATGTTTAATCGTGAAGGAGAAAAACGCAATGTCTTCCGCAGAACACTGGAGAGCGTCCCCGAAATCGATGCTTTGTGCTTCGCATTGGAGGGGCAAGAACTAACCGATTTCATGAGGACGCTCGCTAGCGTCGCTGCTGATGGCAGCTCACTAAAACTAGGCACCTATACACTTGATGAAAATGCAGAGGCTTTTCTGAACGGTAATAAGTTTTTTCAGAGGCATGCATTCATTGGGGGGAGCACAGGTTCTGGAAAGTCGTGGACCACTGCAAAAATCTTGGAACAGATGTCTACTCTCGCCACGGTGAACGGAATCGTTTTTGATGTGCATGGGGAATATAAACCTCTCAAAGGAGACCGGATTCAACATCTGCGAATCGCGGGTCCGGAGGATATTGAGCAATCTAGGGGGCTGGAAGACAGTGTAATCCACCTGCCCTATTGGTTGCTTAGCTATGAGGCTTTGACATCTCTTTTTGTCGATCGGACTGATCAGAATGCCCCCAATCAGGCAATGATAATGGCACGGGAAATCAACGCATCAAAGCAGCGTTATCTCCAAAACAAAGGCAAGGATGATGTTCTTGCCAATTTCACGATCGATAGCCCCGTTCCGTTTGGGCTAGAGGAGTTTCTGGATAGCCTGCGGGAAATCAATGAAGAGATGATCCCGGGTGCCAAAGCTGGCACTACCAAACAGGGCGATTTCCACGGCAAACTTTCCAGAATGATCTCGCGGCTAGAAAATAAAACCTCTGATCGTCGACTTGGCTTCATGTTCCAAGGTGGTCCCGCGACACTGGAGTTTGATTGGTTGCAACTACTAACCGAAACGTTAATGGGTGCCGCGTCTGAGACAGCGTCAGGCGGCGTAACGATTGTGGATTTTTCAGAGGTTCCTTCGGACGTTTTACCGCTGGTGGTTTCACTTGTTGCTCGAATGGCTTTTTCGATTCAGCAATGGACGCCTCCCGATGCTCGACACCCACTTGCTATCCTGTGTGATGAGGCTCATGTCTATATGCCGCAACGAGGGCAAGCATCTTCTGCAGATAACGTTTCTCTCGATATTTTCGAGAAAATCGCTAAGGAAGGTCGAAAGTACGGTCTCGGATTAGTAGTGATTAGCCAGCGCCCTTCTGAAGTAAACAAAACACTGATCAGTCAGTGCAGCAATTTCGTCTCAATGCGATTAACCAACGCCGAGGACCAACAAGTTGTGAAGAGATTGCTTCCCGACAGCCTCGGCGGCTTCAGCGATATTCTTCCTACTTTGGATACTGGCGAAGCCCTGGTCGTGGGAGACGCAAGCCTTTTGCCAACACGAATAAGAGTGGACGAGCCATTAAATAAGCCCAACAGTGGAACCGTCGATTTCTGGACCGAATGGCAAGCGCCTGTTGCTAAAAATCGATTAAAGTCTGCTATTGATAACTGGAGAAAACAAACACTACAGTAACTCGTTAATCTATTGGGTTCTATTTAACTCAATAAGCGGTTTTGGCGCTGTCCCTTGTCCAAAAATCTGGGAAAGGGTCGGTTAACGGGTCTATCGACATCCAGCGACGATCTGACTACTTGACCATGGTATGGTATTCCCCGGGGAATACCAACTAGCTTTAAGAATATTGTCCATAGGCCAAGCTAATACACAGAATCGAAACGCTTCGAATACGTGGCCTGAGATTGGTTGTCTCAGACAACGTCACAAGGCCATCCAAGCTCGCTTAATCTTTAAATATCTGTGATTAACGCCTCACTTAGGCGAGATGATGCGAATCCAGTCCGACACAGCCTTGGAGGTCTCTTTCATATCTGGCTGCAACTCCGCTCTTTGAATCAGGCTGTCTTGCACCATTGGGTCAAATAATCCATCAGATATTTCTGCGTCATGAATCAGCAAGGTCTGCTTCCCTTGAGCAATACCAATTCCAGCCTCAATTTGATTCCATGGTGTAGACACAAATGCGGACTCTATAACCCTATGATCATCTGTCCCCATCCTATATTCGCCATCTCTTATTAGAATAGAGCGAAAGCCAAAAACAATAACCCCGGAACAACCACCAATCATTTCATTCAATTTTGTTATTACGTTTGCTGACTCGTATTCACCACGACCCAACTCAACGACATCAACCCCATCACTAACAAGCTTATACTTTACAATATCAGATATATTCTTTTGTCTTAAATCCAGAATTCCAGGCCTACTTACAAATACTTTTTTTGATTCCGCGCTTTCTGAATTCCAACAATCGAATTCAGATTCATACCCTGCCGGAAAAGTGTTTCCTTGACCGATACAGCCATCAAACTTAGCTTTATCAATATTTATCGCATCCTTAAAGTTGGCGTTGAAAATTTTTGAATTTGAAAAGTTAGCGCCGTCGAGATCTGCCCCTCTAAAATCTGTATTAAAAATGGCAGACGACTGGAAATTTGCGCCTCGAAGATTGGTGTCACGCAAAGTAGCGCCAGATAAATTTGCTTCGTAAAATTGCGCATTTTCTAAGCAAACTTCTCTTAAGCTAGCACCAGAGAGGTTTGCTTGGAAGAAGTCAGCTCTTGAAAAATCAAGAAATTTTTTCTTATCACTTATATATGCCTTAGATAGATTAACTCTTTGCAGATCAGCCTCTATCAAAAATTCATTGGGCACATACCTTAAATTGTCAGCCAAAATCTTCTGGAGGTTACTAGTTGGCATAATCTTCAGGAAAGCCGAAGTAACCTCTAAGCAGTCTTTAGCATAAGGCATTTTGTTGACGCCAAATTCAGTAGTAGAGTTTAAGAATCGGCGTAGCTGTATAGCTGCAGCAACTCTAGAGTCAGTACTACCAGAGCTTATTTGGTCAACGATACTACGAAAATGATTTCCTATTATTGCAACCTGCTCCTTAGCAACAGTTTTCTTGAACCTGTAAAGCAGAAAAAGAATTACGGGAACAGAGATAGAAACTAATGAAATTACATTAGCCAGCAAATCATCCGACAAAAACTCCAGAAAACCTTCCACTATTATTCCTTTATCATTTCAGACTGGGATAATTAATACAGTTCCCTCTGGAACCCTACAAACACTTCCCGGATATTGCCCACCGGCCCCAGCTCACGCACAGCATCACCAATACTGTGATACTTCAGCTCAATCAGCTGCGGCAGTTTATCCGGGTCTAATTCCGTCACGCCTCTGGCGACGTAATGGTCCAGCACAAACTCCAGAAATTCGTGTTGCTGATAATTATGTTGGCTATAGATTTGCTCCTTGTGAGCGGCCACACGCTCTGATCGGCTGATGGGAGGCATATTGAAAGCAATAAAGGCCAACACATCATAGATATCGCTGTTTTCGGCCTCAATCATCTTGCCGATCTCTCTCAGCTGCTCTAGGCCATAACCCTTTTCTTCAAGCCCTTCCAGCAGCTTCTTGCGGGTATCTGGCTTGCTCCAGATCTCACGCAACTTATCCTCGTTGGCAAACCACTCTGGCAAGTCACCATACAGGCGCTGGACAAAATCGGCGGCCGACATCGGCTTACCATCCGGGCTCCAGAAACTGGTGGCGCTCATGTGCTGGATCGTTCGCTCTTTGCCATCCGCCAGCTTGACTTTCACTTTCTGTTTCTTCTCACATACACACGGGCGCTCACCGCATATCCCACAAGGTTCCGGAGGTTCTTTCTCGCAAACACAAGGGCGCTGCTCGCAGACCGGGCAGGGTTTGGGTGGTTCAACGGCGCACTTGCATGGGGCTTCACCACACACGCTGCAGGGTTCGGGCGGAATTGGCTCGCCATCCCATTCCGGATCGCTGAAGTGTTCATGCGCCCGCACGAAATCATAAATGGTGAAGTAATCCTTCCCTTCAAACAGCCGCGTGCCCCTGCCAATGATCTGTTTGAACTCGATCATTGAGTTCACCGGGCGCATCAAGACAATATTGCGCACATTGCGAGCATCCACACCGGTCGAGAGCTTCTGGGAGGTAGTCAGGATGGTCGGAATGGTTTTCTCGTTGTCCTGAAACTGTTTCAGAAACCGCTCGCCCTCTGCCCCATCATCAGCCGTGACGCGCTCACAGTAATGCGGATCTTTATTGGCTTTCATTTGATTGATGAGGTCTCTAACCGCCAGAGCATGTTCCTGGGTGGCGCAGAACACGATAGTTTTTTCGCGCTGGTCGATCTGGTCCATAAACACACGGACCCGGTATTTCTCCCGCGCCTCAATCTCTATCAGCCGGTTAAAATCGGGTTCAGTGTAGCGCTTGCCCTCCTCTATCTCGCCTTCCACCACATCGTCGTCACTGGTGTAGATGTAATCATCCAGCGTGGTGGCAATCTGTTTGACCTTGAAGGGTGTCAGGTAGCCGTCGTTAATGCCTTCCTTCAGGGAATAGACATACACCGGCTCACCAAAATAGGCGTAGGTATCGGCGTTGTTATCACGCTTGGGTGTTGCGGTAAGGCCAAGCTGAACCGCGGGGCTGAAATACTCCAGAATGCCCCGCCAGTTGCTTTCATCGTTGGCACCACCCCGGTGGCACTCATCAATGATAATGAAGTCGAAAAAGTCTGGCGGGTAGTCGCCAAAGTTCGGTGCCGGATCGCCGTTTTCATCCCGACCGGTCATAAAGGTCTGGAAAATGGTGAAGAAGATACTGCCATTCTTTGGCACACGTCCCTTCTTGCGAATGGTCTCGGGATCTATGCGAACCAAAGCATCCTGTGGGAACGCAGAGAAATCATTGAACGCCTGATTGGCCAGGATGTTCCGGTCCGCCAGAAACAGAATGCGTGGCCGGCGACCGGGTTCTCCAGACATCTGGGCCGACCGGCTCCAGCGGGCATGAAACAGCTTCCAGGCGATCTGAAAGGCAATGGCGGTTTTGCCGGTGCCAGTGGCCAGGGTCAAAAGCACACGGTCGCGCCCTTCGGCAATGGCCTCCAGAGCCTGTGTGATGGCGTTATGCTGATAGTAGCGTGGCTCCCAGAAGCCACCCTTGTCTTCAAACGGCACGGCACCGAAGCGCTCACGCCAGATATTATGCTTCGCAAACGTCTCGGCCCAGAGTTCTTCTGGCGAAGGGTAGCCCTCTACCGGGCCCTCCGCACCTGTGGCCAGATCCACGCGGTAGATTCCATCACCGTTGGTGCTGTAGGCAAAACGAGCCTGCAGTCGTTCTGCATAGCGTTTGGCCTGGGCCAGCCCTTCGGTCACCGGCAGAGCACGCTTCTTGGCTTCGATAACCGCCAGCTTCTGACCTTTGTAGATCAGTACATAATCGGCAATATCCGATTGGCCACGCCGGCCGCCTCCCTGAAGCCTCCCCGGCGCAATCACTTCCCGGCGAATACGGCTGGCATCCACGACTCCCCAGCCGGCATTTTTCAGTGCCGGGTCAATCAATTCAGCGCGGGTTTCAGCTTCATTGAGTGCTGCGTGGCTCACTCACCCTCCTCGGCCAGCATGTTCATGATCAGGCGGATCATGGTATCTTTGTTTGCAGGGTCAGACTCAGCCACCAGCAGCGTCAGCGCTGCAAGCCCCACATCGTTAACCACTGGCTCTCCACGGACGTTAAACAGCCGACTGTTACGGTGGAGAAAGTCCACAAACAGAAAGGCTGCGCTGCGCTTGTTGCCATCAGCGAACGGGTGGTTCTTGATTACAAAGTACAACAAATGTGCCGCCTTTGCCTCCACACTGGGATAAGCCGGTTCCCCGAAGACGGACTGGTCCAGGTTGCCCAGCAGCGAAGCCAAGCCATCCCCCCGGTCTCGGGCGAACAGTTCCGTGGCTTCGCGACGGGCCATTAGCTCGCCCTTCAAACTATTCAGACCTGCCCGGGCCTGCTCCAGGGACGGCAATGTGCCTCCGGCCTGCGCCTGCGGATCGGTAAGCAGGCCCTCGTCGTAGCGTTGCAGAAGAAGAAAGGTCTGGGCGTAGCGGCTAACGATGTCCACCAGGCCGCGACCGCTGTCGGTATCCAGCGAGGGACTCTGGGCGGCCTTGCGAACCAGAGTCAGGGCCGCTTCCAGTTCCTGGGCGTTTTCTTCAAAGCGCTGGCGGTTCAGGGTCCAGCCCTGGGTGAGGTGCTCGCGCAGAGTACGAGTGGCCCACTGGCGAAACCGGGTCGCCCTGGTGGAATTGACGCGATAACCCACCGAAATAATAGCATCGAGATTGTAGAGTTCTATATCCCGCCTGACCCGGCGATTGCCCTCTTGTTGAACTGTTGCATTTTTTGCAACAGTTGCCTCTTTCTCCAGTTCACCCTCTTTATAGATGTTTCGCAGGTGCCTAGAAATAACCGATTTATCCCGTTCAAACACTTCAGCTAGTTGCTGCAAGCTCAACCAGACAGTCTCCTGATCGGCATCCAGGCGCACTTCGACCGCCTGATCAGCGCTTTCGTAAATGACGATGGGGGGGCTTTTTTCTTCAGTCATACCATTTCTCTATCCTTGAGACTTTTCACTTGAAACCCGTTGCATGGCCGGTGGCTTGGCTCATGCGACGGCCTCATCTAATTCTTTCTCGGCAAGATCATCTGTCAGTTCGCCGGAGAAGGCTTTTTGTAAAAGAGACTTCTTCAGCTCCGTCAACGATTCAAGCTTCTGCTTCCCCAGGCTTTCCAGTTTGCGGACTTCTGACAAGAGCATATTCAGTTTCTCACCGATCTCAACCTGTTCAGAATACGAAGGTACAAAAACTTGAATGGCCCCGAGTTTGCCGGGTGACGTATGTCGGACCTTAACACCAGAGGCGGTTTCCTGTACTGCCGACCTAAACCCGTGCGTGTTGAACTGATGGAAAAAGAAATCATTGTGCCAATCCACTCCATCTCGCACTACGACTAGACCTAGACGCTGATTGTGAAGAAATCGTCGTGATTCAGGCACCACAAGCGAGCTGCCAAGAAGACCGGCCGCTTGTTCGGTCATCGCGATCAAGAAATCATCCTTACTGAGAATGTATTCAGCCGGCGGATCGCCTATATAAAACTTGGTTTTCCTTCCTTGATCCCTAAAACCGCCCGATTCATAAAATGATCCTGGAGTTAGAACGATAAAGGGGCCCGCCTCTGCAAAGTACTCGCTCTTGAATGCAAATCCATGCTTGATGGAGCAAATATCGGACAGCGCCGACTTTCGCCAGTGAAGAGATGCTGAGGAAAAAACCGAACTCAAATAACTCTCAAACAACTCACCGGCATTTGAAAGATTCTTTTCGGTGTTGGCGATCGCCGCATCGATGCCAGTGAAGGCCTCATCGAGGATGGCGACGATACGTTTTTGTTCGCCCATAGGAGGCAAATTTACTCTTTGCGCTCTAACGTCACTATCACTCACTGCCGGATAAGATGCTCCCCTCTGCAGTTTCTCCATTGCACTCGTGAATTTTTCGCCCAAGAGCCAATAAAAGAGGTATCTGCTGAGAACATCGCGTTTCGGGCGCAGGACGAAAAAACCAGTGCTACACACTGAACCATCGAGCTCTCCATCTATTAGAGCAATTCGATTCAGGGTTGGGCGGATTGTGGCAAAAATTACGTCACCCGCTCTTACCAAGCGCCGGGCACGGCTCGGAGCGTCGCGCCCACTTAATGAGGCAGACTCGGTTACAACTAGCCTTGCTCTCGATACTGAAGACACGTCAATGTACCGAAACTTTTCTTCCGGCTTTTTTCGCGGATCACAGGTTTCAATTTTCTCCACCAGATCCGCGATTGGAACGCTCTGCCAGCTTGCCTTCATAACATCCCCCGAATCCCTTCCAAAATCTCCTCGCTCTCTTTATCCAGCGTCTCAATCTCATTGATGATCACTTCCGGATCACGGAGTGGTGCTTCCTCAGCCTTGTTCGGTTTTTTCACAGATAGGTCGAAGGTTTCCGTATCCACATCGTCGATGCTGACGGTCCAGGAATTGTCGGACTCCCCAAAATTCACCTGCCGGGCAACAAAGTCTTTCAGATCGTCATCATTCAGAGGGTTGGTTTTGCCCAGGCTGCGGCCGGGGTCGAGCTGGTAGTACCAGATGTTCTGCGTGGGTGCGCCCTTCTCGAAGAACAGCACCACGGTTTTCACGCCCGCACCGAGGAAAGTGCCGCCGGGACAATCCAGGATGGTGTGCAGGTTGCAGCTTTCCAGCAGCTCCTTGCGCAGGGCTCTGGAGGCGTTATCGGAGTTCGACAGGAAGGTGTTCTTGATCACCACCGCCGCACGACCGCCTGCCTTCAGGTATTTGATGAAGTGCTGCAGGAACAGGAACGCCGTTTCCCCGGTCTTGATGGAGAAGTTCTGCTGAATCTCTTTTCGCTCTTTGCCACCAAACGGTGGGTTGGCGAGGATAACGTCGTAGCGGTCCTTTTCCTGAATCTGGCTCAGGTCTTCAGTCAGACTGTTGGTGTGAACGATATTGGGCGTTTCGACACCGTGCAGGATCATGTTCATGATCCCGATCACATAGGGCAGACTTTTCTTTTCCTTGGCGTAGAAGGTTCGGGTCTGGAGCGTTTCCAGGTCCGCTGTTGAAAGCCGCCGATCATCGCCCTCCCCGTCCGGGCCATAGCGCAGGTAATCGTGGGCTTCACACAGGAACCCAGCAGACCCCGCTGCCGCGTCATAGATACGCTCGCCAATCCGGGGGTTGATCACTTTGATCATGGCGCGGATCAGTGGGCGTGGCGTGTAGTACTCACCACCATTTCGCCCGGCATTGCCCATGTTGCGGATTTTGGCCTCATACAAATGGGACAGCTCGTGCTTTTCCGCCTGTGAGCCGAAGCTGAGGGAGTCAATCAGCTCCAACGCATCGCGCAGGCTGTAGCCGCTGGCAAACTTGTTACGGATCTCGCCGAAGATTTCACCGATCTTGTATTCGATCGTGTCCGTTCTGGAAGCCCGCTCCTTGAAGCCACGCAGGTAGGGAAACAGCTCAAAGTTGACGTACTGGATCAGATCATCACCGGTGAGCGCGTAATCGTGGTCGAAGCTGCCATCGGCTTTCCTGGGCGCGGCCCACCTTGACCAGCGGTGGTCTTTGTCAATAATGAACTGGTAGGACTGGCCGCGCAGCTCTGCTTCCTGTGAACGTTCGAACTCCAGGTCGTCCATATACTTGAGGAATAGCATCCAGGACGTTTGCTCGGTGTAATCCAGCTCCGTTGCGCAGCCGGCCTCTTTCCAGAGGACATCATCGATATTTCTGAAGGTTTGTTCGAACATTGAATTTCCGTTTGAGAAGTGACATCCAATTGGGGCGATCCAGACGTGCAGCTTATTCAGGGCTATGCAGGATCATCACAGACTGTGATGCGACGATTCACAGGCTGCGGAGTAGAGACTGATAGTGCTTGATTCGCTGGCTTTTTCCAAGGTCGTTTCTGATCCAAGTCCAAGTCAGATACCGACAAGCTCGATGTGCAGCGAATGCTTTGATTCGAGCATCTTGAGGAACAGGGTGTCTAAACGCGTCTGGAGTGACCGGATGCCCGCCTCTTCACTGATGAATACCAGTTTGATCAGGCTCTGCTCTGGAGCCTGATACTAGTTGTAGGTGAGCACCTTCACCAGATCTTTGTAGAACTCGTGGTGGGTATTTTTGCCGGAGACTTTGAGTTCATAGGCAATCCTGGTGCCCAGATCCACCACGTCGATTCGCTCATTGTTTGCTTTGGAAACCCTTACCTCACTCAACACGCCCTCGTTACAGACTGCCGCCTGCCACTCCTTAGTAATGGTTTGCGCAGATTTTGTGTGTGCGGATACATCGCCTTCGTGAAGACGGTGCTTGAGGTGAACTGCTCTAAGAGTTTCTATGATCATCAGCTACGGTACCGCGTACCCCCAACTCGTTATTCATTTCACCCAACCTACCCTCTCGGTTTAAACCAGCCGGGCGCCGCCGACTCACTGGTTATTCTCCGGGGGAAGTCCACAGATCAGCTCCATGGGCTCGCTACTTTTTCGCGAGCTAACGCCGGAGCATTTCAAATCAGAACTGATCTTCCTCGCAGACCAAGTATTCCAGCCGGTCACTCTCCACCGCCAGCACATGAGCACAGTAGATGAATTCCCGCCAATGCAGGCTATCAACCGGATGCACGCAGCGGCCGACAATCTCCTGGTGGTCATTCAGCATGAACTCGACCACGTCGGTAGATCGATTCCGCTCCCAGGTAAGCTCTACAATTTTCTCAACAGCCAGTATCCTCACAACGTCCGAAGGGACTGCGGGGCTTATAAAAATACACTGCCCGTCGCACTCCGACAGGAGGACGGTCTGGGAGCGCTGTAATTCGCCCTCTTTGAACCAAAACCGGAGCCCGATCGTGTTCCCGGAATCGACCACATCCACCTTAAGGGTCTGTTGACCGACTTGAATTTCTTGGACTTGCCGAAGTCGTTCGAGATGTTGAGAAACGACAAAGCCTGGCGGTCGGTATTGCTTCGGGTCGTGCCTTTCATGAAACCGATCCAGTAGCGCCGTCATATCCCTCTCGACCGTTACGATTTCATCCCCCACCAGCATTTCAGCATCGTATGCCAATCGCCAAACGTTCCTGGCAGTTTGGTAAGCAAAGGTTCTATGGAGCGTGGTCCAGGACTGCTGGTGCATCAACGTCGCCAGTTCCGCATGGGATCCTATCTGGACTTGGGTTCCACGACCGTCCTGGTGATCAACTACGACTCGGGCAAGGATTTCTCCTGACGCCCTCGCTGTCGTGAGTCGAACCTCCGCTATATCGGATACCTGTCCGACCAGGTCGCTGACCTTCAGGTTAACGCTCAATGGCCAGCGACCGCGCTCACCGGACCTTACACCGAGCGCTGAGGCAATCAGTTGCTTCGCCTGATCGACGTTCGCCTGCACTTGCTCTTGAGTCTCCCTGATCTGCTGTTTGAGAAAACTTAGGTGTCCCATATCAGATCTTGGATCTACCGGATCAAAAGGACTTTCCAGGAAATCTCTTATCTGGGGCTCTATTCGGGTGCGATCGGCGATTTCGGATTCGGCAATCTCCTCCCTGTCTGAAGCGACGGTGCTTCCGATCTCATGGAGCGAGGCCATGTAACGATTAATGCTTTCCGAGAGTCGACGAATCTGAACGCGCTCAATGCTCTCCTTCACATGAGGGAAACTGACCTGTATTAAGTCATCCTCTTCCGGATCGCTGAAGCCTTCACGAGTGAGCCGCCGCTGTGCCAGTGAGCCAACGCGGTCAACTCGGCCGTTCTTCTGCTCTATGCTCACTGGCGAGCCTGATACGCCGTAGTGGACAACGCTGTCGCAGAATAGGTGTAGGTCTTCCCCTTCCTGAAACACGTTCGTGCTCACAAGTACCAATGGATACCCTGGCATACGAAACTTGCGGGCCTGGGCTGAGCGCTGCCCCGGCGCATTGGTCTCGCCCGTGGCACCAATGGTCGGGGCAATTGGGTTTAGCTGGTTACTCAGATAGCGGCGATATTCATTGGTACCCAGGTCAGAAATGCCTGGAAGGTTGGCTTTCAATATTGCCGGCAGCTCATCCGCCAGCCCCTTTAGCTCACGATAGGTGGAAAACCCGGGTACTTGGGGCTGTCGAGTTAACTCAGCAACGAAATCTTTAATCCAGCCAATGAGGACGTTGGTATTGAGATCTCCCTCTCCCTGCCTCAACCGCGACACGTAAAGATCAATCATGCCGTGGCCCGTGCGAATTACCGTCGATATAAGTGCTGTGTGTATATCGACGGTCCTCAGAAGCGCTTGGGTGTCCTCAGGTTTAGTCGAAGCTGTCGTTTCAGTCAGCCGACAAAGCACCTTTCCTAAACTTGGCAGGATTTGCCCCCTCAGCTCGTCGCTGGCCTCTAGCTCAGAGAACAATGTTGGTAAGCAGAGCTGCTCTCGAACATCCTGAGGGACTAGTGGAGCACCATCTTCCTGCGATTTCTGATGACTGAGGGAAGCTCGAAGATGATCTCGAAGTGGCGCAAAAGTGCTGTGTCCGAGTTGGTTTACCCAGGCATCCAGGAAAAACAGTTGCGACAGCCTGAATTTCCGGAGGTACTCCTGTGCCTGAACCTTTCCAAGATCAGCAAGGGACGTTTCGGTTGCAGCGGCCAAACATTGCTCGATAACTTGGCGTAGATCCACACCGCTGAAAAAACAGATGAGCTTTGCCCAATTCACCTCTAACAGAGGGCTTGCGAGGCGCGTTGGGTGCGAAAGGCTTTGCCTCACCTGATCCGGCGTTAAAAGATCTCCCCAGGTCTTCTTTTTTTGAGGCTTTGGCGCATCGCCTCGGAAGAACCAGTTGAAGAGGTTGTCGTTCTTGGGTGGCTGCCGGAGTTCCGCCTCTCCAGTGCTGCCCTCCTCCGCGAGGCCCTCATCTATGCGCTCGTCCCTGAATCGGCTGATTTCACGGTATTCGCTGATCACGCCTTGCATAGAGCTCAGTGCTTTTGGGCGATCTTGCAGGCGGAAATTCAGGTAATTGACCAGCCAGTCGTCATAGCATTCATCGAGTTTCTGCTTGAGTTCTTTGACGCTTTTCACCCGACGCACAAATACAAGCTGTTTGCGGTTCTCCTGAAAAACCGCATTGGCCAACTGCTTTGCAACGGTGTCCATTTTAGGGTGTGGCAGTGAGCGCCCTAGATTTGCATTTACATAGCTGTCGACAATAGCGCCAACCACGTTCCGGTCCTGCGCATCGCGCCCTCTATCATCGGGGTCTTCGCTATCGAACTCCACCCGGGGGGACCGAGTGGTTTCACCATAGCTCTCGAAAGATGCGAGCATCCCCATTTGAAAGGACGGAGAGCCATGCTTGTGACCAAGTGCATCGCCAACCTTCTTCTGAACCAGGGCCGTGACCAACTTCTGTTCATCCGTTTCCAGTTCAATCGCTGCCTTTTGCCCATCGCGCCACTCCGCACGGTACATATTGCGGGTGTATTCTTTGTCGCCGATTTTCAATCGGTTTAGGCGACGCACCATAAACCGGGCAATCTCTGTTTTGTCCGTTACAGACTGGGCGTTCCTTAGCAGGCCGTCCTTTCCTACCAGAGCAAGCTGGTTCCGTAGTTGTTCCAAGTTACGGTCGTAAGGCGTGGCGGAGAGCAGCAAGGCATTGCGTACGCGACGCTGAAAAGGTCTGTCCTCAGCGTTTTGGTTTTGATAGAAACCCAAGACCTGAGAAAGTACGCGGTTTCGGTCGCTGCTATCGAAATCGTGTTTGAAATTGTGGCTCTCGTCGATAACCACCAGATCAAAAGTGGGCAGCACGTAATTCAGGGCCCGGGCGAACTCGTCTTTTACCCCACGATGAGTGGGGTCGCCACCTGGGACCGAAAATGCGGGTAACATTTTCTGCAGTTTCTTGCGCTGCTCATTCCAGCTTCTGATTGCGGCCTCATCGTATTCATCGGCAGCTTTTTTCAAGCCAAAGCTAAAACTGCCATTGCGAACGAAAAAGTCAGCATAAAAGCCTGAGGCCGCTGTATGGATCAGATCTTCCAGGCTATCGCATTTAGCCACGGGGGCAGCCGGCTTGCCCTCCGGAGTACGCACTCGATAGCTAGCAGTACATACGTTTCTGTCGATAAAGCTGGCATGTTCCCGCAGCCATTTGTCCTGAACATTGGCACTCGGGCAGATATAGAGAACCCGCAGAGCCGGGTTGAAATACCGCATCAGCGCAACAACTCCGAGCGCTATGTAGGTTTTTCCCATTCCGACTTCATCGGCGAGATAACCTAACCCGATATTCTCGGTGTTGATCATGTTGAAGAGAGCAACCGCGCCACGGAGCTGGACCTCGCCGAGCGATTTGAGCTCATCCCTACCACCACTGAAATCAAGAATATGGCGTGCAGAGTCCAGGTCGAGGATGGGGTAAGGTTTCATGCGCTGGCCTCCGTTCCTTCGACCCGGTACTGCTCCAGGAATTGAGCCTCAAACCAATCGAAGAACCGGTCTCTATCAGCCTCACGCTCACTGGACAGTTTGATCAATTTGCTCTCGCGTATCTGTTGAAGAAGAGTTTCGATAAACTCCAACTGCTCTGTGACATAGGGGCGACCTGCAAATTGGGCTGATCGATAGACTTCCTTGGCACTGAGTAATAAAAGATACGCACTGACCGGATGGAGCGGCTGATCACTCTCCTCAGCGGGTTCGAGTACAGCCGCAGCTCGGCCTACTAATGTTGGTAGGCTATCCACACCAGTGCCGGTGAGGTAGTAATCCTGCTTCTTAGTTGTGGATTGCTCATTGCTGAGGTCACGTCGCAACATGCGAAATGCGTGGAACAACTCGGCATACTCGGAGAAGAACTCATTCTCCAGAGGTGCCTCCTCGATCAGGCTGGTTTCCCCTCGCTCGCCGAGTTCAAAAAGCCGTTTGACCCTTGCGTCGGTCAGCAACAGTTGACGGCGCTCCGGAGACATTCCGGCATAAATCGCAAGGATCTGTTGAGGAGACAGTGTGGCGAGCTCAGGTTGCGGTTTGTGCGACCAGTGCGTTTGCTGAAGTAAAACACGGTGCGGAGCGATTAGTTCACCGGAATCGCAAACCCGCCCAGACACGAGGATCAGGGAGCCATTGGCGAGCGCTTTCTCCAGAGCTTCGGTGTTGCCTGTGTAGTCGCTCAAAACGTTTCTGAGACGCCAGCCGGTCACTGCCGCATTGCCTACCCCATCTGGGCCGATAAGATCAATTTCGATCGGGCTTTCAGAGTCCACTGCTCCGCTCAGCGTTTTATTCAGCCAATCAAAGGTGAGGGAGATCTGAGGCCTGACACCCTCAGCTTCCTGATCCTGCTCGCCGGGTGCCGGGTCTAGGGATCTTTGGCTAACGTCCGGCAGATCGTCAGAGATGACTTCCAAGAGCAACTCGGTATCCGTAGCTACCAGAAACCCGGCTTCGACATTCTCATTGAGCGCTTTGTAGGTGAAATTCACTGACCCAACAAAGGTTAGAGCCCGATCAGCGCCAATGAAATTGAAAATCTTGGCGTGCAGTTCCCGATGAGGCTCTTTCCCTACTCCCAATGGTTCTGATGTTGTTTGCACCCAATCAGACCAGGAGACGTTCTCCAAACTATCAATGTGAGCCAAATAATCGAGGTTACAAAGCGCCTCCTGTTTGTCATCACGCGGCAACAATAGGCGCACATTACTTACGCCCAAATCCTGAAATGCCTTATGCAGATTATTCCTGGAGTCGTCGGCAAAAAATGGTGAGATAATCTCCAGTTCAACGGGCTCTTTAAGCTGGCGGATCTCTTCCGATAGAAAGTCCAGAAACCGTGTTGTACTCGATAATCCGAAATAATGAACCGGCGGTGCTTCAGGATCTACTACACAGCTGCCCAAAAATCTCTGTATTTTTGCGACAGCACCATTGCCCGACTGGAGTATCTGTTTACCTTGCAGATAGTCGAGATCCCTTTTCAATGCCTGCAGAAACTCTCCGTGACCATCGCGTTGGCCAATCTCCTCCCAGTGCTGGCATTCAATGTTATCCCACCAACCAGCCTTAGTGAGGTTATTGGAACCGGCGGATATCAGTAAGGAGTCACTTTCCCCAGCGCAGTTACCTACAAGCAGAAACGATAGCTTCGCGTGGAAAGCACGATTTCCTTCTGAAACACCGTGGCAGCCGTATTCCATCCCAGGTGAGCTTTCACCCTGAATACGGAAAATGTTCTGATCGTAAAAGACATCAATCGGCAGTTCGGCTTCCCTGAGGGATTCTCGCACCTGGAACTGTTTCACCCGCTCATCGATCGAGAATGAGCTGTTTTCTGGCAAGAGCAGAGGAACAACTTCGAGCTCAAAAAATGCGGGATCGAACGTGTAGGTGGTGAAGACAGCGGCTTTGACTGGGCGTCCTCCCAACTGCTCTTCAAGGTATTGTGATATCTGCGCATTATCCATTACGCCCCTCCAGGTTCGCTTTGGCAATGCGAAAATAGGAGCCCAGGAAGTAATCGTAGTCCCAGTCACCTAGGAGAGCCTTCTGGGACCGAAGAACAGCTGTTTCTGACTTCACTTTGACGTTGAGAATGTCGCCGTCACAGGTTACCCAGGGAGCACCGCCCCTCGCTTTCATAACGTCCGCATTTAATTTAGTGACGGCTTTCACTGCTCCCCAGTGGTTGCCAGCTTTCAGATTGTCGTTGATCTCACAAAGCGCGTTCCGTCGCGTCATCCCTTGGGGCAAAGTCTCTGGCAAGTGGTCATAGTCATAAGCTTGGCTTTCAAGCTGCTCCACTACTGAAGCAACCGGTCGATGATCCTGCGTTAGCAGGTAATAAAACACGTTGTTAGCAGCAACCAGCACACGCTCTACTCGCTGGATTTCTTCGAGATACCTCTGCAAGTCAGCTGATGCAGCGCTCTGAACTTCATTCAGGTTCTGGGCAAATCCATCGGTCAATTTGCCCTCGCTTACGAGTTTTGCGCTTACGGAGAAAAGCTCGCCTTGAACCAAGGCATTTTGGTTTTGGTGCCCACGAAGCAGGACATGAGTGAGCTTCTGTCGAACGCTTTCCTTTCGAATTGCCTCCCAAAATTGGGGTGCCAAGCGTTCACATTCATTTCGGGAAAGCTGACCGTCGACTCTGAACAGCTGAATGAATTCGTTGGAGTTGAGATCCCTCGCGATTGTTTCAGCAAGCGCCTCCCCTTCAGCCGTAAGCTTCCGATCGCTTCCTTCTGCAAGCCCGGAATCTTTAAGGGCCGAACTGTAAAGGCCCCACAATCCATAGCTTGCCTGATTGCTCAGAATTTGAGCCTTCAAGCTGATAGCTAACGACTCCGCTTGAGCTGTCATATTTTTGTGAACGCGGGTAATACCCATGATTTCTTTGCTACCGGACTGGTGCCGGAGGTAGGCGGCAAGCTGCTCGTAGCGGAGGAACGTCTCCCTGATTAGCCGCTCGCGACTGTCTTTGTCGGCATTTCCATGAATCTGGTGTGACCAATAGAACCCGAGCAGCGCAACGGTGAAGTTCTCGACGGAGCTGGTGATGGTTGTCAGGTTGCCGACTACTTTTCGGCCGAAATTGGTCCATACAAGCTCGAAACCCAGTGGGTCACGTGAACCTTTGGGTTTGGCTCGGTCATCAAGGAGTGAAAGGAAAGGCATATCGTTTCAGATCCCTCTGTTTATTATTCTGGACCCCCCGCTTTTCGTCAGAGGGTCGCGACTACTTTTTTCTCCACATCAAAGGACACTACTCCCTTTTCGAACATTCTCTGCAGACCATACGCCATCCCCTCAAGCGGTGCCTTTTCGCTGTACCCAAATCTTCGTATTTCTTCCATATAGCGCTGTATAAAGTTTCGCGCGCCAAGCGTTCGCCATTGGATTACGTGTACAAGTTCGTGAAAGTGGATACCAATATCTCTGGCCACATCTGGCAGAAGGTAGTAAGTATCTTTGTAGGTGATACCTCCGAGCTGGTCCTCGTTATCCAGAAAGTCACCCAACCCTGCTTCTCTGAGCTCCGGCATCTTTGGCATGGGGAGAGCCTTCACGACCACGAAATAGGATGAGCGGAGCAGCTCCGGGCGATAATAGCCTTCAAATTGGTGCTGTAAAACTGAACAGGGGCGGCGGTCGCTTTTGTGGGCCTCATTGATCTCATCAATCCAGGATTCCAGCAGTTCAATCATTTCCTCTCCCAAAACTTAGAACCATCCATCGGATGTTGCCAACTTCCGGACTCCAGTAGTTAGCCTGCGAATTTGACCAGTCATCAATACTGCTTTCTTCGTTAGAAATTTCCAAGGGTTCACTATCCCCTACCACCAGCATAGAATCGATAGAGTAACGGGCTGGCTGAAGGACGAGGGTTCACATGGCCAATCTAAAAGCGGACCTTGAAGGGCTTCGGGCTCAAGTCATTTCCAACGCTACCGAGCTTTTCGAAGGCGATCAGGAGATGGCGGAAAAATGGCTATCAAAACCTCTTCCTGCAATCGGTAACGAGGTGCCCATCAACTACATTGATACCTCCGAGCAAGCACAACAGCTGCTCGATATCATCGGCCGGCTCGAACACGGAGTTTGGACTTAGAAATCCTGTCTGAACGATTTCTCGGCAAAAGATGTGCACCGGTGATGCTCAAACTCCTCCCAGGTGCCCCGTAGTGTCCTCCAAATGTACCTGTAATGGACTTTCGGGGCGAGTTTCCTTTTTGCTCATCCCAGGTTATCGCTCCTAAGTACACTTGGAGTCTACTGGGAGGCCAGTAAACAATCCCGGACTGTATTCGCGCCCCACATAATGCCGCATGGTAACAGGCATCATATTGGTCTTATTGCACTAATTCTGCGTTTACGCGAGTAGACAAGCCCATTCTCGGTTCTGATAATGGGGGCTCAATCCGAGTGAGATCACTCGGCGAGGTAGCTGGCCTTCGTTAAATCTCAAACAGTACGCGAATGACCTTCAATTCTTGAACGGTCTCCTTCAGGGCAAAGCCCGATCCAAACTGCACACAGCAGCCGAGCGGAATTCATTTCCGCCAACCCAACCACCCTTCTGGGCCCCCTCATCTCTGCAAGCGACAACCGAACGTTAGAGAGATGCATTGACCTGGAGCTGGGAACCCCAGTATTTCCAATACCTCCAAGCCGGTCCTCGGACTAGAACTGGTCGAAAACCCTGACTAAAACCAGATTCGAGCGGAATCATTCCCCCGGTGCATCACCACCGGCAAGCTCGATTCGACCTGTTCGCCCCTCAGCCTGATCCACATATCAGACGCCCATCTTTTGCATTGTCACGCTGACTCCGTGACGCCTCCGCTACCCCAACGATCAGCATTCGCTGATTTGTTAGCCACGGTTCGCAATGGACAAACACTGTGCCTGCAGCGGCACGAACGACACTCCCAACGATCATAGGAGACTTCCCCATGGTTATGTATCTGACTGCGGCGACGGGGTGGAGTGTTAGCGAGGTGACCGGGCACTCATAGCCGCAGGGTTGGCCTCGCATCAGCTGCTTTCGATCTCAGACTATTTGAAGCAGGTAATTTAGCAATGAAACGGAAAACACCGCGCAGCCAGCAGCGCAATTTCGGCTACGGCAAGCAATTGCTGTATGCCTTTGTGAAGGCATTAAACGTCCTCTTTGGCCCGGACCAGCATTACGGGACGCGCCGAACTCACGGAATTCGAATCAGAATCTTCGTCGAATTCTGCCTGCGACATGGCATCCGGGATGCCCGGTATATCGATCATGAGCTTGTGGAGGCCTATGGCAGCTACCTACGTCACCGCCTGTATGATGCCTACGAGTGGGCCGATGGTAAGCGTGACACGAAGATTTCAGTGTCATATGCACACAATCTCATCTCGACGGTGAACACCTGTCTGTACGCGATGCGTCGAGATGAGAAGTTGCAATTGTCCGCTCGCAAAGCGCTCGGCGTAGCCAGGTCTAACGTCCGTAAAACTGAGATTCAGGCGGACATAGCGGATACAAAGACCGCAGCAGATCTTATGATCGCGTCCGGCCACGAGCGCGGAGCTGCCGTGGTTCTGCTATCCCGCGCCTGGGGAATGAGAGCGAATGAGTCCATTCTGCAGGACCTGAACCGGATGATGGAGGAGGTAACAGAAACCGGATCCGCCGCCATTCTTGAAGGAACAAAAGGGGGTAGACGTTGCCGAAGCCGGACAATCAAAGCAGATGAGTTTCAGCGCGAGGCACTTGAATTCGCTCTCTCCGTTCGGCCTGCAGGTTCCTCGTGTCTGCTGTCGGAAACAGACAACGCGATTAGCTTTTACCGTCGAGAGCTCGGGCGCTGCAGGAGAATCCTTAAAAAGTGCGGGATTCCTTCCTTCCGGGAATTGCGCTGTGGATTCGCTCAGGACATTTACGAAGAAATCGTGCGGGGGCCCAGCCCCCTCCGCGCCCCTATCGGGGATCGAGTACTGGATCGTATTGCCCGTGAAACGGTCGCTCGCTTGCTGGGGCATGGTCGTACCTAAGTGGCCTCTTCCTACATCGGGGGCTACTAATGAATATCCGGGACATTACGCAGCACATTAAATGGAAGAAGGGTGCCTCTGATGCGACTAAAAATTGAACGATCCAACGGATCCAGGCGATGGCAAACGCTATTGAGGTCCAGTTTCCAGAGGTCCGATACTGCAATCAGATCAAGCTGAAGCACCTGAAATATGTGAGGGAGGCCTGGTTCGACAACGAAGGCCTGGCACCGAAAACAATGGCTGATTACACCCGTGCCATGCGGCTCATGATTAAGGCTCTGGGGAAAGACCGGCATTGGTTCGGTTACCTGGGCTTGGTCCAGGACCGGATACGCGGAGGGCGGCGAGTGGTTTCACGAGTGACGAAAACCAGGTCACGAAATCGTCGATAAACGATCGTCCGATTGTTCGGGTGCGGTCCTTTGAAAAATTTCACAGGCCGAGCCCCCTCCCGGCACTGGTTCAGATTTCCGATGATCGCGTTAGGTGATGAGAGAGCTCATTGCCTGGAAAACGCAAATCCACAATCTGAACTGGAGTACCCGATGAGACACACATTCGACAGTTGCGTCAGCAAACGAACAGGCAAACCACTGGCAGCCTACGACTGTGAATATGAGGCTTGGAGCGCTTCCGACCATGCGAGCCTGTTCTACGGTCAAGAATTCACATATTACCGTTGTCCTCAATGCCAACATTGGCATCTAACCCCCAAGGAGCGATACACACCCAGTAAACCCTGCGAGTTCTGCACCGATAGCGACGGAGAAACCAAGGAGCTGTATTCAACTAAGGCGGGAGCAGAGGCTCGGGCAAAGATCATTGGTTGCGAAAACCACATTCATTTGCGGGTATATGAATGCCCCTACCAAACGGGTTGGCATCTAACCAAACAGTAGTGCCTCGCGATCCAACCCCTTAAAACACACTCAAGAACTGGAGTAGATTCCTATGTCAAAAGGTAAAGGAAGTTCTCGCCCCTCCAACGGTCATCCGGGTGGCAACTGGCCAAGCACAACCGGCCGGCCATCTGGAGGAGGCCGAGGGAATGCCCCTTCCAAGGGTAAATAGCGATGCAAGATCAGGCCGCTGAAATGTCGGCGGCCTGTTTCTGATAACAGTTCCAATATGTACTGTAGGACCCGATGGCATTGAAACATTGAAGATCTGGATGCGTAGTGAAAATTGAGGCAAGGGCCTCTTCTTCCTCATCGATCAATCGCCCCCATGCCAGCGCAACCTGAGCTTTCATCCACGCCAGATAATGGTCTGAGTCGTGGCCAGCACAGAGCCTGGCAATGAATGTTTCAAAATCGGATAAATCGGGAATCGTGCCTTTGCGCCAGCGCTTCAGCTTTCCGTACTTATGATCCGCAGGGGTTTCAGATGCACGAGAAGCAAACTCTTCCTCAGAGCAGTCTCCGGGCAAAGGCAAGTAGCTGGCCATTCGTCTATAGCTGAAGTCACCACCATTGAGCGCAGACAATCGATATTTCCAAACCTCAAATAGCCGAATTAGAGGTCTGTCCTTTTCAGACGGAGCTTCCTGAGCCGATGCTCGGGGAGCAATATCTCCCACAAATCCCTGATCGACCAACTGTTGTTTGTGCGTTTCATACGCCCCATGTGCAACAAGATAATCGGCCACGTCCAAAGCTAACTCACAGAGCAGCGTGTAGCAGAAATCGACTCGCAATTGGTGGTTAACCAAGTGCAGTATGCTCTTTCCCTTGCGCCACTCTGCGCTTTCTGGATTTCTGGCTGTGTGGTCGATCTCGGCGATCAAGAAGATGAGTTCCGGATCCACCAGGGTGTGCTTCCTCAAGAACTCTTGACCCCGTCGAATCCAGACGGTGGGGTTATGCTGTTCATTCGGTTGTCGGCTGGTCTCCTGTTTGACCCAATCGAGAAAAGCCTTCTCTTGGACCATCCGCTTCTCAAGGAAGCTGGCAACTCTGGATCCCTTGAGGGCCGAGCCAATTTTCGACTTCTCAGCACCCGCCAGTGCAGCCACCCACGAGGAGCCATTGTTCTTCAATTGGAGGCCGTTCCAGGGCTCCACTGCAGCTTCGATCAATTCTAGGAATTGCTTGTTGGGAATACTTGCGTGCCAGACGCGTTTAATTTTCATCGCGGTGCTGGGTGTTACTGGCTTCTGCTCAGCTTTCTTTAACGTGTTCAGATGCGGTGCCTTAACCCCGGCAGCATTCGCCATTGTCTTTACCAAACGGGGAAATGAGCCTGAGTCGCCGAGCGCGATTCGCAGAAAATCAGACACGTGCGGAAGGAAGAACACATCGAGTGGCGGAAGTGTAACCCTGATTCTGTTCTTCATATGCTCCTCGATACTGTGGCGACAAAGCCCTGAAATTCAGACGCTGCCACATTTGATCACATTTCAAAAGGTTTATGGCCATCATCCTCCACTAGGCTTTGAAGCGTCGATAAATCAATGTTGCTGAAGGTCAACCAACAATTAAGCCTGAGGAACGAACGTATGAAAGCCGGCATATTGGAACCCAAAAACCTCCCTCACCTTCTGGCGCTCGCCCGGGGTGCCCGAGCAGGCAACGTGGAGGCATGCAGGAATTTGGCCCGCCAGCTTGGTAACGCATCGAACGCCAAAGCGGTATTACGCCAACTCAAGCAGGAATTACATCAGGAAGAGATTGAACGAGAGAAACTGGCACTGCAGCGTCGAGCTGAGAGGGAGAAGAAACAGCGCGCTTGCTTCCCGCCAACCCACCCCCTGTTCCGAAAAAACAGGTCAACCAAGGGCCAGCGTAACCATGATGCAATGAAAAGAGCGATACTGTGTGGCGGGTTCGAAACAAACAGAACCCGCCATTAACCAATATGTTTCTGCCGTCGAATTTCTGGACCATTAACTGTCCAGACCGTCCTCATAGGCTTGCAGGTCAGCCTCTCGCCACCTCGCAGTCTTGGGGGCGAGCTTGACTGGTTTCGGAAAGCGCCCTTCACGAATCCAACGCCAGGTGGACTTGGGAGAAACGCCGTAACGATTGCTGACTTCTTTGATGCTGTAAAACACGTTATGTACCTCATTCCGATTAATTGGTACTCAATAAGTTAATCGGTAACAAGGGGCGGTTGGGGCGTGTAATTGCCAGAAAACTGCAGAAACTCAGGATTTATGGTTAATAATCCTTTTGCCGGCGTTTCCGTGGCAACTTTCCTGTGTATGCATACCTGGCGTAGGCGTTGAGCAATTGCAAGCGACGATCCAAGATCTGTTCGCTCAGATAAGCTGCGCGGGTCTCATCGCTTTCCAGATGCGCCAAACTGAGCTCGGAGACCACATCATCAAAATCTGTCTTGGCTGCAGCAAAATTCTTGAAACAGCTTCTCATTCCATGTGCACACGCGATCTTGTTATACCGAGGGTCCATAAATCCTTTGCCGCCAGCCTTCAAAGACTCTTGATGAACTGCCTTCACAGTGTTGTTCAGCGCGTTCTCGCTGATCTGCGCTTTTTCTTTGTAACCCGGAAATACGTATCGTCCGGACCGAGGCATGCTCCGGAGGATTTCTATTGCCCTTGGCACCAAAGGCACCACGTGGAGCTCATTCGGGTTCCTATTCTTCATTTTCGAGCCTGGAATCGTCCAAGTTCCCTCGTCGAGATTGATTTCCGGCCATTCAGCAAATTGAACCTCTGTCGGTCTAGCGATAGTCAGTATTTGAAATTCCAATGCTCGGGCGGGCGTCGTGTCTCGCTCCAGCAGGAATTTCATAAACTCAGGCAAGTCATGATGCCGCATCGCAGGTTTATGCTTAGTGTGATGGATACGCTTTGCCGGTGGCAGCCAGCCATCCAGATTGTCGTCCCAATCTGCAGGATTCTTCCCGGAAACCAAGTTGCGAGATGCCGCCAGCTTCCAGACTTGGGCAATAGTCTGACGAATTCTGGTGGCCGTCGGTGTTTGGGTGGTCCATAGCGGATTCAGAACTCGTACGACGTCCTCAACGGTGAGGTCGCCGATTTGGGTATCACCAATCTCCAGCAGACATCGATCAATCGACTTCCGTAGGCGGTTTCGCTGCCGCTGCGGGTTCTTGCCGCGAAAAGTGACCTCTTTAATCTTGTAATATTCCTCCGCGAGCTCTCCGAAGGTGACTTGTTTCCGCTGGCGCTCACGGTCTCTGGCCTTTCGCTCCTGATTCTGTTCAACAGGATCCACGCCATTGCGGATATCCTCCTTCTTCTGGCGGGCCTGCTCTCGCGCCTCTCCTAGGCTCACATCGGGATAGCCTCTCAGGCCAATCTCGCGACGACGGAGGCCCACCGTCGTGACCAGAAGCCAAGAGCGTGAACCGATTTCCTGTCCAGCCGCTGGCGGACGACATTGCAAAACTAGACCGTCTATCCCACCCACCCTGCCGGGGGTACCAACCACTTTTCCACCAAGACCCAAAAAATCCCGCAACCTGCCGTTTTTTATACACGTTTTAACTTATCACTAGTCCATCAGCATCCATTGATATCCATGCTCAGCCATAGTCTTTGGGGGTACAACTGGGGGTGCAAACTGAAATGACCCCACTATGGTTAGCTTTATGCCCCAAACGCTGAAGGATACCCCAGAAACTCCGCTGTGGGCTCAACCGATGTGACGGCGGCTTATCCAGTTTGAAGTTAACCACGGGTTCGCCAGTATCGGGATTGAAGGCCTATGAACATCCCGAATCCGTTCGCCAGCCTTGGCTACCCGTTTCTCCAGGCGGTATTACTGCTCATCCTGAGCCGCCGGTAATACGATCGTTGGGATATCGCCTTGTGACGCCGACCTGGCGTGTAATACTCGGCTCAACCAGCACGGTTGATAGCGCTACTGGAGAAAATGGCTACGATGGGGAACGGAACGACTACAGACCATCGAGCCGTCACCTCAGGCGGCTGTGGCAGCCGGCAGAACGCGCTTGAGAATGTCGGCCAGTGTGACCACTCCCACCATTTCCCCATCGCGCCTGACCACTGCCAGTTGAACGCTGGCCTTACGCATACGCGCCAGGGCTTCGTAAACCGGAGTTTTTGAATCGAGCACAAAAGCCTTACGGGCAACCTCGCGAGCTGGGCGGTCCTCCGGCTCAAGGAGTGTATCGCGCACATGGACTACAAGGGGTTTAAGACCTTTCGTTCCGGGAATCAGAATTCGCAGGTGGCCAGACTCCATAGCCGCGGCTCGAACGTCAGCTACCGTGGCGCTCGGGTCAACCTGAACCGGCGACTCCCCTTCGGTTACCAGGGATTCAACGGGCAGAGAGCCCAGATCGATCAGGCCGGCCAGTTGTTGCTGAATCTGGGGCTTGAGAGTACCCACCTCTCCTGAGTGCTCAACCAGTTGGCGAATGGTTTCGATGTCTTGCCCTCCGACGGCAGCACTTTCAACCGGCTCCACCCCGGAAGCCCGGACCAGGCGGTTGGCGAGCCGGTTGATCCAATTCAATAGCGGGCGTAACGGCCAGATGTATGCCCTGGCAATCAGGCCGATTGCGAGTACCGACTTTTCCGGATGCGCAATCGCCCAGGACTTGGGCGCCATCTCTCCTACCACCAGGTGCAGGAAGGTAACAACGAACAGCGCCAGACCGAACGCTGCTCCGCCGGCTGCCCAGTCTGGTAAACCCAGGGTGAGCAGAACCGGGCCGAGCCAGTAGTCGACAGCTGGCTTGGTGACCGCGCCTAGCGCAAAAGTGCAAAACGTAATACCCAGCTGTGCACCAGCCAGCATTAGCGTGAGATCGTTCATACCCCTCAGGCTAGCCCGGGCAGAGGGGCTATATGCTGCCATTTCCTCTAGCCGGTGCCGGCGCGCACCAAGCAGCGCGAACTCGATGATTACGAAGAAGCCGCTCAGGACGATAAGGGCGACAGTCACCAGGGTGACGATCAGTGGATCGTTCATTGGTCATCCTCAGTCATGGGCACTTCGACCAGTTTTACACGTACTTCCGTAGGCACATGCCGCTCGATACGCAAAACAGCTACTTCAAGCCGTCGCCGTACAGGCTCATCGGATACCAACTCGGCGGGATCTACCGGCAGATCAACATTCACAGTGTCACCTTCCGCAGGAAGGGCTCCGACCTCGGCAATCAACATACCGGCAATCGTCTCCACATCACCTCGAGGCAGGCCAAAGCCTATGGCGCGCTCAACCTCGTCAAGATGCACATCGCCCTCCATGAACCAGGTGTTGTCGCCTTCGGACACCACCGCCTCGGTGACCTCAACATCGTGCTCGTCCGTTATTTCCCCGACAATCTCCATCGCCAGGTCTTCGATAGTGAGAACGCCGGCAAAGCCGCCGTATTCATCAATGACACAGGCCAGCTGATTGGTGGAGGTCACCAAATGCTCCAGTGCATCAGGCAGCCGCATCAATGTCGGTAACACCGTCGCCGGGCGCATCACCGAGGCCACGGTATCGTCGGCCTGCCCTGCTTCCATGCGTGCAAGTACATCGGCCAGATGGACAACGCCTACCGGGGCATCGTCATCGTCAATCACCGGATAGCGGGTGTGGGCTTGCGCCATAAGACTGCGGAGTTCTTCCAGGGTAGTGTCCGGTTCGACCCAATCCACCTGTGAACGGGGCACCATCGCGTGCTCAACATCGCGTTGGGGGAAGTCCAGGATGCGATCCATCATCAACGACAGCTCAATCGGCAGATCACCGCTGTCACGGGAGTTGGCGATGATGTGCGGCAGATCGTCCTCAGACGCACTTACGTCAAGGTCATGAACCGGTTCAATTCGAACTGCGCGGAGGAGAAGATTGGCGGACTTGTCAAAGAAACTGATGATCCAGCCAAACACCGACATGTAGATCAACGTGGAGCGCGCGAGCTTACGGGAGAGTGGCTCCGGGTTGGCAATGGCAAGGTTTTTCGGATAAAGCTCGCCGGCAACCATCTGAACCACCGTCGCCACGACCAGCGCCGATACCGTACCGACGGCAATGCCGGTTTCAATCGACATCCCGGTACCCTGCAGCAGAATCCCCATGGACTCACCCACCAGCGGCTCGGCCACATAGCCTACCATCAGTCCGGTCACGGTTATTCCAAGCTGTGCGCCGGATAACATGAAGCTGGTACGTTTGGTTACTTCGAGGGCCCGCTTTGCCGAATCATCACCGGAAGCGGCTGACGCTGCTAACCTGGTTCTATCCACCGCCATGTAGGCGAATTCTTGGGCGACGAAATAGCCATTGGCCGCGATGATCGCGAGAATAATAAGGATGCCCAGCAGCAAGGTCAGGACGGTGCCAATCATCGTACCGCCCTCCCTCGATCAAAGGTGAGGAAGAACGGTCTACGTAATCGGCCGGGCTCAGGGTCCACACAGTACTCCATTGGTTACCAGAAAGGTGTTAAATATACTGGCATCTTACAAGTTCGGTCCAGTGAATATCACCCAGCAATGTTCAGCTGCCCTCTTGTTCAGGATTGGTCGTCGGGCCGGACAGGCTATAAAGCCACTCCCGCCAGATCGCGACCAACAATGCCATAAGTACGGGACCGATAAAGAGGCCAACGATACCCATCGTGGTCACGCCACCAATGAGACCGAAAAACGTGGGCAGGAAAGGCAGCTTGATCGGACCACCCACCAGCGTCGGCCGGATAGTTTTGTCGACAACAAATAGTTCGACCGATCCCCACAGAAAGAGCGCCACACCTTCAATGATGTCGCCAGTAGCCGCCAGGTAGATCGACACCAGAGTGAAAGCCAGCGGGGCACCGCCCGGAATCAATGCCATGAACCCGGTGAGAACACCAAGAGCCACTGGCGAGGGAACACCTGCGATCCAGTACGCGGTGCCCAATACAACCCCTTCTCCCAGGGCGACCAGCCCCATACCAGTGACCGTCGAGCTGACTGTCGCAGGCACCATTCGGGAAAAACGCCCCCATCGCTCACCCAGAACTGACGACCCTACCCGATCAAGCTGGGCTGCGATCACGTAGCCATCCTTGAACACGAAGAACAAGGTGATCAGCATGAACACCAGAATCAGCAGGAGATGAAATGCCTGAGTACTCAGTGCCAACAGCCAACGGTAGATATTGCCAAGTTGCTCGCCACTGAACAGAACAGCCAATTCACTGAGTGCCTGTGGCCGGTCGACATGCTCCAGCCAGTATGGAGTGAGATACTCGCCAACCAGGGGCAGGGTCCGCAACCAGTCGGGCATGGGGGCGCCATCGCGATTAGCCTCAATCAGCCACTCCACCCAACTTTTAACCTCATCGAACGCAAACGTGAAAGCCATCGACAAAGGTACGATCAGGACAACCATAACCGTTAACACAGCAATACTGGCCGCCAGCCCATCACGGCCACTGACCGCTTCATGAAGACGGCGATAGATCGGCCAGCTTGCAAAGCCGATAATCAGCGCCCCAAGAACAGGCACAAGGAACTCATGAAAGAAATACCCTGCGATAAGCAGCAGCAGGATTAATAGCCAGCGTGAGGCGGGGCTGTCGGTACGGGTAGTCAAATTCAGCTTACTCGAACGAATGGGATATACGTTTTGTGCACTCGCACCTTCCTGGATGCTGATTTGTATTGCTGGGCTTATACTAGGGCGCCGATGGGAACATAGCAATGTAACACAGGGAGCAAAAAAACCGCCGGCTACCTTTACTACAAGCTCCTCCCGAAAATTCGAGCAAAGGCGGTCGGGAGACCTCTGGATTTTTTCGGGCTTGAGGGACCCTACAACAGTGCAGACTGCAATTGGTAGGATGCGATCATTCGAATAGCTAGTTTCTGGCACCAGGACTCACCCCGGTGGCAGAACCTTTTTTTGGGGGGTATATTTGGGGACACAAAGGATATTAATATTTCTTTTATCAAATATCTTTCAACTGGTTAGCCATTGATTATAGTCCTGCCGGGGTACCATTACCCGGATACCATCCGCAATCAAAACCCGTACCTCACGCCCACTAGCCCGTAGTGCAACCAGGCGAAGGTATATACGCTGCTGTTATCTGCTCCTCCCTCTAACGTCCGGTATCCGGCCCGCAAGCTGAGATCCTCCTTCAGTTGGTAGTTAAGGCTGACGCTGGCGTCGATGGCCCGGCCCTGGGGTGCGCCCAGGCCTTCCACATCCAGTTCGGCAGACCAGCGCGGAGTCAGGAAGCGGGTTGCCTCAAAGGCCAGCAAAGGCACGAAGCCCAGATCGGGATCGTCAGCGGAGCGATCATCCTGCCGCAGACGGATGTTGGCATCGCGGATCAGCAATGAGCCACCAATCCGCAGTCGCCAGCGATCGGTCTCTCGCCAAGTGTAACGATAGCCGATCCTGTAGGTATTGAACTCGTAGCTGGCCCGGACCGCAGAGCCGGCGATGAAGGTTTCCCCGGCAAAGTTTACATCGGTGTCAAAGGTACCGGTACCGCTCGTCCGCACAGGTGCATACAGGCCTGTCACGGTGTGTCGTTCGCCCCAGTCACGTTCGAGCTTCAGGCGCAGGTATGGATCGGGGCCTTTGCCTGTCAGGTCTAGAAGGTCAAAGCGATCACCCTGGCTGTCATTGGGAATCTGAACATCGTTGCGGGTGAAACCAAGGGCACCGGTTTCTATATCCAGCGTCCAGTCCCCCATGGCAGCGGCCGAGGACACCATCAGAAGGGCAGCAACGGTGGCGCGAGCGGATTGTCTGTTCATACGAATCTGGCTCCGATGTCAGTCTCAAGCCGCGGAGGCAGGCCTGGAAAGGAGCTTATCAGAAATACATTTGACCAGCCGGATCAGAATAAACGGACGTTCCTCTGGTGAATTCATGTCCCACCCAGAATACCGAACACCAGATGGCCTGCCAGCCCCAGCAGAACGACACCAAACAGACGTTCGAACCAGATAGCTTTGCGGCGCAACAGGTGAAGCCAGCGTTGGTTCGAGAACACCCAGGTGACGAACAGGTACCAGCTACCATCGATAACCATTGCAGTAGCCGCGTAGCCCAACTTGGCGAGCATGCTGGTGTCGGTTCCCACCACCTGACTGAACAGGGCCAGGAAAAATACGGCGATCTTGGGGTTCAGAAGCACAACCAGGAAACCGTCCCGGGCGGCGCTTGCGGTTGTGGGGGCTTCCGGTAATGGTCCATCATCCCTGGGCCTGGCTAACAGACCCTTGGCGCCAAGCCATGCCAGATAGCCCGCACCACCCCACTGCAGAACTGAAAATGCAAGCGGCGACGCAGTAATGATGGCAGCCAGGCCGAGGATACTGAGAAAGGCATAAACACCTACCCCCAGCCCATGGGCGACTGCCGTAACCATGCCGTTTCTACGGCCGCCGGTCAGCGTCTGTTTCAGCACAATAGCCAGAGACGGCCCGGGAGACATGGCCCCCAGAATGCATATCGTGACAACTGTCAGCCAGGTAGCCAGATCCTATTCTCCTATTGACCCTGTAGCCACTACGGGGTTTTAAATTATCGTATCCAGATCAACAACCGGAGTGCAGGAATGAGTAAAGCGTGTGACGACCAGTGTAGCTGCGAAGTATCCGACCCGAAAAACACGCCCCCTTCCCAGAGTTCCGTGTCTTCTGCTGACTGGCTCAGCATCTACAAGGTGCCCAAAATGGACTGCCCGTCGGAAGAACGGATGATCCGTATGGTACTAGGTGGTTTCGACACCATCCAGGCGCTTTCATTCGACTTGTCCGGCCGCACACTGGAAGTTCTCCATAATGGAGACGCCGACCCCATCACCCGGAAACTGGCAACGCTTGATCTGGGAGCCTCGCTGCAGGAGACCCGCGCGGCGGATTCGGAAGCTCTCAGCGCCGGCCTGTCCTCCAAAAGCGAACAGGCTGATGAATCGGGTACCCTGTGGATACTGCTGGCCATTAACGGCCTGATGTTCCTGATTGAGATGACGATGGGCCTGATTGCCCAGTCCGCAGGGCTCATTGCCGATTCCCTGGATATGTTTGCCGACGCAGCCGTGTACGGTCTCGCACTGTACGCCGTCGGCCATGGCGTTAGAATGCAGGTGCGGGCAGCCCATGTTGCCGGCATTCTCCAGCTCATTCTTGCACTCGGGGTGCTCGTTGAGGTGGGCAGGCGTTTTCTGTTCGGCAGTGAGCCCGAGTCACTCTGGATGATGGCGATCGCATTTGTGGCCCTTGTTGCCAATACCGTTTGCCTGCTGCTTATTTACAGGCACCGGAATGGTGGTGCTCACATGAAGGCCAGCTGGATATTTTCAGCCAACGATGTGGTAATCAATCTGGGTGTTATCCTGGCCGGGGCGCTCGTTGCCTGGACCGGTTCCAATTACCCGGACCTGATTATCGGCGCCATTGTGGGCGCCATTGTATTGAATGGCGCCAGGCGCATCCTGGCGATCAAGGGGTAAACCAATGTTATCTGCTCTTGTTGTGGAAGGGGGCGCCATGCGCGGCATATTTGCGGCGGGCGTTCTCGATTCGTTCCTTGAACACCACTACCAGCCGTTTTCGCGCGCCTATGGCGTATCAGCTGGCGCCACCAATCTGATTGGCTATCTGGCGGGAGATCATGGACGTAACCACAAAATCATCACCGGCCATGCCTGCCAACCGGATTTTATTGACTGGAAACGGTTTGCGCGGGGAGGACATCTGTGTGATGTGCACTGGCTCTGGCGACAGTCCTTCAGCGACATCCCACTGAATCTGGAAAACTATCTGTCTGGAGCGACAGAACTGTGGGTTGTGACAACCTCGGCCAGAACCGGGCAAGCGCATTACTACCGGATGGATGAAAGCAATATGCACGACGTGCTGACCGCTTCCTGCGCCATACCTATCGCCTACCGGGATTATCCGATGGTAGGTGGTGAGCCCATGACCGACGGAGGTGTGGCTGACGCCATTCCGGTTTTCAAAGCCTATGAGGACGGCGCCCGAGACATTACCGTGGTGCTGTCACGCCCGCCCGGCTACCGCAAGAAACCACCAAGGTTCCCTTCCGTACCCAAACGGATATTCAGGGAATATCCAGCGTTGTCCGAGGCCACATTGCTTCGCTCAGAGCGCTACAACGCAACCCTGGAATTCATCCAGAACCCGCCTGAAGATTGCCACATCCGTGTGATTGCGCCACCGGAAGATTTTCCGGTAGGCCGCCTGACACGCAAACCGGCCCTGCTGGAACTTGGTTACCGGCAGGGCCACGAAGCGGGGCTCAATTATCTGAATTCAATCTCGCCATCATTGACCACCGGAACCACGCCTGCGCCAGCAGTGCCGTAATTTGAGGCCTATTGCTATGCCTGCTTGAAGGGTTGTTGGCCTTCAAGCGCGCTATCAAACCGGCCCATTATCAATCGCAGACAGCGCTTCGTTTACCCGGAACAGCTTTCCATTCACCTCCGGAATTCCGAAACCCTTCAACCTGGCTGTGTGCTTCTCCAGGTAGGCTCTGGCGCTGGCTTCATCCTCAAACAGGTAAATACCACCTGCTTCCTTGGTGTCCGGATTTTCCGTCCAGACCTTCCAGATAAAGCCGGGCTCCTGTGCGATGGACTCGGCAAGTTCCTTCATGGCATTAGTCATATCTCTGCCAAAGGGCCCGGGAAAGGCAAAATCAACCTGCAATAGGGTTTTCATAGCAGCCTCCTGTTTCACATCAGCATACACCCACGCATCATCTTGACCCTGCGCTGGCTCAGTTTACTGGGTTCGATCATGTTATGTACTTATTCCAGACCGGCAAGATCATCAGGGGGGCGACCAGTGAACAGACCGATTATTACCACTACCGTACTGCTTTCGATTCTTTCCATGCCGGGGCAATAACCGCCTCATTTCTGATCAAGCCGGAACTGCTCGATCGCTTTTCTCAGAGTTTCCGCCATAGCCAGCAGGTCACTGGCTATCCGGGCGGTTTCCCGGGCATCTCCGGAGGTCTGCTCCGCTGAGCGGCTGATTTCAATCACGTTGTGATTGATGGACTCGGAAACCTCGCTCTGCTCGTTGGCGGCACTTTCCATTTCCTGGTTGAGATCGGTAATTTCACGCACCGCACTGGCTATGGTCTGCAGTTCCGATTCCACGTTCAGTATCGCCTGCACCTGTTGCTCTGCCATTTCAGAGGCATGGCGCATGGTGGCCACGCAGTCCACCACTTCGCCCTTGAGGCCATTGATGGTCTTGCGGATTTCTTCGGTGGAATCCTGGGTACGCGAGGCAAGCGCCCGTACCTCGTCCGCCACCACAGAGAACCCGCGGCCATGTTCACCGGCCCTTGCCGCTTCTATGGCAGCATTCAGCGCAAGCAGATTGGTCTGGTCGGCGATATTGGAGATGACCTCCAGCATGTCGGTCATCTGGCTGGTGCGTTCATCCAGCTGCTGAATACGCTGGGCGCCACTTTGTACTTCGGTGTTCAGTGCCTCTATGCCCTCAACGGCGTTGCGGGCAAGGGTCTCGCCCTTGTTGGCGGAATCCGCGGTGTCGGCGGATTTGCGGGTGGTGTTGACGGCATTTTCCCGCACCTGAACCGCCGAGGCGGCCATTTCGGTGGTGGCGCTGGCTACCTGGTCGGTGTTGTCTCGCTGAGCCAGTACTTCACGCTCGGTGGTTTCGGCTTTGCCGGCAATACTGCGGGCGGCCTGCTCTACACGGCCGGCGTTGTCCATCACCGTATTCATGCTCTCGCGGATTCTGGCCATCATGCGGTTGAAAGCACGGGCGACTGAACCGATTTCATCATCGCGGGACACATCCAGCTCGATGGTCAGGTCGGAGTTGGCGGCAATGGTTTCCATGCTGTCGTGAAGCCGGCGCAAACGGGAGGTCACCAGCTTTCCCAGAACCGCTGCGGTCATGAAGAACGCCAGCACAAAAATCACAACCTGGATGCCGCCGCTGGTCAGAAGCTGTTGTTGCAGGCGCGCGTCCCCTTCCGCCAGTGAGTAATCAACCCGGATGGCGCCCAGAATTTCCCCCTCGCTGGCCTGATGACAGCCCAGGCAGTTCACTCCCTGGTAATCCTCCATGGCCCGGACTGGCTCGATCAGCGTGTAGACCCGCCCGTCTTCCCCATCCGAAACCTGCTCGACACGCTCACCACTTAAAGCTTTAGCTTCCAGCTCGCCGCGGGTCTGCTCGTCATCATCGCCCGAGCCGAACATTTCATTCAGCTGTTCACTGCGGATAACCCGCACATCAAGAACATCTTCCGGCGCAGTGGCCTTCTCCCTGAGCATCTGGCGATTGTTGATGGTGCCGGTAACCATCATGGTATTGAGCGCGTCAAAGTAGGACTTGGACAGGCCCTCGACATACCGCCCGGTATAGTCCTCAAGATGCTGGCGCTGGGAGTGATTGCCATACAGCAGGGTAAGAACAAGGATGAGGGAAAAGGCGCCCGCAAGGGCAAACAGCAAAACAAAACGGATGGACTGGTTTTTTCTCATAACAGCTCAGCTACGGAAAATGCAGGAATCAGTGATGCCCGGTTACGGGTGATGGGTAACCAGAGGGAACTTTAAATCACCGGGGATAAAGGTTTCATGATCCAGATCAGATGGCAGGCAATGACTCTTCCGACGATTCCACTCACCAGTGGCCCGCTTTGTGCTTAAGCAGAGACAATCGTCAAAATTTCTTCGGTGACCGCGGGAGGGGAAAGAGCCATGTCGCTGCTTACATCGCTGATCAAAGCCAGTACCCAGTTCCAGCAGGCCATGGAAAAACGCCCGTCGTCTGCGCCGGGCAACACTGCCGCAAAGCCTGCAGCGCCAGAGCCACCGGCTTCCGCCACCGATGACCGTTTCACTCTTTCAGAGCGGGCCAGTTCCGAGGCCGCGCGCCCTAAATCCGCCAGGCTCTCAATGGCGGAATACAGGCAAACCGTCGGGCAGGACCTTGCCTATATGCGGGAAACGCTGCGGCACAAACTTGCCGAGTACAAACTCAACCCGGCAACCAGCGTGGAAGTGTCAAAGGATAACGCTGGCAAGATCAGCCTGTCATCGGGAATGCCGGAACAGACCCGGGCCCGTATCGAGCAGGATCTGAATAACAGCAAACCGTTCCGGGAAGCATTCAGCCGGCTCAGCGCCAGCGAACCCACCCTGCATTTCGTGGACAACGCGCTGAAGCTGAACAAGGCCTATGGTGTGAATAACTCACTGCTGGACACCCTTGTCAGCGACAACCAGCAGTTCAACGGTCTGCAGGACCTCGCCCACCGCTATGACAGCATGCGCCAGACCGTCAGCAGCGATCAGGCCACCGGCTATTCAGACCGCAGGAACTTTGCTCTCAGCCTGAATACCCGGGCCTGATCCCGTCAGACCCGGAAAGGTTCCGGATCGCCCTTGCCCACACGGGTCACTTCCGGCGCGGGTCCGGTCATATTGACCACGGTGGTCGCCTCCAGGCCGCAGAAGCCGCCATCGATGATCAGATCCAGTTCATGCTCCAGGGCATCCCGGATATCCTCCGGGTCGGTCATCGGGTCTTCTTCCCCCGGCAGAATCAGCGTACTGCTCATGATAGGTTCACCCAGTTCCGCCAGCAGCGCCTGCACGATGGCGTTGTCCGGAACCCGCATCCCAATGGTTTTACGCTTGGGGTGCAGCAGGCGCCTTGGCACCTCACTGGTGGCATCCAGGATAAATGTGTAGGCCCCCGGGGTGAACGTTTTCAGCAGGCGGTACTGGGTGTTATCCACCTTGGCAAACACACCGATATCGGAAAGATCCCGGCACATCAGGGTGAAGTTGTGCTTGTCATCCAGCTTACGGATGCGCTTGATCCGGTCTGCCGCCTGCTTGTCATCCAACTGGCAGCCAATGGCATAGGCTGAGTCCGTGGGGTACACAATCACCCCACCCCGGCGCAGAATATCCACGGCCTGGTTGATCAGGCGTTTTTGGGGCGATACCGGGTGAATCTGGAAAAACTGGCTCATTCGCCACCTCCCTGGGCAAAGGCCGGATCCTTCTTCGAGCCACCCATGCAGTTCGGTGATTCCGGTGCTTCCTGGCCAGACGCTTCCCATTCCTGAGGCGAGTACACGTGAAGCGCCAGTGCATGCACGCCCCCGGCCATTTCCTCGGCCAGTACGCGGTAGATGGACTGGTGCCGTTTCACCTTGCCCTGCCCCTCGAATTCCGGTGCCACCAGGGTCACCTTGAAGTGGGTTTCCGAATTCGGGGGCACGTTATGTTTGTGGCTCTCGTTCTCAACCATCAGATGCTGGCTGTCGAAAGCATTTGCGAGCTTTTGCTCAATGGCTTGTTGTAAAGACATAAACAGGCCTGCTCCTGATTGAATGTGTTACGGAACAGTCTACTACACGTAGCGCTGTGTTACCTTGACAGGATCGGGACAAAGCGCCATCTTCCACCCCCAGCCGAAAACTGCTTCCGACTTATGCGCCTATATATTGCTGAAAAACCAAGCCTGGGCCGTGCTATTGCCGCCGCGCTTCCCGCCCCCCATCAGAAGGGCACGGGCTGGATTCGCTGTGGCGAGGGAAGCAATGCCTGCACCGTCAGCTGGTGCATCGGCCACCTGCTGGAACCGGCAGAGCCTGGCCAGTACGACCCTCGCTGGAAGAAATGGCGCCAGGAAGATCTGCCCCTGTTTCCCGGACGCTGGGAAGTGCATCCCAAGGACAGCGTGCGCCAGCAACTGAACGTACTTGAGTCCCTGATCCGCAAGGCAGACACCATTATCCACGCCGGCGACCCGGACCGGGAAGGGCAACTGCTGGTGGATGAGGTGATCCGATACGCCGGCGCCACCTGCCCCGTGCAGCGCATCCTGATCAATGACCTGACACCCGCCGCCGTGGCCAGGGCCATCGACAGCCCCAGGGATAACCGGGAATTCCGGCGTCTCTCCCATTCCGCCCTGGCCCGTCAGCGGGCCGACTGGCTGTATGGCATCAACCTCACCCGTTTTTACACCCTCTCTTATCAGCAGCAGGGTGAACAGGGTGTGTACTCGGTGGGGCGGGTACAAACGCCGGTGCTGGGGCTGGTGGTGGAGCGTGACAACACCATTGAGAATTTCACGCCCAGGCCCTTTTTCCGGATTCTGGCGCACTGCCATGGCGTGGATGAAGAGGCAGACCCACAAAGCTTTGCAGCACGGTGGCAGCCAGCGGAAGAATACCGCCAGTACCTGGACGAAGACGACCGGCTGCTGGACGGCGATGTGGCCCGGCAGATTGCCAACGCCGTGGAAGGCCGGCCGGGAAAGGTCACCGAAGCCCGCTTTCGGGACCGCAACGAGGCGCCTCCCCTGCCGCTGTCGCTCTCAGCGTTGCAGATAGAGGCCGGGCGACTGTTCCGCATGGGCGCGAAAGATGTCCTGGATACCGCCCAGAACCTGTACGAACGCCACCAGTTGATCACCTATCCCCGGTCGGACTGCCGGTACCTGCCCGAGGGGCACTTCGACCAGCGCCAGAAAGTACTGCAGGCCATTGGCAAGGTTGCCTCCGGCCTGGCGCCTGCCTGTGAGGCAGCGGACCTTAATCGCCGCACCGACGCATGGGATGACAAGAAAGTGGATGCCCACCACGCCATCATCCCCACCGCCCGGCAGGCCCCATCCGGGCGGCTGAGCGAAGCGGAACAGAACATCTACGGGCTGATCAGCCGGTATTACCTGATGCAGTTCAGCCCCGACGCCATTCACCGGGAAGGCAAGCTGGCGATCAGTATTGGCGAGCATGGCTTCAAGGCCACTGAAACAGCGATTGTGCAGGCGGGCTGGAAAGACCTGGAAATCCGCCAGCGGGAAGGCCGGCAGGAAGCTGCCAGGCCACCCCTGCCACGCCTGGGCAAAGGCGACCCGATACTGTGTGACTCGGTGGAAATCGCCGAGCGCAAAACCCAGCCGCCGCAGTATTTCACCGATGCCACACTGCTCTCGGCAATGACCAACATCGCCCGGTTTGTAAGCGACCCGGAGCTGCGCAAGACCCTGCGGGAAACCGATGGCCTGGGTACCGAGGCAACCCGGGCGGCCATTATTGATACCCTCTTTCGCCGCGACTACCTGTACCGGGATAAACGCCACATCCGCTCCACACCCAAGGGCAAGGCACTGATCGAGGCCCTGCCGGGGCCCATCAGCAAACCGGATATGACGGCGATATGGGAAGCAACCCTGGAAAGTATCCGCCGGGGCGAAGGCAACCCGAAACAGTTTATCGAGGACCTGAAGGAACAGATTCGCGGGTTTATCAACACTCCGGGCCCGGAAGCCGAGGCCACGCCTCTTTCGGAGGGCCAACCCCACTGCCCGAAATGCCGGGCCCCGATGCGAAAGCGAGAGGGCAAGTTCGGCGCCTTCCACGCCTGCACCCGCTTTCCGGACTGCAAGGGCACGCGGCCCATCGAAGATAACGTGCCTGAAGACGGCACCAGCAGCAAACCGGTGCCCTGCCCCCACTGTTTTTCACCGCTGGTGCGCAGAAAAGGTAAAAACGGCTGGTTCTGGGGCTGCAGTAATTTCCCCGGCTGCCGACAAACAGTAGACGACGACAACGGAAAGCCTGCGCTCCGTTTACGCAATACTACATAACGACACTGTAGTGAAATTGCAGATTTGTAATAATGTGACGTGGTTTTTAATGTCAGGAGACGTTTAATGCGTATCGCTTTGCTTGAGGACGAAACTGAACAGGCACAGCACATTCAGTCGATCCTGTCTGAACGCGGGCACCACTGTGACAGCTTTCCCTCGGGCCAGTCTTTTCTGAGTGCCGTGCTCCACCGCAGTTATGATCTGCTGGTGATGGACTGGCAGATTCCTGACATGACCGGCATCGATGTACTGGAACATGTGCGTGCCCAGCTTAACTGGCAGATACCGGTGGTATTCCTGACCCAGCGCGACAGCGAAGCTGATATTGTGCGGGCACTGGATGCCGGTGCCGACGACTATCTCTCCAAGCCGGCCCGGGAAGCGGAGCTGGTGGCACGCATCAACGCCCTGGCCCGCCGCACCAACCCGGATAACGAGAAAGAAGTGCTGGTGTACGGCCCGTTTGAAATCAATACCCAGTCACGGACCATCGCACTTCATGGTGAGGTGCTGACCCTCACCGACAAAGACTTCGACCTGACCCTGTTCCTGTTCCAGAACCAGGGCCGTCTGCTGACCCGGGAAATGCTCCTTGAGCGTGTCTGGGGCCTGGCTCGCGACATCAACACCCGTACAGTGGACACCCACATGAGCCGACTGCGGCGCAGGCTTGGCCTGAACCCCGAGAATGGGTTCCGGATCAAGACCATCTATCAGCGGGGCTACCGCCTCGAAGCCATGAAGGCCTCCGGCCCGGATGCACACGCAGTTGCCGCGGAACAGGCCTGAGATGACTCAACGCTCCAGCCGGACTCTGTTTCACGTGTTCCTGCTACTGGCCAGCGGGTGGCTTGCGCTGCCCGCGCAGGCCGAGCTGTCCATTACCCGTGGCTCCCAGGCAGGTAACGCCCTCGCGGAGTCAAACCCGATTCCCGAGTGGATTTATACCGTTCGGCCCGGAGAAAGCCTTGATGAAATCGCCGATGCACTGCTGGCGCGCAATGTATCGGCAAACCGGCTGCTTCAGCACAACGGTATTGAAAATGCGGCCACGATTGGCAGCGGCGACAGCCTGCGCATTCCGCTGGCCTGGCTTCAGCGCCAGCCCGACCCGGCACGGATTCGCTCTGTGTCAGGCCAAGTACAACTGATCTCCGGGAACGACGGCAGCAAACGCCCCCTCACCGGCGACATGCTGGTGCGGGTTGGCGATGAAATACTCTCCCATTCGGGTACCGCTACCGTAGAACTGGCGGATGGCTCGATTGTGAGAATTTCCCCGAATTCGCGCCTGGCGTTCAACCGGCTGACCCAGTACGGCAAGTCCGGCATGGTGGACACCAGGCTGCGCCTGGATCGCGGTGAAATCGAAACCCAGGTAAAACCGGTGATTGAAGGCGGCTCCCGCTTCGAGATTGAAACCCCCTCTGCCGTCGCGGCCGTCAGGGGCACCATGTTTACCCTCAGAACCGGGCCCGGCAAAACCGATCTTCGGGTTACCGAAGGGGCAGTCTCCTTTGGCCCTCCCGGCAAAACCCGCCGCATTCCTGCCGGCTACAGTGCCAGCGTCTCCACCGTTGGCGTTGGTGGCATGAGCATCCGCCAGCTGCCGCCCGCCCCGAAAATCAATCCGCTGCCACCGGAGCTCAAACAGCTGCCCGCCGAGCTGAGCTGGCAACCCAATGGGGCCAGCTCACACAGAGTTGATATATTCGACGCCGAGTCCGGCCGCTGGATGGACAGCAGCCGGGTCAATGGTGACAGCTTCAATATCGATCTGCTGGATAATGGCCGCTACGACATTCACCTGGCATCACTGGACAGCCGCGGTATTGCAGGCATGCCCGGCATCCTGAGCGTTGAGGTAGACCTGCAGGCCCGCACAGCCACCCTGGAGCAACCAGAACCCGATGCCGCAGTTAACGACGACATGCCGGAATTCCGCTGGCAGTTCCGGGGTGAGAACGAGGTGGCCCGTGTCGAGATTGCTGAGGACAAGGAATTTGGCAACCTGGTTGCCACCAGTGAATGGGCCCCGGACCAGAGCGCCCTTCCCTCACGCCCGCTTTCACCGGGGCAATACTACTGGCGAGTGGTGACTGAGGCCGGCGGCAATTCCGTGGCAACCAGCGAAACCCGCTCCCTGGTGGTAAACGGCACACTGCCACCGGTTCGCATCATCAGTGTGAACTATGTGGACAGCCAGGTACGGGTATTCTGGCAGAAAGTGGACACCGCTTCCGAGTATCGCCTGCAGCTGTCCGAGGAACCCGGCTTCAACAACATCATTAAAGAGGCTACGCTGTCGGATACTACGGCGGCCTTGCGCCTGATTCCCGGAAGGCGGTATTTTGTGCGCCTGAAAGCCCTTTCTGATGGCCCCCTTGAAAGCCGTTGGGGACCAGGGAGGGAATTGTTCCTGGAGTAATCCATTACACTCTGATACCCGATAGCAGGCCTCATGACCCGGAACTGGCTTCCAATAAAAATAACCCCGTGGACTCTGGGCCTGCCACTTCTGACCATTCTGCTTCTACTGCAGACCACTTCCATACCCCAGAGGCTGGATTTCTGGCTCTACGACACCCTTATCACCGCCAACCCGTCGCAGGCCGCTGACGACGTTGTCCTCGTCGCGATCGATGAGTTGAGCGTGGACGATCTCGGCCGCTGGCCCTGGCCCCGAACGACCCATGCGCGCCTTATCGAGAAGCTCCACGAAGCCGGCGCAAAAACCATTGTGTTCGACATCCTGTTCCCGGAATCGTCCAAAGATGATGAGGAGATGGCGCAAGCCATGCGCGAGCATGGCAACGTTATTCTGCCCTTGCATCTGTCGCCGCCATCACGCAATTACCTGATCAGTGAACAGCTACCGGTTCCGGAACTCGCTGCAGCCGCTTCAGCACTGGGCCATGCCCATGTGGAACTGGATGAAGACGGGCTGGCCAGGGGCATTTATCTTCTGAACGGTCTGGGTGACCAGTTATGGCCCAGCCTTGCACTGGCCGCCTCCGACAAAGCTCTCCCGGTACAGGAACCCGACAACATCGCGCCCTACACCAACGTGCGGCATCAATACCGGGCAGTTCCCATGGCCGGTGGTGCCGGGGCACTGCCTTCCTATTCCTACACCAAAATACTGGAACGCCCTCCGGCACCGGAGGTATTCCAGGGCAAGACCGTCTTCGTGGGCGCAACCGCGCCGGGATTCGGCGACATCCTTCCCACGCCTTTCTCCGGGCTCAATCAGCCCATGTCGGGTGTTGAGTTTCATGCCAACAGCTACTCCGCCCTGGTGAAGGACGAACTGATTTCCAGGGTATCGACCCCGGTCGCCATCGGCCTGGCACTGACCATCATCGTGATGCTTGCGTTTGCCCTGCCCCGGATGAGGCCCGCACGGACCATTCTCCTGTGCCTGGCATGCCTGGCGACGCTGCTGCTGGCACACGCATTCCTGCTGCTCTACGTCCGCCTCTGGCTGCCGGTATCTCATGCTGCCGTTATCCCACTGCTGGCCCTGCCGGTATCCAGTGCGCTCCGGCTGGCCATGACCAACCGTTTCCTTAACCGGCAACTGGACGAACTGGCACGGGGGCCCACCATGACCCTTCAGGAGCCCTCACGCCGGCATCCGCCTCAGCTGCTCAGCCACTTCCAGGCCCTGTTTCAGCCTGAAGGCTGGTTGCTGGCCGAGGGCAATGACATTATTACCGCCCACGGGCTGGATGAATCCGACATTCCACCCCTGCCGAACCCCGGTGAGTGGGTCCATATCGAGGGCCAGAGCTGGATCAGCCTCACCCGCGGCGGGCTTACCTACAAACTGGGCCTGAAGCTGCCCAACGACCTCAGCCGTGAAGCCACCCAGCGCTACCTGCGTCGCCTTCCGCTGACCGACATTCACACGCCTTCAAGCCGGCCTGGCCCCAGAGAAAACATATCCGCCCGTATTGAACGTGTGCGGCTGGCTACCGAGCGCATGAGCCAGATGCAGAAATTCATACGCCGCAGCTTCGAGCGCATGCCCGACGGCATCATCGTTACCGACGAGCTGGGTGTCATCCGGTTTGCCAACGGCCACATCGAGGAATGGTTCCGGGAACCCATGCCCAGCCTCAATGGCATGCCCCTGGCCCGGCTTCTGGAAGGTCACGACCCGAGAGAAACCCCGCCCTGGCACGAAACCGTGTCAGAAACACTGACCCTGACGCAAAGCCGCACGGTAGACCTGCGCATTCACAACAAGGATTTCCTCATCCACTTTGCGCCCTTCTCCCTGCCCGACAGCGACCAGAGCGGCATAATCGCCAACATATCGGACATCTCGGAACTGCGGGAGCAACAACGCCAGCACCGGGAGGCCATCGACTTCATCTCCCACGATGTACGCTCCCCACTGGTGTCCCAGCTGGCACTGATTGAGCAACTGAAAAGAAACCAGGGCCAGGTGGAGCCCGAGCAGCTGGATCAACTCGGCAGACTGGCCAGGCGCAGCTATCATCTGGCCGAAGAATTCGTGCAGCTGGCCAGGGCAGAGCAGTTGACCGAAACCCGCTTCTACGAATGCGAATTCCTGGCCATCGTGGAGAACGCCAGAGACAGCGTGAGCGAGCAGGCGGCGGAGAAAGGCATCCAGCTGATACTGCAGGGAACCGAAGACCTGTGGCTGAAGGGCAATGCGGAATTGCTGGAACGGGCGGTCATCAACCTGCTGACCAATGCTGTGCAGTACAGCCCCCCGGACTCCACCATCAATATCCAGGTGTTCGAGGCTGGTCATCAGGCCTGCCTGACCGTCAGCGACGAAGGGGAAGGTATTGCCCTGGAAGAACTCCCCCACCTGTTTGACCGCTATCGCCGCCAGAAAAGCAGCGAGCTATCCGGTAATCACGGCACCGGCCTGGGGCTTTCGTTCGTAAACGTGGTGGTGGAGAAGCATCGCGGCGAGATCCACGTGTATTCCCGTTTGGGGGAAGGCTCGGCCTTTACCATTAAACTGCCCGTAACGCACCATATCGGGTAACTGCAAGGCCGATACCGCTGCCTGTCAGATGGTTTTGCTGACCTGCTCTGAAGGCGCACTCACCAGACCGTCAACATCTTCCACCTGAATGGTGAAATACCAGGTTCCCTGATCCAGATTGTCCACCGTGTAGTCCATCACGGAGGCGTCATCGATGCGAACGGCCTCGGTAAGCTCATCCGGGTTCTGGCCATAATTGATCACATAACCAGACAATTCCCCCATTCTGATTCCATCCCCGTTTGCCCGGGTAGCCGGCGCATTCCAGCTAAGCGATGCGGAACGCTCACCACTCTGGCTCTGGGCAGAACTGTCTGATGAACCGCCCCCGCAGCCTGTGAGTACAACTCCCATGAAAAACGCGGCTATCCATGCCCTCGACATTTTAATGACGCGTTTCATAGCTTTTTAACACCAATATACTGTCAAGATTGTGAAATTGTATAAAACGCGGGGGAGTATCGATGTGAAGGACGTCATTATGCCAGTTAAAAAATTGTCAATTTTCTGTCAGGCTATGGTAATGAACTAGTGGAAACTACTGATAACCGGGCAATTTTTTGCCCGGTATACGTCGACAGGAAGGGAATATCGGGGACGAAAGTATGAGGGATTCAGGCAATAAGGCCGGTAAGCTCGATCCTGCCCCGGGATAACCGGACCATATCGCGCCTTTCCAGCTCTTTGAGCAGGCGGCTAACCACCTCACGGGCGGTGCCAAGCTCCACGGCGAGTTCCTGGTGGGTAATCACTACCGGCCCGCGTTTGGCACGGCCTAGCAGCCATTCCTCGAGCCGCTTGTCCATGCGGCGGAAAGCAACCTCCTCCACCAGCAGCATGAGATCGTCCAGCCGGCGACCATAAGACTCCATAATTCCCAACCGGAAGCCGGCAGACTGATCCATCAGCCGGTCAAACACACCTCGGGGAATCATCACTGCCTCCGCAGCTTCCTCGACAACCGCCTCGGCGCGATAGGCACGGCCAGTCATCAGGCAACCGATAGACAGCGTGCAAATATCATCCGCGTCCATCCGGTAGAGAACAATGCTGTGGCCCGAGACACCGGTCATCTGCACCTTGACCCTGCCACCCAGAACCAATGGTAACCCCTGGCAATGCTGCCCGGCACTGAACAGAATCTGCCCGGGAGGAAACTGCATCACCCGGGCTTTTTCCAGGGTTTCCCTGCGCAGGGTGTCATCCAGACTGTCGAGAATGCTGTGGCGGGCCATGAAACCTGATCCTGTCGGTTGGCAAAATGTGGGTTGAATGTGACTTTATCACTGAAGTCGCCGGTGACGCTGCCCTACCATAGAGTCATTACCTGACATCACCAAGGGAGAATGACAAATGACCAGAAACATGGGAACTGCAGACCGCACCATACGGGCAATCGTAGGCGTTGTATTACTGGCACTGGTATTCGTAGGGCCACAAACCGCCTGGGGCTGGATAGGCATCATCCCGCTGGCAACGGCGCTGATGGGTAACTGCCCGGCTTACTCGCTGATTGGTATCAAGACCTGCAAAAAGCAGTAGGCAAACCGGCACCCGTGCGCAACAGGGTAAGCCCCTGACGCACGGGCGCTGCCATCCGAGCACTGGAAGCTTCGCGGCTCCCCTTAACCCTGCTTTTTCATCGCCTGAATATCCCTCGGTACCACACCCAGATCACTCCACTTCTCCGGATGGCAGGTAAACAGTAGTATCTGGTGCCGGTTGGCAGCGTCGAAGAGGATGCGTTTCATGTCTTCCAGGCGGTCTGTATCACTGTGCACCAGGGTGTCGTCCAGAATCACCAGGGTTGGTCGTCCGGCTTCCTGGAGCAGGTCGGCATAGGCCAGGCGGCTGATCAGGCCCATTTGTTCGCGGGCCCCGAAGCTCAGTTCGGCAATCTGCCCCAATTCGGTTCCCCGGGTGAATGTGCCGGGCCTCAGGTGTTCATCCACTTCCAGGGTGGCTTGCGGGAACAGCAGTGACAGGTAGTGGTCCAGGTGTTTTTGCAGCGGCGCCTGCAGGCGGCGGGTCAGGGCCTGGCGTTTCTCGGTCAGCAATGTCAGCAGCAGGTCCAGGGCCTGGGCGCGGCGGTGCAGTTCCTGGTACCGGCGGTTGCACTGCTCCAGTTCGGCGATTTTCTCGTTGAGTTGTTCTTCCAGGCCTTCGGCCCCCCAGGCTTCCAGCCTTACCTGTATGTCCCGCAATTCCCGCTGGCGTTCTTCCTGGGCCTGGCGCAGGTTGCTGATACTGCGCTGGTAGCGTTCGATATCCTGCCTGAGGATGGCCGGATGGGCTTCCCTGATTTCCTGGTCACGGGCTTGAAGGGCGGCTTCCAGGCGCCCCTGCTTCTGCTCGATGTCAGCCAGCTCTGTTGACAGTTTCTGCAGTTGCTCCTGGTGCTTCGGGTTATGCACTTCGTCCTGTAGCTGCTGCCATTCGGCCCTGGCGTTGTCCCGGGTCTGGCGGCGGGTCAGCAGGTCGGTCTGATGCCGGCGCTCTTCCGCCTCGGCTTCGGCCAGTCGCGTTTCTGCTTTGGTACGCTCGGCTTCGGCGGAAGCAACGTCGGTTACCCGGGGTTGCTGGCCCGGCTGTGGGCTGTTCTGCAGTTCGGTTTTGGCTGTCTGCAGTTGCCCGTCGATTTCTTTCTGGTCCGCCAGGAGCTGATCAATGCCGCCCGCTGCAACGGACTTGAGTAGTTCGCGGGTGTGTTGCAGGGTGCGCTCCGCGGCTTCACAGGCAGTAAGCCGTTGCTCGGCCTGCTGGGTGGATGTCACCCCCAGGCTTTTCATCTGCCCGGCCAGGCCCTGTTCAAGGGTGGAGAGTCTGCGCCGGGTACTGGCCAGGTCCTCGCCACCGGGAGCAATACCCAGGGTACCAACGCCCGGAATCGCCAGGCTGGATTCCTCAAGCAGCTGCTTCTCGCCCTGCCCTTGCAAGTTTTCGTCATTCAGCGCCAGGCTGGCTCCGGGTTCCAGTTGCCAGGTCAGCCGGGTTGCGATGGTCTGCGAGCGAATGGCTTCGTCGTTCAGTTGGCGCTCGGTATTCTTCAGGGTTTTCACGGCATCGGCATCAATCTGGTTCTGCCGCGCCTGCTCCCTGGCCTGCTCCAGATCCTGCTGGTACCGCCGGGCTTTTTTCAGGTTGTCGGTCAGCGCCTGGTTCTGCTGTTCGAGCCTGCGGATTTCCTGTTCCAGCCTGGCACGGGTTTCCTGCAGGCGGGCCTGGTCCAACTGTTTTACGGCGGCGTCATAGGCGGCTTTTGCTTCCTTGACGGTGCCGGTGATGGACGGGCTGCGCGCCTCGGCCTGGTCCAGTTCCCGCTGGGCTTTATCAAGCTCCGTTCTGCGCGCCTCCAGTTTCCTGTTCAGGCTCTCCAGCTGTGCCCGGTTCTGCCGCAACAGTTGCTGGTTGCGCTGCAGGTGGGCCAGGCTTTCTCTTTCCCTGGCCTGTTCCTGCTCCAGTTTCTCCACCTGGCGGTAACGCTCCTTCGCCTGTTCAAGCTGGCGTTCGGCGTCTTCCCACGGGCGTTCCTTCTCTGTGCGCTCAAAGTCCTGGGCCAGTTTGCCCAACCGGTCCACCTGCTCCTGGTACTTCTGCACGCGGCCCTGCAGTTCGTCAATGTCCTGCTGATGCTCTTCCCGTTCTTTCTCCAGTTTCTGGTAATCACCACGGGGTTTACCGGTGGGGGTGAACAGCTCGCTCCAGCGGGCTCTGACCTGTTCGATCAGCTCGTCACCGCCAGTGCTGGCTACTTCGCCCACCAGCGCGTTGAGTGCGGATTTCAGGTGATCGCCGGCATGGGCCACCGCCTGTTCGATGTTCTGCCCGGTGCCCTGCTCTACCCACAACAGTCCCGGTACACCCCAGTGTTCGGGTTTGCTGACGCCCTTGGCGGAGAACTGGAAGCCAAGGAGTTCGGCGAGCTTTTCTTCCGCCTCATCTTCGCTGTAGCTGTCCGAGTCGATCTTCAGGTCACAGCGTTTGCGCTGGAGAAAGCTTTTCACCAGGTGCCAGGACTTGTGCCGGGCGTCAAAATCCAGGGTGATGGTTGGCGCGGCAGCGGAATCGCCCCAGGGGCGCAGGTCATCCACCGAGCTGGTCCGGTAGCGTTCGAAGAAGGCGGCGCGAATGGCCCTTACCAGCGTGCTCTTGCCGGACTCGTTGGGGCCGTGGATCAGGTTAAGGCCCGGCTGCAGGTCGTCCAGTACGAACGGCTGACGGAACTGGCGAAGCTGCTCCACCTGTAGTCTGCGGAGCTTCATTCGCTGGCCTCCTGTTTCCGGTCTTTCAGTAAGCCGGCGAGGATGGCGAGCGCATCCCGCGCTGCCTCCGCGTTGTCATCCTGCTGTCGTGTTCGCAGTTGCTCAATGACCTCCCCCACATAGCCATCGGCTTTCAGTGCTGCAATATCGTCGTCGGTGGGCGCCAGTTGTAACTCGCTGCGATCACACTGGATGCTCCGGAATCTCGCCTCAGCCACGGACAACGCGTTGACCAGCTTTTCTTCGCCGGCCAGTGTCACGGAGCCTTCCAGGCGAAGATCTACCACGGAAGGCTCAGGCAATGCCCGCAGCCTGTCCAGCAGCTGATCCAGGTCGGATTCGACGGTCAGGGTTTCTCGCCACTGGTGCCACTGGTAGCGGGCAGTTTCCACCGCCGTTACCTCCGGTACTGCTCCAGGTTCGGGCAGGTTGACGATCAGGGCGTAACCGGCACCGTTGTTCCGGAACCGCTCCGGCTCCGGGGTGCCGCTGTACCAGGTGCGCTCATCAATCTGCTTGGTGCCGTGCCAGTCGCCCAGGGCCAGGTAATCCAGCCGCGCGGTTTCTGCACGGTTCGGCAAAATGGGATTGGTGGAGTCGATCTCCTCGGGCAATAGCCCCTGCACGCTACCGTGGGCAAGACCAACCCGGCACAGGCTTTCCGGGGTTTCGGTGTTGCTGAAGGTTTCAGTGAGATCGCTGTAGGTGTTGCGTTGCGTCAGGGGTGCGCAGAGGATGGCCAGGCCCTCGGCTTCCAGGGTGATTACGCCCGGCTCCAGGGCCAGTTGAACGTTGCCCGGAACGGCGCCAAGGCGCTCTGCACGGGTCCACACGCTTTCCACCAGCGCCGCATCATGGTTTCCCGGCAGCATTACCCAGGGGCCGGTGAATTCCCTGGTGGCGTTGAAAACGCGGCGGATAGTGCGGTCGGAAACAGTCTGTGCGTCAAAGACATCCCCTGCCACCAGCACCGCATCACACTGGTGCTCATTGGCCAGGCGTGCGAGTTTTTCAATGGCCTCAAACCGGGCCTCCACCAGCGCGGCGCCATCCTCTGTTTCGAAGCGGCTGAATGCCCGCCCCATTTGCCAGTCTGCCGTGTGTAGAAACTTGGGCATACCACTTTCCCTGGATTGAGTGCGAAACCGAGGGCAATTCTAGCCGGCTTTGGCCTGTTCCCGAAACAGTGCGGCGCCAAGTGCCTGGAAATAATACAGGAAAGCGTCGTTGATCCGCTGACGCTGGGCGCCTTCCGGGTACAGACCGGCTTTCGCCTCATCAGAGTGCAGGGTACCCCTTACCAGAAAGCTGTTCCGGGGCTGGCAATCTTCCACAAAGGCTTCAAAGGCACGGGCGCAGAGCTCTTCCGGCCGGGCGTAATAAAGCACCTTCAGGGCTGAATCGGCTTTTTGTGAGGCCCGGAACAATGGACTGGGGGCGGTGCCGTTTTCATTCAGCAGGATAGCCTGAAAACAGGCATTCAACCGCTGGTTCAGGGGGTGCTCTTTCTGGCTGGCGCTGCTTAACCAACCGGCGGAGGCAAAGCCGTGCTTCTCCAGTTTGCGGAACGCCTTGCTGCCCATGTAGTGGTCGAAAGCGTGGAACCATTCATGGGCAAGGCTTCCCGCGCCGGCGTTTTTGGCCAGGGCCAGTTGCCGGGTTGCGGGGATATAGTGGGCCGCCACGCCGGGCTGGCCACCGATGCCGTATTGCAGGCCCAGAGTGCTACGGAGGGAAATAAGGATTTCCGGCCCCCGGAGAATTGCCATCAGATCACACAGCGCCTGATAGAACCGGCCAGCCGCCCTGTCACGCTCATCGGGTGTTACCCAGCGGCCGACTTCAATGCTGCGGAATTCGAACTGGCGCCTTACCGTGACAAAGGAAACCGGGCCTTGCCCTGTCATAATGACTCTCCCGCCAGGGCGCCTGAATCTCTGGCGCCACGCTGAATACTGTATATAAAGACAGCATTCTGGATGGCATCGACTGGCAGGTCAACCCCGGGCCCGGCCAACACGAACCGGGCAATCACTGACTGTACTATCTCAGGACAGGGTGCGCTTCTGGTGCGCGGCTCCACTGCTCGCGCTTGCACGCCAGGGCGTACCATTGCAGGTAGCGTAATTGGTGCAATCGCGGAGGCAGCCCCGACAGGGAAGGCGGTGCGAGGATTGTGACTCTTTGCTGGGCCCGGGTTGTGACATGGGGTACCTGTTTGGTTGGTTTGGATGCTATTGATACGGCCAATCGAGTTGTTTGGACGTCGGCTCGGTAACATTGCCGGTACTGGATGACACAGGCATTTTTTACGGACCCGAAACGCAAAAAAGGCAGACCAGTAAGTTACTGATCTGCCTTTCCTAAATATGGTAGCGGGGGCAGGATTCGAACCTACGACGGTTATGAGACTGAAGTTTATTACCCACTTTTTTTGTGCCAAATTAGTGGAAATTGCCTTAAATTGATGTATGAATTAGAGTTTCAAGAGCAACAGGCTCCGGAGACTAGGTGCATTAATGGCGAAAGACGACCACCTACATTGGCACAGGATTGAAGGCTCGGACGACAGCGATTTGACCGTAAGGCATGCTGGCTCCCATTTTGAAACGCTCAAAACCTGGGCGAAGCAACACGACGTATCCGAGATTTTTGAGGCCATTGCTCTCACTTTTGGCTTTACCGAAAACTTCACGATTATCGGTAACCTCTCGCGCGAACTGTCCGATTCAGATTCCCAGGCCATACTTACCCAATGGACTGATAACCCATACATCTATCAGCTCAACAAGCTGATCACGGCCTACAACCAAGAAATACAAATCTCTTCAGCCTTCGCTGGCATTCCCCAAGGCGTATCACGAGCCAATACCAAGAATATTCTCCGCGCTGCCGGGGCCGATATCAAGCACCAGCACTTCCTGCTCGAAATGATCGTGCAACCGTTGGCACTATCCGGTTCTGAGTCATTGGACCGCCTCCGCAAAACTCTGAGAATTTGGCTCGTCGTGCAGGCCCTTGAACGGTCGGTCGAGCATTCCTGTTACCACGACAACGAAATACGACAGGTTGCCAGCGCACTCTGTTTATACGGGCAGGACGATAAATGGAGAGCTATTGACTCAGTCCTTGCGATGTCTTTGCAGAATTGCCCGTCAGATCGTTATTCCTACGGACAGTTCTCCCTTGCGATACGGCACTCTGCCATACAATTGCTGCCTCTATATTCAGAGCCAACCCAACGCAAACAACGTCTGTTACTAAATTCCCTACAAAAGGTAGCCGAAGGTCAACGAAACCCAATCCTAACTCACCGAACAGAACGCTTGTCCGAATCCTCTTTCAGCGGGCTATTTAAGAGTAGAGACCCGTCCCTCACCCTCGACAAGCAAATTGGAGCACCCCAAGTTCTGGCTCTTTCAGACAGCGAGGGCAGCCCTGCCGGTGAAGAAGGGCCTGAGCAGCTGATCCTGTTCGACGTCAACCCGCAAGAGACTCCAGAACAGCAACAACTATCCGGCCGAAGCATTCTGCTGCAAACGGCAGAGCTATCGCATTATCTGCCATGGTCATGGGACAAGCCGCTTCCCCCGGAAACGTACCTTCTTGAGCAGTGGCTAACAAGCACCCTTGCTCACGATGAACTTCCGGAACAACTCGGCGCAGCCCTGGTATGGCTGGCGCTTCACTTTGGGCGATCTTTGGAGTTTGTATTGGAGTTCCAGATCACCGATGACGCTCAGGCGGAGTGGAGCCTCTCCAGTGACTTTGAATCAGCCCATCGCCAAACACCTAGGCGCCATAGTTCCTGGACTCCCGATAAAGCAGGTGAGATCCTCATTGAGCCATTTGAGAAATCTTTATGTACTGCCCTGCCCGATCGGATCCAGGAAATACTTCGGCAAGCGACTCAGTCGTATCAAGAGAGCTCGTCACTGCGGCGATTATGGGGGCGGACTTGCCCGCATACCCTGCAAACCTGGTTCAGACAACATGCACGTCAGCATTTTCCCAGGCTCTCCAGCGCCAAACTCGCCAATGCCCAACCTCAACGGGTTTTTGACGAACAAGGCGACCATTCTCTAGCGCGACTGATCTCCGCCCACCCTCGCAGCGCCCTTCCAGCAGCCTGCGGCTATGCCAATTGGGATATCCGGCAAGTGCAGAATGGGTTTGCGCTGCCGCTCAAGCACTCATCTACGAGCGATGAACGGGTTAACCTGCTCGGCAGCCTCCTAGCGCCGCTCGAATCGGTACTGATTGAGGGAGTTCAAGAAGGCACCAGAAGTCTCTTGGACAGCACCAAGGGGGATTCGGTCACATTCCACAACACTCTGGTGCAATACACGGTCACCGCGCTCTATGCCGCCACGGGATGCCGCCACCTTTCCGAGCCCTTTGAATCTCTCAGCCATTTTTGTGATGAGCCTCCTGCGGTCTTTATTAATGACAAAACCGAAGACGGTCTTCACAGCGGCCGAATGGTGCCCCTGGCCGATGGAGCCAGAGCGCTTGTTAGTACGTACTGTGAACACCTCCGCCATCTCCAGAAGGGTCTGGCAAATCAAGACGCGGAGCTTTCTGGTCGTATCGACCAGGTACTGCAAGGCACATCCAGTTCGCTACCATTGTTTTTCTTCCTGGACTCTTCTGGCTTATGGCATCCACTGAATGACGGAACCGTGCAGGGCGCCGGGCTATTCCAATGGCCTCTTCCCCAAAACCTGTTCCGGCACCGATTTGCCCAGCAGTTAGCACGATGTGGTGTCAATCCTGAAGTCATTGACGGCTGGATGGGACACGGTGAACGAGGGGCAATCACCTACAGCGATCATTCACCACGGTGCTGGAAGGAGGATGCTGAGCGATATCACCAGACATTGAATGACTGCTTTGACCGATTGGGTTTCTTGATTCAACTACCCGAGACAACCTACGGCGAAATCCAGGTTCAACCCCGGAGCCAGACAGACAACTACCGTGAGCCGACGCATTTCGGTCAAGCGAAGCGTCACATGGAGCGGTTGCAGGCCCGGGATCAGGCTCGCGCATTGGCCCGCAAGGATCTCGATTTGATTCTTAAAGCTAATCCACCCAACGGGGATGAGCAGCTCACCCAAACGTATGTTGATGGTGTGGTGAAAGGCATGCTCTTACGCGAGAACGGGCTACCCCATCCCCGCGCTGCCGTCCGTATGGAAGTGCTGATTCAATGGTTGGAGAGTTCGGGGCCACAGGCACGGCAATTTGTCCGCCACCGGCTGGCCCGTCTGGGGACGGAGCGTTCACTGTTCCGCAGCTCCTGCCCCCGGGCACTGCAAGTGATGCCTGAACTTCAGCGCTGGGCGAGCGAAACCAGACACGCCCTCCGCCAGAGGCGACTGTCAAAGTCCGATGGGCTGGCGCTTGCTGTCGCCTTTCTCGCCATCGAAAAACGAATATCCTATCCGCAGTTTCTGTCAGACCTGGTTCAGGGACTGAATTACCGAGTGATCCAACACAAACGACGTGTGTACCTCGAGTACAGTGAGGCACTGGAGCCTGATAACTTCGATCAGCCCGTTCAACGCCATGAAATCGACCATACCACTGCCCGACTGTTGGCGAGAGGATCGGGCATAAAGGACACAAAGGATCTCACTCGAACGCCTTGCCCCAAGCCACTGCGATCACTTCAGCATACCCTGAAAACTTTTGGACCTGAACACTGGAAGAGACAAGCAGACCTGACGCTTGCCGAGGTACTCAAGTCGTTACACCGACTTGTGGAGCAGGCCAACCTGGTCGATTTTCCTGGCATAGTCGCCGGCGCCCTGAGCGAACGAAACCCTCCGACAAGCGTCTGTTTGTACGATTACCTGCGGCTTACCGAAGGCCGCCGTTATCAAATACCGGGAAGTGACACACGCCCCCCAATTTCGGCGCCGGAAGCTTTACCAAACATCCCAGCAATGGCCTCCGCCAGCTACCCCAATGCCTTCTACGATTCATCCAAGGCGTTTTTCCGGGCGTTGCATGACATTCTGAATCGTTACACAAAAAGCTCCTCACAGGAGAGTGCCAGGAAAATCGAGCGGCACTGTAAATCCAATGCCCACGGGGTCAGCAGTGCCGTTTTAATGCTCGGTTACTGGATCGCCCATCTGGTCCGCAGAGGCAAAGGAAGACCCAATCGTACCCACAAACCCTATGCAGCCAGCTCAATAAAACGTTACCTGAGTGCACTGGCCCCGTCTTTCGGTGGCCTGGCCTATAACGCCGATCTAATGATCATGACCGATGAGGATGTCACCGAGCTGTGCGCGAGAATGCTCTCCCGGCATGCGGAAAAACAGAAGGACCTGGACTACTTTTCCGCCCGTCTCATCGAATTTTTTGACTGGGCTGGGGAGCGTGGTGTGTCGACTCCGGACTGGGATGAGCTCGATCTGGGCGGAGCACGCCGATCAGTTCGCCCCTGGCTGTTTTCAGAAGATGAATATTTGGACGCGCTTCGGATACTGCTACGCGCTGATTCGGAAGACCCGGATCGTGGCAGGCAAGCTGCCTTTGTTCTTTTTCTTGCCTTCCGATTCGGCCTTCGGGCCCAGGAGGCCTTGGGCTTGCTGCGCTCCGATTGGTGCCAATCCGGAAAACTGACCTGGGTACTGGTTCAGAGCAATGCTATTCGGTCCTTAAAAAACACCACAAACAGCCGGCGTGCGATACCCCTACTGTTCCAGTTGGACGCGATCGAACAGACACTGATTGAAACGACACTGACTCGTTATACAACCCGGTTTGCAGATGCCACCAATAAGCCAATATTAGGGGCTAACGACGGGACGCTCACACCCTTTGCTCGCTCAATTCCCACCGACATTGCGAAGGCGCTCAAACTGGCCACTGGCAATCCAAGAACGAGCCTGCATCAGGCAAGGCATGCATTCTGTAACGTATTGACCACTGCGTTGTTTGGGATTCATACACCACTGGCTGCCAATTTGTGCAAATCCATTGATCGAGAAGCCATCATACATATCATGCTGGGACAACATGAGCAGCCATCACGTCGCGGTGCGATGGCAATCGGCCGGGCACTGGGACATCAGAGCCCACGCACGCAGTTCCGCTCCTACAATCACCTCCTCACAGAGTGGGCCGATACGCTCACCCCGGTCAAATCCCACTATGCCAGCTCCATTGCAAAGGCAATTAACACCAACGACTGGGCTATTGTATCTCTGCCGGATCAAGATGTTTTGCAAACGATCTTCTCCCAAAAAGCAGAACTGACGCCTGCGATCGTGATCGAGGCTTTACGACTTATGGCACTTGGATATCCTACAAACCGGATTGAGCACCTGTTGCGTTTTGAGCCCGGGGAATTGACAGACGTTGAAACCCTGGTCGACCGAATCAATGCGGGCATTCGATTCAAGGTATTCGATCCTGAACAGGGTAAGAAGGCGTATGTCTATGGTCAGTCTCTACCGCGTTTTCTTCTTAAATCCCGACCCTCTGGCGTCTGGCCACGACTGCTGGAATTGGCTGAAAAACTGCCGCCCAGAAACCAACTGGCCAACTCTCGGCCTCTACCCTCATTGGATCAGGCCTCAAACCTCGTCGGCAGAAATGGCCATTTGCTCATGAACCTACCGAAGGAGTCATACCTCCTTCGCCTTGTTGTCGACAGCTTCGAGCTACCGGAAACCTCTTTCATGGTGATGATAAAAAGTCCGCCCAGCGCTGTCCCACGCGCTCAGAATTTACTGCTCGAAGCGCAATTCGCCCCGGCAGCTGGTGTTACGACTCAATTGGATACGTTCAATGAAGACCACAGCAAAACCTTTGGACGGGCGCGATCCTACGCTGGTCTGGTTCTAGCAAAACCGGCTATTGGCCCTCTTCACGACGGTCTTGAATTGGTTCTGGCTTACATCGCTATAGCCGCCGCTTACTGCCCGCGGAAAGGGCCAATGCAGCCTTTAGCCGACTCCCAGCCAATTTACTCGAGCTTAAACTGATCCTGATCATTTGCCGCGACCTCCCTTAACTCCAGCAGCGTGATAACCGGTTTCTTTTTTTTCGGCTCGGGCTGGCTGATCGCCTTGAACTCGAGCAGGTTTCGGTTCGCAAACGCTCGCGCGACCGTGCGCAGGAAATCCAGGTTATGACAGACAATCTCGAGGCGCCCTTTATAGGGCACCTTACCGCCATCATTTGCCGCCTTTGAAAACCAAAATATTGCCGTACTTTTTTGTTCATCAAACCCCAGCGGTCTGCCCACGCCCTCAATAGTGCCGTGCGCACTTTGCTCCAACGCCAATGGCGGCATTACGCCCTGCACGGTTATCCCATGAAGATCGGTGGCACCGAACCTCACCACAAAACCCTGGGTAATCGATTTACTCGCAAACTTCGCGGCAACGTCGCCTCCGAGCTCGTTCAAAAACAGTTTTTCCTCTTCCGTGAGAACATGGTCGGTCTCCTGCTCACCAAATGATCGCTGTGAAACCAATGCCGTGAGAATAACCTGTGCAGCCGCTCGAAAGACCATGACCTCGGCTGGTGTCGTCCCAGATCCAACGAGCCGGATGACATGGGTTGCGGGATATTCAGTACCGTCCTGGGGTTCAACCCGCAACCGAGACTCGACTGCGATTGCAGGTGTTTTTCGGAAGCTCACAAAATCATTGAGAACCCGAACCATGGTGTCTTTCAATTGTTTCTGCGACGGCAAAACCAGCGCACCCTCCTCTTCAAACTCTAGCGCACCGCCTGAATGAACCACGCTGGGCGCGCTTAATGGGTGTAGCACCAGGATGGCAGCATCGAGAGTCTGGCAGGATTTCTGGTTGGTCATAACAGTTAGCCCTTTACAATTTTCTGATCCCAGCCCGACCGCCACCTGTCTGTGCACAGTTGGCGTTAAGCTAACGCCTGAATTTCCATCAGAGCCTTAAACCAGCTCAGACCGGAATTTTGGCGAGAAGCCTAAAGTCGGGCCATTTCGGCGACACCCGTGATTTGCCGAGGTAAACCAAGGGCACCCTCAGACATATTGTTTCAGAATTGAATAAGGCAGGTTTGCAGTAAAGCGGGGTTTTTTGCGCACTTTTCGGTAACAGTGGCTAGATTTTCGAGGAGTTAGTTGACTTACACATATTTCAGAAGAGAGATCGGCTGTGGACATACGAGTCACATAGTGTCAGCTCAGCTGAAATCGCCCTGCTCAATTTTGTAAAGCACTTCCATGAGCCACCGTCTACCCTCAAAGGTATCCAGCAAACTCATGGGAACCTGATCAGCAAAAGCATGTACCGGATGACTCAGCCATTCCACGGCCTGACCACGCGATTCCCACACAGATGCGCAGTAAGATAGTACCCTTGCCAAATCGAGCACGATTTCTGACGTTCTGGCATCCAAAGCATCCGCCTGGCAGGCCGCACGTAGTTGGTGTGAAGTCATGCCAAGTGCTGTCGCAATCTCATTTTCCAAGCCGGTCTTACCCACTAGAGAGGCCAACCAGCTACCGGGTATACCCCTGCGAGCCCACTGAACAAAAGTCACAGGGTTCGAGAGCACATCTTCAGGCATGTCGCGAGAAAAGAGAGTTTCTTGCGGGCGCTCAGCCACGAGGGCAAAGTAAGGCGTGTGACTGATGTACTTGGGCATGACTTCACCGTATGGACAGGATGACTAACACAACCCTTAGCCTACAATATTCAGTACCACTTCTCATGAGGATAAATCATGGACCTCGAGATCGGGATACTCACCGCGATGGCGATCGGCATTTCTGGTGCCGGGCTGATGACCGTTTGGTGCCTCTGGTCACGCCGACTGGAACTCAGTGAACGCAAAATGGACAAAAAGTGACAGTGCTTCCAAAGGAGGAGCTATGGCCGAAAAACCGATGACTGAACACGTACTCCTACAAGACCTCAATGCCCACGCTGCCCACGCCGACGAACTGGCGCAACCGCTTTCGCAGGAGCTCACACCCTTGGAACGGCTGAAAGGCTCCGTAAAACGCTACGAGCGGCCCCTGGAGCCGGTCTGGGATGATTGGTTTGAGCCGGAGGAGCGCGTGACCGACGATTTCATGGCCGATCGGGATCAACCACCGAAAGATTTGAAGGAGTGAACGCTCCAGAAGTCCGGGCACAGCATCCTATAATATGTTGACAACAGGATTTGGGGCTGACTCAAAGATCGCACCGGAAGGAGGTGGTAAAGCGTGGTATCAGACGAAGATATGCGGAGACAACTAGCAGCGAACGTGGGCAGGGATTATCGGAAATACGTGCTGTCCGGTGACACCATGAGTAACGGTCCGACAATCCCGGAAACAAATACTACGCCGCGCACTGCGCGCCGGCCACTGACACCTGAAGAGAGGGACATCCTTGAGAGCGGTGGCGTCCGGTTCGGCGACGCTCTCGGGCACACTCGTGACGAACTCATCCACCATCAAATTCAACAAATCCAGGACGAACTTCGTACCATGATTCAGCAGGCGCTCACCCTCAACGAGGTCGCGCAACGGCTTTCCGTGTCAAAAGAGGCTGCTCTCCAGCTTCTCACGAAGAAGCACCCAGGCCTACACGCATTCAAAGCACCCAATGGAGTTCTGCTATTTCCAGGCTGGCAATTCACAGAACAAGGTCTCCTGCCGGATCTTCAGAGGATCCTGAAGCACATTGATCCAAAAGTAAGCGCACTCACCATCAACCGTTTTATGACCAGTAAACACTGCGATCTGCCACTCGACAATCGCTGCCTAAGCCCTCAGGAATGGCTTGCCTCAGGGCATGAGCCAGTAGAAGTGGAGAGGCTCGCCAGGGATATCTCGGGGCAGATATAATTCTCTTAGAGTTCATAAATATTCTGGAGCGATATGGACATGATGGCAGCCCTTATCGGCTATGGAGGCTTTGTTTTAGCCCTCTCTACAATTGGCATCATTGGCTACTGGAAAGCCGATGTTCTGGAGGCTTGGGCAAAAAGGAAACTGAAACCCTGACGTTATCAGGCTCAGCCACCACTTCAATAACGACCAAGTGGCTCCAAAGGTTTCAACCACCGCTGAGGTAAGACCCCGGGGACCGAGCAGATCGCACAAGCCAGCAGGCAGGGCGCCTTTAGTAGCCTTTAGTAATTTACTCTACTAACATAGTGGTTTATTTACTAATCTCGACTACTGGCCGCCGAGGCGCTTTATGAACGCACATGTGGACTGGCACTTTCCCCGCCGCGAACTGACAGATCAGTTTCTGTCAACCTTCGCCAGCGGTGTCTCCAACACCCTGACACTTTTTGCGCCCCGGCGCATGGGCAAGACGGAATTCATCCTCTTTGACCTTATCCCGGAAGCGCATGAACAGGGCTACCGGCCCATCTATGTGAGCTTCTGGGACAACCCCAGGAATCCCGTTACCTGTCTCAAAAAAGGTCTTGAAAGGAGCATCGGAGAAATGACCTGGCTGGAGCGCCGTCGCTGGGCGAATTCCCACCTCGGGGCTTTGAAGCTGGGTGGCGAGGTCGGAATTGATGGGACGGCGAAAGCCTCGGCCGAGGTCTCTGGTCAGAATATCCCGCCGCAGGAGGATGACCTGAGTCAGCTTCGCAGTCGATTTGAGACCTTACTGAAAGGGAAAAGGAAGATTCTGCTTTGCCTGGATGAAGTCCAGCATCTGGCCACAGACCGTGCCTTCGAACCCCTGGTGTTTTTCCTTAGGACCCTGCTGGATGAGAACCGGGATAAGCTCTATGTCGTCTATACCGGCTCTTCCCGGGATGGCCTGTATCGCCTGTTCAATCGACGGAAAGCGCCACTGTTTCGATCGTCGTCCCAGATCGACTTGCCAGAGCTGGGCTCAGGATTCGTCAAACACATGCTTGATGCTTTTGATCGGGCCACGGCCCGGACCCTGAGCTACAACAACGCCTGGAACGCTTTCCTTACCCTGAACAGGGTCCCGCGAGACTTTCGAGCCGTCATCGAAGGGATGGTGCTCTCCGGCGAAACAGACATCACCTCCGCGACCGAACGGTATCGGCAGTTCACCAGTGATGCCGATGAGTACGAGAAAACCTGGTCCCAGCTTAAGCCCATCGAGCAAGCCATCCTGGCCGTCATTGCGCAGGACATTGCCGGTCCCTACCAAGAGGAAGCCCGCCGGTTCATTGCCACCTGGCTGGGGATGTCAGAGTCTGCGGTGGCAACGCACACAATCCAGAATGCGCTGAATCGTCTTCGGGGAGAGTTCCTGGCACCGGTCGAGAAAGGGGTCTGGGTATTCGAGGACATGGATTTCAAAATCTGGGTGGCTGAGGCTTTCGCACAAGACCCGACTGAGCGCCAGACATGACGTTTCAATCCAGAAAGAAGCCGCTCTCTGGCATCAGCTACCGGGCAAGGTACAACGATGAATTAAAATCTTTAGCAACTTTTCTTGCCCAGAAGAGGCAAACTGATACCCCATCGCCTTGTAGCCTTTCTCCCGCTTTCGGAACATACGCTCAAGCATGGGCAAGCCGGTGTCCAGGTAGTCATAGACAGTGACTTCCTGCTTGCCATCGGCATCCCGGTGGATCCTGCCTGCGTACTGCGACAGCGTTCCCTTCCAGGCGATGGGCAGGGCTAAGAACAAGGTGTCCAGTCGAGGCAAGTCAAACCCTTCTCCAATGTATTTTCCGGTTGCAACGATAACCTGGGCTTCGTGTAACCTTGCTTCCGCAGCTCGGCGTTCTCTGACGCGCATCCCGCCACGCAACACCAGCGACGATACGGATTCAGCTTCCAGCAGCGATGCCAGCGTCTCAGCATGCTCTCGTCGTTCCGTGAGCAGAAGGCAGTTTGCCTGACTTTGCACACAGCGTACGACATCCTGAACAATGTCCTGATTCCGGGCGTTAGTCTCAGCAAGCCAGCGGTAAACTGACGCTATGTGAGGCCGTTCACCACCCTGAGAGAGGTCAGTGGGCGGCGTTTCGTGACGCTCCCGAACGACGACGCGTTGGACAAACTTGGAACCATGTTCAGCTGCAACTTTGTGACGAACGGGTCCGGCAACCATAAACATGATTTTTTGGTGACCATCCTGACGGTCAGGCGTTGCGGTAAGGCCTACAACATATCGGGCGCTGACTTCGTTAAGCAGCATCTCGTAACGGGGCGCCGAAATATGGTGGCATTCATCAATGATAACCTGGCCATATTGCCGGACCAGGCTCGAGACCGTATTGTCTTTCTTGTTGATCAGGCTCTGATAGGTGGCAACGTCGATCTGCTCGGTCGGTTTCTTTTTGCCTCCGCCAATCACGCCCACGGATGCGCCCTCAATGAACGTTTCCAAGCACTCCTTCCATTGATCAAGTAACTGACGACTGTGAGTGAGGATCAGCGTGTTGACCTGCCGCCTGGTCACAATGCCAATGGCGGTTACGGTTTTACCGAAAGCGGTCGGAGCATGAAGTATTCCGGTGTCATGATGGGCGAGTGCCTTGACAGCCTTCTTCTGTTCACCGCGCAACGTTGCCTTCAGGCTGATTCCGCTCAGCAGCTGGCCCCGGGTTCTGCGGTCATCGATTTCTACCGTTATCCCCTGCTCCCGCAACAATGCCTGAAGCTCATCAAAGCAGCCTCTTGGCACCGAGAGATAACCTTGCTCAATCCGGGCAGAGGATATGTAGCGAGGGATGCAGTGAGTTGAGAAACGAAGTGCTTGGGTTTTGAAAAACACGGGATTGGCAAAGCTCGCCATGCGCTTTATTCGTGCAGCCAGTTGTCCCGGTATGTCTGACAACTTCATATAAATGTGATTGGCTAGGGTGAGAGTTATGCTCTCGGGACATCCTGCAATCAACCCCGTCTCGACTGGCAAGGATTGCTCCCACGGTAACGCAACTGGCGCTGCAGCATCGGAATCAGGCTCTTTACCAACCATCTCTCGAAGCGCGTCCGGCGAAACGGTCTCTTGCCGACTGAGCAGCGCCCACTGATCCGGATGCGGATTCAGCTCATCATCGACAAACACCGTACATCCACGACTTCTCGCCTCGTGTTGAAGCGGAAGGGCAATTAAATTGCCAAAGCCACCCTCAGGCATCGTATCCTGGTTGGGGAATAAACGGTCGTAGGAATCAAAAGACAAGCCAGGGTGGCGTTCCATCGCCTTATCCAGCAGTTTGAAACCCAAAGCCCTCGCGGACCAAGCCGGAACGGCGACCGAAAAAAAGATCCATAGATGGGCACCAGCACCGGACCGGGAGATCTCTACAAGGTAAGGAATGTCTTCATCACGACAAGCCTCTGCCAGCGCACGAACGTCTGCCCGCCAGTCCTCCTTATCAAAATCGACGGCCAATAGATAACAAGAACTGTCCCGCAACAACGGATATAACCCAGCCACATGCTTGCCGGACAAATGATCATACACGGCATTGAAATCCAGGGGCTTGAACTTTTTATGCGGGCACTCCCCACATTTGATTCGGGGTTTCTGACAAATCCCCGGAACCCACTCATTCTCACAGGCGACCGCATAGCCGGAACGGCCTCCGGATCCCTGCCAACGGAACGCATAAACATCCCGTCTTCCGCGAAAGAGGTTCCGGAACAGTTCGGCTTTTTGATCAGGTGTCAGCTGCGTTGTTGTGGATCGCTGCGCAGTGGCATAAAGCTCGCTCCTTCGGGAAAGAAGGACAGCCTTTTCCCTCTCAAGCTCGGATAGCTTCAGTGCAATGGCCGAGAGTTCGTCTTCTATTCGGATACGTGCCTCCTACCCTGTGCAATCGGCCGGTTCAGTAATAGTGTAACCTGGCGGCCTTTACTTCACTGAACCTTTTGAAGGTCGGACCTGGCTGAGCTCAAAAACCCTCAATTTTATTAAGAACATCCATAGCCCGGCGCGGACACTTGTGAATATCCAGTGAACTGACTGGGCTCTCTTCATCTAGCGTCGGAACGTCACATTTCAACCAATCGCTTGCTCGGGCTGGTTCTGGCAAAACCGGCTGCCGGCTCCCCTTCATGACGGTCTTTAGTTAGTGTAGGCCTACATTTCTAGTGCAGCAGCTTACTGCCCGCGGACAGGACCGCTGTCGCCCTTACGAGAATCCGAAGCAATTCACTCGAGCTGAAATTGATCCGGGTCATTGGCTGCCACCTCCCTCAACTCCAAAAGCGTGATGACTGATTTCTTTTTTCTCGCCTCAGGCTGCCTGAGCGCTTTGAACTCGACCTGGTTGCGGTTCGCGTACGCTCCAGCTAATACGCGGAGAAAATCCAAGTTGTGGCATAAAACCTCGAGTTTCCCCGCGTTTGGCGACTCATCGTCGTCGTTAGCAGCCTTTCTGAACCAGAGAGTTGCACTGCTTTTCTGTTCATCGAAGCCTATCGGCCTGCCAACTCCCTCAATAGTGCCGTGCGCACTTTGCTTCAAGGCCAATAGCTGCATATTGCCGTGGACGTTTATCCCGTGACGGTCGTTGATACCTAACCTCACGATAAAACCCTGGGGAATCGACTTACCTGCAAACTTGGCGGCAACGCCACTCCCTAGCTCGTTCAAGTAAAACTTCTCATCTTCCGTGAGAACATGCTCCATCTCCTGCTCACCAAAAGATCGCTGCGAAACCAGTGAGCTTAGTATGAGTTGTGCAGCGGCCCGAAACACCATCACCTCGTCGGACGTAACTCCTGATCCTTCAAGCCTGATAACATGGGTAGCGGGAAATTCAGTTCGCTGCTGAGATTCAATCCTTAAGCGAGCTTCGACCGCAATACCGGGTGTTTTTCGAAAACTTACGAATTCGTTGAGGACTTTCACCATCTTGTCTTTTAGCTGCTTTTGCGCCGGTAACACCAGGGCTGTTTCACCTTCGAATTCCAATGCTCCAGCAGTGCTGATTACATGTGGTGCACTCGATGGATGCAGTACGAGGATTGAAGTATCGAGAGTTCCATAGGCGTTCTGATTGGTCATAGCGTCTGATCCTGTAAAGTTTCTTATCCCAGTCGGGCCGTCAACCGAGTCCTCAAGGTCGGCGTTATGCTAATGCTTAAATTTCAATCAAAACTTTTAACACAGTTCAGACCGGAATTGGGCGTGAAGCTCTGAGCGACGGTAAAGTCGGGTCACTTACGCGACGCTTCGGCACTGTGAAGGCCTGAAAAGCCACAGGTGAGTACTTTTTAAGGTCTGGTAAAATTAGTGCTATGGTACTTTTCATACTGAAGAGTTCGTCGGTCCCACTGGTGAAGGGGAATCTAGAAGTGCATGACGAAACATTGTTGGTCGTCGATCTGGAGGCCACCTGCTGGAAGCATCGAACGACGCCAGACGGCGAGCCCCAGGGCGTTCACAACATGGAGATCATTGAATTTGGTTGTGCATTGGCGACTCGGGCGGGAAAGTTGCTCGATAGCCGTTCCTTTCTGGTGCGCCCCACGAGATTTCCGGAGCTTAGTGACTTCTGTACGGAATTGACGAGCATTTCCCAATCAATGGTGGACGACGAGCCGTCTTACCGAGAAATCATTGATGCCCTCGACCAATGGCTTGGCCAACCTTCTGAAGACTTCATCTGGTGCAGCTGGGGAAACTACGATCGCCTGCATGTGCTGGCTGAGAGCCAAAAACATGGGCATACACCGCGTTTTATGGCGTATCCGCATCTAAATCTGAAACGGATCTGGCGTCGCACTACAGGTCAGAAGAAAAAAAATGGTTTGGCCCATGCGCTGGCATTCCACAATTTGGACTTTGAGGGTCGTCATCATCGGGGTGTAGATGATGCGCGGAATATCGTGCGGCTGCTTCCGTTTATGGACTGGTCGCTCGAGACCGAATTAGTGACGCATCCTGGAATCAAGCACCTGAAAGGCAGTGTCTCGTCGGAGCGCATTATTAGCCTTGATGCTATGGACGAGGCCACCCGAGCAAAGGCGCGACGGTTAAACATGCTCGGAAAACCGCGTAGACCCAATCCAGAAACGGCCAGGGTGACGCGTGAACTGGGAGAAAGGTAAGGTGAGAGCTTTGACGACTTGTTTCGGGATGTGGGATCCGATGAATGAAAATTGTTTGTCTATCTGACACTCATTCTTTACATCGCCGAATCCCGGGGATTCCAGACGGCGACGTTCTGATCCACGCAGGTGATTGCCTTGGGGCAGGCACTCTGGATGATGTAGAGGATCTGAATACCTGGCTCGGCACTCTACCCCACCGTCACAAGATCCTGATTGCTGGCAACCATGACGCAGCATTTCAGGAAACGCCGGATCTGGCGCGGGAGGCTCTGACCAACGCAGTTTATCTGGAAGATAGTGGTGTTGAGATAGAAGGGGTTCGGTTTTGGGGTTCGCCCTGGACGCCGTCTTTCGAGGACTGGTGGTTTATGCTGGATCGGGGGCAGCCATTGCATGAAAAGTGGAAGACTATTCCGGATAACACCGATGTATTGATTACCCATGGGCCACCGAAAAATATCGGCGACGAGGTGTCTCTGGGTTTCCGCTGTTTCAACGCTGGATGCATTGATCTGTTGCACCGAATCGACCAGCTATCGTTGCGGGCACATATCTTCGGCCACATCCACGAGGGTTACGGTGAGTACATGCGAGGCGCAATGCGGCTTATTAACGCCAGCACGTGCACCGTCCGATACAAGCCTACCAATCCACCGATTGTGCTGGATCTTGATTAGTTGGAGGACCGAAGGATGATGACTGAGGCTCTGGAACAGGAAGCGAAAGACATTATTCGGCAAGTCGCGCCTTGGGCTGGCTCAGAAAGCGCAGCCTGGACCTGGTATCGGACGACAGAGATTCCTTCCCTCGGCAATTTAACACCGGAAGATCTCGTCTCCAGCGGTCGAGGTGATGAAGTACGAGCTTACCTGGACCACCTGAATAGCGGTGGTTATTCTTGATATTGAAGACGTGCATACCCGTGAGGAAAAACATGACCGCTGTAGAACTGATAGAGCGATTGAAATCGTTGCCGCCAGAATCAACGGTTCTTGTCGAGGGTTATGAGACTGGCTATGACGATATTGTCGATCTAAAAACCCTGGACGTGGTTCGATACCGGAAAGCTCAGGAATGGGATGGCGAGTACTCAGCAGTAGACAAGTTCACTGGGGACAGAGACAAAACAATCCCTGTCACAGTGATTCTCGGGCGGCGGGGAAATTTGAGATAACGGCAATTTTATGTCCGAGAGAAAAACGTACACGCTCGAAGAGCTTCTTGTTCAATGCGACCCCGGTTCGCCCGTGCCCCCAGAGCTACTGGAATGGGAGCAGGCGGAGCCCGTGGGTTTAGAGCAGGACGTGATGGAAGGTCAGGTTAATATCCGGGAGGCGGCGCTGGCATTTGGCGAGCTGCTAAGTGACCAGTACAAAGTCGCCCAACTGATTCTGTTTGGCAGCCGGGCCCGTGGTGATTACCAGCCCGATAGCGATGCTGATGTAGCAGTAATTTTGCGTGGAGAGCCCGGTAATTTTGTCGAGACGAAACTAGCCATGGCTGGTCTCGCCTACGAAGTGCTGCTCCAGACCGGTATTCGGATTCAGCCTTTCCCAGTCTGGGAAATTGAATGGTACGAGCCAGAAGCTTATTCCAATCCTACTATTTTGCTGACCATTGCCCGGGAAGGCATCATTGTCTGTCAGTCCTGACCTCATTCCACTGTCCCTGAATGGTTTCCGCTACTGAGCTGAAACTATCCAGGTGGATTAGTGGGCTGATCTGAACTGATTCCGGAAGGCCTTTGTCGATGGCCCGAGCCCTGAAGTCGGCCAAGGTCCCAACCCGGCCTATCAGGGCTTAGGTGGTCGCCTCTGGATCATGCGCCAGGCGTTGGATGATCGCGACATAATTCACTCCACGCGGATGATGGAAAGGCTTTGGCCATACGGTCGACTGGGCGACCGCCTCCCGGTCGAGTTCCATGGGCGCCAAGTCGAAAGCTGATGCAAGATGTATGAGTCCATCCTGCTTGAGAATGGCGGTATTACGGTCATGGTTGTCGGTGTTTCCGATAGCCGTATTAATAACATCTCGGAGCAGGTATTCCACGAGCAGAACGTCGAAATCGGTATCAAGATAACCGTTCCCCCCGTCACTCGAAGTGTTCGGAATGCATTTTGCCGATGGCTTTTTCTCATGGATTCACCACTGACATTTAGCTTGTGGCTGTTGTACAAGAGCCGATCGAGAATAGGGTCCGCCACCCTCGCCTCAAAGGTCACAGAACGGGTTCTGCAGTGGTAAAGCCGGCCTTTGGATTCCGTTTATCCGATTGTATATCTAGACTGAGCTAGCTCATAAACCATTTTATGCTGAGCTCAGCGTAACCGTTCCAACTGGCTGTTCGCAGGGCCACTGCGCAGTGGCCAACGTGCGGCGGCGGTCATGACACTGATCCAGTCCGCAAAGCTGAACGGGCATGATCCCTATGACTACCTGAAGGATGCACTGATCCGCCTGCCGACGCAAAAGAACAACGCCATCGACGAGCTGTTGCCCCACAACTGGAAGCCGGCTATACCTGACAAGGTGTGATGGCCGGACGTGTATCGACTCCTCCTCTATTGCAAGCACTCTGTTTGATCATGATAAGGTACGACTGCCTACGTGTATCCGGTCTCTATAATGATGCCCTGTAGATGAGCATCGGACCCTGATGGGCTATTCGCATGGTGGTTCCCAAACGCTTACAGGAGCTTGTCGGCTCCTCGTCCGGCAGGGGTTTCCCAGCATCGGTTCTACCTGGTCGCCATCAATCAAACTGCCTTGCAATCGTGGTGGTCTTCTCCCCAAAGTTTGCCGGAGTGGTCCCTTCTCAATTTATAGCGCTGCCGCTGCCAGCCTTGGATCAAATTCCATGTCATCGCGAACCAGCGCCCAAGCCATCCGTGCCGTTTTGTTTGCCAACGCCACGGTGGACATTGGCATGCTTCCGCGCCCGAAGTGCTTTGATCCAATGACTTAGGTTGTCCTCTTTATCGTCCACGCGGCAGAGGACGGCTCGTGCTCCATGGACCAGCAACTTCCTCAGATAACCGTCGCCTCGCTTACTGATGCCGAGCAGTCGATCTGTAAGCGTCCGGCCATCACACCTTGTCAGGTATAGCCGGCTTCCAGTTGTGGGGCAACAGCTCGTCGAGGGCGCTGTTCTTTTGCGTCGGCAGGCGGGTCAGTACATCCTTCAGGTAGGCATAGGGATCATGCCCGTTCAGCTTCGCCGACTGGATCAGCGTCATGACGGCAGCCGCACGCTGACCGCTGCGCAGTGAACCGGCGAACAGCCAGTTGCTGCGCCCCAATGCCCAGGGTCGGATCTGGTTTTCCACCCAGTTGTTGTCGATGGGCACAGCGCCATCGTCCAGGTAGCGCGTCAGCGCTTCCCACCGTTTGAGGCTGTAATCCAATGCTTTGGCCGTGCCGGAACCATCCGGCACCTTCTGTCGATGCGCCAACATCCACTGATGCAGTGCGTCAGCCAGTGGTTTGGCTCTGGTTTGTCGGATTTCCCGGCGCTTATCCGGTGGCAGATCTTTGGTGTCCCGTTCGATCTCGTAGAGTCCGCCGATGTATTCCAGGGCCTTGGCGGCCAGCTCGCTCTTGTTGGCTTCATGCAAGTCGTAGAACTTGCGCCGGGCGTGGGCCATGCATCCGATTTCGGTGATGCCGTTGCCGAACCCGGCCTTGTAGCCAGCATAATCGTCGCAGACCAGCTTGCCCTGCCAGTCACCCAGGAAGGTACGGGCATGTTCACCCGCGCGGCTGGGCGCGAAGTCGTAAACAGCGGCCTTCAGATCTGAGAACGGTGTGGTGCAGTAAGCCCAAACGTAGGCCTTGTGGGTTTTCTTCTTGCCCGGGGCCAGCATGCTGACCGGCGTTTCGTCCGCATGCAGAACGCTGTGTTCCAGCAAGGCGTTTCTCAGCGCATCCACCAGGGGCTGCAATTGCACACCGCAGGCACCGACCCATTCGGCCAGGGTGGAACGCGGGATTTCGAGGCCAGCTCGGCCAAAGATGCGTTCTTGGCGGTACAGCGGCAGGTGGTCCGCGTACTTGGCCACCAGCACCTGAGCCAACAGACCAGGGGTAGGTATTCCCTTGTCGATCACTTGCGGTGGTACCGGTGCCTGGATCAGGGTTTCGCATTCGTCGCAGGCCCACTTGCCCCGGATGTGGCGCTCCACGGTGAACTCGCCGGGAACGTAATCCAGCTTCTCGCTGACATCCTCGCCAATGCGCTTGAGCTGACAACCGCAGCGGCACTGGGTGTTTTCGGGTTCGTGGTGGATCAGGGTGCGGGGTAGTTCTGGTGGCAGCGGTGTACGCTTGGGTTGCTGCTTTGGCCGGGTGGCTTTCTCCTCCTCGGTCATCGCCTGATCCAGCTCGACCTCAATGGCAGCCAGGTCGCTGTCGATCAGTTCGTCCAGCAGCTTTCCTTGAACGGCATTGAGCTGTTCACTGCGGCGGGCGAACTTGTGGCGTTTGAGAATGGCCACTTCGTGGGTCAGCTTCTCGATGATGGCATTGCTGCGCACCAACTCTCGATCCTTCCGGCCCAAGGCTTGATCCTTGGCGTCCAGCGAGTCCATCAGTTCCGTCGCCAGGGCACGGAGCTGATCTGCAGAGAGTTGGTTAATATCAGGGCGCTGAGTCATGCCCGGTAGTATGCCAAGCCCATGAGCCGTAAGCGATTCGCGGTTCTGGCTATAGCGGCATTACGGCACTTGTGGTTACAGGATGGAGATAACGCCTTCAGCGCCAATGCGCTGCCAGGGCAGGCCCTGAACCAAGGCGGATAACTGTTCCTCGGTCAGGCGCAGTTGGTCACCGCGCCAGGATTCGCCCCAATGGAACTTACCCCGGTTCAGTCGGCGGGCACACAGCCAGATGCCGAGGCCATCGTGGATCAGTACCTTCATCCGGTTGCCCCGTTTGTTGGCGAACAGGTAGGCGCAATGGGGCCGGGCCGAACCAAACACCTGAATAACTCGGGCCAGGGCCTTGTCTGGACCGGCCCGCATATCCAGCGGTTCCGTGGCCAGCCAGATCTCGTCAATGCGGATCATCCCAACAGGTCCCGCAGCAAAGCGGCACACTGATGGGCCTGCTCCGCCGGCCACTCCACCACAACCACACCGCCGGCACGGGGAATCTCGATGCGGATGGTGCTACGCTTGTCCGAGGCCGATGGGTTGGTCGGTGCTGAGGTTGCCTCTGGCAGATTGACCGGCACGAACCCAGGTGTTGTCGCCGGCGCTTTCGGCGCTCGCCGCGCCTCGCTAATCCAGCGTCGGACCATGTTGGCGTTGAGACCGTTATCCAGCGAAATTCGGGACACGGAGGCACCGGGTTTCAGGCATTGGGCAACAATCTGGGCTTTGAATTCCCGGGAAAACCGGCGACGGCGTTGGTAGGGCTTGGTTACGCTTAAGTCGTTCATGGTAAGTGATGAGATGGACGCCTCCCCTCCCGAATCGGCGTCAATTGCGCCAGACTTGAGTGTGTGAAGTCCAAGTCGAAGGATAAAGGAGGCGTCCACCATGGATATTAAGATTCTTGGGATTGATCTGGCAAAGAATGTCTTTCAGCTCTGCGCACTTAGTCCGCATGGCAAGGTGCTGTTCAACCGAGCGGTGAAGCGACCCCGGCTGCTCGACGAGATGCGGCAATTGCCGCCAACCCTCATCGCGATGGAGGTCTGTGGCGGTGCTCACTACTGGGGGCGGCTGTTCCAGACCCTGGGACATCAGGTCAGGCTGATCCCGCCGCAGCACGTGAAGCCTTTCGTCCGGGTGAACAAGAATGACGCCGGCGATGCGCTGGCGATCTGTGAAGCGGCGACCCGTCCCGGGATCCATTTTGTTCCTGTAAAGCCCCTGGCTCAGCAGGATCTGATGCTGCTGCATACGGAGCGCCAGCGCTATGTCCAGCAACGCACCGCCATCGGTAACCAGATCCGCGGGCTGGCCAGTGAGTATGGTGTCATTTTTCCGATTGGCCTGAGCGCTTTGCGTTCCGCCTTGCCCGGCGCCCTGGAAGACGCCGAGAATGGATTATCCCCTGTCGCGCGCCAGTGCCTTGCCAGGCTCTATGACGAACTCAAGCATTGGGACCATCTCATTCGTCAAGTGACCCGGGAGCTCAATGCCTTGGCAAGACAACAGCCGGCCTGGCTAGCATTGCAGGCGATCCCAGGCGTGGGTCCGCTGGTCGCCTCGGCCTTGATCGGGCGCATCGGCAACGGACACCAGTTCCGCACCGGGCGCCAGTGCGCGGCCTGGATTGGCTTGGTACCGCGACAGCGTAGTAGCGGTGGGCATCAGCAGCTCTTGGGAATCACCAAGAATGGCGACCGCTACCTCCGCACCCAGCTTATCCACGGAGCGCGAGCGATCACTACCGGTTGCAGCCGTTGGGGCTGGGATCACCCATTGGCACGCTGGGTCAACCAGCTCCGGGAACGGCGCGGCTTTAACAAGGCCGTCGTGGCACTGGCAAACAAACTGGCCAGACTGGCTTGGGCGGTTTTGTCCAAAGGAGAGGCATTCGATATGAGAAAGGCGTTTGCAACACCCTGAAATGCAGTGCTCACCCTGTGAGTTTGCAGTACCCGATGAAGCAACCGGTTATCCGTCCTTGCCAGAACCTGAAAGTGGACAAGCGTTGACTCAAACCGCTTAAGTGTATAGGTGGCAAGGCACGGAACTCATCGAGGCGCGGCGGCTAAAGCCGCCATCAAGACGCCGGATATATGTCCGCGAACCACCGCTTCATCACAAGCTACCCGTTGACTACGGGGAGACGTCCATATATGTCCACTAGAAAATAAGTGGACACTATCCTGACGTTGGCAGCGCCAGGCTCAAGATGGGATTACCGGACGCTTACGTCGATCTCGCCCCCCGGTACTATGTTGCCTGGGCGTCAGCCCTAATGACGCGGCGAAGTCACGTCCTCTATGGAATGCTTTTCCATTCCCCAGGGCCCCAGCTAGGGCGCTGGCCGTCAATGGCCCGACGCCACGCAGTGTTATCAGCTTGCTTGCGACGGGGTCTTGCTGAACACTCTGAGAAATTTGTTCGTCAAGTGAAGAAATTCGGTCGTCGAGGTGACGAAGATCCTCGGCCAGACCGTTCAAAAGATAGCGAAAGGCATCAGTCAGGCCATTCTCAGCATCTTCCAGCCAGCGGGGCAGCGCTTTGCGCAACTGCTGGATGCCGACTGGAGCAACGATTCCCTATTCACCCACAAGACCTCGGATCTGGTTAGACTTTGCTGTTCGCTGTCCTACCAATTCTTCCCGAATCCGATGAGTGGCCTAGATATCTTGCTGGGCTCCAGCCTTAACCGGCAAGAATCTCATGTGGGGGCGACCCATGGCCGCAGCATCGACCCGATCATTCTTGTTGCTCTCCACGTAAGGCTTAACAAACTGAGCAGCAACTAGTCTCACATGATACCCCGGGCTTGGAGCTGTCGCGCCCAGGGGTGGGAGGAAGCACAAGCCTCAATGCCGATTTCAGCTCCAACAGGTACGCGTCTGCATAAAGCATCCAGCCATTTCTGGCGAGAGTATTTGCCGGTCCAGATAACTTGATCATGACGGTCAACGCCATGAACATGAAAAACTGATTTTGCAATGTCGACGCCAACTCGGGTAATGGTCATGTGGAATTATCCTCACCCATCAAGATGGTGGTTTGCCTCCCCCATCATTATGGCTTGCTGACGCCGGAGTGAGGTGAGGAGGAGTCCATCCCATTGCTTACAGATCTCCAACACCCGGTAAACTGAGCATACGACGATTATTGTAGGAGAGCCATTTGTGAATATGTTCGCAGGTTTGGTCGGATTCGGCACATTCTTTTTAGCTCTTTTGTTTATTGGAATCATCGGCTACTGGAAAGCCGAGCCCCTGGAAGAATGGCTAAAAAATGCTTATCGCAAAACAAAACTGATCGCATCAAATAATGTGCGAGCAAAAAACTAAAACCAAATGCCTCGGACCAGATCCGAGACATTTGATTTGTCGAACCGGGAACACTGTGGAAGCGTCTATTAAAGGACTTCCTGTACATGGTGCTCGTTAATCGTGGGCACTCTCCTTTTGTGTCGTTACGGAACGCCATGATAACCGGCCGGTGATTGCGTCCATTCCCGCTTCGCCTTGGCGCACAGGTATACGCCAATCCTTGACGGTATCGTGAGAAGTATTTTCATCCACCGAGAGCCTGGGGTCTACCCAGCCAAAACTGGCCGAACCGGACACTTGCACCCAGTGTTCGTCTTCCTTGACCTGATAACCCTTGCTCTGCGGCAAAGCAGGCCAGTGGCTGCTCCGCGTGTTGGCTTCTACCCGATTGTCTTCGAAGCGCAAGAAAGGATTGTTATCACTGTCGTAAACGACCAAGGTCTCCTCCCCCTGATAACGGACCATAAGAGCAGGTCGTGGTGCGTCAAGCACCATCGCGCTCAGAGCATCTACATCACCCTCACTCACAATGGCCGCCTGGATAATATGATCCGGAGCCCCTTCAGAATCCGGGGCTTGGTGTGCCATCCCCGCCCCGGTCATCGTCAGAAGCACAGCGTACAACAGGCCGGAGAATACTTTTCGGAATATGAGTTTGCTATCATTCTGATTCATCACGACTCCTGATGCGGGACCGGGACCAGTCCACCCAAAGCGTCTTTCAAGTTTTCGAAAAGGCTGTCACGCTCCTCCTCAGTGACATCAGGCATCTGGTTACCGGCCGTACACTGCATTGAACCTGCAGTCTCTACTGTTATCGAAGCAGAAACCGAAGGCACGAGCCCTTCGTCGGAATTCTTACTGGCAAATAGCATGTACTTGCCGGCTGGCACAACGCTGCTGGCCTCAGGCATTCTGAGCGTAAGGTTACGACCGCTGCGGCTCTGCACAGGCAGCTCGATGGTGCGCTGGTCACTATCAACCGCGTGAGTCATTACGGTACGGCGAATCAGCAGAACCTTGTCGATATCTGCCGCTTGGTCCACCTGGATCGTAAATTTCTCACCGGGCATCAAGGCGTCGGGGGCAGCAAGAATTTCTGGCCGATCGTTGCGCATAGCGTAGGGAGGTGTGTAAATCTCGAAACTTGGGTCCCTTCCGTCATAGGGCGCCAGCCCGAAGTCTTGCAGGTCAACAAACCTTAAGTAAGCGGTATTGATTGGAGAGTGACCGCCGACCATTACCCGACCATCAGGGAGCAAAACGGCTGTATTGTGATAGGTGCGAGGGCGAATGCCAGAGGCCATTTCGGTCCAGGTGCCTTCCTCAGGATCGAATCGTTCAGCGGTTTTGATCGGCCCCTCGAGGCCGGGAGCCACGACCCCATCACGATTACCACCACTAAATACCATTACTGACCCATCTGGCATGAGCACATTGGTGCCATACCAGCGCGGCTGGTTCAAGGATCCGCTCAGACGAGATTCGTATTCAATTTCGTCACCATTAGTGCGTTCTCGGTGCCCTCTAAAGCGTTCAGATAAAGAAGACGGCCGTCATCAAGAAGAGCCAGCGTGCCCGCTGCGGGTTTGCATTCTGCCAACCCTTCAGCGTTCGTTACACACTTCTCATCGGTTTCTACCGCCTCACCATCAACGATGATTGTTGGTTCCGCGAAGGGCTCGCTAAAAGAACCGTTTTCCGAATAGTCTTCTTTAAAAGTCGGTTGGGGTTTGGAGGAATCGACCGACTGGTTATTGTCAGCAGACGAGCTTTCTTGATTCGGAGCGTTACCGGACCCAGTGTCACTATCACCATCTGATGACCCGCCGCACGCGGATAGTGCCAACGTTGCCAGGGCCAAAGCGAGAGGCCGATACAGACATTTTTTACTACCGTTCATATATTTTCCTCTGTTTTATTTTTGTACTAGGGAGACTCTGAATAAGTCTCGAAATCAGCGATAATACGGCCATCGCCAACCGCATAGGATTCGTTGCCACCATGGATCAGATCACTTTCTCCGAAGC
>HotLOscill_hetero_coDRAFT_1000059_pt1 | contig 105011 bp, 87 predicted proteins | sample HotLakmetagenome_2_FD_10650 | JGI IMG/M metagenome (IMG submission 10650)
TAGCATCTCAGAAACCTCCATTCGTCAAGCAATGAAACGCCTATTCTTACATTATTTAGCACCACACAAACTGACGCCCACCGACCCCACCTCAATAACATCAATGGCTTACGGAAAAATGTTCCCGCTTCGTCCAATTCAACTGTTCAACTTGGGCTTGAGATGCTGAACACATTCCTGCTTGGCCTTATGACGGAGCCAGTCTCATTTTGCGTACAAAGTGGCACCCGGGAATTGATTGAAAATGTCCTTATTGGCAAACATAAAGGCTATTTTTCGATTCTGTTCGCATTACATTATATGAATAGCGTTTCACCTGATGATCTCGACCAGCTGGACGTATCGACAGAGAACTCTAGGCGAGAATTCTTTTGCCATGAAGTCGCTAATCTAATTATTTGTGAAAAATGTGAGCCTAAGATCAATGCAGAGGATTATCTAATTTTTTGCGATTTTTTATCCTGTCCTGCTATCGACATAGATTTGCGCTGGAATACTTTTTGCAAAAAATTAGGCGGGCAGCCGATTTCAAAGAGAAAGTTCGAAGATCTGATGTTGCGACTGCGCCACACAAATTGGAAAGAGCCAGGGCGTGAATTCGAGCTCTTAATTAGGAGGTTGCAGCCTGCTTATTTTTCAGCATAATCTATGGGTGGTGGCGGATTTCTTGCGCTAGATAGTGAAAGCCGGCTCTTCGGCGGACACTGAGCCACTGTGCCGAGTCAGAATCACTCAACCCTCGGGAGCGGTGAGGCGAATTCGGCATGGTGGCACGCTACACACATGAGCGTGTCTTCTGTCACCAATTTTCCCCTAAACCAAGCGCGCCGTTAGACCAAGCCCGATGGAAAATTGATTCTCGTCCCAATGGATTGGGAGCAGCAATGCAACGCATACTGGTTTGTTATTGCTCAGATACCTCAGAGACCTCGCTCTTGTTCGCATATTGCACAATTCACTAGCTAGGCGGGATGATTGCTTGCATGACGTACGCCTGTGACTGTGAATGCCCGACATGGCGCACCTCCGCACCCCATCACCCCTGCGCCCGCCCCCGCTCCTTCTCAATCAACCGCATGATCCGCTGCTTCTTCCTCAGGCGGGCGGCGTCGAGGAGCATTTGGCCGGCCCAGCGGTAGACGTTGCGGGCTTCGACCTGTTCGCGCATCACGCGCATGCGTTCGCGCTGCTCGCTCGCCTCCATGGTGAGCGCCCAGTAGAAGGCCTCGCCCATGGCGTGGGCGTCGTAGGGGTTGACGATGAGGGCTTCGCCGAGTTCGCGGGAGGCGCCGGCGAAGGCGGAGAGGATGAGGACGCCTTGCTCGTCGTCGCGGGCGGCGACAAATTCCTTGGCGACGAGGTTCATCCCGTCATGCAGGGATGAGACGATGCACAGCTCGGCGGCGCGGAAGAGCTCGAACACCTCCTCCGGGTCATGGTGGCGCGCCACCAGCTGGATGACGTCGAAGGGCCCGCCATGGCGTTCGCTGATCTCGCGGGCGAGCGCCTCGGCCTCCTCCTGGAGGGATTTGTAATTGGCCAGCTTCGAGCGCGTCGGCGCCGCCGCCTGCATGAAGCAGAAGTGGCCGATCAGCTCGGGATGGGCGGTGAGCAGGGCATCGACGCCGTGCATCCGGTCGAGGATGCCCTTGGTATAGTCGAAACGCTCGATGCCGACCGCGAGCTGCACATCCTCGGGCAGGCCGAGGCGCTTGCGCACGGCCTTGCGGGCCTCCGGCACGGGCTTTTGCCCCTCCATCGCCGCAGGCGGCCATTCGATCGAGATCGGATAGGGCCGCACGAAGGCCTCGTAGCCCTTCAGCGTGATCGAATCGCTCTCGCGGTCGATGCGGCTCTCGATGACGCGGTCGACGGTCTCGATGAAGTTGTTGCAGTGGAACTGCGTGTGGAAGCCGAGGATCGAGGAGCCGAGCAGCCCGTCGATGATCTCTTCCTTGTAGGGGCAGATGCCGAAGGTCTCGGAATTCGGCCAGGGGATGTGCCAGAAGGTGATGATGGTGGCATCGGGCAGCCGGTCGCGGATCATGCGCGGGGCGAGCGCGAGGTGGTAATCCTGGATCAGCACGATCGGATCGGGGCGCTTGGCCTCCGCCACCACGGCCTCGGCGAAGCGCTCGTTGACCTTCTGATACATCCGCCAGTCCGGTTCGCGGAAGACGGGGCGCACGAAGGCGATATGGCAGAGCGGCCACAGGCCCTCATTGGCGAAGCCGTAATAATAGCCCTCCTGCTCCTCATCGGTCAGCCAGATCCGGCGCAGGGTATAGGCGGGGCTGGAGGGCGGCACCATCACCCGGTCGTTGCCGTCCACCGCCTCGCGATCACCGGTGCCCGAGCCATGCGCGATCCAGGTGCCGCCACAGGCGCGGGTGACGGGCTCAAGCGCCGAGACGAGGCCGGAAGCGGGGCGCTGCACGATCATCTCGCCGTTCTCGTCGCGATTGTGGATATAGGGCTCGCGGTTGGAGACGACGATCACCTCCGAGCCCGGCAGCTCGTTGGCGAGCGCGATGCGCAGGGTCTCGGGGTTCCACTCGGTATGCACCGTATCGATGCTGCGGCGGGCGAAATCGAGCTCGGACAGCGCGGCGCGGATCTCGGTGCCGATCTCGGTGGGCGTGTGCTTGATATCCTCGGCCCGGCCCTCGCGGGCATCCTCGATGGCGCGGCGCACGGAGATCGTCCATGAGCGCATGATCCAGAAGGCGACGAGGGAGGCGAGCGCGGCACCGCCAAAGGCGACGCCGATGGCGGCAAGCAGCAGGAAGATCCGCGCCTGGCTGCGCCGCTCCTCGACATCGGCATAATCATGCAGGATGACGAAGCGCACATCCTCCGCCGGCGCGGAAAGCGGATAGGCCGCGACCATGGCCCGGATCCCGGCGTAATCGGCCCGGGTGAAGACCTCGCCGGCGCCGACGGCGATCTGCTCGCAGGCAAAGCCTTCGGGCATGTCCGACGAGGCGAGACGCAGGGTGCCGCTCTCGCACAGCCCGACGGCGAGGACGCCCTCATCCTCCGCCAGGCGCTCCATCAGGACGGTGAGCCGCGGGCCATCCTCCGGCCCCTGCAGCGAGAGGACCTGATCACGGGCCGCATTGAACAGCATCTGCGAGCGCATCTCCACATCGCGCTGCGCCCATTGGTTGACGAAAGCTGTGGCAAAGGGCCAGATGGCCAGAACAACGACGAGGGTGATCGCAAGGGCGATCGCGCCGTATCTCATCGTGACGCGCAAAACCGGAACTCCCGCATCTGGACCATCCGCCGCGTGACGCGGTCGGGACCTTGATCTGATTTATCCCGCAGTTTCAACGTCGAGGCAAGAAATTCGTTTCCATCCGGATTTTATCTGAGGCGATTCTGGGTGGGATGTAGGCATATTCAGTATAAATCCGCATGAAGAATGCATCAGGGGCGATGCGTAAGTATAAATCTGGTAACGTGACGGGGTTTATACTTTGCCCGCGACGGCACGTCTGCCGGTTCCGTCGCTGCGCCGGGCGGCAGGCCGTGGCGGCGGCGCCTTTGCGGGATTGCCTGTGGATAACGAGGATATCGGGGAGAGGGCACAAAAGACACGGTTTTTCCGTCGCTTCGCATCCGCATTCATCGAATCGTCATGCCAGCGCGGCGCTATGGGGGGCGACAAGACATGCCGCGCCCGGCTGAACAAGGCGTCGGGGGCGTCGCGTAGACGGAGGTGATCCGTGAGCGTCCATTACCTGCATTGCAGCAACGGCGTCGATCTGATCGTCGATCGCACCCCCTATCGGGCCCGGCGAATCGGAGACGCGTATCGCGAAGCGCTCAGGCGCGCCCGCCACATCATGGCGGCGGCTTCCTGGCAAAGGAATTGGGATGGCTGGTGCGTCCACATCTGCGACGAGGCCGGCGAAATCGCCTGCGTGCCCTTCTGCGAAGCGCAGGTGATCCCTTTCAGAAGGCACATTCCTCAAAAGCCGGCAGCACCGAGCCTTCCCAGCGCCCGTGATACAGCGCCAGCAGCGCCTGGGCCCGGTTCGTCCCCGTCGCGACGATCTGCTCGAGCGGATCGAGGAAGCGGGTTTCGTCGCGTCCCAGTCTGTCAATGATCGCACGCGCCTCCAGACCCTCGCGGGCGATGCGCAGGGTCTCACGGGCGATCTCGTGGACACTGTGGCCGCCGATGCGCGCGCAAAGCCCTTCGCGGGGGACGGCATCCCGCAGGGCCTGGCGCTCATCGGCGCTCCAGCCCTTGACGAGATCCCAGGCGGCATCGAGCGCGCCGTGATCGTAGAGCAGCCCGGTCCAGAAGGCGGGCATGGCGACGAGATGGCCGCGCGGGCCGGCATCCGCGCCGCGCATCTCCAGAAACCGCTTGAGGCGCACTTCGGGAAACACGGTCGAGACGTGGTTGGCCCAGTCGGAGCGGCTGGCACGCACCCCCGGCAATTGCGGCAGCTTGCCTTCCATCAGATCCCGGAAGCTCTCGCCGGCCACGTCGTGATAGATGCCGTCGCGCATGACGAAATACATCGGCACATCCATCACCCAATCGACATAGCGCTCATAGCCGAACCCGTCCTCGAAGGCGCAGGGCATCATGCCGGTGCGGTGGGGATCGGTATCGGTCCAGATCTGCGAGCGCATCGAGAGAAAGCCGTTGGGGCGGCCCTCGGTGAAGGGTGAATTGGCGAATAATGCCGTGCAGATCGGCTGCAAAGCCAGCGAGACCCGTAGCTTCTTCACCATGTCGGCCTCGCTCGCATAGTCGAGATTGACCTGCACGGTGGAGCTGCGCAGCATCATGTCGAGGCCGAGTGTCCCGACCTTCGGCATGTAGCCCATCATGATGCGGTAGCGGCTTTTCGGCATGACCGGCGTATCGGCGCGGGTCCAGAGCGGGCTCATGGCGAGATCGAGGAAGCCGATGCCAAGCGGTTCGGCCACGCGTTGCAGCGCTTCGAGATGCGCGTCGAGCTCGGCCTGGGTCTCGTGCACATCGCTGACCAGCCCGCCCGAGAGTTCGAACTGGCCGCCCGGTTCGAGCGAGATCGCGCCGCCACCTTCGCCCTCGAACAGGCCGATCAGATTGCCGCCATCGGTGATCGGCTCCCAATCGGTCTCGCGCATCAGCCCCGCGAGCAGGGCCTGCACGCCGTGATCGCCCGCATAGGGGACGGGGCTTTGATCGGCGCGGTAGAACGGGATCTTCTCGTGCTCCGTGCCGATGCGCCATTGCGCCTTCGGCTTCTCGCCGGCTTCCACCCAGGCGACGAGCTCGTCGCGGGATTCGATCGGCGTCGCGTCGGATACGTCACGGGCCATGCGCAGCTCTTTCTTCCAGCGCTTTCTTCCAGCGCTTGCACGATCGCCCGGGACGGGCGCAGATTCTGGGTGCTTGATACGGCGCCCGCCCGGCAACCGCAATCGCGCAGGATTGCCGATACCCGTACGGGCGCTGCATTTTATTGCATGAACGCAAGACTATCAGACGGGCCAATCTTCCAGACGGTAGGCGGAATCCCAGAACATGTATTCGAGCTGCGTTGCGCGGCGATATGAAAAATGCATCCGTGCAAGATTGTTCGCCGATGCCGCAGCCGCTGCGGCATCGGTGGTGGCGATCATGGCGCGCACCGCATCGTGGAATTCCTCGCCGGCATAGGTGTCGATCCAGGCCTGGTAGGGGTTGTTCTCACTGGCGCGGGCATGGATGTCGCGCCCGATCTCGGCATAGATCCAGAAACAGGGCAGGAGGGCGGCCAGCACCACCTCGTAGGGCTCGCTCCAGGCGGTGGCCAGCAAATAGGAGACGTAATGGCTGCAGCCGGGCGAGACAGGGGTCGTCTCGAACATGTCCTGCGTGATGCCGAAATCATCGAAGAACGAACCGTGCAGCGAGCGCTCGACCACAATCGCGACTTCGGCACCCTTGGAGAACTGCACGATCTGGTCGGGATGCGGGGCTTTCGCCGCCGCAATGGCGAGCGCGCGCCCGAAACCGATCAGATAGTGCGCATCCTGCACGATATATTGCGTGAAACGCGCCTTCGAGAGCGTGCCGGCGGCGAGCTCCTCGTTGAAGGGCATGGTGCGGATGGTCTCATAGAGCGTGAGATTGTCCTGCCATGCCTTCGTGGAGAATGCCCCCGGCTTCATCGGGGAGAGCGGGTCGGTCGCGGCGGGGGAGCGGGCGATATCGGGGATCTGTGTCATCGGGCACGAGGCTCCTTCATGATCGATACGGCAATATCGCTCAGATGGCCTCTTCCACCGCCTTTCCGCAAGTGACCGTATCCGCATTTCCACCCAGATCGCCCGTGCGCAGGGTCTTTTCCGCGAGAACCCGCTCGATTCCGGCGACGATCTCGGCTGCCGCTTCGCGCTCGCCCAGATGATCGAGCATCATCGCGCCGGACCAGATCTGCCCGATCGGATTGGCGATTCCCTGCCCGGCAATGTCGGGGGCCGAGCCGTGGACCGGTTCGAACAGCGAGGGGAAGGCGTTTTCGGGGTTGATATTGCCCGATGGCGCAATGCCGATCGTGCCGGTGCAGGCGGGGCCGAGATCGGAGAGGATGTCGCCGAACAGGTTGGAGGCCACGACCACGTCGAACCAGTCGGGATGCAGCACGAAATGGGCGGTGAGGATGTCGATATGGAACTTGTCCCAGGTGATGTCGGGATATTGCGCCGCCATCGCCTCCATGCGCTCGTCCCAATAGGGCATGGTGATGGAGATGCCGTTCGACTTCGTCGCCGAGGTCACGTGCTTGCGCGCGCGGCGGCGCGCCAGCTCGAAGGCGTATTTGAGAACGCGATCCACGCCCACCCGGCTCATCACCGTTTCCTGGATCACCACCTCGCGTTCGGTGCCGGCGAACATGCGCCCGCCGACGGAGGAATATTCGCCTTCCGTATTCTCGCGCACCACGTAGAAATCGATATCACCCGGCTCGCGACCCGCCAGCGGCGATTGCACGCCGGGCATCAGCTTCACGGGTCTCAGATTGACGTATTGATCGAATTCGCGGCGGAATTTCAAAAGCGAACCCCAGAGCGAAACATGATCGGGCACGGTATCGGGCCAGCCTACGGCACCGAAGAAGATCGCGTCATGCCCGCCGATCTGCGCTTTCCAGTCATCGGGCATCATCTGCCCGTGCTTCGCGTAATAGTCGCAGGAGGCGAAGTCGAACCAGTCGAGCTTGACGGTGAAACCATGGCGTTTGGCGGCCTTTTCGAGAACACGCACGCCCTCCGGCACCACTTCCTTGCCGATTCCGTCACCGGGAATGACTGCGATCGAATAGGTCTTCGTCATGGGCTTCCTCCGCGAATGCGTTGTTTGCGGCGCGCGCACGCCGGATCCTGTCTTGCCGCGATACTGCCCGATCCCGCCGGGCCGCGCGAGACGGCGCCACGCGGAAACCGCGTTGGTCTGTGTTCACGGATTCGCCGCGCCGTGCATTGTCTACTGCCCGCGCTTGCGCTCCGCCAGCGCAATGCCACCCAGGACGAAGGCGAGGGCGGCGGCATGGTAGATCCGGAAGGGTTCGGCGAGGATCATCACGGCGAGACCGGCGCCGAAGATCGGGACGAGATTGACGAACAGGCCCGAGCGCCCCGGACCGATCAACTCGACCGCACGCATGAAGCACAGCTGCGCGATCAGCGAGGGAAACAGCGAGACATAGAGGATGATCAGCCAGCCGTTCAGGGTCGGCCATCGAACCTGCCCCATGGCGATCTCGATGCCCAGCAGCGGAACCGCGGTGATGAAGGCGATGATGGCGAGGATGGCGAAGAAGGCGAGCCCCGAGACCTGCGGTCGGTTGCGCAAGCCGAGTGTGTAACCGGCATAGAGTACACAGGCGCACAGCATCAGCAGGTCGCCCGGATTGAAGGCGAATTGCAGGAGCGTCGCGAGTTCCCCGCGCGTGGCCACGAGCGCCACGCCGGTGAGCGTCACGATCGTGCCCGCCACCTGCAGGGGCGTGATGCGCGTACCATAGACCAGCAAGGCGCCGATCAGCACGATGATGGGCATCGCGCCCTGGATGATGGTGAGGTTGACAGCGGTGGTATAATGCGCGCCGACATAGAACAGGGCGTTGAAACCGGTGAAGCCGAGCGCGCCCATGCCGATGATCATGGGCAGCTTCTCGCGCAGAAGCGGCCATTCGCGCACCAGCTCCTTGTGTGCAATCGCGACCGCGATGACGATGACCACGGTCCAGCGCAGACAGGTCAGCGCCATCGGCGAAATCTCGCCCACGGCGAGACGGCTGGCCACGGCATTGCCGCCCCACATCAGCATGGTCAGCGCGAGCAGAAGATAGGCCTGCCCGAAGAGCCAGCCGATCGGGGTCGTCACGAAGCGCAGGAGACGCGGGGTCGGGCCCTTCCGGCCATCCGCAGGACCGCTTTCGGGGTCGGCATCAATCTTGCCGTTATCATCCGGATGGCGGGAATCGGTCATGGCGTTCCATCATCGCTTGTCGCGGCATGCGCGCTTGCCATGATCGGGCTTACGCGCCCGGTGCCCCGATGGCAACAATCGCGCGGCCACCAAACGCGCACACCCGCTTCCGCCGCACCGCCTTGCGCCGGTGCGCCGGCGAATCGAACGGGTCGCGACGACGCGCGTCAGGCCATGGTCAATGCGGGCGTGCCTGTGCTAAAGCATCATCGTGTCAGGTGGTTACCGGCTGACGGGACAATGATGCGGCAAAAGATCGTTCGGGTGTGGGGCCGGCTCCGTCGGTTCGGATCACGCTCTGAATCCGGGAAATATCTGTCGGCGGGCCATCGTGGAAGCGTGGTCGCCAGGCGGGCAGCGATGGCCGTGATCTGCGGTCGAACAACATGGCGGTTGGAAATATGGCGGTCGAGACGCCCAAACCCTTGAGCGCACCCCGGATCTATCTGATCCGCATGGCGGTCTTTCTGATTCTGGCGGGTTTTCTGGCCTTCATCCTGTATCGGCCGATCTGGAACGCCTTCCTGAGCAATCCGGGCCTCAACGGCCTGATCGTCGGGGTGCTGCTGGTCGGCATCATCCTCGCCATCAGGCAGGTGGCGCGGCTGTTCCGGGAGGTGCGCTGGGTGAATTCGCTGGATCTGCGCGACGGCGCCTATCAGGGTCGCGCCCCGGTCCTGCTGGCCCCGATCGCCCAGACCATCGGTCGCAAAACCGGCAATGGCGCGGTCAGCATCGATGCCGGCACGATGCGGACCCTGCTCGACACGATCGGCGCGCGCCTCGACGAGAGCCGCGAAATCGTGCGCTATCTCGCGGGTCTGCTGATCCTGCTTGGTCTGCTCGGGACTTTCTGGGGGCTGATCGAGACCGTGGGGGCTGTCGGGCGCAACATCGCCGATCTTCCCACGGGCGGCGACGCGGCGGTTCTCTTCGACGAATTGAAAAACTCCCTCGCCTCGCCGCTGATCGGTATCGGCATCGCCTTTTCATCGTCGCTTTTCGGCCTCGGCTCATCACTCGTCGTCGGCTTTCTTGATCTGCAGGCGGGCCAGGCACAGAGCCGTTTCTTCACCGAGCTCGAGGATTATCTTACCGCTCACGCGGTAGAGGAGCCGGTGATCGAGGCACCGCGCGGCATGCCTGCGGCGACGGGCTTCGGCGGCGCGGAGCTGGCAGGCGCCCTCGACAAGCTCACCACCACCATCAATGAAGGCGGCGGCGGGCGGCAGGCGACGCAGGCCATGGCCAACCTCGCCGAGGGCATCCAGGGGCTCGTGCAGCACATGCGTTCCGAGCAACAGATGATCCGCGACTGGGTGGAGGCGCAGGCCACCCGTGAGAAGGAACTGAAGGCCGTGCTGGAGCGGCTCTCGTCACAGGACAAGGGCTGAGCCATGGCGCTGGCGCCCCGCTCCAGACGCGATCGCGGTCTGAATTACTGGCCGGGCTATGTCGATGCCCTGTCGACGCTTCTGCTCGTGATTGTCTTCCTGCTCTCGATTTTCGTGCTCGGCCAGTTCTTCCTGACCCAGGAGATCTCCGGGCGTGATACCGTGATGGACCGGCTCAACCGCCAGATCGCGGAACTGACTGATCTGCTCGCCCTGGAGCGCTCGACGCGGCGTGAGCTGGAAGACACGCTGGGCTCGCTGGAGAGCACGCTGTCCGAATCCGAGGCCGAACAGGCCCGCCTGCAAGCCATGCTTGATGCCGGGGAAGGCGTTTCGGATCGGGCCGAGGAGCTGGCCGAGGCACTCGTGGGCGAGCAGGAAGCGACCTCGCGCGCGGAAAACCAGATCGACATCCTCAACCAGCAGATCTCGGCTCTGCGTCGGCAGATCGCCGCGCTGGAATCCGCGCTTGATGCCAGCGAGGCGCGTGATCGCGAGAGTCAGGCGCGGATCGCCGATCTGGGCAGCCGGTTGAACGTGGCGCTCGCCCAGCGTGTGCAGGAACTCGCCCGTTTCCGCTCCGATTTTTTCGGGCGTTTGCGCCAGATTCTCGGCGAGCGCGACGATATCCGCATCGTCGGCGACCGCTTCGTCTTCCAGTCGGAGGTGCTCTTCCCGCTCGGGACCGCCGAGCTGCGCGAGGGCCCGCAACCCGAACTCGATCGCGTGGCTGCGGCGATCCTGGAACTTGCCGAGGAAATCCCGCCCGATATCGCCTGGGTGCTGCGCGTCGACGGGCATACCGATGACCGGCCGATCGCGACGGCGCGTTTTCCTTCGAACTGGCATCTCTCGTCGGCCCGTGCCATCGAGGTGGTGGAATATCTGATTGATGCCGGGGTGCCGCCGGAGAATCTGCTCGCAGCCGGTTTCGGCGAGTTCCAGCCGATCGATACGGGTACGACCGAAGAGGCCTATGCCCGCAATCGCCGCATCGAATTCAAGCTCACCGAGCGCTGATCGTCGCGCAGCCCGGTACAGCCGAGATCCAAGCTCGCGCATTGGTGAGCGGAGCGCATGGAGCCCGCGCTTGCCAGCGGCGCGAGGCTGGGCTAGCCAGATCAGCAGTGGGAGTGACACGCTGCATGCCGCTCGTCGAACGCTATATCCTCAAGATTGCGGTCACCGCCTTCCTCGTCTGCCTGCTTGGTCTGACGGCGGTGATCTGGCTGACCCAGGCGCTACGCGAAGTGGATCTGCTCACCGGGCAGGGGCAGACGCTTGTCGTCTTTCTCACCTTCACATTGCTGTCGCTGCCGGCCCTCGTCGCCATCATCGCGCCGGTGGCTCTGTTCATTGCCATTCTCTATACGCTGAACAAGCTCAATGGCGATTCGGAGCTCGTGGTGATGAATGCGGCGGGCATGTCGTTCTGGCGGATCATGCGCCCCTTCGGCTGGCTGACCGGTGGCGTGGCCGCCATGGTCGGCGTCATGGCTGTGGTGCTGGTGCCGGCCAGTTTCAATGAACTGCGCTTCCTGATCACCCAGATTCGCGCCGATTTCGTCGCCAATCTGGTGCGTGAGGGGCAATTCACGGAGATCGACCGGGGCGTTACCTTCTCGTTTCGCGAGCGCTCCGGCGAAGCCTTGATGGGGATCTTCCTGCAGGATCGCCGCGATGAACGGCGCACTCTCGTCTATATCGCCGAAATCGGCCAGATCGCTCAGGTGGACGAGGAGAGCTATCTCGTGCTCGAACGCGGCAGCGTGCATACGCTCACTCCCGGTGCCCGTGACAGCTCCATCGTCGCCTTCAAGCGCTATGCGGTCGACCTATCCGCCTTCGCGCCGCAGGGAGATCTCACCTTCTTCAAGCCGCGCGAGCGCTCAACCGGCGAATTGCTCACGATCGACGACAGTGACCCGGTCTACGCCGCCTTTCCGGGACGGTTCCGATCCGAATTGCATGATCGGCTCAGCGCCTGGCTCTACGTGCTCGCCATGGCGGCGATCGCGTTCGCCGCTCTCGGTGACGCACGTACCACACGCCAGGGACGCGGGCTCGCCATAGCGGCTGCGATCGGCGGTGTCGTTGCCCTGCGCGTGGCGGGGTTTGCCGCGACGAGTGCTGCAGCGCGCTCGGATATCGCCGTGGTCATGGTCTGGGCCATACCGGTCCTTACCCTGATCGGCGCTTTCGTGATCATGAATCACGGCGCGCGCTTGCGGCGCATGCTGCCCGCACCCAAGCTACCCGCCCTGCCGGCGCGCCTGCGCTCTGCGCCTCCCGGCGGAGTCGGTTGAAATGCCCGTCGGTTACACACTCGCACGCTATATCGGTCGGCAGTTCCTGCGCAGCATCGCCACTGTCTTCTTCACGGTGTTCGGTCTCGTCTATATTCTCGATTTCGTCGAACTGGTGCGCCGTGCAGGCGATGTCGCAGGCGCAACACCCCTCTGGATGGCTCAGCTGGCACTTCTGCGCACCACCTTCCGTGACCGAGCAGGTCCTGCCCTTCGCCATCCTGATCGGCGCAATGACGACGCTTCTGACCCTGTCGCGCAAGCTCGAGCTGGTGGTGGTCCGCGCTGCCGGAATCTCGGTCTGGCAATTCCTGTTTCCGGGTCTCGTCATTGCAGGCGGGATCGGCATCTTCTCGATCCTCGCCTACAATCCGGCGGCAGCGATCCTGAAGCAGTATGCCAGCGAGGTCGAGACGCGGATTTTCTCATCCTCGCCGCAGGCGCATACGGGTCGCGACATCTGGATTCGCCAGCGTCAGGAAGACGGCTCGGCGATCATCCGCGCCGGCAGTGTCATGGAAGGGTCGACCGAGATCGCCGCAGTAACGGTTTTTCGCTTCGATCTTCAGGGGGGCTTTCGCGAGCGAATCGAAGCAGGATCGGCGGTATTGCGCTCCGGATATTGGGAAATGCGCGATGCGCGCGTGATCGCGATCGAAGGCGAACCGGAACGCTTCGACAGATACCTTTTGCCATCGGGTCTCGAACCGGACCAGTTGCGGAGAAGCTTCATGCCGCCCGAATCAGTTCCGTTCTGGAGCCTGCGCGAGAGGGCCGAACAGACCCGTCGCGCCGGGCTCGACGCAACCGCCTATCAGCTGCGCTACGAGAGTCTGCTCGCCCGGCCCCTGCTCTTCGTCGCCATGGTTCTCGTCGCGGCTTCCGTTTCTTTAAGATTCTTCAGGTTTGGTGGTGTGGGGCCGTTGGTTCTGGGTGGCGTCGCGGCGGGTTTTCTGCTTTACGTCGCTACCGAGCTGATGGAGGATCTCGGGGCTTCGGGTCTGGTTGGAACGACCCTCGCCGCGTGGTTCCCCGCTGTGGTGGGCAGTTTGCTCGGCGTGCTGGCCTTGCTTTATCAGGAGGATGGTTGATGATCCTCCGGGCAGGTTCGAGGCAGGGAGCGGGAATGAGACGGGTCGGTAGCGCGATCGCCACGCTGGCGCTCGTGACAGCGTTGAGTACGGGAATCGTGTCGCTCCCCGCGCAGGCGCAGGGCGGGCTCGACGACGTCGTCGCCGCACGCGCAGCCGGTGAAGGCCCGCAGCGTCTGCTGCTCGAGGCCGATGAACTCATCTATGACAACGACCGGAATCGCGTCATCGCCGCCGGCAACGTCGAAATGTATTACGGCGGTCGTTCACTGCAGGCAGATCGTGTTACCTATGACCGCAATACCAGCCGCGTCTTCGCCGAAGGCAATGCCCGTCTCGTCGATGCCGATGGCACTGTCGGCACCGCCTCCTTCTTCGAGCTCACTGATGATTTCCGCAGCGGCTTCATCGATTCGCTGCAGGTCGAGCAGGATATCAGCGATGACGGTTTCGGGCGCCCGGGAACGGGGCGCTTCAGCGCGCGCCGGGCCGAGCGGATCGAGGGCGAGCAGACCATCTTTCATCGCGGCACCTACACGGCGTGTGACACTTGCGAAGAGAATCCCGGCAGGCCGCCCTTCTGGCAGGTGCGCGCTGCGCGGGTGATCCACGACAAGGAAACGAAGACGATCTATTACGAGAACGCCGCGCTGGAATTCCTCGGCGTTCCCGTGGCCTATCTGCCGTATTTCTGGTCGCCGGATCCGACGGTCAAGCGCAAGACCGGCTTTCTCACCCCGACGATTTCCCTGAACGAGGCGCTGGGCCCTGGTGTGACGGTCCCGTTCTTCTGGGAGACGGGCCCCAATCACGATCTCACCTTCCGTCCGCAATTCCTCTCCCGGCAAGGCGTATTGGGCGACGTGGAATGGCGCCACCGGCTCCTGACCGGGTCTTACGGCATCCGCGCGACCGGTATCTTCCAGCAGGACCGCACGCAGTTCAAGGCGCCGCCATCCGGCCCCGGCGATCGGAATTTTCGAGGCTCGATCCAGACCACCGGGCGGTTCGGGATCAACCGGCGCTGGCATTGGGGCTGGGACATTACCGGCGTCACCGACAAGTGGTATCTCGACAATTACGGCATCAATGCCGCAACGCTGACCAGTCACTATAACCGCGAGGCCGTCTCGCAGGTCTACCTGACCGGTCGCGGTGAGCGTTCCTTCTTCGATCTGCGCGGCTATTACTTCAAGGCGCTCGCGACGCGCGATTTCCAGCAGCATCAGCCGGTGGTCCATCCGGTCCTGGATTACAACAAACGGATCGACGCGCCGCCTGCCATCGGGGGTGAGCTGGCGCTCGACGTGAATTTCGTCAGCCTGTCGCGTGAAACATCCCAGTTTCGTGCCGCCGACCCGCGAGATCCGAATGCGCGCGGTCGTTTCGGTGGCATTTTCGACACCTGCGCATCCGGCGCCTTCAACCGTGACCAATGCCTGCTGCCCGGCGTCGCCGGTTCATATTCTCGCCTGACCAGCCAGGTCTCGTGGCGCCGCCAGATCATCGACGGGCTCGGGCAGAGCTGGACGCCGTTTGCCTATCTGCGCGCTGACGGGATCTGGTCGTCGCCGCGCACTTCCGGCTTCCAGAACGCCGAAACCGCCAATCTGATGGGCTCGAGCGACCGTTTCCACGGGCGCATGACTCCGGGCGTGGGTCTCGAATACCGGTTGCCGATGATCGCGCGCGCGGGCAATTTCGGTGTTCACGCGCTGGAGCCGATTGCGCAGATCGTGGCGCGGCCGAATGAGAGCCGGATCGGGCGGTTGCCCAACGAGGATGCGCAGAGCCTCGTCTTCGATGAAAGCAATCTGTTCAGCTGGGACCGTTTTTCCGGCTACGACCGCGTCGAGGGCGGGGTGCGTGGCAGTTATGCGCTGCGTTACGGGCTGACCGGGCGCGACGGCTTCAGGGCGGAAGCCCAACTCGGACAATCCGTACAACTGGCCGGACGCAACTCGTTCCGGTCAGGCGATCTCGTCAATACCGGACGCGATTCCGGTCTCGAATCACGCTTTTCGGATTATGTCGGGCGGGTCAGCCTGAGCCCCAACGAGATGTTCTCGATCGATGCGCGCGGGCGCTTTGATCGCAGCACTTTCGATATGAAGCGCCTGGAAGCGGGTGCACGCGTCAATTTCGACCGATTCCAGGGTGCGGTGACTTATGCGCGTTTCGCGCCGCAGCCGGAACTGGGCTATCCGGATCGCCGCGAGGGCTTGCAGGTTTCGAGCCGGGTCGAGCTCTCGCCGCACTGGTTTGCGACGGGTTCGGTGATGTTCGATCTGTCGCGCTATCTCGACGACCGGCGCAGTGGCGCGCCGGAATCCGACCGCTTCTCCGTCGCTTCCATGTCGCTCGGTCTCGGTTATGCGGATGAATGCACGACTTTCACCGTGACCTACAGCGCCCGCCCGCAAGACGGCTCGCTCGGTACGCGCGATCAGAATCGAACCATCATGCTGCAGCTCGAATTGCGCTCGCTTGGCGGTGTCGGCGTGACGCGCAGTCTTGAAGAGGACCAACAAGGCATAGCGCCGTGACGCGGGCCGCGCCGATCGCCCTCACCCTTGGCGATCCCGCAGGTATCGGCCCGGAGATCGCCTGGCGCGCCTGGCGGATCTTGCACCACGATCCGGGCCTTTGTTTCTTCATGCTCGCCGATCCGCAGCATCTGGCGCGCAGCATCGAAGCGCAGGCTGCGGATATCCCGCTCGCAACCATCAACCGGGCGGATGAAGCGGCAGCCGTTTTCGCACGCGCCCTTCCGGTGATGTCCTTGCAAAACCCGGCGCAGGCCGCGCCCGGCAAGCCCGATCCGGCCAATGCGGCTGCCGTGATCGAATCGATCGAGCGGGCGGTCTCACTTGCGCGGGCGGGTGAGGTCTCCTGCGTGGCGACCAATCCGATCGCCAAGCATGTGCTCTACGAAGCCGGTTTCCGCCATCCCGGCCATACGGAATTCCTCGCCGCGCTCTGTGCGGATGCGGGCGCGGATGGCGCGACGAAACCGCCGCGTTCGGTGATGATGCTGTGGAGCGAGGGGCTCGCCGTGGTGCCGGTCACGGTGCATATCCCGCTGGCGGAGGTGCCGACGCAGCTCACCCGCGATCTGATCGTCGAGACCGGGCGGATCGTGGACCGTGATCTGCGCAGGCGTTTTCGCATCGATGCGCCGCGACTCGCCATTGCCGGGCTAAACCCGCATGCGGGCGAGAACGGCACGATGGGGCGCGAGGAGGTCGATGTCATCGCGCCGGCCATCGCGCAATTGCAAGGCGAGGGGATCGATGCGCGCGGGCCCTATCCCGGCGATACGCTGTTTCATGCCCGCGCCCGCGCCGGTTTCGATGCCGCCTTGTGCATGTATCACGACCAGGCACTGATCCCGATCAAGACCATCGCCTTCGACGAGGCGGTGAACGTCACGCTCGGCCTGCCCTTCCTGCGCGTCTCGCCGGATCACGGCACGGCCTTCGACATTGCCGGCAAGGGCGTGGCGCGGCCCGACAGCCTGATCGCTTCCCTGCGCCTCGGCGCGCGCCTCGCCACCGGCAAGGCCTGAGAGCGCCATGGCTGCGATCGACGATCTGCCGCCCCTGCGTGATGTGGTCCAGCGTTTCGATCTCGCGCCGAGGAAGGCGCTGGGGCAGAATTTCCTCTTCGATCTCAATCTCACCAGCCGCATCGCCCGCTCGGCAGGGACGCTCGAAACGGTGATCGAGGTCGGGCCCGGCCCGGGCGGGCTGACGCGGGCGCTGCTCGCAGCCGGCGCGAAGCGCGTCATCGCCATCGAGCGTGATTCCCGCTGTATCGCGGCCTTGCAGGAGATCGCGGCGCATTATCCGGGGCGGCTGGAGATCATCGAGGCCGATGCCATGCGCTTCGATCCGCGCCCGCTTCTGGGGGATGCGCGGGCGAAGATCGTCGCCAACCTGCCCTATAATGTGGGCACGCAGCTTCTGCTCGACTGGGTGACGGCGCCGGAATGGCCGCCGTTCTGGGAATCGGCGACGCTGATGTTTCAGCGCGAGGTCGCCAGACGCATCGTCGCCGATGAAGATGATCGCGCCGATTACGGACGCCTCGGCGTGCTATGCGGCTGGCGCACGCATGCGACGATCCTGTTCGACGTCGCGCCGTCTGCCTTCGTGCCACCGCCCAAGGTCACCTCCAGCGTGGTGCATCTCACCCCGCGCCCGGATCCCGCGCCCTGCGATCTCGCCATGCTGGAGAAGGTGACACAGGCTGCGTTCGGCCAGCGCCGCAAGATGCTGCGCCAGAGCCTGAAGGGGATCCATCCCGATCCCGTCGCTCTGCTGACGCCGCTGGGGATCGCGCCGACGGCACGCGCCGAGGAGCTCGGCGTGGCCGGTTTTCTGGCGATCGCCAACGCGCTGGCCGGAACACGCTGAATTCAGGTCTCTTCCGAGAGCAGGTTTTCGACAAAGCCGGCAAGGGCGGGATGGCGCTCGCGCCGCAGCCGCTCCGAATCGAGGATAGCGCGCAATTCGCCGAAGGTACGCTGCAGATCGTCGTTGATCAGCACGTAATCATAGGTCTGCCATTGCGCGATTTCCTCGCGGGCATTGGCCAGGCGCCGGGCAATCCCCTCCGGCGAATCCTCGGCGCGTCGCTCCAGCCGGTTGCGCAGCTCGGCCATGGAGGGTGGCAGGATGAAGACGCTGGAAACGTCATCGGGCATCTTTTCGACGATCTGCTTCGTGCCCTGCCAGTCGATATCGAACATCATGTCTTCGCCAGCCGTGAGCGCCTGCTCGACCGGTTTGCGGGGCGTGCCGTAGAAATTGCCGTGCACCTCCGCCCATTCGAGGAGATCGCCGCGCTCGCGCATCTCCAGGAAGTCGTCGCGGGCGATGAAGCGGTAATGCACGCCGTCGATTTCCGAGCCACGCCGGGCCCGGGTCGTCACCGAAACGGACAGCCGGATGCCGTGATCCTGCTCGATCAGGTTGCGCGTCAGCGTGCTCTTGCCGGCGCCGGAAGGCGAGGAGAGAATCAGGAGCACGCCGCGGCGGGGGATGAGGGCGGTATCGGGCATCGGCGTCACTCCACGTTCTGAACCTGCTCGCGAAACTGGTCCACCACGCTCTTCAGTTCCAGCCCGACCCGCGACAAGGTCACATCCGAGGCCTTGGAGCACAGCGTATTGGCCTCGCGTCCGAATTCCTGGGCGAGAAAATCGAGCCGCCGGCCCACGGCGCCGCCCTCGGCCAGAAGCGCCCGCGCGGCGGCAATATGGGCATCAAGCCGGTCGATCTCTTCCTGTATATCGGCGCGGGTGGCGATCAGCACCGCTTCCTGGTGCAGGCGGTCGGCATCGAAACCGGTCCCCGCCTCCATGATGCGGGCGATCTGCCCGGCAATGCGGGCGCGGATGACCTCCGGCGTGCGGGCCGGGTTGTCACGCGCCGCTGCAACGAGCCTTTCCATGGCATCGAGCTGCGCGGTGATGACCTGCGCGAGCGCCGCGCCCTCGCTGCGGCGGGCTGCGGCGAGGGTTTCCGCCAGTTCATCAAGCGCTTTGTCGAGATCGGCCTGCAGCGCCCGCGTGATGCTTTCGTCATCGGTTTCCACGATATCGATGACACCGCGCACGGCGAGCAGGCCGTCAAGGCTGGCGGGACCCACAGCCTGCGAACGCGGGGCGCGTTCGACGGCTTCGACGAGGGTTGCGAGAATATCGTGATTGACGCGAAGGCGCGGCGCAGTTTCCGACCGCGTCAGAGTGAGACCAACCTGGCACTGGCCGCGCGTGAGCACCTTGCCGAGGCGTTTGCGCGCCTCTTCGCCCAGCGCATCCCATCCCGAAGGCATGCGCAGCCGGATATCGAGGCCGCGCCCGTTCACGGATTTCGCCTCGAAGGCAAAGCTGTAGGGTCCGCTCGTACCCGTCATCCGGGCAAAGCCGGTCATGCTCGCAATGGTCATTCAACCGCCTCCCGGATGCGCTGCACGGATCTGCGTCGTCATCGCCGACATGATCGTCATCGGTGAAACGGCGCTTTTGCACCGGCGGCGGTGCCAAGGCAAGCCGGCCGTACTGCCGGAACCCTCAAGAGCGGACATGAAGCGGGTATGAGCGACCCGGGCGCGCGTCAATGGCGCGGTGCGATCGAGAAACCGCCGGCGCGGATGCGATCGGGCAAGCCCTGGGCGAATTCCGCCGCCGCTTCCTCGCCATAGGTGGCGACAAGTTCCTGGAAGGCGGCGAAGATCGCGGCCTGCGCCATGCAATCCGCGTCGAGACCGTCGAGCTGCGCTTCGGCGAAGGCTTCGGTGACATAGCCGAGCGCCACGCGCTTCTCTTCGGCGACGTCGGTGATCGGTGCCGACTGATAATCGTAATCTTCAAGCATGAAACCGTGTCTCTCCCACCTTCCCACAGCCGCGACCTTAGAGCCGCGACGTGCCGGCTTCCAGTCTCGCCTTACGAAAAGGTTAACGCGACCCGCTTGTTTTGTGGAAAAGGCCTGACGCTACGGCAAGAAGAGCGGCTTCGTTGCAGCGCGTTTCAGTTTCCGTAGCGTGTCGCGATCATCCCGGCGAGCGCATCGCCTTCTTCCAGAAAGCGCGCGATGGCGATTTCTGCTGCGGGGGTGCAGCGCCGGTAGGTCAGCGCGAATGCCGCGTAACCGCGATTATAGGCCCCGGCGAGACGCTCGGCGCGCTCCGGCCCCTCAGCCTCCAGCAGATCCTGCATGCGTTCGGGCCATTCCGACGCATCCTGTGCCGCGCACAGGTCGCGCAGGAAGGCGAGCGACCCCATGACCTCCGCCAGACGCATGAGATCGGCCTCATAGGACGGCGGCCGGGACGGCGCGCCGTCCTGCGCCGATCCCGAGACCGGCCCCGTGAGCATGAATGCGGCTGCGAGAAGGAGGATGAGAATCGCGTGTTTCATCACGATTGCCGCCGCACGAGGGCACCCGCCCCCGCGACGATCTCGGACAGATGCGGCGTCGTGGGCAGATCCGACAGCGCCGCCGGATCGGCCCAGATTACCGCGCCCGCTTCGGGGCCGGGGCGTGGCTCGCCGGAGACCCAGAGCGCGGCATGGGCGCAGATCACGTAATGCACGCGCACGGCCCCCGCTTCGTCGCGCTGGATGATCTCGATCGGCCGGATCATCCCCAGCACACGCGCCGTCACGCCGACTTCCTCATGCAACTCGCGCAGAGCGGCCTCGGCGAGGGTCTCGCCAGGCTCCACCAGACCGCCGGGCAGGGTGTAGAGATTGTCCATCGGCGGGCGCGTGCGCGTCGCGAGCAACACCCTGTCGCCGCGCAGCACGCAGATGCTGGCGGCAAGAAGGGGGCCTGCGGGATAATCGCGCTGTAGCGTCATGCCCATGCACCTCGAAATCGCGCCGCGGAGCCCGCAGCATCGCCCATCCGCCGCTTTGTCGCAAAGTCCGATCTGGCCGGCAAGGACGGATTGCCGCGATTGGCCGCCCCCGAACGCGCGAAAGCCCCGTCCTTGAGGGGCGACGGGGCTTTCACGATGCCGCTTGCGCGAGTGCCGTAACAGGCAGAGACGACTTACTTCACGAACGGAAGCCGCGCATCGTCGCCGAGGCGCATCTTGCGATACTCTTCGCTTGTCGTGATGGATTCGTAGAGATGCGGGGCGTAGAGCATCAGCTCACGCTCGAAGCGACGCATCTGGGCGCGCTCAAGGCTGTTGAGCAGGCGCTGGAAGAAACCCTTGCGCACGGGCTCTGCCGTGGTTTCGGTGGTGATCGCATCGGCGGTAGGGGCGTTCGGGTAATTGAGGGCATAGGCCATGGGGGACATCTCCTGAGCTGGTTACGCTCTGATCATTCCCGAGCGTTTCCGTTGTCGTTGCATCGCAATATAAGTCAGCATCCCTGCCCTAGCTATGGAGTCTGGGACATGTTTGCCATGCGTTTCATGCATGCACATGCGCTGAATGTCTCAAACATGCTCGTTTGACGCATGACGCGGCACGTTGCCGACAAATATGGCAGGCCACAGCCGCATCTGCCGTGTTGCGGTGCAGCATGAGTTCGAATTATCGTCATCGGGATTTCGTTTCCGGGTCTTGCCGCGCGAGGTTCAGGCCGGTTGCGGCCTGATCGAAACCTTGCATCTGCCACGCATCCGACCCAGAACAGGACAAGGCATCGAAGCAGATGAGGTCTTGCGTGAGTGGTCCGTTCCAGACATTCGACGATCCCGTGGCCGGCGGACGCGATCCGGGGCGGCTGGCGCGGCTGCGCGCCGCGCTCGCCTCACGCGGCCTGAGCGCCTTCATCATCCCCCGCGCCGATGCGCATCAATCCGAATACACGCCGCCGCATGACGAGCGGCTGGCATGGCTGACGGGTTTTACCGGCTCGGCGGGGCTCGCCGTGGTGCTTGCGCGTGCGGCGGCGCTGTTCACCGACGGACGCTACACCCTGCAGGCGCCGCAGCAGATCGACATGACGCAGTGGCAAGTGGTCGATTCGACGCGTACCAGACCCTTCGTCTGGCTTGCCGGGCACCTCGGCGAGGGTGATGTCGTCGGCTTCGACCCGTGGCTGATGACCGCGCGGGACGTGGCGCAGCTGCGCCGGGAGGTCGAGACTGTCGGCGGATTGCTGCAAGCCGTGCCCGATAACCCGCTCGACGCGCTCTGGGAGGACCAGCCGCCCCCGCCGCAGGCGGCGCTGTGGGCGCATGATCCGGATCTGACCGGCGAGAGCGTCCCGGACAAGCTGGCGCGGATCCGTACGGCGATCGGCGAGGCGCGCTGCGATGCCCTCGTCGTCAGCGACCCGCATAATCTGTGCTGGGCCTTCAATCTGCGCGGCGCGGATGTCGCGCATACGCCGATCGTGCTCGGCTTTGCGCTGATCCCCGCCGAAGGCCGTCCGGTTCTCTTCATCGCGGGCGGCAAGATCGATGCGGCGATGCGTGCGGCGATCTCGGAGCATGCCGATCTCGCCGAGCCCGAGACCCTGCTCGAAACCCTCACCGCCCGCGCTTCCGGTGGTGCGAAGCTGCGCATCGACAGCGCCACCGGCGCGGAGATCCTGCGCGAAACCGTCGTTCGGGCCGGCGGCGAGGCCGATGTCGCGGCTGATCCGATCACGCTGATGAAGGCCCGCAAGAACCCGGTCGAGATCGCCGGAAGCCGGGAAGCGCATCTGCGCGACGGCGTTGCGGTCTCGCGCTTCCTTGCCTGGTTCGCCGATACCGCCCCGCGCGGGGAGCTCACCGAGATCGACGCCGTGTGCAAGCTGGAAGAGATGCGCGCGCAGACCAATGCGCTCGTCGAGATCGCCTTTCCCACCATTGCCGGAGCCGGGCCCAACGGGGCGATCGTGCATTACCGGGTCAGCACGCAGAGCAACCGGGCAATCGGGACGGGGGAGCTGTTCCTGATCGATTCCGGCGCGCAATACAACGACGGCACCACCGATATCACCCGCACGCTGGTCACCGGTGAGCCGACACCGGAGATGCGTGCGCATTACACCCGGGTGCTCAAGGGCCATATCGCCATCGCCCGCGCCGTCTTTCCCAAGGGAACGACGGGCGCGCAGATCGATGCGCTGGCGCGGCTGCCGCTCTGGGAGGCCGGGCTCGATTTCGACCATGGCACCGGGCATGGCGTCGGCAGCTTCCTCTCCGTGCATGAAGGCCCGCAGCGCATCTCGAAGGCAGGCAATGTCGCCCTGGACCCTGGGATGATCCTCTCCAACGAGCCGGGCTATTACAGGGCCGGCAGCTACGGCATCCGGCTGGAGAACCTGCTCCTTGTGGAGCCGCGCGAGATCGCCGGCGGCGAGCGCGAGATGCTCGGATTCGAAACCCTCACCCTCGCGCCGTTCGAGCGCCGGCTGATCGAGCCCGCCCTGCTGGGGCGGACGGAGCGCGCCTGGATCGACGCCTATCACGCCCGCGTCTGGGAGAAGCTGGCGCTATCGGTCGACGACGCCACCCGCGCCTGGCTGGAAGGCGCCACGCGACCGCTGGCTGTTTGACGCTTGCGAACCGGTGGCGTGATCGGTCGATGGCGCAAACGGCCTTTGGCCTGAACGCCCTGTGCGGCGCGCCCTGTGGCGCTTAAGCTTTCATGCGTGAGGCACCAGCGCGTGGAGGCGATATGGACAAGAGCATGATTCCCGATCTTTCGGGCAAGGTCATCGCGATCATTGCGCCGGGCAATATGGGCGCGGGCCTCGCCACGCGCGTCCGCGCTGCCGGATTTAGCGTGCGCACATTGCTGGCCGGGCGCGGCGAGGCGACACGCATGCGGGCCAGCCAGGCGGGCATGCAGGATGCTTCCCCGCCGGACATCGCCGCCTGCCCCGTGATTCTCTCCGTGGTGCCGCCGGGGCGTGCCCATGTGCTCGCACGCGAACTCGCCCCCGCTCTCGCCGCAGCGCCGGTCAAGCCGCTCTATGTCGATTGCAACGCGGTCTCGCCCGAGACGGTGAAGGTGATCGCCGAGACGATCACGGCGACGGGTGCGGCTTTCGCGGATGCCGGGATCATCGGCTTGCCGCCGACGGCTGACGGCCCGCTTCCGGTGATCTATGCCAGCGGCGAGGCCGCGCCCGGGCTGGCTGCGCTGAACCATGCCGGTCTCGACATCCGTGTGCTCGACGGTCCTGTCGGCGCCGCCTCGACCCTGAAGATGTGCTATGCGGGCATTGGCAAGGGGCTGACGGCGCTCGCCTGCGCGATGATCCTCGCCGCCGAACGCGCCGGTGCCGGTGAGGCCCTGCATGCGGAGATGGAGCGCAGCCAGAAGATGCTGCTGGGGCGCCTCGAGGGCAGCATTCCGGACATGTTTCCCAAAGCCTATCGCTGGGTCGCCGAGATGGAAGAGATCGGCGGTTTTCTGGATGAGGAGCGGCCCGAATCCGGAATCTATCGCGGTATGGCGGGTTTCTATGACCGCCTCGCCGGCGATTTCGATGCGCAGGGTCCGGAGATCGCGGCGCTGAAGCGGTTTCTGGACAAGAAGTAATCCGCAGGCCCGGCCAGACGGAACCGGAATGAGCTGCTATCGGGTGCGCGCGAAATGCCGGTCGGATGACCTCGCCCGGCTGCGCGGTCCAAAATATTGAAACGATGAAAATTTTACGCCTTTACCAAATGGCGCGTCGATGCCGTTTCAGAGCAGGCAAAACCAATGCATGCGAACTCATATTATGATATCATACATTTATGAGGTATTATTTGAACAAATATCAGTTGCGTGTTCGTAAGCCACGCCCCCCGCCCGGTCTTGGGCGGGACGTGGTCGTTTCCACACCGGAGGAGAATGACGCTTTCGAGCAGGCCTTATGGCGTCAGACGCTGGCGCGCGCCATTCGTCAGGCGCGCCAGGAGGCGCGCGGGCGCAAAGATCCCGTGCTCAAGCAGAAACTCCGCCGGCTCTACCGCACGCTCTGGGGCGGTCGGCGGGTCTCGCCCGGCGCCGGTGATCCGGCCCTAGAGCGCGCCGCTGCCCGGCTGGCCGGCGAGCAGCGCGAGGCCGATCACCAGCACGAAGGCGGCAGCGGCGAGCTCGAAGCCCGAACCGACGACCACGCCCCGATCATTGCGCCCGCCGGCGATGCGCAGGGCGAAATCCTTCATGAAGACGGCGGTGAGCGCGATCACGCTGGTGGTGATGGCGGTGCCGACGGCCATGGCGAAGGTCGCGGCGATCCCCGCGCCGATGAGATCCTGCGAGGCGGCGAAGACGAGCAGGACGAGGGCTCCGGCGCAGGGCCGCAGGCCGGCGGCGAAAACCACGCCGGCATATTCGCGCCAGCGCCGCAGCCGCATGAATTCCTCGGGCGGGGGCAGATGCACGTGGTCGCACCCGGCGGGGTTGTCCAGCCGCGCCCCGCGCCGATGCAGGATGAGATCGGTGAAGTGCCCGGCCTTGCGCCAGGTCAGCCAGAGCCCGAGCAGGGCGACGACGAGGAAACTCGTGAATTCAACCCGCCCCGTCAGCCGGTCCATACCGACTGCCGTGAGGCTGAAGACCGCTATCGCGGCGCCGACCATGGCGATGGCGATGACGGCCTGCAGGAAGGCGGCGGCAAAACACAGGCCGATCCCGCGCCGCAGAGCGCGCTCTTCCGCGACGAGATAGGCTGAGATCACGGCCTTGCCGTGACCGGGCCCGGCAGCGTGAAAGACGCCGTAGGCGAAACCCACGCCCATCAGGGCCCAGAACGCCCCACCGCCCTCGGGCAGGGCGCGCACGCCGGCCTGGATGCGCTGGTAGAACAGCCCCTGCAGAGCCAGCACCGTGTTCATCAGCGCATTGCCCGGCGGCGCCGTCTCGCGCTGCGTCATGCCGAAAGGCGCGGCCGTGGGCGCCGGCGCGGGCGCGGGTGGCACGAGGAGATACAGAATCAGATTGAGCGCACCGCCCACGGCGAGCACGGCGATCAGCGCGAAACCGAGGCGCAGCGCGAGACGGCGCCACCCTGCCGGGCCGGTACGTCCGCGCCGATAAGCGGCACCACCTGTATCGGTGCCGAAAGATGCCGGCGGCGGGGACGGGCTGGCTCTGGTCATGTCACTTCGCCATCATGGATACGGACGTCCTTCGCGCGGAGGCGTTCACGGGCAGGCGATCAGCGCACGATTTGCGAATTGGTCGCCGAAATCGGAGGCCGCCGTCAAGGTGGCGAAGAAGGCCTCCGACAGGCTCGCGGTCTCTTCGATCTCCGAGGAGGCCGGGCGCGTGATCGTCATGGTGCAGCCTTGCGGCCCGCCGACGAGGCTGATGGCGTCGTCACCCTCGTCGATGGTGAAGGAGACGAACAGCGTCGGATCGTAGATTTCCATGACGAAGGCCGTGCGCGGTCGGGCTGGTTCACTCAGCGGCAGGGTGAAGCTGAGCGTGAGTTGCCCGCCTTCATAGACCATGTCGTAATCGACGGGTGGCGCGAAGGCGCGGTCATCGCCATCGATTCGCGCTTGCGTGAAATAGCCGAATTCGACCAGCGAGGTAGCGTTGATCTCGGCCAGTTCACGCAATTCTTCCGGGCCGACCGCGCCGTAATCCTCCTCCAGCCCCTGCACGGCCCAGGCGGAATAGAATTCGTCGAAGGTCCAGATATGCCGCAGCCCGGCGACACGCCGGGATTCGTCATAGAGGATTTCGGCATGCGCGGTGACCCAGACATGCGGATGCGCCCGCGCGGGGTGCGTGGCCAGCACCGACATGCCGGTGAGCAGCGCCAGCACGGTCAGCATGCGCAGCGCGATCCCGCATGACGGCATCCGGGGCCGGGACGAGGTTGCATGGCGCGCTCGACTCTCGATCATGGCAATCCGTTTCTTTCCCGACCGCAGCCCCGCGCTCCGGCAACGCGCTCCACCATCGATGAAACTGCGCCGCTATGGTTAAGCACGGGTTAATGCTTCGTATCACATGCGGGCGATCTCGCACACTGCACTGGTGCTGCGCGAGTGGGGCGAAAGCATGACGGGGTGATGCGGCGCGGGCATGGTACGCACGCGAACATGGCACGCATGCACGCGGGCAAGCCGCTTTTCCCGCGCGATGCACCCTTGCGGGCGGGACGAAATCCTTCCACTTTCGTATGAGACCAATAAGCAACCGGCACGCGCCCGCGATTGACGGTTATCGTTGAATATGTCAGCATCACTGACATATCATGCGCGTTTTTACGGATGCGCGCCCGGAAACGCTGAGCGCGGACGAGACCGGTGGCAAGCCGGCGGAACGCGGGAAGCCGAGGGTCGCGAACGGCGACCGAGGAGGACGAACGTATGAGCAAGGCTGGCATCAACGAGAAAGCCGTGCAAGACAAGGCCGTACAAGACAAGGCCGTGCAAGATAAGACTGCGAAGACAGCGAAGACCGCAACCTCTGCGCCGGCCAATGCATTGCGCGACGTCTCCCTCGACGACAAGTACGATCTCGGCAAGGACCGCGTCTTCCTTACCGGCACACAGGCGATCATCCGCCTGCTGCAGATGCAGCGCGAGCGTGACCGGCTGGCCGGGTTGAACACGGCGGGTTTCGTCTCCGGCTATCGCGGCTCGCCGCTGGGCGGGCTCGATCTCAATCTGGCACGGGCGAAGAAGCATCTCGCGGCCTCCCACATCACCTTCCAGCCCGGCCTCAACGAGGAGCTCGCGGCGACCGCCATCTGGGGCACGCAGCAGGCGGAACTGCGCGGGGAAGGCAAGTATGACGGCGTCTTCGGCGTCTGGTACGGCAAGGGCCCGGGCGTTGATCGCTCCGGCGACGTCTTCCGCCATGCCAACATGGCCGGCAGCTCGGCCAATGGGGGCGTGCTCGCGCTGATGGGTGATGATCACATCGCCGAATCATCGACCGTGGCGCACCAGTCGGAATTCCATTTCGTCGACGTGATGAGCCCGATCCTGAACCCCGCCGGGGTGCAGGAGATCCTCGATTACGGCCTCTACGGCTTCGCCATGAGCCGCTATACCGGGACCTGGACCGCATTCAAATGCGTCAAGGACAACATCGAATCGACCGCCTCGGTGGATGGTTCGATCGACCGGGTGAAGATCGAATACCCGGATGATTTCGCCATGCCGCCGGGCGGGCTCAACATCCGGCTGGGCGACAGCATCCTCGAACAGGAAGCGCGCCTGCAGGATTACAAGCGCGATGCCATGCTCGCCTTCATCCGCGCCAACAACCTCAACCGCACCATCCTGACCGGCGGGCGCCATCCGAAGGTCGGTGTGATCACCGTCGGCAAATCCTATCTCGACGTGCGCCAGGCCATGGACGAGCTCGGCCTCGACGAGGTCAAGGCCAATGATATGGGCCTGCGGCTGTACAAGATCGCCTGCCCCTGGCCGCTCTCGCAGCGCGAGCTGATGGATTTCGCCCAGGGGCTCGATCTCGTCATCGTGGTCGAGGAAAAGCGCTCGCTGATCGAGGTGCAGCTGCGCGAGGAGCTCTACGGCACCGCCAACCAGCCGGTCTGCATCGGCAAGCGCGACGAGCAAGGCGACTGGCTCTTCCCCGTCAAGGGCGCGCTCGATTCCAACGACATTGCCATCGCCATTGGCGAGCGGCTCCTGCGCTACCACAACAACGATGATCTCGCCGGGCGCGTGGCGCGTCTGAAGGAGGCGCAGGACATCCTCGCAAAGACCAGCGACGTCTCCAACCGCACCCCGCATTTCTGCGCCGGCTGCCCGCATAACAGCTCGACCAAGGTGCCCGACGGCATGCGCGCCTATGCGGGAATCGGCTGCCACTACATGGTCCAGTGGATGGACCGCAACACCTCGGGCTTCACCCAGATGGGTGGCGAGGGGGCCAACTGGATCGGCGAGGCGCCATTCTCCACGCGCAGCCACGTCTTCCAGAACCTGGGCGACGGCACCTACAACCATTCCGGCGTGATGGCACTGCGCTGGGCGGTCGATACGAAGACCAACATTACCTATAAAATCCTGTTCAACGACGCCGTCGCCATGACCGGCGGCCAGACGCATGAAGGCGGGCTCACCGTCGACATGATCGCCCGGCAGGTCCGTGCCGAGGGCGTCGAGCGCATCGCGCTGGTGACCGACGAGCCGGAGAAATACCCGTCGACGGCGGATTTTCCCGCCGGCATGACGATCAACCATCGCGACGAAATCCAGAGCGTGCAGCAAGAGCTCGCCGAAATCGGCGGCGTCTCGGTGATGATCTACGACCAGACCTGCGCCTCGGAAAAGCGCCGCCGCCGCAAGCGGGGCACCTTCCCCGATCCCGACAAGCGCGTGATCATCAATGAACTCGTCTGTGAAGGCTGCGGTGATTGCTCGGTCCAGTCGAACTGCGTCGCGGTGCAGCCGCTTGAGACGGAATACGGGCGCAAGCGCCAGATCGACCAGTCCAACTGCAACAAGGATTTCTCCTGCGTGAAGGGCTTCTGCCCGTCCTTCGTGACGGTGCACGGGGCCAAGCCGAAAAAGGCGAAGGTCTCGGGCTCCGGCAATGCATTGCCCGAAACGATCCCCGATCCGCAGATCCCTGCGATCGACACGACCTGGAACTGCATCGTCACCGGCGTGGGCGGCACCGGCGTCGTCACCATCGGGGCCATCATCGGCATGGCCGCACATCTCGAAGGCAAGGGCTGCGGCATGATCGACATGGCCGGCCTCGCCCAGAAGGGCGGCTCGGTCTACAGCCATGTGCGCCTCGCCAAGTCGCCGGAAGAGATTCACGCCATCCGCGTCGCGGCGGGGACGGCGGATCTGGTGCTCGGCTGCGATCTTGTGGTGAGCGGCACCAAGAAGGTGCTGGCTGCGGTTTCACCCGGGCGCACGGCACTGGTCGTCAACACGGCGGAGGTCTATCCGGGCGACTTTACCCGCGATGCCGATTTCTCGCTGCCGGCGGAGCGCCTCAAGCGCGAGATCAAGCGCATCGCCAATGGCGAGAAGGTCGATTTCGTCGATGCCACGGCGATCGCCACGGCGCTTCTGGGTGATGCCATCGCGGCCAACATGTTCATGCTGGGCTTTGCCTATCAGCGCGGCGCGGTGCCGCTGCATGCCGATGCGATCGAGCGCGGCATCGCGCTCAACGGCCAGGCCGTGGCGATGAATATCGAAGCCTTCCGGCTGGGCCGCAAGGCGGCAGCGAGCCCTGAGGGGCTGGCCAAGGTGGTCGCCTCGCTGAAGGCGCCGACCAGGGCGCGCGAGATTTCGCAGACGCTCGACGAGACCATCGCGCGGCGCGTCGAATTCCTCACAGCCTATCAGGATGCGGCCTATGCCGCGCGCTATCAGGCGCTGGTCGAGAAGGTCCGCGCTGCCGAAGCGAAGGCCGTTGACGGCAAGGAGGGGCTCACCGAGGCCGTCGCGCGCAACCTGTTCAAGCTGATGGCCTACAAGGATGAATACGAGGTCGCGCGGCTCTATTCCGACGGCTCCTTCCTGCGCCAGGTGGACCAGACCTTCGAGGGGCAGAACCTGCGCTTTGAATTCCACCTCGCCCCGCCGCTTCTGGCCCGCAAGGATCCCAATACCGGCGTGCCGCGCAAGATCACCTTCGGGCCGTGGATGCTGAAGGCCTTCGGGCTGCTGGCGAAGTTCAAGGGCCTGCGCGGCACGAAGCTCGACGTCTTCGGCTACACGCAGGAGCGCCGCACCGAGCGGCAGCTGATCACGGATTACGAGGCCATGCTGGAGGAGATCGTGGCGAAGCTCTCGCCCGAGAACCACATCACCGCCCTCGGCCTCGCCGCGATCCCGGCCAAGATCCGCGGCTTCGGTCATGTCAAGGAGCGCCACCTCGAAGCCGCCAAGGCGGAAGAGGCGGCCCTGATGGAGCGCTTCCGCAACCCGCAGAAAGCGCCGGCAGCCGAAGCGGCGGAGTAATTGGTGGAGTGAGGCGGATCAAGCTTCACTCGGGGGCGGTGTATTATCGCCCCCGGCTTGCGGCGGGTTCGTTTTCGCCTGGCTGGCGGCAGGTGGCGCTGAACCTGGAATCGGTCCATCTGATCCAGAGGGTTCCGCGCCTGGGAAGCCAGTCAAGGGAAAATGCTCGGAGTTGACAGCAACAAATCCTCTCACAACGACCCTACCGAACCAGTTCCGCGTCCTGTCGCGTGCGATGACTAGTGCGATTCCAGAAAATAAGAAGATAAACTGAAAAACTATTATTGATTCATTTATCAATTTATATTGCCCATACATAAATAAAACTATAAAATTTAAAATACATGAAACCCCTATGTTTTTCCCCATGCGTTCTAATGTGTTTATTGTAGATATTAGATTTCCGAGAAAGTCGCTCTTTGCCTCTATTTCTCGACGCATATAATATATAATTGCTAACTTATTTTCTTTTTCTAAAAGATCTTTGCCAAATCTTCGTTTAATTATATCAAAAGCAATAAGAAGAAATGTATCGGGCTTCTTATCAAATTGAATTGGGTTTCTATAAAACATTCTTTGTAATGGATCATATTGCAGTTTGCGTACATATTTATCAAATTTGCCATCGATACTTAATATTGAGTCCATAAAAAAACCTATGATATAACTTGTTAGAAGAAATAGAGATATTGTTGCGGCATTTATATTGATACCTATATTTATATTTGTTTCTAAATAATAAATATATAAAATAGGCAGCAAAATGACGATGCCTGGAAACAAATGACTAGCTAATTCTTTGAAACTCCATGTGATGCCATTCATGACGCGCGCCCCCGCTTCACTGTGTTCACACCAGTGAATTTAATGCATGGAACGTCGATATCAATCTTTTATTGTGCTTTGCTCCTCGTGCGCTCCTCCCCCCGACACAAACCCGTCCGCCCGCGGCATGCTCGGTTCCGGTCCGGTCGCGGGTGGTTTCGTATCGGGCTGCGACGTGGATGCACCTGTCTCCACGCCCGCGATGAAATCGACGATGCGCGCAGCCGCCTCGCCGTCGAGCAGCGGGGCGTGGCCCTGGCCGGGGACGCTATGTGTCTCGCAGGCCGGATGGCGTTTTTCCATTTCGCGCAGCGTCTCGTTTGAAAGGATGTCGGAATGCGCGCCGCGCAGGACGAGGAGCGGCGCGTGGGAGAGGGCCGCGAAAAGCGTCCAGAGCGGCGGCAGCGGCTTTTCCAGATCGAGCCCGGCCAGCCCTTTGAGTAGCGCGGGATCATAGACGGGCACCAGCTTGCCGTCCTTCTCCTGCCATGTCCCCCGCGCAAGCTTCATCCAGCCTTCATCGTCGAGACCGGGGAATTGCTTGTCGGAAATCGTCTGCATGATTTCCACAGCCTGGGTGAAATCGCGCGGCACGGGCAGCTTGCCGACATAGCCGCGTATGCGCATCAATCCCTTCGGCTCGATCACGGGGCCGATATCGTTGAACACCGCCGCGCGGATTGCCGTTGGACGCGCCGCCGCGATCGCCATGGTGACGAGCCCGCCGCGCGAGGTGCCGACGAAGTTCGCCTGATGCACGCCCATCGCGGTCATCGCGGCGAGGCAATCATCCATCTCGATGCCGATATCGTAATTGCGCCAGTTGCGATCATGCTGCGACAGGCCGCGCCCGCGATAATCCAGTGCGAGCACACGTCTCGGTGTTTCGGCACCGGACAGGGCGCGCGCGAGATCATGAAAATCGTAAGCCGTGCGCGCGATTCCCGGCAGGCAGACGACCGGGGTCAGGGCCGAGTCGATCGGGCCATAGTCACGCAGATGCAGCACCAGCCCGTCTGCCGCCGACACGAAACGTGAGCGATATCCGGCATCGTCGCGCCCGTTCGCCATATCCGCCGCCGCGACATTGTCTTCCTGCATCGCCGTGATCCTCTCGCTCGCGCCTCATGGCCGCAGAGGATGCGTTCTGTGAAGGGGATTCGCAAGAACGGCGATGCCCGCTGGCGCGGTGCAATCAGTCCCGGCGCTGCGATGCCGGATCGCAGGCGCCGTCATCCGTGCATGGGGCTGGTTCCCGTCTGCCGCCGAAGAGGCGCTGCAACTGTGGGCGTATGGGCAGGAACACGGCATAGGCGCCATCCAGCAGGCTCGCCAGCGGCTCACGGCGCAGGATGCGTCCGATGATGCGAAACCCGTCGAGCCGGGCCATGATCTCGGCGAAGGCGCGGCCGCCGGAAATCAGCTTTCCCTGCGCATCCATGACGTGAAACCGCGCCATGGCATCGGCGCGCGCGAGACCGGGAGCGACGTCCTGATCGGGCGCGAGCTTGGCGACATCGCTCCAGCGCAGGCGCTCCGCGCCCTTGCGGCGACGATAGAAGGCAATTTCGCGCGCGCAGAGCGGGCAGTCACCATCATAGAAGACGGTGAGCGTGGGGGAGTTCGTATCCATGACAGGGCAAATGGAGCAGGCGCGCGACCCGGGCAGGGTGCGCGGGGCATCGCATGCTGCGTCAATTCAGCGCTTCCGGGCCGTCGCCACGGTGATGCTCAATGCGCGGCGAGAAGCCCGTCCCCGCGCGCTGCACCGAGGATTCGCCCCGGTACGGCGTCATCATGATGCTGCACCAGGACGACGAATCGACCCGTGGCATCGGCAAGCCGGGCGGATACCCGCATCGCGGTTCCATCCCATTCCGCGACGCGGCTCATCGCGCGCACGACGTTGCCGTAATGCGCCTCACGCCCCTTGTTTTCCCCGCGCTCGATAGCGACGCTGATCAGGGGCTCGACCTGCAGCAACCAGATCTCGCCGCCGGCGTCATGGTCGCCATGCAAGGCGATGGTGAGATCGCGCCCCTCGCGTGTCACGGAGACCGGCACCGGCAGCCGTGTCGCGTGGCGATCGGCGGCGGCCAGCGAGGCCGCGATGGCGCGCGGATCCGAGCCGATGCAGGCGTAGAGGCCGTTCACCACCATCTGCGGCGTGAAGACGCCGCGATCACCGCGTGTCTCGGCATAGGCGCGCTGGCGCTCGGAGAAAGCCGGCTGCGCGAGCGTATCCTCCCAGCCCAGATAATCCCAGTAATCGACATGCAGGGTCAGGGCGATCAGATCGGGGTCGCGCGCGAGTTCGATCAGTTTCGCATCCGCCGGCGGGCAGGCCGAACAGCCCTGGCTGGTGAAGAGTTCGATCACTGCGCGCGGGGTCTGGGCCTCCGTCGCGGCGGCGGCAAAGGCCGGGGCGGCGAGCGCCAGGAAAGCACCCGCCCGAAAACCGTTGCGCAGGATGCGCAGGACCGAATGCGACATGATCGGGAGCCGAAGGGATGCGGAGAACATGACGCCAGTTAAACGCAACCGGGCCGGATATGGAAATCACGTTGGCTTGAGCCGTGCGCCAGCCGGCTTCTCGCCGAAGTATCGCGCGGCAGCGGGGAGCGCCCGGGGATCACTCCCCGGGCTGTCTCTCCCGCGTCGCCGGCGCCACGGGTTGCGTTTCCGGCGCATCGATGAACGGGATTTCGGCCTCCCCGCGTTTCGGGCGCGCCAGCAGCAACTGGCTCGCGACCGTCAGGCCGACGAGGGATGCGCCGGCAATGTCGGTATAAAGCCCCGGATTGATCAGCACGAAGGCCGCTGCGAGCAGCAGCAGGCGTTCCCAGAAATGGGTATGGCCGAAGAAGAAGTAGTTGTGCAGCGCGGCGGCCAGACAGGTGACGCCGATCGTGGCCGTGATCACCGTTCCGAGAATGACCTGCCATTCGCCGATCATCAGCAGCGAGGGGCCGAAGACGAACATGAACGGGATGATGTAGCCTGTCAGGCCGAGCTTCACCGCCGCCCACGAGCTCTCCATCAGGCCGGCCCGTGAGATGCCGTTTGCCGCATAGACCGCCATGGCGACGGGCGGCGTGATGGCCGAGAGCACGGCGAAATACAGCACGAACAGATGCGCCGCCTCGACCTCCACGCCGAGCCGCACCAGCGCGGGAACGAGCAGGGCGACCTGGACGATATAGGCCGGCGTCGTCGGCAGGCCCATGCCCAGCACGATCCCGGCGAGCATGGTCAGGATCAGCGCCGGCAGCAGCAGGTTCTGCGAGGCCGCCATCACGACATTGGTGAAGGCGAGGCCGAGGCCGGTGAGCGTGATCGTGCCGATGACGATACCGGCGCAGGCACAGGCCAGCGCCACCACCAGCGTGTTGCGCGCACCCGCTTCCAGCGCCTCGATGATGGCCCTGGGCGTGAAGGTGTAGCGGGTGGTGGAGCGCAGCCAGGTGGTCGGAATCACCGAGCCGATGCCGCAAAGCGCGGCATAGGCGGCGGAATAGCCCGACAGCAGCACGCCGACGATGATGAACAGGGGCAGGAACAGATGCCCGCGCTCGCGAAGCACCTTGCCGAGTCGCGGCAGGTCAGGCTTGGGAATGCCCTTCAGGCCGATGCGCTTGGCCTCGAAATGCACCGCCATGAACACGGCGACGTAATACAGGATCGCCGGCAGGATGGCGAAGGCCGCCACGGTGAGATAGCTCGTACCGAGGAATTCCGCCATGACAAAAGCGGCGGCTCCCATGATCGGCGGCATCAGCTGTCCGCCGGTCGAGGCCACCGCTTCCACGGCGCCGGCGAAGGCCGGGCGATAGCCGGTCCGCCGCATCAGCGGAATCGTGAAGGTCCCGGTCGTCATCACATTGGCGACGGCACTGCCCGAGACGGTACCGAACAAGGACGAGGTGATGACCGCCACCTTTGCCGGGCCGCCGGAAGTGTGGCCCGCCAGCGCCAGGGCGAAATCCATGAAGAGCTGCCCGGCTCCGGAGCGCTCGACGAAGGCACCGAACAGGATGAACAGCATCACATAGGTGGCCGAGACATAAAGCGGGATGCCGAAAATGCCCTCGGTGGTCAGATAGAGCTGGTCGAGCATGATGCCGACGCTCTGGTTGCCCCAGGTCAGACCATAGAGCAGGAACAGCGCCGCCGTGACGGTCAGCGCGAGTCCCGTCGCCCGGCGCGCGGCCTCCATCACGACCAGGATCAGCGTGATGCCGAAAACATAGTCCAGCGCCGTCGGATCATCGACGTAATACATCCGCATGCGGATGTATTCGAGGTTGAACATCGGATAGAGCGACGCGGCTGCTGCAGCGACCAGCAGCGCCAGATCGAACAGATTGGGGCTCTTCGCCTTGCCGTCGCGTCCGGGCAGGATCAGGAAGGCCAGCGCCAGGGCGAAGGCGAGGTGCATGCCCCGCATCACATAGGCATCGGGGGCGCCAAAGAAGGCGACGTAGAGATGGAACACCGACATCGAGACCGCGACGATGGTGATCAGCCATCCGGTGAGCTTCTGCGGCAGATACAACATGGCCCCTCCTCCATCGCGGGGGCGCGCCGCATGCTGATAGGGCGCTTTGCCTCCTCGCGGATGCCAACGTTTCGGTTGTCACGAATGCTGCGCGTCAAGGGTGTGGCGCCCGGGACGCAAACCGCCGCCCCGATGAATCGCGGGCGGCGGCAGATATTCACGTCACGGGTGCGATCACATCGCGCCGTGTTCCTCGTAGTAACGCTCGGCGCCCGCATGCATCGGCACGCCGGTATCGGTCGCCATCACTTCGAGGCTGGTATCGGCCATCACGCGCACGATGGAGGTGAGGTCCTCCATGTTCTCGTGCATGCCCTCGACCAGATTGTAGACCACGTCCTCGTCGAGATCGCAGCGCGCGATGATGTGCGTGGCATAGCCCACCGCCTGCACGTCCTCGTCCTGGCCCGGATAGCTGCCGGCCGGAATCGTCAGCTTGGTGTAGCCCGGATTAAGCTCGCGCATGGCCTCGAACGTGTCATCCGGCATGTTGACCAGCTTGATGTCGCGCGAGGAGGCCAGATCCATCACGGCGGAAGCCGGAACGGTGGTGCCGAGCGTGAAGACCTCGGCATTGTTGTCGCGCATCAGCGAGACGGCATCGGTGTAGGAGACGTGGCTCACACGGTCGAGATCGTCATAAGTCAGGCCGGCGACTTCCAGCGCCTGCGCCGTCACGAACTCGGCCGTGTTGCCGCGCGGCTGGATCGCCACGGACTTGCCCTCGAAATCGGCGATCGAATCGATGCCGGCATCGGCGAGCGCCACGATCTGGAAATACTGCGGATACAGGGTCGCGACGTTGCAGACGTTCTCCTGGGGATTTTCGAACGGCGCGCGACCGGCAAGGCCATCGACCGTGGAGATCGAGTTGCCGAAGCCGATATCGGCCTTGCCTTCGGAAACGGCGCGGACATTGGCAACGCCGGCACCCGGCAGAACCTGAAGGTTGACGCCGTATTCGCCCATGATGTTGGCGAATGCGCCACCGAGCGGATACCAGGAGCCGCCCTGCGGGCCGGTCATGATACGTGCTTGCTGCGCCTGCGCAGCCGGAGCAGCGAGAATGGCGAGGCTGACGCCTGCGGCGAGCGCGGCGAGTTTCATCTTGCTGGACATGCGTGTCCCTCCTGAACGGGTTTCCTCGAAGCGAAAGTCGTCGGTTCAAATGCCGACGTGTTTTCCGAAGCGATTCCTCCCATGTTCCGCAACGGAAGAGCAAGAATCGACTTCGTGTAACTTCGCCAAAGGTATAAGGGACGCAGCGCGAAAACTCCGCAACCGACACAGGATTGCGAAAATTCCTTTGCGTAACTTCTTGATGGTTCGCAGAAGGATCAGGCGGCGGGCAGACGCAATGTCATGCGCGTGCCGGCGCCGGCGACGCTGGCGATCTCGAGCGTACCGCCGGCATGTTCGGCGAAAGCGCGGGCGGTCGCGAGGCCGAGCCCCGTACCCTCACCGACCGGTTTCGTGGTGAAGAACGGCTCGCCGGCACGTGCAAGCGTCGCTTCGTCCATCCCCGTCCCTGCATCGGTGACGGCGATGGCGATGATGCGTGCTGCCGTGTCGGCGCCCTCCGCAGCGGCGGCTTCGGGAGTCTCATGCTGCGCCGTGATCCGGATGGGGCCGCCATCGGGCATGGCGTCGCGGGCATTGAGCACGAGATTGACCAGGGCGGTCTCGAATTCGGCCCGGTCGCCCGTCACCTGAGGCAGATCGGCGCCGGATTCGCAGATCAGGCGATGGGCCGGGCCGATCGTGCGTTCGAGCAGATCGCAGGTTTCAGCCAGGGCTGCGGCGACGTCGAAACGCGCCGTCGGCATCTGGTCGCGCCGCGCGAAGGCGAGCATGCGTTCGATCAGACGCGCACCGCGCTCGGCCGAAGCGTCGATCATGCCGGCAATGCGGCGGACCTCGTCCGGATCGTCCGCGCGCTTGGCCACACGCGATGCACCACCGCGCATCGCCTGGACGATGTTCTTGAAATCATGGGCAACACCGCCGACGATCCGTCCGAGCGCATCGACGCGCTGGGCATGGGCGAGCCGGCTCTCGGCCTCGGCGCGCCGCTCGGCCTCGAACCGGGCATCGGCGAGTGCCACCCGCTCGCGCCGCGCGGCCCGCTGGATCCGCGCCGTCAGCACCAGCAGCGCCATGGCCGCGATCCAGGCGATGGCGGCATGCGCCACGAGTTCGCGCAGCCATGCCGCACGCATCGTCTGCCGGCTCATGCCGTAGACCACGTAGAGGGGATAGCCGGTTACCTTGCGGTAAGCATACAGCCGGCGGTTGCCGTCATGCGTCGAGACGGCATCGATCAGACCCTGATCCGGGTTCTCCGCCAGGGCCGCCCCAACGACCTCCTCCGCCGGCAGGCGCCACGATCCATCCCGCTCGCCCGGATTGCCTCCGGCGTCACGGGTTGCGTCTCCGGAGGGAATCCGGGCGAGCACGGCGCCGCCACTGCGCACCAGGGCCGCCGCGTCCGCGTCGCTCTCGCGCACTGCGCGGTAGAAATCCTCGAAATAATCAGGCGCGAACGAGGCCACGATCCATCCGCCCGCCTCGGGTGCGCGGCTGCGGGCACGGCTGACGGGAAAGACCCTTTCTCCGCGCGGACGCGCGGTGACGGTCTCGCCGATATAGACCCGGTCGCCATGATGGGCTTCGGGCCGGGTATAGTCGCGGTCGCTGGCATCGATGGGAGTCAGGGGGAATTCCGCGCTGCCGGCCACGATCCTGCGGTCGGGCGAGACCAGCACGATGCCGCCCGATGGCGGCGAGCGCCGGTTGAGCGTGGCGAGGAGGGCATGCAGCCGCCGTGATTCCGCGATGCTCTCCCAATCGCTTTGGCCCATGCCGTAATCGATGGCTTCGAGAATCGCCTCCTGGGTATCGAGGCTGCGCAGGACGTGCTCATGCATCATGTCGACCATGCGCTGCACCCTGTCGCGCGCTGCGGTCTCGACGCCGTGCCAGCTCCACCAGGCGGCGAGGCCGAGGACCAGCAAAGGCAGCAGCACCGAAGCCGCCCACAGGGCGGCGAAAGGTGCGCGCGATCGCAGATCGGCCCGGGCGGCTTGCCGGATCGTCTCTTCTTGCCCGGCGCCGTCGGCGCCTTCGGGTTTGCCGTTCATGCCATCTGGATAGCGGCTCGCACGGGGCCGCGCAATCGCGGACCGGGTTAAGGCCCCGTTAGCCGCGTTGCGCTAGAAAGAAGCGACCGTACGGGATCCATACGGTGAGCGTGCCCTGCGTAACGGGATATGTCGATGCGTCTGTTCCCCGGGCTTCCCGCGCATTGCGCGATCGGGAAAGCCGGACCGATCCGGGCTTGCCGCGCCGCGATTGTCATGATGATCGCGTGCTGCGGGCTCGTGCTCGCCGCCGTCATGGGCGCGCCGGGCCTTGCCATGGCCGAAGAGCCGGGCGAGGTCAGTGTGCGCGGCCAGCAGGATGAGGGCTTCGGACGCATTCAGCTGCAATTCGGCGAGCCGGTCCGGGTCGAAGCACGCGCCGCCAACGGTGTCATGGTGATCGCCTTCGAGGAACCCACCGTCATCCGCAGCGAGCGGCTGGCGCAACAGATGCCCGCCTATGTTTCCGTCGTGCGCCATGATCCGGACGGAACGGGCATGCGCATGGCGCTCACCCAGAATTTCAACGTCAACGTGATTCATGCCGGGGAGCTCGTCTTCGTCGACATCCTGCCCGAGCGCTGGAGCGGCATGATGCCGGGTTTGCCCCCGGAAGTCGTTGCCGATCTGGCCCGGCGCGCCCGCGCCGCCGAAGCGCTCATCGCGGAAGAGCGTGAGCGGCAGGAGGAAGTTCCGATCCGCCCGCTGCCCGTGCGGGTGGCAGAACTGCCGACACTGACCCGGCTTGTCTTCGAGCCGCCGGTTCCCACGGCCATCAGCCGCCGGGTCGAGGAGGACGTGTTCGAGCTTCGCTTCGGCGACCCCTTCCGCCTCGAGGCCGAGCGCCCGCTCGCCGCCATACCCGGCATCGACGCTTATGAAGAGAGTGATCCCGACGGCAATCTGACGGTCCGTCTTTTGCTCGAACGGGGCTTCGATGCACGCGGCTTCCACGAGGATGACAGTTATATCGTTGATATTGAACCGCGCGAAGGTTTCGAGGAGGTCGTCGCGTCCGATCTGCCGGCCCTTCCGGCGTCATCCCCCGATGATGAACTCCCCGGCGCGGATCGCCGCGCCGGGATGCCGGACCCGATCGATCCGGAACCGGATGATGCGGGTGATGACGCCCCGGTTGCGGCGGATGTCGAAGATCCCGCACCCGCGTCATCGGTCACCAGCATCGAGCAGCTGATCCGCGAGCAGCTTCCCGAGCCCGAGAGCGGCGAGACCGAGGATGCGCGGGGGCGCTTCCTGCCCGGCCCGGATGACGGCGTTCCCGAATCATTGCGGCTCGATTTCGATTTCGGCGAGGCTGTCCCTGCCGCAGCTTTCACCCATGGCGGCATTCTGCGGGTGATCTTCGACAGCCGCAAGCCGCTCGCGCTCGATCCGCAACCGGAAGCGAGCGAGGCCGTGGCACGGCTTGACGGGATCCTGCGCGAGGGGCGTTTCGTCACTGTGCGCTTTGCGCTCCCGGAGCCGCGGCTGGCCCATCTGACACCGCATGATCGGGGCTGGACGCTCGGTATCGACGCCGATCCCGACCGCGCCGCGATGCCTGTGACAGTGCGTCCCGATATCGACGATTCCGGGCGTCATGTCGTCGCCGTTGATCTGCCGGAGGTTTCCGCGGTGCACTGGATCGACGCACCGGAGACCGGGATGCGCATCGCCGTTGCCACTGCGGCAGGGGAGCCGCGCAATCTGCCGCGCGATCAGCGCTTTCTCGAATTTCAGCTGCTCCAGACCGTGCAGGGCGCGGCCGTCGCGGCCATTGCGGATGATTTGCGCGTCAGGGTGCGCGATGACGAGGTCGTCGTATCGCGGCCGCGCGATCTGCTGATCAGCGGTACATCGCCCGCAGCGGGAGAGGCCGCCCCGGGCGAGATCTCGGGAGAAGCCGTTTTCGAAGCGGGTCCGTGGCGTGATGCCCGCGGCGGCGCGGTACGCCAGCGCCTGCACGAACAGATGGAGGCCGTGATCGAGGCCCGCCCGTCGCAACGCGGCGATGCCCGTCTCGATGTCGCGCGTTTCATGCTGGCCAACGGCCTCGCCACGGAAGCCGCAGGCGTCCTCGACGTCGTCGCCCAGGACGAGCCCGACCGCAGGACGGAAAGACGCTGGCTGCTCCTCAAGGCCGCTGCGGCCATGGCGATGGAGCGTCTCGATGAAGCGCGCGCGCTTCTCTCGCATCCCGAACACGACAGTGATCGCGAAATCCTGCTCTGGCGGGCCTGGCTCGATGCCCGCGAAGGCCGCGCGCAGCAGGCGATCGCCGGTTTCCGACACGGGCGGCCATTGCTGGAGGCCTATCCCGACGATCTTCAGGGCGCCATGCGCCTCAGCCTTGCCGAGAGCGCGCTCGCAGAGGGTGAAATCAACCTGGCACGCCGTGAGGCGACGGCGCTGGCTCAATTGGCCCCCGGCTCCGTTGAGCCGGATGCGCTGCATCTGCTCGAAGCCCGGATCGACATCGCCATCGGCCAGCCGGAACAGGCACTCGCCAATCTGGCCCGCCTCGCCGAAGAAGCCGCGCGCCCCTATGCCGCGCAGGCGGAATTGCTGCGTCTCGAGCATGGCCTGGCACGCGGCGCGGTCGATACCGACGAGGCCATCGCGGCACTGGAGCGTCTCATCGTCTCCTGGCGCGGTGACGAGGTGGAGGTCCGCACCCTCGGCCTGCTCGGGCAGCTCTATGCCGAGGAAGGGCGCTGGCGTGATGCCTTCGTCGCTGCACGCAATGCCGGCGCCTTCTTTCCCGACCATCCGGTTTCGCGGGAATTGCACGATGAGACAGCGCGCATCTTCGACGAGATCTTTCTCGGCGGGCGCGACGAAGCGCTCGACCAGGTCGAGGCCGTGGCCCTGTTCTTCGATTTCCGCGAATTCCTGCCGATCGGAAGACGTGGCGACGAGATCGTGCGCCAGCTTTCCAACCGGCTGGTCGAGCTCGACCTCATCGACAAGGCCACGGAATTGCTGCGGCATCAGGTCGATAACCGCCTTGACGGTTCGGCACGCGCCACGGTCGCGGCGCGTCTCGCCACGCTCTATCTGATGGAGGGCGAACCGCTGGCCGCACGCGAGGTGCTGGCGGAGACGCGCTTGCCGGAACTGCCGGAATCGATTCGCCAGGCCCGCATCCTGCTCGAAGCGCGGGCACTGTCGGATCTCTCGCGCACGGATCTCGCCCTCGAAATCCTTGCCGATACCGAAGGGCCGGAGGTCGACCGCCTGCGCGCGGACATCCTCTGGACGGCGCAGCGCTGGCGCGATGCCGGCGAGGCGCATGAAGCGCTGGCCGGTCGGCGCTGGCAGGATGGGGACGAACTCAGCCGGCGCGAGCGCACGGACATCCTGCGCGCCGCGATCGCCTATACGCTCGCCGACGAGGCGATCGCCCTCGACCGGCTGCGCGCGAAATTCCTCGATCAGATGATGGCTTCGGAGGATGCCGACGCGTTCGCCGTGGCCTCGGCTCCCGATTCCCTCGACACCGAGGCCTTTCGGACCCTGGCGACGCGCGTCACATCGAGCGATACCCTGTTCGACTTCCTCGAAGAATACCGCAAGCGTTTCCCCGAAACCGCGCTGCCGTCACGCCCGGGCGACGCCACGGGCGTGACCGGAAGCCCGGTCCCGGAAGATGAGCAGGCGCGGCTGAGCCCGGGCGCGGCGCCCGCAGATCGCGGCTGACGCACGTGCGGCAGCAATCCAGTTTATCATCATTCTAATTCTAAATTGCTGATATTGCTGATATTTTTCTTGACGCGGCTGTCGCTGGCGGCAATGCTGATCCATCTTCCGTCATCATCGCAACGCGGGCCTTGAACCCGCTGCTTGAGGTAGCGACGTGTCATTGAACGATCCGAGCGTGGACTCTTCCTGCGTCTCGCATGATGGTCCCTCCGAAGACCGTCATCGCGACGACGACTCATCCGGTCTGCAACCGCATGCGGAGCGCTCTGCCTTGTTGCGGGCGCTGGCCCATCGCGACGAATGCCTTGCCCGAAAACGCAATTATGCCGGTCGCAGCCTGCATGTCCGGCGCAAGCTCGATGCCGCCCTGCGCGCCGCGGAATCGGATGTCGCAATTCTGCGCTACGCGCTCGGTGAAGCTGTTGATGGCACGCGGGCGCAAGGCGGTTCACGCTAGAGCGGCAGCGGGGCGAAATCGCCGATGCGTCCTGCCGCAAAATCCTTTATGAAGGGGTATGGTCCGCGATCGCCTCGATTCCCTCCTCGTCACACTCGAAGCCGAACACCGGAAGAAGCCGTTCGGTGATGCGGGTGCGTTGCGCGCGCGTGTCGTGCCCGAGCTGCGCGCGCTTCTCGCCGATGGCCGCCGCCATGCCCAGGAGCGGCTCTTCGCCGAGGGTGACGGGCTTGCCTGTGCGCGGCGCCTGTCACGGCAGATGGATGCGGTGGTCGAAACGATCTACGAGATCGTCAACCGCATTCTCTATCCGGTCGAGAATCCCTCGACCAGCGAACATCTTTCGATCGTCGCCACCGGCGGGTACGGGCGCGGCGCGCTGGCGCCGGGATCGGATGTCGATCTGCTCTTCCTGCTGCCCTACAAGCAGACCGCCTGGGGCGAGAGCATGGTCGAGGCGATGCTCTACATCCTCTGGGATCTGCGGCTGAAGGTCGGTCACGCCACCCGTTCCGTCGACGAATGCCTGCGCGAGGGGCGCAGCGATTTCACCATCCGCACCGCGCTGCTCGAAACCCGTCACCTTGCCGGCGATGCGGGGCTCTACAGCGCGCTGAAACAGCGCTTCGATGCCGAGCTCGTCGAGGGATCTGCGGCGGAATTCGTCGAGGCGAAGCTGCGCGAACGTGACGCGCGGGTGCGCAAGGCCGGCGCCTCGCGCTATCTGGTGGAGCCCAACGTCAAGGACGGCAAGGGCGGCCTGCGCGATCTGAACACGCTGTTCTGGATCGGCAAATACGTCTACCAGGTCGAGGATGTGAAGGCGCTGGTCGGCGCAGGGCTGTTCACCGCGCAGGAATTGCGGCTGTTCCAGCGCTGCGAGGAGTTTCTCTGGCGGGTGCGCTGCCATCTGCATTTCGAGACCGGGCGCGCCGAGGAGCGCTTGAGCTTCGATCTGCAACGGATCATTGCCGAGCGTCTCGGTTTCTCCGAGCGTGGCGGCCTCTCCGCCGTCGAGCGCTTCATGAAGGCGTATTTCCTCATCGCCAAGGATGTCGGCGATCTCACCGCGATCGTCTGCGCGGCGATGGAGGCGCGCCAGGCCAAGCGGATACCGATGCTCGATCGCTTCATCGGCAGTCTGGGCGGCCTGCGCGGCGCAACACGGCGACGCCGCGCGATCGGCCCCTTCGTGGTCGAGAACAACCGCCTGAGCGTGCGCGATGAAGAGACCTTCAGGAGTGATCCGGTCAATCTGATCGCGCTGTTTCGCGAGGCCGACCGGCATGATCTGGCGATCCATCCGGATGCCTCGCGGCTTGCCACGCGCTCGCTCAAGCTGATCACGCCCAACCTGCGCCGGGATGTGCGCGCCAATGCGCTGTTTCTCGATATCCTGACCTCGCACAACAAGCCCGAAAGCGTGTTGCGGCGCATGAACGAGACCGGCGTGCTGGGCCGTTTCATCCCCGATTTCGGGCGGATCGTGGCGATGATGCAGTTCAACATGTATCACCATTATACGGTGGACGAGCATCTCATCCGCGCGATCGGCCATCTCGCCGCCCTCGAAGCGGGGCGGCTGGGCGACACCCATCCGCTCTCCGATCGGATCATCCATACGATCAGCCACCGCCGGGCGCTCTATATCGCCCTGTTCCTGCACGACATTGCCAAGGGGCGAGAGGAGGATCACTCCATCGTCGGTGCCCGCATCGCGCGCAAGCTGGGGCCACGCCTGGGCCTGACGCGGGCCGAGACCGATACGGTGGCCTGGCTGGTGGAGCATCACCTTCTGATGTCGACCATCGCCCAGAGCCGCGATCTCTCGGATCCGCGCACGATCGCGGATTTCGCCGGCGTGGTGCAGACGATGGAGCGGCTCAAGCTGCTCCTGCTGCTCACCGTCGCCGACATTTCCGCCGTCGGGCCCGGCGTCTGGACCGGCTGGAAGGGCGAGCTTCTGCGCACGCTCTACAGTGAGACCGAGCTCGTTCTGGGCGGCGGCGATGCCGATCTGGCGCGACCGGCGCGCATCGACCAGGCCAGGGCGCGGTTGCGCGCGCAATTGCCGGAATGGAGCGATGCCGAATTCGCTGCCTATGCCGAGCGGCATTATCCGGGCTACTGGCTCAAGGCCGACGAGCGCTTTCGCGAGCGCCATGCCCGCTTCATGCGCGAGGCCGACGCGGCGGGTCAGAGCGTCGCCACGGGATTCGAAACCGACGGCTTTCGCGGGGTGACCGAGATCACCGTGGTCTCACCGGACCATCCGCGCCTGCTCGCCATCGTCACCGGCGCCTGTGCCGCCGCCGGCGGCAACATCGTCGATGCCCAGATCTTCACCACGGTGGATGGTATGGCGCTCGATACGATCTTCCTGTCGCGGGCGTTTGATCGGGACGAGGATGAATTGCGCCGTGCCGAGAAGGTTGCCGGCTCGATCGAGCGCGCGCTCAAGGGCGAGGTGAAGATCGCCGATCTCGTCGATGGCCGGCGCCAGCCGCGCGAGCGCACGAAGCCCTTCGTGGTGATCCCGGAAATCGTGCTCGACAACACCGCATCGGGCCGTTTCACGGTGATCGAGGTGACCGGGCTCGACCGGGCCGGCCTGCTCTACGATCTGACCACGGCATTGGGGCGGCTCAATCTGAATATCGCCTCGGCCCATATCGCCACCTTCGGTGAAAAGGTCGTCGACGTTTTCTACGTGACCGATCTCACCGGCGGCAAGATCATCCGCCCCGCCCGTCAGAACGCCATCCGCAAGGCCCTCCAGGACGTGATCCAGGGAGCCTCTGCGGGCGAACGCAAAGCTGAGGGCAAGGCTGAGGGCAAGGCCGAAAGCAAGGCCGACGGCAAAAGCGCAGCCCCCGGCGGCACCAATGCGGCGCGCGGGGCGCGACGCAGTGCTTGATTTCGGCCCCCGGCGCCATGATATCAGGCGCAACGATGCCAAACCGCCGCATCAGCGGCCCGTGAACCGCCGTTGACGCGGCCCATGCCTTTCGAGAGCGAGTGATTACGGACGAGCCATGACAGACAGCCATCCGAAAGACCCCAACCACAATCCCCAATCCGGCAATGCCGATCCCGCGAATGGCGGCCCTGCTCCGCGCCATCAGGAAGCCGGGGCCGCTTTCGCCAGCCAGGCCTATGCCGCAGCCGCCCAGGAGGGCGCCCAGGAGGGTACCCGGCAGGACGAGGGTCATGGCGCGACGGCCCCTCGCGCCGGCGGGGTCGATGACGCGGCTCCCGGCACTGACGCCCTCGCCGCCGCCGAAGCCGAGAAGGCCGAGATGAAGGACAAGCTCCTGCGCACCCTGGCCGACATGGAAAACCTGCGTCGGCGCACGGAAAAGGAAGTCGCCGATGCGCGTGCCTATGCGGTGACGGCCTTTGCCCGCGATATGCTCACGGTGGCCGACAACATTCATCGCGCCCTTGACGCCGTGCCTGCGGAAGCCCGCGTGCAAATGGATGATGCGCTCAAGGCGCTGATCGAGGGGATCGAGCTCACCGAGCGCGATCTGATGAAGAGCATGGAGCGCCACGGTGTGCGCAAGCTCTCACCCGAAGGCGGGAAATTCGATCCCAACCTGCATCAGGCCATGTTCGAGGTGCCGGATCCCAGCGTGCCGAGCGGTCAGGTCGTGCAGGTGGTCCAGGACGGCTATGTGATCGGTGAGCGCGTGTTGCGCCCGGCCATGGTCGGCGTCGCCAAAGGCGGGCCGAAGCCGGCTCCGGCCGGGCACGGGAACGGTGGATCCGACAGCGCGGCCTGAGGGCCGCGCCCCGCGCGCGCGCCGAAAGGCGGCCTGCTTCGTCGCCGGCAGCGCCCTGCTCGCAGCCTCTCTCGTGCTGCCGGGATGTACGCCCCGGATTGATGAGGAGCAGGCGCGGCTGTGCCGGATGACGCTGCCGGCGCTCAATCCGGACGGGGCCGATATCCGCATCACGCGTCTCGTTCCCGCGCGCGACGGCCCGGGTATCCGGATCGACTATACCGTCACCCCGAGCGCCGAAATCGGTATCCGCAGCCGCGCGGGACCGCAGCGCGCCTGGGTGATCTGCCGGTTCGATCCGGTCCCGTTCTCGACGAGCGCGCCGCGTCTTGCGGCGATCGAGACGCAGAACGGCCCCGTCACTGGTGCTTCGGTTTATCTGATGCAGCGTTTCTGGCTGCGTACGCCCGAGGCGGCAACCGCCGATCCCGGTCGTTGACCGCGTGGTCGCAAACGCTTATCCGGGGAACTGATCCGGCGCGTGTGGCGCCACCGGGAGTCGTGATGAACCAGGATCCGGACAAGGTCCCGGCAAAAGAGCAGGTCCCGGCAGGGGAGCAGGTCCCGGCGGCGCGGCGCCGCCTGCCTGTCAGCTGCACCATCATCGCCTGCGACGAAGCCGACCGGATCGGGCGTTGCATCGAATCGGTGCGCGATCTCGTCGACGATGTCGTCGTCGTGGATTCCGGCTCGCGCGACGATACGGTTGCGGTGGCCGAGGCGCATGGTGCACGGGTGATCTTCAATGCATGGCCGGGCTACGGTCCCCAGAAGCGCTTCGCGGAAGATGCGGCGCGGCACGCCTGGATTCTCTCCCTTGATGCCGATGAATGGCTGCCGCGCGAAGCCCGTGAGGAGATCGCAGCGCTCTTCGCGCAGGGGGAGCCCGCTCTGGCGGGTTTCCGGTTTCGCATTCCCACCGTCTATCCGGGCCGCGCGCGACCGCGCCCCTTCGCTGGCTATCATGCGCATGTGCGGCTGTATGACAGGCGCCGCGTGCGCATTCCGGCATCGCTCGTGCACGATGCGATCACCTTCGATCCTGCGACGATGCGCCTGGCAAAGCATCCGATCCACCATGAGAGTATCCGCTCGCTGGCCCATCTCGTGGAAAAGAACATCGCCTATTTCCATCTGCAGGCTGTGGAGATGCGGCGTTCGAAGCTGACCACCCTGCCCCGCCTGCTGGTGGAGCCGGTTGCCGTATTCGCGAAGTATTATTTCCTGCGGCGTCATGTCACCGGGGGCTTGTTCGGCCTGCGCTACGCCCTCACCGTTGCTTATATTCGCAGCTATCGCCTTGCCGTGCTCGCCGGTTTCTTTCATGCCCGAACCGAGGCGACACGGCTGGGGCTTGAAGCGGGGCGCGGGGCGGATGCCGCGCAGCCCCCTGCGCAATCGCGTGCGACGGAGTAGACGACAGGTGGACGCGGATTCGTCAAGGTCTGGATTCGACGCTTTCGCCCATTGCGAGAGCCTGGTGCGTGACGGCGATCCGGATCGCTATTTCGCGACCCTCTTCGCCGATGCGACGGCCCGCCCGCATCTCTTCGCTCTCTACGCCTTCACCCTCGAGATCGCGCGGGTGCGCGATGCGGTGAGCCAGGCGCTTGCCGGCGAGATCCGGCTGCAATGGTGGCGCGATGCGCTCGCGCCGGAAGCGGCGACCGGCGCGCTGAGCGGCGATGTGCGCGCCAATCCCGTCGCTGCGGCGCTGCTCGACACGATCGCCCGGTTCAATCTGCCGTTGCAACCACTGCTCGATCTGATCGATGCGCGGCTGAATGATCTCTATGACGATCCGTTTGCGGATCTGAACCAGCTCGAGGGCTATTGCGGCGAGACCTTCAGCGCGCCACTGCGCCTCGCCGGGCTGATCCTCACCGATGGCGCCGATGCGGGCGATGCCGATGCCGCCGGTCATGCCGGTGTGGCGCTGGGCATGACGGCGCTGATGCGTGCCTTTCCCGTGCATGCAAGGCGCGGTCAGCTGATGCTGCCGCCTCTGGATGTCCTGGGAGAGCAGGGCCTCACCCGCGGCGATATCGTCGCCGGGCGTGCGGATTCGCGGAAACTCGCCGCCGCCATGGCGCGGATGCGCGACCAGATCCGCCGCCATCGCGACGCGGCGCAGACGGCTCTGTCCGCCTGCGATCCGCGCATCGGGCCGCTCTATCTGCCGCTCGCGCTGATACCGCTCTATCTCGATCGCATGGAGCGCGGCGATTACGCGCCCTACGAGACCCGCGTGGAAGTGCCGCGCTGGCGCCGGCTCTGGCATCTGTGGCGGCAGGCGCGCAAGGGCTGGCGCTGATCCGGTGCGGCGCATGGCGGATGTGCGCAGACGCACAGGCTGCAAATCCGGCAAGCGGAATTGTCTGGCTCTCCATCCCATGCTTGGTTCGATCCGTGATCAGCGGAGGACGGGCGATGGCGGATGATCCGACAATGCTGCCGGAGACAGCCTGGGAACGGCTTCGGGCGGAGGAGATCAATGCCCGCGCGGGTGACGATGCGATCGTTTTCCTCCCCGTGGCCTCGACCGAGCAACACGGCCCGCATCTTGCCACGGGGGTTGATACCCTGCTGTGTACGGCGGTTTGCGACCGCGCCGCCGGCCTGCTGCTGGCGCGGAGAGAGGCCTGTATTCGCGCCCCGGCCATGCCTGTGGGGCTGGCCGCGCATCACATGCCCTTCGGCGGGTCGCTGACCCTCTCGCTTGCGACCTGGCACGCGCTTTTGCAGGATATGTGTCGCGCCATCGCGGATGCCGGATTTTCGCGCATCGTGATCGTCAACGGCCATGGCGGCAATGCCAGCGCGTTGAATGCCCTTTCCGGGGAATTGTCCCGAGCGGTTCCCGCGCGCATCGCCGTGACCACCTATTTCGGTCTCGCCCAGGACGAATTTGCCGCGATCCTGGAGGATCAGCGCGGTGTCCTGCATGCGGGCGAGGCGGAAACCTCGATGATGCTGGCTCTCGCTGAAGATCTCGTCAGGGACGATGCGCTGCCGGGCGCCTACGGCCCGCCGGCGCAGGATGCGGCATCGGTGCTCGGCGCGCCGATGTATCGCTGGCGTGACTTCACCGCGCTGACGCGCACGGGCGTCATCGGCGATGCCAGGCATGCAACTGCCGGAAAGGGCGAGAAGCTGATCACGGCTGCGGCGCGGGCGCTCGCGGGCATGGCCAGCGATCAGGCGCTGTGGGCGTAAGCACCGCTGTCGGAACCGGATGCCGTCCCGGCGCGCCCGGCACACCGCATCCAGCCGATATTGCATCCCCGACAATGACCGCAACAACCTTGAATCCCACGCCGGAGTGGCTATGGTCCCTCGTGAACCAGCCGTGAGCCGCCATGACCATCGACGAAACCACCGAACTCGACACCGCAACCCGCAAGGTCCCCCTGCACGGGCCCGAGGCCTTCGAGGGGATGCGCCGGGCCGGTAATCTCACCGCGCAGGCGCTTGATCTCGTGGCGGAGATGATTCGCCCCGGCGTCACCACCGAGGCGATCGACGCGCTGGTCTTCGACTTCGCCATGGATCATGGCGCCTATCCGGCAACCTTGCTCTATCGCGGCTATCCGAAATCGAGCTGCACCTCGATCAACCATGTGGTCTGCCACGGCATTCCCAATGAGAAACCCCTGCGCGAGGGTGATATCGTCAATGTCGACATCACCCTGATCGTGGATGGCTGGCACGGTGATTCGAGCCGCATGTATTTCGTCGGGGATGTCTCGCGCAAGGCGCAGCGGCTGTGCGACATCACCCATGAATGCCTGATGCGCGGCATCGCCGCCGTGAAGCCCGGCGCCACCACCAACGATATCGGCGCGGCGATCCAGGCCTATGCCGAGGGCGAGCGCTGTTCGGTGGTGCGCGATTTCTGCGGTCACGGGCTCGGGCGCGTCTTCCACGATGCGCCCACGATCCTGCATTTCGTCGAGCCCAATTACGAAGTGAAACTCGCGCCGGGCATGATCTTCACCATCGAGCCGATGATCAATCTCGGCCGCCCGCATGTGAAGGTGCTCGGCGACGGCTGGACGGCGGTGACACGCGATCGCGCGCTCTCGGCCCAGTTCGAGCATTCCATCGGCGTGACGGAGACGGGCTGCGAGATCTTCACGCTCTCGCCCAAGGGCTACGACAAGCCGCCCTATCAGATTGCATGATTTTGCATTTTGCAATCTTGACGCTTTCGCAACCGGAATCCGGCGCCTAGAATAGGCGCGAGAATCACGCTTGCGCGCCGGAGTTCGCCACCATGTCCGCCCTCGAGGACGAGACGCCGCATTATTACGGCCATCGTGATCGTCTGCGCGCGCGATTCGGCGAAGTGGGCGGCGATGCGCTGCCCGATTACGAATTGCTCGAACTGGTGCTGTTCCGCTCGATCCCGCGCCGCGACGTCAAGCCGCTGGCCAAGGAGCTGATCCGCCGCTTCGGCGGCTTCGCCGAGACGATCACCGCCTCGCGCAAACGGCTCGGCGAGATCCCCGGCCTCGGTGAGGCGACGATCACCGATTTCAAGATCATCGAGGCCTCGGCCCGGCGTCTGGCCAAGGGTGCCGTGGCCAAACGCCCGGTCCTGTCCTCATGGAGCGCGGTGATCACCTATTGCCGCACGGCGATGGCCTTTGCCGAGAAGGAGCAATTGCGCCTGCTCTTCCTCGACAAGCGCAATGCGCTGATCGCCGACGAGGTGCAGCAATCGGGCACCGTCGATCACACGCCCGTCTATACCCGTGAGGTGGTCAAGCGTGCCCTCGAGCTCTCGGCCACGGCGATCATTCTCGTGCATAACCACCCCTCCGGCGATCCGACGCCGTCTCAGGCGGATATCCGCATGACGAAAGAGATCGCCGATGTCGCCAAACCGCTCGGCATCGCCGTCCACGACCACATCATCGTGGGCCGCGAGGGGCATGTCAGCCTCAAGGGGCTGAAGCTGTTCTGACAGCCTTCACGGTCCGCAGAGGCCTTTACCCCCAGGGCCCGCGACGGCGTCCCGCCCGCCCGCCCGCCCAGGGCGCACCCGGCGGCGGGCCGGCATGGCCGCGACGCACGGGAGCGGCACCGGGGGCGGCCATGCCCACCGGGGCGCTCATCCCGCCGATCCCCATCTGCTGCGCGAGACCTTCCAGAGCGGCGATGCGGTTGGCGGTATCGGGATGCGTCGAGAACATGTTGTCCATCGCCTCGCGCCGCAGCGGGTTGATGATGAACATCGAGGCCGTGGCCGGATGTCGCTCGGCATTTTCGTTGGGGATGCGCGCGACGCCGCCGGCGATCTTTTCCAGCGCCGAAGAGAGCCAGAGCGGGTTGCCGCAGATCTCCGCGCCCATCCGGTCCGCCACGTATTCGCGCGAGCGGCTGATCGCCATCTGGATCAGCATCGCCGCCATGGGCGCGAGGATCATCATGGCGAGCATGATGAAGGGATGCGGGCGGTTGTCGCCGCGCCCGCCGAAGAGGAAGCCGAATTGCGCCAGCGTCGAGAGCGCGCCGGCGATCGTCGCCGAGACCGTCATGATCAGTGTGTCGCGGGATTTGACGTGGGCCAGCTCGTGCGCCATCACGCCGGCGAGCTCCTCGCGCGAGAGCATCCGCATCAACCCGGTCGTCGCCGCGACGGCGGCGTTTTCCGGGTTGCGTCCGGTGGCGAAGGCGTTGGGCTGCGGGTTGTCGATGATATAGACCTTCGGCATGGGCAGCTCGGCGCGCTGTGCGAGTTCGCTGACCATACGCACGAATTCCGGCGCGCTCGCCTCGTCCACCTCGCGCGCCCCGTGGGCCCGCAGGGCGAGCTTGTCGGAATTCCAATAGGCATAGACATTGGTCCCGGCGGCGATGACGAGGGCGATCAGCATCCCCGCCTCACCGCCGATCATCAGTCCGACGACGCCGAACAGGGCGGTCATCGCAGCCAGCAGCAAGCCAGTCTTGAAGTAGTTCATCGACGGGTCCCATTCTGGTGAAAACCGCCCTATATGTGGGGTGTGTACCGGTCTTACGGCAAGGTCATGGCAGGATCTGAGGTGGGATTCCGGTGCTTCAGGATACTGGTTTTCGACGAGGACGACATGCAATCCGACAGTATCACGACAGATCTTCCGGCAGAGGAGCCCGCAGAGCCGCCTGCAGCCGAGATGCCCGGTGCGGCACCCGGCAAGCCGTTGAGCGCTGCCGCACGCCGGGCGCTCGAGGAAGCGGCCGAGCGCCGCGCGGAGATCGACGCCCGCGCCGCCGGGATCACGAAGGATCCCGAGCGCCTCGGGCGCGGCGGGCTGGAGCCCGTGCGCTACAACGATTGGGAGATCAAGGGCACCGCCTGCGATTTCTGAGCCATTGCCCTGCGATTTCCGACGCGCATGGTTCGTATCAGAAGACCGGTTGCAGCCGCACCTGCGGGATCGGGATCGGCCCCATGAAGACGCGGCCGTCACGCAGATCGAGCGGCGGGAAACGGCGCAGGTCTTCCGGCCCCATCGTCGTCTCGTCGCGCGGCGCCAGCGCGTCGAGCATCATCATTGCATTGCCCTGCTGCTGGCCGCCTCCGAGCAGGCGCCCGACCAGATCCTCGATCCCCGCTGCTGACGGCTCGATCCGGCCCTGAAGGCGCAAGGCCTCGTCCAGACCCAGTTCCCCGGCGATCTGCACATGCGCATCGCCCTTGCGGATATCGATCATCTCGAGAATGAGTGTCCCGCCCGCATCGCGCCAGTTCACGGCCATCTGGCGCGGCGAGCCGGCACGCAGGCTGCGCAGACTGGTGGTGCGCGCGCCGATCTCGACCCGGGCCGGGCGATCATCGCCGACCAGGCGGTCAAGTGCCGGTGCGCGGGCGTCGCTGGCGCGCATCACGATGTCGACAGCACCGGTACCGGGTGCGAGATCGGGGGCGGGGCGCAAATACAGCTCGACCCGTTCGGCGGAGGCCTCCATCGGAACCGTGCCCGTCCCCCGGACCGTGATCTCGGGTGCACGCAGATCCAGTGCGAACTGCTCCGTCCCGCGTCCCAGCTCGGTGATGCTGGCCTGCAGGCTTTCCCAATCGCCCTCGAACGCGGCGACGCCGTCCGTGCCGCGGAAAGGACCTGCGGCTTCGATGATGACGTGGCGCGGCTGATAGACCTGCGCCACGGCCCGCGTCGGCCCGAGCGAGAAGGTGGTGCCGTCGGAGCGGGTGAAGATCAGACTCGCACAGGAAATCGCGATGCGGAACGGGTAGCCGCCGATATTGCGATCGGCGCAATCCCAGTTGCGCCCGAGATTGGCCTCGCGCACCAGCCGGGCCTCGATCTCGCCGTCGACACGCTCGCGCACGTAGAACCAGGCCGCACTCCATACCACGATCAGTGTCACGAGCAGGATATAGGGCGCAAACAGCCAGAACCGGCGCGTCCGGCGACGCGGCGCCGGTGGCGCGGCATCCCGGTCGGAATCGTGATCGGGAGAATCTGGCGGTGAATCGTCTGGGCTCGACATCGAATGCTCCAATTCCGGGCGGGCGCCGGGTCGATCGATTGCGATACGCCCGCGAACCTGATAGCGCCTCTCGTGCAGGAAATCGAGGGCGAGAACGTGACCGACGGACAGCTTGCGACAGACGATCTCTGGGTCTTTGGCTACGGCTCGCTGATGTGGCGCCCGGGCTTTCGATACGAAGAGTGCCACCGGGCCGAGCTTCTGGGTTTCCATCGGGCCTTGTGCGTCTATTCCTACGTCCATCGTGGCACGCCGGATCGCCCGGGCCTCGTGCTCGGCCTCGATCGTGGCGGGGCCTGTACCGGTATGGCTTTCCGGGTCGCCGCGCGGGAAACGGAGGCGGTGATCGCCTATCTGCGGGCGCGCGAGCAGGCGACCATGGTGTATGAGGAAAGCCGGGTGAAGGTCTCCCTTGAAGACGGGCGCGAGATCGAGGCGCTCACCTACGTGGTCGATCGCGCGCACGAGCAATATGCCGGGCGTCTGCCCACAGGCGAACTCCTGCGCCTGATTCGGCAGGGGGTCGGGCAATCCGGCGAGAATCCCGAATACGTCATCGCCACGGCGGCGCATCTGCAGGAAATGGGCGTGGCCGATCCGCTGCTCGACGGTTTGTCGCGGGCGCTGACCGGTGAGCACTCCGACGACGGCAGCGAAGACGGCCCGCAACACCCCAGACCTTAGAATCATTCCTGATGAGGTAGATTGCGCGGCGCGTTTCGGTTATACGCCGCACAGTGCGCCGCGTTACCAGTGCGCGCCGGTCCGGCCCCAGGGCCCCGGCGCGCCGATCGCGATGGGCGTCCGGGCGCTCCCGGAGCGGCGCGGGTGGTTTTCATGGGAATGCCATCTTTGTCGAATCTGTTGGGTCATCCAGCAAGCGAGGAACGCTCATGTCGCTCGATAGCTTCAATTGCCGCCGCGAAATCACCGTCGGCGACCAGAAATACACCTATTTCTCCATTCCGGAGGCGGAGAAGAACGGTCTCGAAGGCGCCTCGCGCCTGCCGTTCTCGCTCAAGGTTCTGCTCGAGAACCTGCTGCGCCACGAAGACGGGCGCACGGTCACCAGGGACGATATCGCCGCCGTCGCCGCCTGGCTCGAAGACAAGGGCTCGGCCGGACGCGAGATCGCCTATCGCCCCGCCCGCGTGCTGATGCAGGACTTCACCGGCGTTCCGGCCGTGGTCGATCTCGCCGCCATGCGTGACGGCATCACCCAGCTCGGTGGCGATCCGGCCCGGATCAACCCGCTCGTGCCCGTCGATCTCGTCATCGACCATTCGGTGATCGTCGACGAATTCGGCACACCGAAGGCCTTTGCGCATAATGTCGAGCTGGAATATCAGCGCAATGGCGAGCGCTACCGCTTCCTGAAATGGGGCCAGTCCGCCTTCGACAATTTCTCCGTCGTGCCCCCCGGCACCGGCATCTGCCACCAGGTCAACCTTGAATACATCTCCCAGGCCGTCTGGACCCGCAAGGACGAGAAGACCGGCGAGACCATCGCCTATCCGGATACGCTGGTGGGCACCGATTCGCACACCACCATGGTCAACGGGCTCGCCGTGCTCGGCTGGGGTGTGGGCGGCATCGAGGCGGAAGCGGCCATGCTCGGCCAGCCGGTTTCCATGCTGATTCCGGAAGTGATCGGCTTCAAGCTGACCGGCAAGCTCAAGGAAGGCGTCACCGCCACCGATCTCGTGCTGACCGTGACGCAGATGCTGCGCGCCAAGGGCGTCGTCGGGAAGTTCGTCGAATTCTACGGGCCCGGTCTCGACGACATGCCCGTCGCCGACCGCGCCACCATCGGCAACATGGCCCCCGAATACGGCGCCACCTGCGGCCTGTTCCCGATCGACCAGCGCACGCTCGATTACCTCAACGTCTCGGGCCGTGAGGAATCCCGTCTCGCCCTCGTCGAGGAATATGCCAAGGCGCAGGGCATGTGGCGCGATGCAAAGACGCCCGATCCGGTCGTCACCGATGCGCTCGCGCTCGATCTCGGCGATGTGGTTCCCTCGCTGGCAGGCCCCAAGCGCCCGCAGGACCGCGTGCTGCTCACCGATGCCAAGCCCTCCTTCGAAGACGCGATGGAGAAAGAGTTCAAGAAGGCGATCGATCTCTCAAAGCGCTACAAGGTCGAGGGCGCCAATTTCGATCTGGGCGACGGCGATGTCGTGATCGCCGCGATCACATCGTGCACCAACACCTCCAATCCTTCCGTGATGATCGGCGCCGGCCTGCTCGCGCGCAATGCAGTGAAGAAGGGCCTCAAGACCAAGCCTTGGGTGAAGACCTCGCTTGCACCCGGTTCGCAGGTCGTGGCGGAATATCTCGAAGCTGCCGGCCTGCAGGGCGATCTCGACGCGCTCGGCTTCAACCTGGTCGGCTTCGGCTGCACCACCTGCATCGGCAATTCCGGCCCGCTCGATCCGCCGATCTCCAAGGCGATCAACGACAACGATCTCGTCGCGGTCTCCGTGCTCTCGGGCAACCGCAATTTCGAGGGCCGCGTCAATCCGGATGTGCGCGCCAATTATCTCGCCTCGCCGCCGCTGGTCGTGGCCTATGCGCTGGCGGGCACGATGTTTGCCGATATCGTCAACGAGCCGCTCGGCCATGATCCCGACGGCAAGCCGGTCTATCTGAAGGACATCTGGCCCTCCGCCAAGGAGATCCAGGACTTCATCGACAAGACCGTCACGCGCGAACTGTTCAAGACCCGCTATGCCGATGTCTTCAAGGGCGACGACAACTGGCAGGCTGTCGAGGTCGAGGGCGGCATGACCTATGCCTGGCAGGGTGGTTCCACCTATGTCCAGAACCCGCCCTATTTCGACGGTATCACCAAGGAGCCGGCGCCGATCACGGATATCGAGAATGCCCGGGTGCTGGGCCTGTTCCTCGATTCGATCACGACCGACCACATCTCGCCTGCGGGCAATATCCGCGTCGCCTCGCCGGCGGGGCAGTATCTGCAGGAGCATCAGGTCGCCGTGGCCGATTTCAACCAGTACGGCACCCGTCGCGGCAACCACGAGATCATGATGCGCGGCACCTTCGCCAATATCCGCATCAAGAACCAGATGGTGAAGGACGAGGAAGGCAACGTGGTCGAGGGTGGCTACACCATCCACCACCCCTCCGGCGAGCGGATGTACATTTATGATGCCGCCATGCGTTACGCTGAGGAAGGCGCACCGCTGGTGATCTTCGCCGGCAAGGAATACGGTTCCGGCTCCTCGCGCGACTGGGCGGCCAAGGGCACGCGGCTTCTGGGCGTACGCGCGGTGATCGTGGAGAGCTTCGAGCGTATCCACCGCTCCAACCTCGTGGGCATGGGCGTGCTGCCGCTCGTCTTTGACGAGGGCCACACCTGGCAGTCGCTGGGCATCACCGGCGCCGAGCAGGTCTCCATCAAGGGGCTCGCCGGCGACCAGCTCAAGCCGCGCCAGAAGCTCACCGCGCAGGTCACCTTCGCCGATGGTTCGGTGAAGGACGTGCCGGTGATCTGCCGTATCGATACGCTGGACGAGCTGGAATATTTCCGCAACGGCGGCATCCTGCACTACGTCCTGCGCCAGCTCGCCGCCTGATCGGCGCGCGATCGCGATATTGATGACGACCGGGCGACAGGTGCGCCCGGTCGATTCGTTTTCCGGGCGCTCTTTCTCGTTGTTGCGGGCTCCCCGTCGCGCGCAAACGCGCTACTCTCTGAACCGTGTCACACGATCCCGATCCTCTCCTGCCCCTGCGCTTTCGCGACTGGTTCGCCGGTCGCGGCTGGCAGCCGCGCGACCATCAGCTGGAACTGCTCGCCCTGGCGCGGGCGCGAAGCAGCGCGCTTCTCGTCGCCCCCACCGGCGCGGGCAAGACGCTGGCCGGGTTCCTGCCGAGCATGGTCGATCTGGCCGATGCCCCGTTGAAACCGCGCGAAAACCGGCTGCACACGCTCTACATCTCGCCGCTGAAGGCGCTCGCCGTCGATGTGGCCCGCAATCTCGAGACCCCTGCGCGGGAGATGCGGCTTGATCTCGCCATCGAGACCCGCACCGGCGACACGCCTGCCCACAAGCGGGCACTCCAGATGGAGCGTCCGCCGCAGATCCTGCTCACCACCCCCGAGCAGCTCGCCCTGATGCTCGCTCATCGCGAGGCGCGCAATCTCTTTGCCGGATTGCAGCGCGTCGTGCTCGACGAATTGCACGCCCTCGTCACCTCCAAGCGCGGAGATCTGCTCTCGCTCGATCTCGCCCGGCTCTTCGCCCTCGCCCCCGATTTCACGGCAGTGGGGCTCTCGGCCACGGTGCGTGAACCGCAGGCGCTCGCGCGCTATCTCACGCCCGACGATGCCCGCCCGCCGCAGATCGTCACCGTGGAAGGCGGGGCGCGTGCCGAGATCCGGATGCTGGAATCCGACCATCCGCTGCCGCAGGCCGGGCATACGGCGGCGGCGTCGATGCCCGCGATCTACGAGCTGATCCGCCGCCACAGGACGACGCTCGTCTTCGTCAATACCCGCATGCAGGCGGAATTCGTCTTTCAGGCTTTGTGGCGGCTCAACGAGGAGACCCTGCCCATCGCCCTGCATCACGGCTCCCTCGATGTCGCGCAGCGCCGCAAGGTCGAGGCGGCAATGGTCGAGGGGCGGCTCAAGGCGGTGGTCTGCACCGCGACCCTCGATCTCGGCATCGATTGGGGGGATGTCGATCTCGTGATCAATGTCGGCGCGCCCAAGGGCGCGAGCCGGATCCTGCAGCGGATCGGGCGGGCCAATCACCGGCTCGACGAACCCTCGCGCGCCTATCTCGTGCCGGCTAACCGTTTCGAGATCCTCGAATGCCGCGCGGCGCTCGATGCGGTGGAGGAAGCCGCCCAGGACACGCCCGACATGCATCCCGGCGCCCTCGACGTGCTGGCCCAGCATGTGCTCGGCATGGCCTGTGCCGAGGCTTTCGATGCCGATGACCTCTTTAGCGAAATCCGCATGGCCGCGCCCTATCGCGATCTCGACCGCGAGACCTTCGACGACGTGCTGCGCTTCGTCGCGACGGGGGGTTATGCGCTCACCGCCTATGAGCGTTTCGCGCGTATCGTGCAGGGCAAGGACGGGCTGTGGCGCGTACGCGATGCCCGTACCGCACAGCAATACCGCATGAATGTGGGCACCATCGTCGAGGCCACGATGGTGAAGGTGCGGCTTGGACGTCCCGGTCGCGCCGGCCAGCCGGTGGGGCGCGGCGGGCGCGTTCTGGGCGAGGTCGAGGAATATTTCGCCGAGACGCTCTCGCCCGGTGATACCTTTCTCTTTGCCGGCGAAGTCTTGACCTTTCACGGTCTCACCGAGGATGCGGCCATCGTCTCGCGTGCCGCTGCGGGGACGGATCCGAAGATCCCCAGCTATGCCGGGGGCAAATTCCCGCTCTCGACCTATCTCGCGGCGCGGGTGCGCGGCTATCTGGCCGATCCGCAGAGCTGGGCGCGGCTGCCTGCGCAGCTCGTCGCACTGCTCGATCTGCAAAGGCTGCGCTCGCGCCTGCCGGGCCCGGACGATCTGTTGGTCGAGACCTTCATGCGCGCGGGGCGCTCCTATCTCGTGGCCTATCCCTTCGAGGGCCGGCTCGCGCATCAGACGCTCGGCATGCTGCTCACGCGCAGGCTTGAACGCGCCCGGATGAAGCCGCTCGGCTTCGTCGCCAATGATTACGGGCTCTGCGTCTGGGGGCTGCGCGATATCGGCCTGATGGAGAAGACGAAACCCGGTTTCATCGCGGATCTCTTCGCCCAGGACATGCTCGGTGACGATCTTGAGGAATGGCTTGAGGAATCGGCGCTGATGAAGCGGACCTTCCGCTATTGCGCGGTGATCGCCGGGCTGATCGAGCGGCATTATCCCGGCCAGAAGAAGACCACGCGCCAGGTCACCTTCTCCACCGATCTCGTCTATGACGTGCTGCGCAAGCACGATCCGCGCCACATTCTCCTGCGGGCGGCGCGTCAGGATGCGGCGACGGGGCTGCTTGACCTCAAGCGCCTCGCCGTGATGCTGGAGCGGATCAAGGGGCGAATCATCCACCAGCCACTCACCCGCGTCTCGCCGCTCGGCGTTTCGATCATGCTCGAGATCGGGCGCGAGAGTGTCTATGGCGAAGGCGCGGATGATCTGCTGGCCCAGGCGGAAGAGGAATTGATGCGTGAAGCGGCGGGGACCGGGAATGCCTGACCATGCTTGTCTAGTAGCCGGCTCATGAAATTGGCGACCAAATCTATAGCCGACGAACGATACACCGCCGAGAGTGCCTTCAGCCTCGGCCGTCTCGCTGCGATCTGCGATTTATCCGGCGCGCTCTGGCTGCCCGACGAGCGCACGCTTCTGGTGGCTGATCTGCATTTCGAGAAGGGCGCCGCGCGTGCGGCGCGCGGCTACCTGCTTCCGCCCTATGATACCCGCGAGACATTAAGCCGGCTTAGTAAGGTCATCGCCCAACATGATCCTTGCCGCGTGATCGCCCTGGGCGATTCCTTCCATGATCGCCATGGGCCGGCCCGGCTCTCCGGTCCGGCGCTCGCCACGGAGCGCGCCATGCTGGCCGATCTGATGCGCGGGCGCGAGTGGCTCTGGCTCACCGGCAATCACGACCCCGCCCTGCCCGATTCACTCGGCGGTGACGTCGCCGCGCGCACGGAACTCGCCGGCGTGCGCCTGGTGCATGAGCCCTCTCTCGACAGCGGGCCTGAAATCGCCGGCCATCTGCATCCCGTCGCGAAGCTCACGGGCCGGGCCGGGCGGCTGCGCGCGCGCTGCTTCGCCCGCAATACGACGCGCTGCATCATGCCCGCCTTCGGCGCCTTCACCGGCGGTCTCAACCTGCGCGACGCCGCCTTCGCTCCATTTTTCCCCGACGGCGCCACCGCGCATGTGATCGGGCGTAAGCGCGTCTATGCGGTTGCCCGGGACCGGCTCGTGGCGGATTGAGCAACGCCCTCAGCCGCGATCACCGCCCTGAATCAGGCTGAAATCTGCCACGGCGCGGGTGGCCTCGCGCAGGGCGTGGAGCAGGCGCAGGCGGTTGTCGCGAAGCGCGGGATCCTCGGCATTGACGGTGACCTTGTCGAAGAAGGCATCGACCGGCGCGCGCAATTGCGAGAGGGCACGCATCGCGGCTTCGAAATCCTCCCTCGCGATCGCCGCTTGCGCCTCGTCGCGGCTGCGTGCGAGTGCCACGGCCAGCGCCTTTTCCTCGATCTGGCCGCGTTCCTGGATCAGGGCGAGATCGGGGGCGGTGTCGAAGGGCTTGCCGTCCTTCTTTTCCTCGATGCGCAGGATATTGGCCGCGCGCTTGAAACCCGCAAGCAGGTTGGCGCCGTCTTCCGTATCGAGGAAATGGCCGAGCGCCTCGACCCGGCGCACGGCGGAGGTAAGATCATCCTGGCCGGGCAGGGCGAAGACCGCATCGATCAGATCGTGGCGCGCGCCGTGATCGCGCAGATACACCTTGAGGCGATCCACCAGGAAGGCGAGCAGATCGGCCTCGTCGGAGCGCGCGGGCGCGCCGCCTTCCTTGCCTGAATCGCGTTTGCCGACGCCGGACGTGACCGCGACGCCCTGCGCGGCGAGGCGTTCGCCCCAGGCGATGAAGAGCGGCTCGAATACGCGCGAAAGCGCGAGACGCACGCCGTTATCGAGCAGGAGCCGGATCACCCCGAGCGCCGCGCGGCGCAGGGCATAGGGGTCCTTCGAGCCCGTCGGCTTCTCGTCGATCGCCCAGAAGCCGGTCAGCGTGTCGATCTTGTCGGCCAAAGCCACCGCGATGGTGACCGGGGCTTTCGGTACGGCGTCGGTGGGGCCGAGGGGGCGGTAATGATCCTCGATGGCGGCGGCGACCGCGTCATCCTCGCCCTGTGCCTGCGCATAATAGCGCCCCATCAGACCCTGCAATTCGGGGAATTCGCCGACCATCTCGGTGACGAGATCAGCCTTGGATAGCTGCGCGGCGCGCGCGGCGCGCGCGGGATCGGCATCCACGATCGGAGCCAGTTCGCGCGCGAGATCGCCGATGCGGGCGATGCGGGCGGCCTGGGTGCCGAGTTTCTCGTGGAAGATGATCGAATCGAGGCGCGGCAGACGCGCTTCCAGCCCGGTGGCGCGATCGGTCTCCCAGAAGAATTTCGCATCGGAGAGCCGCGCGCGCACCACGCGCTCGTTCCCCGCCACGATCTGCGCGCCGCCATCGCTGGCTGCAATGTTGGCGACCATGATGAAACGATTGGCGAGCCGCCCGTCCGGGCCGGCGAGCACGAAACATTTCTGGTTGGTGCGGATGGTGGCGCGAATCACCTCGTCGGGAATGGTGAGAAAGGCCTCGTCGAAGCTGCCCATCAGGGTCACGGGCCATTCGACCAGTCCGGCTACCTCTTCGAGCAGCGCATCGTCTTCCACCAGCGTCAGCCCCTGGGCGAAGGCGAGATCGCGCGCGTCATGGGCGATGATATCCTGTCGCTGCTGCGAATCGGCGATGACCTTCGCTTTCTCCAGAGCAGCGACGTAATCGTCGAGGCGGCGCACGGGGATCGGCGTGGGCGCGAGGAAGCGGTGGCCGTAAGTGACATCGCCCGCCGCGATGCCGCCGATCTCGAAGGGTACGACCTCCGGTTCTTCGGTCTCGGGGCCGAATGTGCACAGGATCGAACGCAGCGGGCGCACCCATGTCAGAGAACCGGGGGTGGCCGATTGCGCACCCCAGCGCATGGATTTCGGCCAGGGGAAATTGCGAATGATCTCCGGCAGGATCTCAGTGAGCACCTCGGGCGTGGGCAGGCCGGGGCGCTCGATCACGGCCACGTAGAAATCGCCTTTCTTCGCGTCGCTGCGGATCGCGGCATCCTCGATCCGCGACAGCCCCGCGCCCTTGAGGAAGCCCGCGAGCGCGGCTTCCGGCGCGCCCACGCGTGGGCCCTTGCGTTCCTCGCGCCGATCCTCGCCCTTCGCGGGCAGGCCGGCTATGTGGAGTGCGAGCCGGCGCGGCGTCACCAGCGTGCGCGCGCCCTCATAGAGAAAGCCCCGCTCGACCAGCGCATCGGTGACCCGCCTGCGCAGATCCTCCGCAGCCTTGCGCTGCATGCGCGCGGGAATTTCCTCGCTGAACAGTTCGAGCAGAAGATCGGGCATGGGAGGGCGTGCCTGGGCTGGGTGTTGCAAAAGCTGTCGACCACGGGGCTATAGCGGGTCGAAGGCAGGCGCGGCAAGAGCGAACGGCATTGCGCGCAGACGCGGACGTCGCTCAGGCCGCTGCCCGGTTTTCGTCGAGAGCCGCCACCACGACATCCGCGATCGACAGGCAGGAGGTCAGCCCGGGGCTCTCGATGCCGAACAGGGCGACATGGCCCGGCAGACCATGCTCCTGCGGCCCGCAGATCATGAAATCCGCCGCCGGCTCGCCGGGGCCGGTGAGTTTGGGGCGGATGCCGGAATAATCCGCCGTCAGGGCGCCATCGGGCAGGGCGGGCCAGTAGCGCCGGATTGCGGCATAGAAACTCTCCGCGCGCTGCGGATCCACCTCGTAATCTTCGCTCTCGACCCATTCCACATCCGGGCCGAAGCGCATCTGCCCGCCGAGATCGAGGGTCACATGCACGCCGAGTCCGCCATCGACCGGGGCGGGATAGATCAGGCGCGAGAAGGCCGGGCGTCCGGTGCAGCCGAAATAATTGCCCTTGGCATAGACGAGCGGCGGGATCAGCTTTTCGGCGAACCCCTCCGTCGCCCGTGCAAGCCCCTGCGCGCCGAGCGCTGCGGCATTGATGACGGCATCGAAGGGCATTTCCTCATCCGCCACCGTCGCCTGCCAGCGCCCCTCATGACGGCGCAGATGCGTGACAGCGGTCTCGAAGGCGACCATGCCGCCGTGATCCTCCAGATCACCCTGCAAAGCCAGCATGAGGGCATGGCTGTCGACGATGCCGGTCTGCGGGCTCCACAGGGCGCCGACGCAGGAAAGCTCCGGCTCCATGGCCCGGGCATCCGCCCCGTCAAGCAGCGTGAGCCCTTCGACACCATTGATCGCACCCTGCTGCGCGATCGCCTCGATCTTGCTGCGCTCGGCCTCATTGGTGGCGACGATCAGCTTGCCGGGGCGGGCATGGGGCACGCCGTGGCTCTCGCAGAAGGCATAGAGCCGCCGGCGGCCGGCGACGCAATGATGCGCCTTGCCGGAGCCGGTGGGGTAATACATGCCCGCATGGATCACCTCGCTGTTGCGCGAGGAGACGCCGGAGCCGATCGATCCGGTCGCTTCCGCCACCACGATGCTATGGCCGGCCATGGCGAGCGCGCGCGCACAGGCGAGCCCGACGACACCGGCGCCGATGACGAGGATTTCCATCAGTTTCGCCCTCGCCTCATCTGCTGCTCACCCTTCCTTGCGGGCCCGGTCGATCGATTCCCTGATCATCCTGCGCGCCTCGGCGGCATCGCCCCAGCGCACGATCCTGACCCATTTGCCGGGTTCGAGATCCTTGTAATGCGCGAAGAAATGCTCGATCTGCTTGAGCGTGATATCGGGCATGTCGGACACGTCCTTGACGCCGTCATAGCGCTTGGTCAGCTTGGAGGTCGGCACGGCGACGATCTTCTCGTCCTGCCCCGCTTCGTCTTCCATGATCAGGACGCCGACAGGCCGCACCGCGATCACCGCGCCGGGCACGATGGCGCGTGTGTTGGCGACGAGCACATCGCACGGGTCACCGTCATCGGAGAGCGTATGCGGGATGAAGCCGTAATTGCCCGGATAACGCATCGAGGTATAGAGAAAGCGATCGACCACCAGCGTGCCGGCATCCTTGTCGAGCTCGTATTTGATCGGCTCGCCGCCGATCGGAACCTCGATCACGACATTGACTTCATCCGGGGGGTTCTTGCCGATGGAAACGGCGTCGATACGCATCGCGATAGCCTCCTCACTCGTGAGATCACATCAGACGGGGTCAAATGTGAAGGACGCGTGGTCCTAACCTTTTCGCGCCTGCGAGACAAGCAGGCACAAGGTCGGATACGGGCTCACAGACCGTCCTTCTGCGCCTCGTAGCGGGCCCTGGTCTCCTCGTTGGGCGGGTACAGGCCGGGAAGCGCCACGCCGCGTTCGACCTCGCGCATGATCCACATTTCGAGCCGCTCCTGCTCGACAGCGGCATGGGTGACCTCCTCGACCATGGCGGCGGGTATCACCACGGCGCCGTCCGAATCGGCGACGATCAGATCATCGGGGAACACCGCCACGCCGCCGCAGCCGATCGGTTCCTGCCAGCCGACGAAGGTCAGCCCCGCCACCGAGGCCGGCGCCGCAACGCCGCTCGCCCAGACCGGCAGGCCGGTATCGGAAACACCGGCCCCGTCACGCACCACACCATCAGTGATCAGCCCGGCGACGCCGCGCTTGTGCATGCGCGCGCACAGGATGTCACCGAAGATGCCGGCATCGTCGATTCCCATCGCATCGACGATGGCGACGGCCCCTTCCGGCATGTCTTCGATCGCGGCGCGGGTGGAGCGCGGCGAGGACCAGGATTCGGGCGTGGCGAGATCCTCGCGCATGGGCACGAAACGCAGGGTGAAGGCGGGGCCGACGAGGCGTTCATGCGCATGATAGAGCGGTCTGGGGCCCCGCATCCAGGAGCGCCGCAGACCCTTCTTCAGGAGGACGGTGGTCAGCGTCGCGGTGGTGACGGCGCGCAGCGCGTCGAGAATGGCTAAATCATGCGGCATGGCGACCTCCGGATCAGCAAGCGCGGGCGGGTGCCCGTTTCCATCAAGCGATACGCAAGAGCGCAGCGTACCGCAATCCGTACGGCCCTGCCCAGATGGCGCTTTTCTCGGCAATCCGTATGGGCGGGATGGGGTGAAGGGTCTGCAGCATGCTCGAGCTGCGCTCTTGATTGCCGTTCAGGTGCGTCTTTCAAACCGTGAGCCGGTATCCATCTGACGCAATGATGCTCCGGCTGCGACGCCATTGAGGATTTGTTCGTGTGATCCAGGTAGTATCAGCAAGATCACGAATCGCGCCAACCGGAGGGCCAGCCCATGAGCTCGCTCGATCTCGCCGTGATCGGCAATTGCATGAGTGCCGCGCTGATTGACCGGCGCGCCCAGATCGTCTGGGGATGCTTTCCCCGCATCGATGGCGATCCCGTCTTCTGCGCCCTGCTGGACGGGGAGGAAGTCGGCAATGGAAAGCATGCGAAGCGTGGCGTTTTCGCCGTCGAGCTGGAAGGCATGACGCGATGCGAGCAGCATTATCTCGGCAACACCGCCATCCTGATCTCGACGCTCCATGACGATGACGGCAATGCCGTCGAGATCACCGATTTCGCGCCGCGCTTCATCCATTACGACCGCACCTTCCGCCAGCCCGGCATGGTGCGCCGGGTGCGCCCCATCGCAGGGCGCCCGCGCATCCGCATCCGGCTGCGCCCGATGTTCGAATGGGGCGCGCGCGCCCCCGAGATCACGCGCGGCTCCAATCACATGCGCTTCGTCGGCCCCGGCCAGGCGCTGCGGCTGACCACTGACGCGCCGATCGCCTATGTGGCGGAGGAGCGCCCCTTCGTGCTCGAATCGCGCATTTCCCTGATCTTCGGCCCGGACGAGCCTCTGCGCAGTTCCGTCGATGCCACGGCGCGCGATTTCTTCGAACGCACGACGGATTACTGGGCGAACTGGGTTCGCTCGCTCTCGATCCCGTTCGAATGGCAGGAGGACGTGATCCGCGCGGCGATCACCCTGAAACTGTGCAATTTCGAGGAGACCGGCGGCATCGTCGCCGCGCTCACCACCTCGATCCCGGAAGCACCGCATACCCAGCGCAACTGGGATTACCGCTATTGCTGGCTGCGCGACGCGTATTTCGTCGTCCATGCCCTCAACCGGCTCGGCACCACCCGCACCATGGAGGGCTTCCTCGCCTTCATCGCCAATATCGTCGATGATTCGGAGGATGAGAAACTCGCCCCGCTCTTCGGCATCACCCGCGAGAGCAAGCTGGAGGAACATGCGGCATCCGCCTTGCCCGGCTATCGCGGCATGGGACCTGTGCGCTACGGCAATGCCGCCTATACGCAGATCCAGAACGACGTCTATGGCAGCGTCGTGCTCGCTTCCACGCATCTTTTCTTCGACAAGCGCCTGCATCGCGCCGGCATGCATCACCTGTTCGAGCAGCTGGAGAAGCTCGGCGCCAAGGCGGTCGCGGTCTATGACACGCCCGATGCAGGGCCGTGGGAATTGCGCACCATGGCGGCGATACACACCTTCTCCGCCGTGATGTGCTGGGCCGCCTGCGACCGGCTCGCACGCATTGCCACTCATATCGGGTTGCATGAGCGCGCCGAGCACTGGCGCAACCACGCAGATCTGATGCACGCTGCCATCTGCGAGCGCATCTGGAACCCGCGGAAAGGCCATTTCGTCTCGACCTTCGAGGGTGAGGATCTCGATGCGACATTGCTGCTTCTGGCCGAGCTCGGCTTCGTCGCCTGCAGCGACGAGCGCTTCATCATGACCGTGGAGGCCATCGACCGGCAATTGCGCCGGGGGCATCTGGTCAAGCGCTATGCCGTCGCCGATGATTTCGGCCGGATGGAGACGGGCTTCCTGATCTGCTCTTTCTGGTTCGTCGATGCCCTCTGGGCGATCGGGCGCTGTGACGAGGCGCGCGCCATGTTCGAGGAAGTGCTGAAGCTGCGCAATTCCTTCGGGTTGCTCTCGGAAGATGCCGATTTCGAAACCGGCGCGCTCTGGGGCAATTTCCCGCAGACCTATTCCATGGTTGGCCTGATCAATTCCGCCGTGCGGCTCTCACGCACATGGGAGGAGGCATTCTGAGGGGCGTGCCCCTCAGGATTTTCGCAACAGCGATGCGCTTTCGTCCGTCGGGTTGGTACCGACACGTCAGATGATCGCGTGGCGTACCTTGGCCGAGACCCATTCCGAGAAGACGACCGTGGCAAGGATCAGCAGCAGGATCACCGTCACCTGCGGCCATGCCAGCACGTTGAGGGAAGACTGCAGCTTGAGCCCGATACCGCCGGCGCCGACAAGCCCGAGAATGGTGCTCTCGCGGATGTTGATATCCCAGCGAAACACCGAAATCCCCCAGAAGGCCGGCATGACCTGCGGCACGATTCCGTAATTCAGGATCTGCGCCTCGCTCGCCCCGGTCGCTGCGATCGCCTCGACCTGGCGAACATCGGTCTCCTCGATCGCCTCATAGAGAAGCTTGCCGACGAAGCCGATGGAGCGCAGGGCGATCGCGATGATACCCGCCAGCAATCCCGGACCGATGATCGCAACCAGCAGCAGCGCCCAGATCAGCGCATTGATCGAACGCGATGCCACGATGATGAACAGGGCGATCGGACGCAGGATGGTGGCGGAGGGCGTGGTGTTTCGCGCGGCCATGAAGGCGATCGGCACCGCCATGATCACGCCGCCGATCGTGCCGATCGTGGCGATGTTGATCGTATCCCACAGGGGCTGCATCAGTTCCGGCAGATAGGACAGGCGCGGTGGCCACATGCGGCTGCCGATATCCGATGCCTGCCGGGGCGCGTCCTGGACGAAGGCCCAGATCGTGTTCTTCGTCATCAACTGCCAGCACCAGACGAACAGAGCCACGAGCCCGAGCCAGCCCATCCACATGAACAGCCGTGTGCGCGGCGTGCGATGGCTCCAGACCTCCTTGTAATGCGTGATCTCGCTCATTGCAGAAACTTTCGAAGATAGCTGGAGCCGTATTCGGCGATCATGACGATACCGATGATGATCAGGAGGATTGCGCCGGCGCTGTCATATTCGTAGCGGTCCATCGCGGTGTTGAGAGTCGCCCCGATGCCGCCGGCACCGACGATGCCGATCACCGCGCTCTCGCGAAAATTGATGTCGAGCCGGTAGAGCGACAGGCCGATCAGCCGTGGCATGACCTGCGGCTGGATGGCGTAGTTGATCAGTTGCAGCCAGGAGGCTCCGGTCGAACGCACCGCCTCGGCCTGGGTCTCGTCGATCTCCTCGATATCATCCGCGAGCAGTTTCGCGATGAAGCCGATCGTCGCGAAGGACAGCGTCAGGAACCCGGCAAAGGGGCCGAAACCGAACATCGCCACGAGGAAGATCGCGATGATCACCTCCTGCAGCGAGCGGCTCACCGCGATGATTGTTCGGCAGACATAATAGACCGGCGCCGGTGCCAGGTTGCGCGCCGCGCCGATGCCGACAGGGATCGAGAGGATCACGCCGATCACTGTCGAGGTGAGCGTCATCGTCAGGCTTTCGATCAGCCCCCGATAGATATCGTTCCAGCGGCTGGTGAAATCGGGCTGCAGAAAGCCCATGATGAAGCGCTGGCCGCGCTCCAGCCCGACGATCACACGCTCCCAGTTGACCTCAAGCGTGCCGATGGCGAGGACAAGATAGACCAGAATGGCGATCTGCAGACCGATGCGCCAGGTGCGGTCCTTGATGATCTGTGGCGGACGGCGCCAGGTTGTCGGATAGGTGGTGCTCATACCGCAATCGCCTCCAGACGCCGTTTGGCGTCGGCCTCGGCATCCGCCTGCTCCTCGTCACCACGACGCATGGCGTTCCAGTCCTCTGCGCCGTAGATTTCGGTCAGGGCGGCTTCATTGAGTTGCTCTGGCGGCCCGTCGAAGACGACGCGCCCGGCGCGCAGGCCGACGATTCGCTGCATGAATTGCTGCGCCAGCGGCACGTCGTGAATATTGATGATGGCCGGAAGGCCGCGCTCGGCGCAGATCTCGATGAGAAGCCGCATGATCTGGCGCGACGTCTTGGGATCGAGGCTTGCGGTCGGTTCATCGACGAGCAAGAGCTCCGGCTCCTGGGCGAGCGCACGCGCGATACCCACGCGCTGGCGCTGACCGCCGGAGAGCGCGTCGGCCCGCTTGTCGGCCTGGTCCATCAGACCGACACGGTCGAGCAGGCGATAGGCGAGCTGGATGTCGGAAGGCGGATATTTCCGCAGGAAGCTGCGCCAGAACGGAACGTAGCCGAGCCGTCCCGAAAGCACGTTTTCCATCACGGTCAGGCGCTCGACCAGCGAATATTCCTGGAAGATCATGCCGATGCGGCGGCGTTGCCGGCGCAGTTCGGACTTGCCGAGCCGCACCAGATCGACATCACTGAGCACGACCTGACCGGCGCTCGGCTCTACCAGCCGGTTGATGCACCGGATCATGGTGGATTTGCCCGCGCCCGAAGGTCCGATGAGACCCATGATCTGGCCCTTGGGGATGGTCAGTGTCACGTCGCTGAGCGCGGCGTCGCCCGTTTTGTAGGTCTTCGTCAAGCCTTCGAGGTGCAGCATGGCGGCATCTTTCCAAAAAAGAGGCATGGGCGACAACCTGCCGCCCATGCTGGTTCTTGCAACGAAAGGTTCAGTTACATTCGTAGACGACGCCGTTGGCTTCATCAATGGTGCGGATCACCGCCCAGTCTTCCTGGAACGTGATCGGAATGAACTGGTCCTCACCGTTACGACCGAATTCCTCGGCCAGAGCAGAGCCTTCCCACTCGAAGCTGAAGAAGGCTTCCTGGATCTTTTCCTGCAGATCCGGGGCCAGGTTGTAGACCGTGCCGTAACCCGTGGTCGGGAAGGTCTGCGACTGATAGATCGTCACGAGCTGGTCTTCGCTGACGACGTCGCGGTCGATCATCCGGCCCTTGACCGAATTGGCGATCGAAGCGGCGATGTAGTCCTTGTTGGCGACGCCGAGGATCGAGCTGTCATGCGCACCCGAGAAGGTCGGCTCGAAATCGGTGCCGGCTTCCATGCCGAACTCGGCCATGAGGATGGCGGAGGGAGCCTTGAAGCCCGAATTGGAGGTCTCCGAGGTGAAGGCGAGCGTCTCGCCCCGAATGTCCTCGACTTCCTCGATGCCGGAGTCCGGATAGGTGATGATTTCCATCTCGTAACCGAAGGAGCCGTCTTCAGCCGCCATCATGGCGAAGGGACGGAAACCGGCGCAGGCCACGGCCAGCGGGTTCGAGCCGGTGTTGAAGCCGGCAACGTGCAGGCGACCGGCGCGCATGGCCTCGATCTGGGCGGCGTTCGACTGGACCGGGAAGAACTGGACGTTCTTGCCCGTCACTTCGGCCATGTGATCGAGAAAGCCCTGCCAGACTTCGGCATAGACAGCCGGATCTTCGACCGGCGTATAGGCGAAGATCAGCGTGTCCGGATCAATCCAGTCCGCAGAATCTTCCGGAATGTCGGCGATGAGATCGCCGTCATTGTCGACATAGCGGCTGCCGAGCTGGAATTCGGCCTGGGCGGGAAAGGCGACGGCGAGCGCGGCGAGCGCGGTCAGGGTTGCAAGTGCTTTCATAATTCTCCCCTAGGTGTTGGATGACGGCGTTGATAGCGGCTTTGGATGACAGTTGCATGACAGCCTGCCATGCGTGACGCTCTGGTCAGGAGCCGGCTCATGACCTTGCGCGATCAAGTGTCGTTGCGTCAGGCTCGATTCACGCGCCAGCCTGGCCGCCGCGTCGCTCGCGGTAGCTGATGTAGATCCCCGCACCGGCGATCACGCAGGCGCCCAGGATCGTATAACGATCCGGGAGCGTGCCGAAGGCGATGAAGGCGAGTGCGCCGGCCCAGACGATCTGGCCATAGGCATAAGGTGCGACCAGCGATGCGCTGGCATCGCGTAGGGCGAGGACCACGAGGCCGTGACCGGCGCTGGAGACGAGCCCCATCGCCAGCGCAACCCAGAGCTGGTCTGCCTGTGGCGCGACCCAGAAGAACGGTACGGCGAAGCTGGCGATGACGAAACCCACCAGGGCCGACCAGGCGAGCGTCGTCACCGGTGCGTCGCGCGCGCTGACATAGCGCGTGATCGTCCCCGCGATGGCCCAGGAGGTTGCCGCCAGCACGGGGAAGAGCGATGCGATCCGGAAGGCGTCGGTGCCCGGGCGCATCACGATCAGTACCCCGCAAAAGCCGATGACGGCCGCAGCCCAGCGTCGCCAGCCGACCACTTCATGCAGGAAGACGACGGCAAAAGCCGTCAGCAGGATCGGCAGGATGAAGAAGATCGCCGTCGCATCGGCCACCGGCAGAAACACGATGCCGCTCATGAAGAAGACCGCAGAGCCGAGCATGCCCAGTCCGCGGACGATCTGCAGACCGGGGCGCCGCGAGGCGAAGCCCTGCACGCCTCGGGTCGCGAGCAGAAAGCCCAGAATCAGCACTGCGAAGACAATGTAGCGCATCCAGGCGATCATCAGGGGCGGCAGTTCGGGGGTCAGCATCTTGGCGAAAACGTCGCCACAGGCGAAGAGCGCCGTACCGGCGACCATCGCGAGAATACCGCGCAGAGGATGGGTCGTGCTCGGTGCGACCGCCATCACGCCGTATCAGGTGAGGTAATTCAGGGCACGCAGGATCTCGAAATAATCCTGCGCAGGGAGGCGGATGGTGCGGTCGCCGAGATGTTCGGCACCGGGATACCAGCGATGGCGTTCGGCCAGCAGCGGGTCATTATAGGTAATCTCGAGCACCGGCGATTGCGGCACGGCGAGAAGCTGCCTCTCCCCGCTCCGCGAAAGCGCCTGCGCCGCGCCGGCCTCGATCGCCGCGCAGGCGCCGGCGGGGGTCATCGACAGGGTTGACTGGCCGTAACCCTGCTTGACCGCGCAACGCCCCACTTGCGGCGCCACGTCCGCGATCTCCGCCATCAGCCCGGCATCCCCGCTGACGAAGACCGTCGGCACGCCGAGCATGGCGCCTGCGAGCGCGTGGATCAGGAATTCCGAGGCGCGCCGCCCATCCAGGCGGATTTCGGCGGCAGCGAGGGAGAGTGTATGGGCGAGCGCATTCGCTTCCGATCCCGCCGCTGCGTGATAGCCGATCATCATCAGCGCATCGAAGCTTTCATCGAGCCCCTGCACCATGCACAGCGGATGGCCGGCCCAGGCACGTACGATGCGGATATCGGGGGGCAGCCGGTCGAGGATCAGATTGCGGCCCGAGGCGTGGGCGTCCTTGACGACGACCTCCGTCGCGCCTGCCGCGCGGGCACCCCGGATCGCGGCGAGTGCCTCGTTGGTCATGATCTCGCGGAATTCCGCGTAATCCGCATGCGTGCGCCGCGCCTCGTCCCAATGGGTGATGCCGGCGCAGCCCTCGATATCGACGCTGATGAAGACCTTCATGAAACAGCCCCCCGTTTCAGGCAGCATCGGCCTTGCGCAGGGCCCTGTCGAGCGGCGTGAACGCCGAAAGCCGGAAGGGGCGGATGCACATCGCCATCAGCAACCATCGGCACTCCGGCTGTCATCCGGATGTCACATGCACGCGTCATCGAACGCGCAGGCTCTTTCCATGAATATCGAAAAAGCCTATGCGAAGCATGAGATGGCAAGCGGAGGGACGATCATGCGCGTGGGCATCAACGGCATGGGGCGGATCGGGCGCCTGGTTCTGCGCGCGGCCCTGGGTGCGGCGGAGCGCCCGCAGGACGATCCGCGCCGCGACAACCGGCTCGACATCGTCCATGTCAACGAGATCAAGGGCGGGGCGGAGACGCTCGCGCATCTGATCGCCTTCGATTCGATGCAGGGCCGCTGGCGGTCCGAAATCGCCGGAGACGATGCGCAGGGCGTCATCAGCATCGATGGCAAGCGTATCGGCGTCTCGGCCCATGCCGCGCCCGCAGAAATCCCCTGGGGCGATCTCGGCGTCGATCTCGTCATCGAGGCCACCGGCAAGTTCCTGAAGCGGGAGACGCTGGAAGGCCATTTCGCGCGCGGCGCGAAACGCGTGCTGGTCGCGGCTCCCGTCAAGGACGGCTCGGCGCTCAATCTGGTGATGGGGATCAACGACCATCTCTATGATCCGGGCGAGCACCGCCTCGTCACGGCGGCATCGTGCACGACGAACTGCCTCGCTCCGGTGGTGAAGGTGGTGCATGAGGCGATCGGCATCCGCCACGGCCAGATCACCACGATCCACGATCCCACCAATACCAATCTCGTGGTGGACGGCGTCCACAAGGATCTGCGCCGCGCGCGCTCGGCCATGCTCTCGTTGCAGCCGACGACGACGGGTTCGGCCACTGCGATCGCGCTGATCTATCCCGAACTCGAAGGCAAGCTCGACGGTCATGCCGTGCGCGCTCCGGTGCTCAATGCCTCGCTGACCGATTGCGTCTTCGAGATGGCGCGCGAGACCAGCGCCGAGGAGATCAACGACCTGTTCGCCATCGCCGCTTCCGGCCCGCTCGCGGGGATTCTCGGCTTCGAGGCACGCCCGCTGGTCTCGATCGATTTCGCCGGTGACACCCGCTCCAGCATCATCGACGGGCCGTCCACGCTGGTCACCGACGGCACGCTGTTGAAGATCTATGCCTGGTACGACAACGAGATGGGCTTTTCCTGCCGCATGGTCGATCTCGCCTGCAAGATGCGTGAGGCCGGGATCTGAGCATGAAGACGGGCACCCGCAACTACGCCATCGTCACGGCCTCCTACTGGAGTTTCACGCTGACGGACGGCGCCCTGCGCATGCTGGTGCTGCTGCATTTCTTCAACCTCGGCTATTCTCCCTTCACCCTGGCCTTTCTCTTCCTGCTCTATGAAGCAGCCGGCGTCGTAGCGAATTTCGTCGGCGGCTGGCTCGCCACGCGATTCGGCATCACGCGGATGCTCAGCGTGGGGCTGGTGACGCAGATTACCGGCTTTCTCATCCTCTCCGCCGTCTCGCCGCAATGGAGTGTGGTGCTCTCCGTCGCCTGGGTGGTGGCGGCGCAGGGCGTGTGCGGTGTGGCCAAGGATCTGACCAAGACCGCCTCGAAATCCGCGATCAAGGTGGCGGAGGCCGAGGCCCGCGGTGAGGCGGGGGAGAGTCGGCTCTTCGCCTGGGTCGCCTGGTTCACCGGCTCCAAGAACGCCATGAAGGGTTTCGGTTTCTTCCTCGGCGGCCTGCTGCTCGAGACGCTGGGCTTCCGCCATGCGCTCTACGCCATGGCCGGCGCACTCGCCCTGGTGCTCGTCGCGGTGAGCCTGTCGCTTCCCGCCTTCATGGGCAAGGCGAAGGCGAGCGGGAGCGCCCGGGAGCTTTTCGGCAAGAGCCGCGCCATCAATCTGCTTGCGGCGGCGCGGGTGATGCTGTTTGGCGCGCGCGACGTCTGGTTCGTCGTCGGCTTGCCCGTCTTTCTCTATGCGTCCGGCTGGACCTTCACCATGGTTGGTGGATTCCTGGCTGTGTGGACGATCGGTTACGGCGCGGTGCAGGCGTTCGCGCCGCATCTCGTGCCGCGTTCCGCCGACGGGTTCAGCCGCGAGGTCGGTGCCGCGCGGATCTGGGCGGTGGCGCTCGCGGGTTTGCCCGTCATGATCGCGCTGGCGCTGATCGGCCTCGACCTGCGACCCGACCTGATCCTGGTGACGGGTCTCCTCGTCTTCGGTTTCGCCTTTGCCGTGAATTCCTCGCTGCATTCCTATCTGATCCTCGCCTATGCCGGTTCGAAGAAGGCGGCGGAGGATGTCGGGTTCTATTATGCGGCGAATGCGGCGGGCCGCTTCATGGGCACGCTGCTCTCGGGCCTGCTCTACCAGTATGGCGGAATCCACGCCTGCCTGATCGGCTCCGCCCTCATGCTGACTGCGTGTTTCGCCTTCACGCTCGGTCTGCCGCGCGGACAGGCCGGCCTCTCCGCGCCTGCGGAATGATCGGATTGCGCCTGTTTGCCGGCAGCGGGAGCGATGTTTGCGCGAAAGCGGTTTCTTCGCGGGAGAACATGCTCTAAATACCCCGTTTCGCAATGATCGGGCCCGTCCATGTCCCATAACAGTTTCGGCCATCTGTTTCGCGTCACCACCTTCGGCGAGAGCCACGGGCCGGCTCTCGGCTGCGTGGTTGACGGCTGTCCGCCGCAGATCCCGCTCACCGTCGCGGAAATCCAGGCCGAGCTCGACCGCAGGCGGCCGGGCCAGTCGCGCTTTACCACGCAGCGCCGCGAGCCGGATCAGGTGCGCATTCTCTCCGGCGTGTTCCAGGACGAGCGCATGCCGCAGCAGGTAACAACCGGCACGCCGATCGCGCTGATGATCGAGAATGTCGATCAGCGCTCGAAGGATTACTCCGATATCCGCGACAAGTATCGCCCCGGCCACGCGGACTACCCTTACGATATCAAGTATGGCGTGCGCGATTATCGCGGCGGCGGGCGCTCCTCGGCGCGTGAGACGGCGGCGCGGGTTGCCGCCGGTGCCATCGCCCGCAAGGTCGTGCCGGGTCTGCGCGTGCGCGGTGCGCTGGTGCAGATGGGTCCGCATGCGATCGATCGCGGCAACTGGGACTGGGACGAGATCGCGCGCAACCCGTTCTTCTGCCCCGATGCGCAGGCTGCCGCATTCTACGCCGATTATCTCGACGGCATCCGCAAATCCGGCTCCTCGGTCGGAGCCGTGATCGAGGTCGTGGCCGAGGGCGTGCCGCCGGGTCTGGGTGCGCCGGTCTATGGCAAGCTCGATACCGAAATCGCCGCGGCGCTGATGTCGATCAATGCGGTCAAGGGCGTCGAGATCGGCGCCGGTTTCGCCGCAGCCGCTTTGACCGGCGAGGAAAACGCGGATGAAATGCGCCCCGGCAACGGGGATGCGCCCACCTTCACCAGCAACCAGGCGGGCGGCATTCTCGGCGGCATCTCCACCGGCCAGCCGGTGGTGGCGCGCTTCGCCGTGAAGCCGACTTCCTCGATCCTGACCCCGCGCGCCACGGTGACGCGCGACAATGCCGAGGCCGATATCCTCACCAGGGGCCGTCACGACCCCTGTGTGGGGATTCGCGCCGTTCCCGTCGGCGAGGCCATGCTGGCCTGCATCATCGCCGATCACTATCTCAGACACAGGGGCCAGGTTGGCAAAAGCGCCCCCTGGCCCGCAGGCGGTTCCTGATCGCCCTTCCTCCATACCAATGTGAGCCACCATGCCCCAATCCGTCACAGAAGCCATCGAAGCCTTTGCCGCCGGCGAGATCGTCATCGTCACCGATGACGACGATCGCGAGAACGAAGGCGATCTGATCGTCGCGGCAACGCATTGCACGCCGGAGAAGATGGCCTTCATCATCCGTCATACCTGCGGCATCGTCTGCGCACCGTTGACCCAGAGCGAGGCCCGCCGGCTGCGCCTTGATCCGATGGTGCCTTCCAATGATGCACCGCTCGGCACGGCCTTCACCGTTTCCGTCGATACCCGTCACGGGTTGACCACCGGCATCTCCGCCGAGCAGCGCTGCAACACCGTGCGCGCGCTCGCCAACGGCAATATGGGTGCCGGTGACTTCGTGCGCCCCGGCCATGTCTTCCCGCTGATCGCCAAGGAAGGCGGCGTGCTGATGCGCTCCGGCCATACCGAAGCGGCGGTGGATCTGTGCAGGCTCGCCGGCCTTCCGGAAGTCGGTGTGATCTGCGAGCTCGCCAATGATGACGGCACCGTGATGAAGGGCGAGCAGATCACCGCCTTTGGCGAGAAACACGGCCTCAAGCGCGTCTCCGTGGCCGATCTGATTTCCTATCGGCAGGCGCGGGAGAAGCTCGTCGAGCGGCTCGGCAGTTTCCCGGTCGAGACCAGATATGGCGAGATGACGGCTTATGCCTATGCCACACCCTTCGACGAGGTACAGCATTTCGCACTGGTCCACGGCGCGATGGGCGATGGCGATAACGTGCTCGCGCGGCTGCATCGCGCCAATGTCGTGACGGATATCTTCCAGGGTGGCGCGGGGCTCGATGCGGCTTTGGCGCGGATCGCGCAGGAAGGGCGCGGCGTCGTGGTCTATCTGCGCGAGGGCACGGCGGGTGTGCCGATGACCTCCTTCAAGGAGGATACGACGGGCACCGAGGCGGAGCGCACGCGCACCTGGCGCGAAGTCGGTCTCGGCGCCCAGATCCTGCGTGATCTGGGCGTGAAGTCGATTCGCAATCTCTCGACATCGAAACGCGCCTTCGTCGGCCTCGGCGGGTTCGGGATCGAGATCAAGGGCGTCGAGACGCTCTGACGCCGGATATCGGGCGCGGCGCGGCGGGTTGCGAGACCCGCCGACCTCCCCGGATGCTCAGGCGAATTCCAGAATCACCGCATCGACGGCGAGGCTGTCGCCTTCCTTCGCGACGATCTTCGCGATCGTGCCTTCGCGCTCGGCGCGCAGCACGTTCTCCATCTTCATCGCCTCGACCATGACCAGCGGCTCGCCGATCTTGACCTCCTGGCCCTCGCTCACGAGAAGCGAGCGCACCAGCCCCGGCATCGGGCAGAGCAGCTGCTTGGTGGCGCCGCCATCGCGCTTTTCCGGCATGATCGCGGCAAGATCGGCCTCGCGGCGGGTATAGACCCGCACATCGGAAAAGGCGCCGGCATGCGAGAGCCGCACGCCGTTGAGGAGGGCGCGCACCTGCATCGCCACCGGCGTGCCGTCGATCGTGCCGGCCCAGACCGGATCACCCGGCTTCCAGCCGCTGGCGACGAGGATGCGGGTACCGTCTGCGAAATCCACGGCGAGCTGGCCTTCGGCCTCGCTGATCGTGATGTCGTGGCGTTCGCTGCCCAGCATGACAGAGCGTTCGCGGGTGAAGCGCACCGCCTCATCGGGGCGCATCTGGCCGCTGATGCGGCGCTTGCGCTCGTTGAGCAGGTGATCGATCTGTGCACCCACCGCCGCGATGCGCAGCGCGACGACACCCTCCGGCACGGGCAAGGCGAAACCGTCCGGGAATTCCTCGGCGATGAAGCCTGTCGAGAGCCGTGCCTCGCGCCAGCGCGGATGCGCCATCAGGGCGGAGAGGAAGGGAATGTTGTGGCGGATGCCGTCGATGGCAAACGCATCGAGCGCGCGGGCCTGGGCCTCGATCGCCTGTTCGCGGGTGGGGGCGTGGGTGACGAGCTTGGCGATCATCGGATCGTAATAGATCGAGATCTCACCGCCCTCGGTGACGCCGGTATCATTGCGCACGCTGACACCGTCCATGCCGGAATCCGCCGGCGGGCGGTAGAGCGTGAGCCGACCGGTCGAGGGCAGGAAGCCGCGGGTGGGATCCTCGGCATAGATGCGGCTTTCCACCGACCAGCCGTCGAGCCGGATATCCTCCTGCGCATGACGCAGCTTCTCGCCGGCGGCGACGCGGATCATCTCCTCGACGAGATCGATTCCGGTGATCATCTCGGTGACCGGATGCTCCACCTGCAGGCGGGTATTCATCTCGAGAAAGAAGAAGGACTTGTCCTGGCCGACGACGAATTCGACCGTGCCGGCGGAATCGTAATCCACGGCTTTGGCGAGCGCGACGGCCTGCTCGCCCATCTCGCGGCGGGTTTCCTCGTCGAGCAGCGGGCTCGGGGCCTCTTCGATGACCTTCTGGTTGCGGCGCTGGATCGAGCATTCGCGCTCCGAGACCCAGATCGCATTGCCGTGCTTGTCGCCCAGCACCTGGATCTCGATATGGCGCGGATCGACGATGAACTTTTCCACGAAGACCCGGTCGTCACCGAAGGAGGAGGCGGCTTCCGATTTGGCGCGGGCGAAGCCTTCCGCCACCTCGTCCGCCGAATGGGCGATCCGCATGCCCTTGCCGCCGCCGCCGGCGGAGGCCTTGATCATTACCGGATAGCCGATCTCGTCGGCGATCTGCACCGCGTGTTCGGGGCTCTCGATCACCCCGAGAAAGCCGGGAACCGTCGAGACATTGGCCGTGGCTGCCGCCTTCTTCGATTCGATCTTGTCGCCCATGGCGGCGATGGCGCGCGGATTGGGACCGATGAAGACGATGCCCGCCGCCTTCAGCGCCTCGGCGAAGGCCTCGCGCTCGGAGAGGAAGCCGTAGCCGGGATGTACGGCCTGGGCGCCGGTCTGCTTGCAGGCATCGATGATCTTCTCGATGACGAGATAGGATTCGGCTGCGGCTGCCGGCCCGATATGCACCGCCTCATCCGCCATCTCCACATGCAGCGCGTCGCGATCGGCATCGGAATAGACCGCGACGGTCGCAATGCCCATCCGCTTCGCAGTCTTGATGATCCGGCAGGCGATTTCGCCGCGATTGGCGATGAGAATCTTGTCGAACATGGGCAGACTGAACTCGTGCGGTTGGAACGGGCTGCAAAGGCGAAACTGTCAAGCGTTACGTCCATCATCTCCCGCGCGCTGTCAAGCATGGGTCCGGATCACGAGGCACATCTCCGGGTTGGTGAGCCATGGCGGCACGCATGAGGACCGTGCGTGCATGCGCGCCTGCGCGATCTGCGCGATTTCACGCATGCACCCGCGCGCCCGTCGGATTATGCTCAGGCCATCGCCGACGCGCATGCCATGCTGCCACGAGCCACGCGCAGGCACCCTGCAGCGATGCGGGCGACGAGACTGATACGAGCCGCATCCAACGATCTGCGTGAGATCATCGAGAGACCGACATGACCAGCGTCCTGCATCGCAGCCTGAAAGCCACCTATCCCAGGGCCGCCAGCGGCCACGGCATCCATATCCGCGACACGCAAGGCCGCGATTATATCGACGCTTCCGGCGGCGCGGCGGTCTCCTGTCTCGGCCACATGCATCCCGACGTGCTGAGCGCCATGCGCAAGCAGCTCGAGCAGCTCGAATACGCCCATACCGGCTTCTTCACGACGGAAGTGGCGGAGCAGCTCGGCGATGATCTCGTGGCGCATGCGCCGGAGGGGATGTCGCATGTCTATTTCGTCTCGGGTGGCTCCGAGGCGATCGAGGCGGCCCTGAAGATGGCGCGGCAATATTTCGTCGAGATCGGCCAGCCGCAGCGCGCCCGATTCATCGCCCGCAAGCAGAGCTATCACGGCAATACGCTCGGCGCGCTCGCGGTGGGCGGCAACGAATGGCGCCGGGCCCAGTTCGAGCCGCTCCTCGTCAAGACGCATCACGTCTCCCCGCCCTATGCCTATCGCGACCGCCGCGCCGACGAGAGCGACGCGGAATACGGTGAGCGCCTGGCGCAGGAGCTGGAGGCGATGATCGCCGAGCTCGGGCCGGAGACGATCATCGGCTTCATCGCCGAGACGGTGGGCGGCGCCACTGCCGGAGCGCTCACCGCGCCGGAAGGCTATTACCGGCGCGTGCGCGAGATCTGCGACCGGCACGGCATCCTGCTCATTCTCGACGAGGTGATGTGCGGCATGGGCCGCACCGGCACGCTGCATGCCTGCGAGCAGGAGGGCGTCACCCCCGATCTGATGACCATCGCCAAGGGCATGGGCGGCGGTTACGCGCCGATCGGCGGGGTGCTGGTGCACGAGAAGATCATCGACGCCTTCGCCTCGGGCTCCGGCCTGTTCCAGCACGGCCATACCTATCTCGGCCACCCGGTCGCCTGCGCCGCCTCGCTCGCGGTGCAACAGGTGATCCGCCGCGACAATCTGCTGGAGAATGTGCGCAAGCAGGGCACATATCTGACGCAACGCCTCGAGGCGCGTTTCGGCAATCACCCCCATGTGGGCGATATTCGCGGGCGCGGCCTTTTCCAGGCCATCGAGCTCGTCGCCGACCGCTCCTCGAAGGAGACCTTCGACCCGGCCCGCAAGGTGCATGCGCAGATCAAGCAGGAGGCCATGGCGCGCGGCCTGATCTGCTATCCGATGGGCGGCACCATCGACGGCATCCACGGCGATCACGTCCTCCTCGCCCCTCCCTTCATCGTCACCGAGGCCGATATCGACGCCATCGTCGAGCGCCTCGGTGACGCGGTGGATGCGGTGGTCGGCTGAGGCCGGCGTGACGCCGATTGCGCCGGGCCCGCGCAGACACTAGATTCCGGCTTCAACGAGGCGAATGGATCGGTCGTGCGGGATTATATCGGGCGCATCTTGCGCAAGGGCGCGGCAGTTTCGCCGCCGGTGATCGAAGGCCAGGCGGTTCCGACGCCGACCCTGTGGCTGCTCGGCAAAACCGGGGCGGGCAAGTCGTCGCTGGTGCGCGCACTGACGGGCGAGGCGGATATCGGCGAGGGTTTTGCGCCCTGCACCCGCACGGCCATGGCCTATGATTATCCGGCAGAGCACCCGGTGCTGCGCTTTCTCGATACGCGCGGCATCGGCGAGGCCGGCTATGACCCGCAGGAGGATCTTGCGCAAGCCGAACGCGGCAGCCATGCCCTTGTCGTCGTGGCGCGGCTGGACGATCCGGTACAGGGCGCGGTGGCCGACATCCTGCGTGAATTGCGCCGCCGCCGCGCCGCTCTTCCCGTGCTGATTGCGCATACCGGCGCCGATCTCGCCGAGAGCAATGCCATGCGCGCCCGCGCACAGGCGGCCACGCAGTCGCGTTTCGAGGAGGCAGCGGGTGCCGCGCTGCCCGCCGTGACCCTCGCGCTTCCCGCCGGCGAGGCCACCGGTAAAGGGCTCGACGAGCTGCGTGCGGCGTTGGCGGGTCTCTTGCCGGAAGCGGCGCTGCTGATCATGCGCGAAGGCGCGCGCGACGCGGAATCTGCGCGCTTTGCCGAGATCAAGCCTCTGGTGATGTGGTATGCCGGTGCGGCGGCTGCGAGCGATGTCGCCCCGGTGATCGGTGCCGTCGGCGTCCCCGCGATTCAGGGCGCGATGCTCCACGCCATGGCCGGTCGCTACGGTGTCCCCTGGACCACGCAACGCGCCGGTGCCTTCGCCGGGGCGCTCGGCTCGGGCGCGCTGATGCGCTTTGCCGGATCCCATGCGGCCCGCCAGGTGGCGAAGCTCGTCCCCGTGGTCGGACAGACACTCGGTGCGGCGAGTGCGGCGGCGATCAGCTTCGCCACCACCTTCGCGCTCGGGCGTGCAGCGGCCTACTGGCTCGACCGCGAATCGCGCGGTGAGCGGGCGAGCGCGGCGGATCTGCGCCGTCTCTACGAGGAAGCCTTCGCGAGGGCGCGCGATGCAGCTGGCTGAGCGCCTGCGCCGGGCCTATCTGCGCTGGAGCCGCCTCGGCGCCGCCGGGCTGCTCGTCCTGCCCTTCGCCGCGACCTCGCTCCTCGGCTTTCTCTGGCTGCATGAACGGGGCATGCTGCTCTGGTTCGTGCTCGGCTGTGTCGCCCTCGCCACGCTGATCTGGAGCGGACGGCTCGGGCTCGCCTGGCAGTATCGGCGCCGGGAGCGTGGAAAGGCGCGTGCGCAGGGCGAAGCGCGTGCGCAGGGTGAAGCACGCGAAGCATCGCAGGATGGCGATGCGGGGGCCGGTCTGCGCGAACGGCTCGCTCATCCTCCGATCGATCCGGAATGGAGCGCGCGCGAGACCGCAATCTACGAGGCCTCGCGCGCCGCCATCGCCGAGCGCCTGACCGCGCCGGTCGCGTGGGAGGCGCTCCCCGAACAAGCCGTCGCCGTGGTCGAGGACGTCGCCGCGCGCATGTCTGACGGCAAGCGCGGCGCGCTCGATTTCACCCTGCCGGAGGCGCTGTTGCTGATCGACCGGGTCGCGCTGCGCTACCGGGAGTTCCTGCGCAGCCACGTGCCGTTCTCCGATCAGCTCTCGATGCGCGCGGTACACTGGCTCTGGAGCCGGCAGGATCAGGCGCGCACGGTCTGGAAATACGGCTATCTCGCCTATCGCGGCCTGAGGCTCGCCTTCAACCCGCCGGTGGGCGTGCTGCGTGAGATCGAGCGCGCCGCGACTGCCGGCCTGCAGGACCGGCTCAGCGATCAGGTGGTGCGCGATGCGCAGGCGATCCTGCTGGAGGAGGTCGCGCAGGCGGCGGTCGATCTCTATTCCGGGCGCCTGAAATTCTCCGATGCCGAGCTGATCGAGATCCAGCTCGGCTCCGAATTGCGTGATCGCAACAGCCTCGCGCGGCCCGACGACCCGGTGCGGATCATCGTGGTGGGGCAGGTCTCGGCGGGCAAGTCGACGCTGATCAACGCGCTGGCCGGTGACGGCCCTGCGGAGACCGATCTCGCCCCGACCACGGACCGGCTGACGGCGCACGCGATCGAGATCGACGATATTCCCTGCCGCCTCGTCGATACGATGGGGCTCGACGGCTCGGCAAGCGTTCAACAGACGCTGGCGCAGGAAATCGCCGAGGCGGACATGGTGCTGTGGGTGCTGCGCGCCAATCGCCCGGGACGCGCCGTCGACATCGCCCTGCGCGACGCCGTGATGGCGTATTTCGCCGAAGATGCAGCGCGCCGGCTTGCGCCGATCATCCCGGTGGCGACGGCGGCGGATGCGCTGTTGCCGGATTGGCCCTATACCGAAAACCGCCTGCCCGAGGCGGCACAGGCCGTGATCGGGAAGGCAATCGTGGCTTTGCGCGCCGATTTCGCCGGAAAGCTCGGCGACATGCCGCCGATCCCGGTCTGCGCGCGGGCGCCGTCATGGAACCTCGATACCCTGCATAACGCCATTGCCGGCCAGCTCGGCGAAGCTTTGATGACGCAGCGCAATCGCCGGCGTCTGGGAAGTCCCCAAGGGCTGCGTTTCGGCGAGAATCTGGGCCGCGCCGGACGCGGTGTCGCCAAGGGCTTCAAGGTCTTCGGCGGGCGCTTGTGGCAGGCCGCGCGCAATCCGAAGGAGGATCTTGCGGCACCGGTGCCGCAGACCACGCCACAGTCCGCGCCGCAGCGCCCGGTATCGCCCGCAAATTCCGGGACGAAGCCCGGTTCTGACGGTAAATCCTGAGGGCGCATTCGTCAGAGCTCCGCGCGAATACGCATCAAGCGCGTAACGCAATGGCAAGCACTGTTGCGCGAAGATGGGATCTCGCCATTGATCTCAGCGAGGTATTGGCATGGATGCGCTTTTCGCAATGCTGCGTGAAAACAGTTTCTTCTTTCTCGCGGCAGGTGCGTGTGCGGGCATCATGGTGATCCTGCACGCCTTCGGTCTGCTCGGGCACTGGTATCTGGCATGGTGCGGGGGCGATCACGGGGCCCAGGGCAGCGGCGGTACCGATGGCGGGGATTGCGGCGGGGGCGACTGAACGCCCCGCGCCGCCGCTTCGCGCGCTGATCAGCCCGCATCTTCCCTGATCACGCCACGGCGGATCTGGTCTTCCTCGATCGATTCGAAGAGCGCCTTGAAATTGCCCTCGCCGAAGCCGTCATCCCCCTTGCGCTGGATGAATTCGAAGAAGATCGGTCCGACCACGGTCTTCGAGAAGCGCTGCAGCAGGCATTTCGTATAGCCGCCTTCGACCACACCCTCGCCGTCGATGAGGATGCCGTTCTTCTGCAGGCGCTCCAGCGATTCGCCATGCTTGGGCAGGCGCTTGTCAATGCGCGCATAATAGATGTCGTTGGGTGCGGGCATGAATTCGAGCCCGCTCTCGGTCAGCGTCTCGATCGAGCGATACAGATCCGTCGAGCCCAGCGCCACATGCTGGATACCCTCGCCCTTGTACTGGTCGAGATATTCCTGGATCTGGCCGGATTCGCCGGCATCCTCGTTGATCGGGATGCGGATTTTATTATCCGGGCTGGTCATGGCGCGCGAATGCAGGCCGGTCAATTTGCCGGCAATGTCGAAATAGCGGATCTGGCGGAAATTGAACAGCCGCTCGTAGAACTCTGCCCACTCGTTCATGCGTCCGCGATGCACGTTATGCGTCAGGTGGTCGATATAGTGCAGGCCCACACCTTCCGGATGCGGATCGCGTTCGCCGAGCCATTCGAAATCGACATCGTAGATCGAGCCCTTCGCGCCGTAGCGATCGACGAGATAGATCTGCAAGCCGCCGATCCCCTCGATGGCGGGGATGTTGAGTTCCATCGGCCCGACCTGCGTCTGCGCCGGTTTGGCGCCAAGCGAAAGCGCGCGCTCATAGGCGTGGCGCGCATCAACGACGCGAAACGCCATGGCCGGCGCAGAGGGTCCGTGCTTCTGGGCGAATTTCGCGGCGAAGCTCTCGGGTTCCGCGTTGAGGATGAAGTTGATGTCGCCCTGACGGTAGAGCGTGACGTTTTTTGAGCGGTGCCGCGCCACGGCAGTAAAGCCCATCACCTTGAACAGGCGGTCGAGCGCATCCGGATCGGGATGGCAGAATTCGACGAATTCGAATCCGTCCGTGCCCATGGGATTGTCCTCGGAAATCTCCGGGGGTGGGGCATCGTGGGGGAAAGGACCCATTGGTTCCTCCTGTTCTGATGGGTGCCCGGGCGTTCAGGCGTCCGGGTCCGGATCGGGTGCGAGGTTGCGCGTATGCGCGTCGAGCTTCTCGATCAGCCGGATGAATTCCGCGCGCTCGCCCGGTGCGAAAGCCGCGGTGATCTCTTCCTCGAAGCTGCGTGCCTGCGGCACGACGGCTTCGTAGATGGCCCGGCCTTCTTCCGTGAGGCGCAGATGCTCCTCGCGCATGTCGAAGGCATTGGGCTCCTTGCGCAGAAGTCCGCGCTCGACCAGCGCTGTCACCGCGCGCGATACCGTCGATTTATGCATCATGCCGTGCCGCGCGATGTCGCGCGCGGTCCGCACCGGATACTGGCCGAGCGTGGCAATGACCCGCCATTGCGGAATGGTGAGCTGGAAGCGCTCGGCATAGATGCGTGCCAGCGCATTCGATGTGCGCGCCGAGAGAATGACCAGCCGGTAAGGCAGGAATTCTTCCAGCTTGAGCAAGGTCCGGCTATCATTGGCCGCTGCGGAAACCGACATGCGCCCTCGCAGGGGTTCGTTGACAGTGCAACCAATCTGCCACAGAATTCGTTCCACAAGCAACCAAATTCTGTCCGGCGCCAGCGCGGGCCGGCGCGAGGGGAGGTCCATCATGGCAGCACGCTACATGTCCGGATTCGGCAACAGCTTCGAGACCGAGGCCCTGCCGGATGCATTGCCGATCGGGCGCAATTCACCGCAGAAATGCAATTACGGCCTCTATGCCGAGCAGCTTTCAGGATCGCCCTTCACCGCGCCGCAGGCGACCAACCAGCGCTCGTGGCTCTACCGCATCCGCCCGACGGTGAAGCATTCGGGGCGCTATCGCAAGGTCGACAAGCGTCATCTGCGCACCGCGCCCTGCCGCGAGGATGCCGATACGCCGATCGGCCAGATGCGCTGGAGCCCGGTGCCGATGCCCGACGAGAAGATCAGCTTCGTCGAAGGTCTGTGCACGGTGACGACGGCGGGCGACGCGGATACCCAGGTCGGCATGGCCGCGCATCTGCTGTTCGTCACCCGCGCCATGCAGGACGAGTATTTCTTCAACGCCGATGGCGAATTGCTGATCGTGGCGCAGGAGAATCGCTTGCGCCTGTGTACGGAGTTCGGCGTGATCGAGATCGAGCCCGGCGAGATCTGCATCATCCCGCGTGGCGTCATCTTCCGCACCGAGCTCGTCGACGGGCCGGCACGGGCTTATGTCTGCGAGAATTACGGCGGCGCCTTCACCCTGCCGGATCGCGGGCCGATCGGGGCCAATTGCCTGGCCAATCCGCGCGACTTCCTCACGCCGGTTGCCGCATACGAGGATCGCGAGGTGCCCTCGAAGCTCTATGTGAAATGGGGCGGCGAGCTCTATCTCTCCGAGATCGGCCAGTCCCCGCTCGATGTGGTGGCCTGGCACGGCAATTACGCGCCCTACAAATACGATCTGCGGCATTTCTCGCCGGTGGGTGCGATTTCCTTCGATCATCCCGACCCGTCGATCTTCACGGTGATGACCGCGCCGTCGGAGACGCCGGGTACGGCCAATATCGACTTCGTCATCTTCCCAGAGCGCTGGATGGTGGCGGAGAACACCTTCCGCCCGCCCTGGTATCACCGCAACATCATGTCGGAATTCATGGGGCTGATCTACGGTGTCTACGACGCCAAGCCGGAGGGCTTCACCCCGGGCGGGTTCAGCCTGCACAATTGCATGCTGCCGCACGGACCCGACGAACAGGCCTTCGAAACCGCCTCCAACGGCGAGTTGAAACCCGTCAAGCTCACCGGCACCATGGCCTTCATGTTCGAGACGCGCTTCCCCCAGCGGATCACGCGCTATGCGGCGGATCTGCCGGAATTGCAGGAGAATTACATCGATTGCTGGGACGGGCTGAACAAGCATTTCGACCCCGACCGCAAGGATCCGTGGGATCGCTGAGCGCATGACAGGCACAAACCCTGCAAAAAAGGCCGCCCCGGACAGGGCGGCCTCTTCGATTCAGGCAGTATGCCTTGCGCGATTCACGCAACCTTGCGCGAACGCCGTCCGCGCGGGGCGGTTTCGCCCTCCGGCGCCTTGCGACGCTGGGCGCCGAGACCCATGGCCTTGGCCAGCTCGGAACGGGCCGAGGCGTAATTCGGTGCAACCATCGGATAATCCGCCGGCAGGCCCCATTTGGCGCGATATTCTTCCGGCGTCATGTCGTATTTCGTGCGCAGATGGCGCTTGAGCGACTTGAACTTCTTGCCGTCTTCAAGACAGATGATGAAGTCCGGCGTGATGGACTTCTTGACCGGCACGGCCGGAACCGGCGCTTCGACCTGCTCTTCCTGGGCGCCTGTGGCGATTTTCTGCAGCGAGCCGTGCACGGCCTCGATCAGGCCCGGAAGCTCGGCCGTAGGCAAAGAATTGTTGCTGACGTAAGCAGATACGATTTCGACCGCCAGCTCGATATGGGCGTTGTCCTGCGCCGTTTCACTCATCGTTACGAACCTCTTTCAAAGTTAGACCCATGTTCATTTACCGGTTATCAACCGATGGGTGATGTTGCGCTGTCAAACAAGGCTTGAATCAGCGCGAATTGACATGTTGCTCCGACAAGTATGTCAAAAAATATTTTTCATCAAGAGGAGTAAAATAAAAATCTCTTGAAATTTTCCATCATGGCCATGCTCTGCCGTAGTAAATTGACTGATCCCAAACTCAGACCGTCCGGCTCCAAGCGTCGCGACGCCCTTGTTTGCAAGGAATTCATTGTCGCATGCGCTGAAGCGCAGATATTTCCCACGCCTTGAAAATTCAAATCGCGCTTTGCGGTATCGCGCGAAGCAGTGTCGTCGTGACGACAAGCAAAACGCCCCGGAAGCTTGCCGCTCCGGGGCGTGGAGAATCATTGCGACAGGCGGGTGCCCGTTGTCGGATAAAATGATGCGCCGAATCAGCCGCTGGTCACAAGGGTTTCAGCCCGGCCTCGATCTGCGTGCGGCGCTCTTCCAGAAAGGGTGGCAGGGCGAGGCGCTCGCCGAGTGTCTCCATCGGCTCGTCGACATCGAAACCGGGACCATCGGTCGCGATTTCGATGAGGATGCCGTTCGGCTCGCGGAAATACAGCGAGCGGAAGTAATGGCGGTCGACCGGCCCGCTCGAGGGCAGCCGAAGCGCGGCGAGGCGCTGGGCCCAGGCCTCGTATTGCGCGCGATCGGGCGTGCGGAAGGCGATATGGTGGACGCCGCCCGCCCCCTGGCGCGCCGGCGGCAGATCGGGCTCGGCGACGCGTTGCACTTCCGCATCCGGCCCGCCCGCGCCCATCTCGTAGACCTGCACCTTGCGCCCGTTTTCCTCGAATGCGCGCACCGGGCGCATGTCCAGAACCCGCGTCAGCACGAGATCCGTCGGCGCCGGATCGGGTACGCTCAGGGTGATCGGGCCGAGCCCCCGGATCTGGAATTGCGCCGGTACCGGGCTTCTCTCCCAGAGCGCGCCGGCTCCCGCGCCGCCGTCATCGACCAGGCTCAGGCGCTGGCCCTCGGGATCCGCGAAATCGAGGCTTTCGCGCCCGTCGCGGGTGATGATGCCGCCATGCTGCACATTGTGCTCGTCGAAGCGCCCGAGCCAGTATTCCAGCGCCGCGCGCCCGGTGACGCGCAAGGCAGTGCGGGTGATGGCCCGGGTCCCGCGCTCCTCGCGCGGCACGGGCCATTCGAAGAAGGTAATGTCGCTGCCGGGGCTGGCGCGCCCGTCACCGTAGAACAGGTGATAGGCGGAGGTGTCGTCCTGGTTCACGGTCTTCTTGACGAGGCGCATGCCGAGCACCTGCGTGTAGAAGGCGTGGTTGCCCGGCGCATCCGCCGATATCGCGGTGAGGTGATGGATTCCGGTGAGTTGCATGACGGTTCACTCCTGCTGTCATCATGCAGGAAAACTTGCGCATTCGCAAAACACAACGCCAGAGCCGCAAGGTCAACTCGTCAGGAATGCAAGGTCGATCGTGATCAATGCGCTGGTTGCGCAGCGCGCTCCGCCGCCGCATCCGGCAGTGTCACGGTAAACAAGGCCCCTTCGCCCGGTTCGCTCTCGATGCTCAGCCGCCCGCGATGGCGCGCCACGATATGCTTGACGATGGCGAGGCCCAGTCCGGTACCGCCCTTCTTGCGACTCGTCGCGATATCGGCCCGGTAGAAGCGCTCGGTGAGACGCGGCAGGTCGTCGCGTGCGATGCCGGGACCGTAATCACGGATATTCAGGGTCCAGGCCCGCCCCGCCGCTTCCGGGGGCGTGAGGGCGATATCGACGCGCCCGCCGGAGCCGCCGTATTTCACCGCATTCTCGACGAGGTTCTCCACGAGCCGCAGCAACTCGTCGCGATCACCGCAGACCATGGCGGGGCCATCGGGAAAGCTCTGGTTAAAGACCACACCCTCCTCCTTCGCCAGTGGTGCGAGCGTGTCGAGGATCTGGCGGATCACCGGCATCAGGTCGATCGCCTCCGTCGGTGCCAGATGGGCGCGCAGTTCGATGCGCGAGAGAGACAGCAATTCGTCGATCAGCCGCGTCATGCGCAGGGCCTGTTCGCGCATGATGGCGAGAAAGCGCGCGCGCCCCTGCGGATCATCACGGGCCGGGCCTTCAAGCGTCTCGATGAAGCCGAGCACGGAGGAGAGCGGGGTACGCAATTCATGGCTGACATTGGCAATGAAATCGACGCGCATGCGCTCGATCCGGTGTGCATTGGTGAGATCGCGAAAATACAGCATCACCGCTTCCTCGTCCTGCTCCGATCCGGAGGCGATGTCGAGCGGGCCGAGCAGCAATTCGAAGGCCCGCTCGGTGGGCAGGCGCTGGGTATAGCTCACCCGGGTCGGCGCGCGGGTGCGCAGGACCTGCTCGATCCCGCCCAGCACTTCCGGCGCGCGCAGGGCATAGGCGATCGGCGCACGACGGCGCATGGCGGGAAAGAGATTCTGTGCTGCGGAATTGGCTTCGCGCACGCGCGCCGCGCGATCGACGAGAATCACCGGATCGGGAATATTGGCCAGCAGAGCCTCTGCGACGGCAATCCGCTGATCGGCGGAAACGCGCAGGCGTTTGCGGGTCTTGCGTGCGCGGGTCACGGCAATGGCGAGGGCCAGTGCCGTTGCAGCAGCAGCCACGGTGAGAAGAATCCAGCTGAACCCGTAGAACAATGTCGCAGTCGCGACCAGCGCCGCGCTCGCCACCGCCGCACCGATCGCCGCGCCGCGCCAGGCCGCGCGTTCCAGCGCGCGTGTATCGAATCCGCCGGAATCCGCGCCGGTCGCGGGCCCGTCAGCGCCATTGCTCCGCCCGACCGTGCCGGAAGGCAGGAAGGGTGGCGGCGTATACTGGTTCATCGGCTCACCCGGTTCCCGTTCGTGCATGCCGGTTCCCCGCCTCGTCGCTATCCGGATTCACCTGCGCGTATCACCGCACAGGCAAGCCGAAGAGGCAAACGTGATTCGGGGGGCGAGTATGCAACGATGAAACCACGGCGATACGACAGTATTGCGACAATCGCCGGCAATCCGCGGGAAATCGTCATGATTGTCATCATGGCGTCATCCCGCGCGCCTGGTGCAGGCCGGGTCAGTGTCCTTCATAGGATATCAGCGTGCGCACCTCGACATCCATCGCCCGCAGCCGCTCAGCGCCACCGAGTTCCGGTAGGTCGATGATGAAGCAGGCCGCGACGATCTCCGCACCGAGCCCGCGCAGGAGCTTCACAGCCGCTTCCGCCGTACCGCCCGTGGCGACGAGATCATCGACGAGGACCACCTTCTCGCCGGCGACGAGCGCATCGGCATGCATCTCGATCTCGTCGGTGCCGTATTCGAGCGCATAGGCGACGCTCACCGTGCGATGGGGAAGCTTGCCTTTCTTGCGGATCGGCACGAAGCCGGCGGAGAGCTGATGCGCCACCGCGCCGCCCAGGATGAAGCCGCGCGCCTCGATCCCGGCGATCTTGTCGACCTTGCCGCCGACATAGGGGTGCACCAGCGCATCCACCGCCCGGCGAAAGGCGCCGGCATCGCCGAGAAGGGTGGTGATGTCGCGAAACATGATTCCCGGCTTGGGATAATCGGGAATGGTACGCACGGCATTCTTGAGGGCGGCTTCGAAGCTCGGATCCATTTCGCTTCCTCTTTCGCGGGTGGTCTGTTTCAGCAATGGCGACGTGCCGGTTCAGCCTTGCAGGACGCGCCCGGCGACGGCGTCGAGCTTGCCCATCAGCTCCGGATCGCGCGCCTCCGGGGCGGTGATGATCGCCACCTCGAGAGCATTGTGCGAGCCGTTCGGACAGGGCTCGCGCTCGGTGGGGAAATCGCGGGCCATCCGCGCCACGAGCCGCGCGGCGTTCTCGGCATTGGCGCGCAGCACCTTGACCACGGCGGCGACATCGACCGCGTCGTGACCGTCATGCCAGCAATCGTAATCGGTAACCATCGCGACGGTGGCATAGGTGATCTCGGCCTCGCGGGCGAGCTTGGCCTCGGGCATGTTGGTCATGCCGATTACATCGTAGCCGAGATTCTTGTAGGTCACGGATTCCGCATAGGACGAGAATTGCGGCCCCTCCATGCAGACATAGGTGCCGTTCTTCACATGGGCGATGCCCTCCGCCTCGGCGGCGGCGGCGAGGCGCGCCTGCAGGGCGGAGCCCACCGGGTGTGCCATCGAGACATGCGCCACACAGCCCTTGCCGAAAAAGGAGGATTCGCGCTTGTGGGTACGGTCGACGAACTGGTCGACGAGAACGAACAGACCCGGATGCAGCGCCTCGCGAAACGAGCCGCAGGCCGAGAGCGAGACGATGTCGGTCACGCCGGCGCGCTTCATCGCGTCGATATTGGCGCGGTAGTTGATATCCGAGGGCGAGACCTTGTGGCCGCGCCCGTGGCGGGGCAGGAAAACGATCTGCGTCTGGCCGATGCGGCCGAAGCGCAATGCATCGGAAGGCTCGCCCCAGGGCGAGGCGATGTGCTCCTCGCGCACATCCTCCATTCCGGGCAGGTCGTACACACCCGAACCCCCGATCACCCCCAGTACCGCCTTCGCCATCACCGCTCTCCCTCGCTGCGTGGAATGCCTTCATTTGCCTGCAAATGCCCGGCTTCGCAAGGCCGGGACCGCGCAAGCCCGCATCAGCTGTGAGTACAGTTTCCAATTGCACTGGACGCCAGCCCGGGCTTGCGCGAGAATCGCAGGTCAAGCATGCGCATCCCGGGAGGATGTCACAGGAGGACGCCATGGCCGCACAGATCCATCTCTTCCGTTGTCTGGAAGACAATATCGGCGCGCTGATCCGCGATCCCGCCAGCGGAGCCTGCGCCACGATCGACGCGTCCGACGAGCCCGCCATTGCGCGAGCGCTCGCGGAAACCGGCTGGGAACTCACCGATTGTCTCGTCACCCATAGCCATTGGGACCATGTGCAGGGGCTCGAAGCGCTCAAGGCGCGCACCGGCTGCCGCATCGTCGCCCCCGCTTCCGCCGGCGAGATCGCGGAAATGGCCGATACCATCGTGCGCGAGGGTGACAGTGTCTGCGTCGGCGAAATGGCCGCGATCATCTGGGAGACGCCGGGCCATTGCGCCGATCACATCGTCTATCATTTTACCACCGACCACCTCCTGATTGCCGGCGATGTGCTCTTCGTGATGGGGTGCGGGCGCGTCTTCGGCGGTGATTTCGACGCGCTGCACCGGGCGCTGGAGCGGATACGGGCCCTGCCCGACGAGACGGTGGCGATCGTGGGCCACGACTACACCCTCGCCAATGCCCGTTTCGCGCTCAAGGTCGAGCCGCACAACGCCGCGCTGGTCGAGCGGGCCCGCGAGGCGCAGGAGCGGGCGCAGGCCAGGGATCTGTTCGGCATCACCACGATCGGCGAGGAGAAGGCGACCAATCCGTTCCTGCGTGTCCACGAGCCCGCCGTCGCGGAAGCGGTCGGGCTTGCCGGCGGTGCGCCCGACGCTGTATTCCGGGCTCTGCGTGAATGGAAGAACAGGGGTTGACGGATATGGCGCATGGCATTGGCGGTCTCACCGCGCAAGACGTGATCAGGCGGCTTGATCTGAAGCCGCATCCGGAAGGCGGCTATTTCCGGGAGACCTTTCGCGATCCGCTCACCGATGCGAACGGGCGTCCGGTCTCGACCGCGATCTATTATCTGCTCGGCCTCGGCGAAGTCTCCGAATGGCATCGCGTCGATGCCACCGAGATCTGGCATTATCATGCCGGCGCGCCGATGGTGATCACGCTCTCGCCGAATGGCCATGACGCGCAGGCGCGCCATCTCGGGCCCGATCTGATGAACGGGCAGGAGCCCCAGATCATCGTGCCGGCCAATCACTGGCAGACGGCGACGTCACTGGGTGCCTGGACGCTGGTGGGATGCACCGTTGCCCCGGGCTTCGATTTCGCCGGTTTCGAGATGGCCCCGCCCGGCTGGCGCCCGATGCCGCGCGAGGGGGGGTGACGGCTCGCCCGCCCGGCCCGGCGGGCATCGAGGAGCGTGCGCTCAATGCCTGGCCGGCCTTGCAGAGCCTCGTCATGGACGGCTGGCTGGTGCGCTTTGCCGACGGCTATACCAAACGCGCGAATTCGGTCTGTGCCCTGCCCGCAGGCGCGGCGCCTCTCGGAGCGGCAGGGGCGGCGATCGAGGATCTCTATCGCCGCCACGGCCAGACCCCGATCTTTCGCCTCACGCCTTTCGCGACGCCCGGTGACGCAGCCTGGCTCGACGCGCGCGGTTATGAGCGGATCGAGCCGACCAGCGTCATGCTCTGCCGCGATCCCGCCGCGCATGCGCGTCCGGAGCCCGGCCTGCGCATCGCAGCCACCCCCGACGAAGCCTGGCTCGCCGGCTTCATCGCCGGCAACCGCCATGGCAGCAGCATCCGCCCCACCCTCACCGCCATGCTCGCCGCGATCCGGAGCGAGGCCTTCTACGCCACGCTGGTGCAGGACGGCGCGCCCTGCGGCTACGGGCTCGCGGTGATCGAACGCGGCTGTGTCGGGCTGTTCGATATCCTCATCGAAGCGCGCCTGCGCGGGCGCGGTTTGGGGCGCAGGCTCGTCGCCGGCATGCTGGACGAGGCGCTGCGCCGGGGTGCGGGCGCTTCCTATCTGCAGGTTCTGGAGACGAATGCCGCTGCCATTGCGCTCTATCGCCGGCTGGGCTTTGCCGATTCCTATGGCTACGCCTATCGCATCCCGGCGGCGTGAACAGGGGTCGCCCCGGACCGGCAGTGCTCGCCGTTCCGACGGATTGATGCGCTATACCGCGATATTGTCGATCAGCCGCGTCGCACCGAGTTTTGCCGCTGCGAGCAGGCGGCGCGGGCGGGCCGGGTCGGGCTCTCCGAGCGATTCGGCATCACGCAGGGCGAGGTAATCGACGGCGAAACCCGCCTGTACGAGGGCTGCCTCTTCGCGGGTGAGGACGGTGGCGGGATCGTCGCCTGCCACGATCGCCTTTGCGCAGCGTTGCATGGCCGCATACAGCTGCGGCGCGCGCGCGCGCTCGTCGGCGGCGAGATAGCGGTTGCGCGAGGACAGGGCGAGGCCGTCGGCCTCGCGCACCGTCTCGCCGCCGAGGATCGTGACGGGCATGAAGAGATCCGCGACCATGCGCATGATCACCTTCAATTGCTGGTAATCCTTCTCGCCGAACAGCGCGATATCGGGGCCGCATTGCAGCAGCAGCTTGGCGACGACGGTGGCGACCCCGCGAAAATGACCGGGCCTGAACGCATCCTCGAGACCGGCTGTGGCGGGGCCTTCCAGCGAGATCATGGAGGACGAACCCGGCGGATACATTGCCTGCGCCTGTGGCGCAAAAACCAGGTCCGCGCACGGCGCCAGCGCCGCGCAATCGGCTTCGAAGGTGCGCGGATAGCGCGCGAGATCCTCGCCGGGGCCGAACTGGGTGGGGTTGACGAAGATCGAGACGACGACCCGGTCGGCCTTGGCCCGTCCCTGCCGCACCAGCGAGAGATGGCCCTCATGCAGCGCCCCCATGGTCGGGACCAGCGCAACGCGCTCCCCCGCCGCGCGCCATTGCCCGACCCTGGCGCGCAGGGCGGCCACGTCTTCCGCGATCGGCGGCGCCGGGCGGGTCGTGGCGGTTTGATCGGACATCTTTTCCTTCCTCTGACGCCCCGCCAGCCGGGGATCTGCGTGCCGAAGCATCGGCATGCCCATGCCTTATCAGAGCCACCCCCTTGCGCAAATCCCCGATGGCGAACCCGGCATTCACCGCCTGCGCAACTTCGGCGCGAATCCCCATGATCAAGCTGGCCCGCAGCCCGGCTTCATGCTAAACGATCCGCAACGGCCCCGTAGCTCAGCAGGATAGAGCATCAGATTCCTAATCTGAGGGTCACAGGTTCGAATCCTGTCGGGGTCGCCATATCATGAATGCACGATCCGAAAGCCGCCTCGTTCGATCGGCCCGCCAACGCTATCGCCTATCCAGTCGCTGGCTGATCAGGCTGCATCGGCTGAAATATTCGGCGACCGTGCGGATACGCGCGGTGTGGCGCAGGTCCGGGTGGGTCAGCATCCAGAGTTCGACATCGAGGGCGGCGATAATGGGGCCGATGCGGGTCAGGGCCGGATCCGCTTCGGCCAGATAGGTCGGGAGAACGGCGATCCCGGCGCCGGCGCGTACGGCGGCGTGTTGACCGAGGATGCTGTCGGACCAGATCCGGCACTGTTTGTCGTAGCCCTGAGCGGCCATCCAGCCATGCAGCGCGGGATAGGCCATCGAACGGCTCGGCCCGATCCAGGGCGCTTCATGCAAGGCCTCGCGCCCCCCGGTACCCGCCGCCATCGCCGACGGCGCGTAGATCGCCTGCCGGATCAGGCCGAGCTTGCGACCGACGAGATGGGGGTCTGGCGTCGAAGTCGGGCGGATCGCGATATCGGCTTCGCGAAAGGCGAGATCGGAGATCTCGTTCGAGACGTTGATTTCGAGGGTGATATTCGGCTCGCTCTCGCGCAGGCCGGCCAGTGCGGGCGCGAGCAGGCCGAAGAGCAGACCGTCCGTCGTGGTGATACGGACATGGCCGGAGGGACGCAGATCGCGCCCGGCAAGGCGTCGCTCCGTATCATGGGTGAGTTCGGTAATTTTGCGCGCCGTGGCGATGATCTCCTCGCCGGCGGCGGTCGGACGGTAGCCGGTCCGCAAACGTTCGAACAGGCGCACGCCGATCTTCTTCTCGACCGCGTTGATGCGCCGAAACAATGTCGGATGGCTCGTCACCAGCCGTTTGGCCGCGCCGGTCAGAGAACCGGCCTCGGCGATGGCGAGAACGATCCGGTAGTCGCCCCAATCGAGCATGTCGTTCATATTTGAAAGGCCAGCTTTCTCATTCATCGTTTTCATACAATTCACTTGAACGATAAGAGATGGCAACGGCCAATTCTTCCGCCATTGACGGGTCCGAAACCATGCATGCGCATATTGTCCACGCCCATCCCGAACCGGCATCCTATAACGGCGCGCTCACCCGGACCGCCTGCGACGCCCTGAGCGATCAGGGCGCCTCTGTCAGCGTGAGCGATCTCTACGAGGCGGGTTTCGATCCGGTGGAGCGCGGCATGCATTATGACGACAGGCTGGACCCGGACACCTTCGCTCCCCTGGCCGAACAGCGCCACGCCTCTCGTGGGGGCACACTCGCACCAGAGATCAGGCGGGAGATTGCCGCATTGGAGCGGGTGGATCTGCTGATCCTGCAATTCCCGCTCTGGTGGCACGGGCCACCGGCCATCCTGAAGGGCTGGATGGATCGCGTCTTCGTCAATGGCGGCCTCTATACGAGCCGGATGCGTTATGATCGCGGCTATTTCCGGGGGCGGCGCGCTATTGTCTCGATGACCACCGGCGCGCCGCGCGAGGCCTTCGGTCCCGGCGGGCGCGGTGGCGATATCGGGACCATGCTTTGGCCGATCCACTACTCGTTGCACTATCTCGGCTTCGCAGTCCTGCCGCCCTTCCTTTCACACGGAATACAGGGCCACGGCTATCGCTATGCGGAAGACGACGCCCTGCAGGCCATGCTCGCCAATAATCTCCGTAGCTGGCGTGCGCGTTTGCAGGAGCTTGACGCGGATGCACCGCTCGCCTTTCCCGGATGGGACGATTGGGGTGCGCTGGGTGAGGCGATCCGCTGACGATCGGCTTCGCCGTTACTCCGCAGCGATCAGCGGGGTCGTTTCCGTTTCCGCGCGTATCGCCGCATCAAGGATCGCGAGGCCCTCTTCGAGCACCGGGATCGGTGTCGTCAGCGGTGCGAGTACCTTGACGACCTCGTCCTCGGGACCCGACGTCTCGATGATCAGGCCGTTACGCCACGCCGTCTCGCAGATTCGCGCCGCGCGTGCGCCGGAACCGACATCCAATCCACGCATCATGCCGCGACCCTTGAGCCGGACCCGTCCGATCACGTCGCCGCTCGCCGCAAGGCGTGATGCGACGATATTGCCGGCTTTTCGAATCTGGGTTTCGAGCCCGTTATCGCTGCAGAATTTCTCGATCGCGACCCGCGCGGTGACGAAGGCATGGGTGTTGCCACGGAAAGTCCCGTTATGCTCGGCCGGTTTCAGCACGTCGTGCTCCCGGTTGATGAGTACGAGGCTCATGGGCAGGCCGAAGCCGGAGATCGACTTCGCCATGGTCACCATGTCGGGGATGATCCCGGCCTCTTCGAACGAGAAAAAGCTTCCGGTGCGACCGCACCCGGCCTGGACATCGTCGATGATCAGGAGTGCGCCGTGATTTCGCGCCAGTTCCGCGACCTTGCGCAGCCATTCCGGCCGTGCGGCATTGAGCCCGCCTTCACCCTGTACCGTTTCCAGCAGGATCGCGGCCGGGGCATCGAGCCCGGACGACGCGTCTTCGAGCATCCGTTCGAGCAATGCGGCGCTGTCCAGACCTTCGAGATAGTCGTCATAGGGCAGGCGCGTGACCCCGGACAATGCGATGTGCGCTCCGCCGCGATGATAGCCGTTCCCGGTGGCGGCGAGGGCTCCAAGGGTGACGCCGTGAAAACCGTTTGTGAAGGCGATGACGTTGCTGCGCCCAGTCGCCTTGCGCGCGATCTTGAGCGCCGCCTCGACAGCGTTGGCGCCGGTCGGGCCGGGGAACATTACCTTATAGTCCAGCCCGCGCGGGCCGAGGATATACTGCTCGAATACATCAAGAAATGCACCCTTTGCTCTGGTGTGCATGTCGAGCCCGTGGGCGATGCCATCCGAGGCGATGTGTTCGATCAGAGCAGCCTTCATGTCGGGATCGTTATGACCGTAGTTCAGGGACGCACAACCCGCGAGAAAGTCGATGCGGCGGGTCCCGTCCACATCGAAAATCTCGGCGCCGCGGGCCGATGCGAAGACCGCACCGAAAGCGCGGCAATAGCTGCGTACCTCCGATTCACGCCGTTCGAATAGCGTTTCCGTGTCAGCTTGTTCGGACATCATGGTGTTTCCTCCTGGATAGCGCCTGACGATGGGGCGTCGACTGCCGAGCAAGCCCTGCAGTCGATCGCACCGCATGAAGCGCCGCAATGCGGGTTGACTCGAAAGGAGTCCGACCGGTGTCGATCAGGCCTTGGCCAGGGTCTTCGGCGCCGGATAGGCGCCATCGGCATCGTGGTCTTCACGCCCCGTCACCGGTGGATTGAAGACGCATATCGCCCGGAACAGCGTCTTCGGGCGCAGGGTATGGCGATCATGCTTGTCGAGGAGATACATATCGCCGGGACGGATCATGTGAACTTCTCCGGTATCCCGGTTCGCGACTTCGCATTCTCCCTCGACACACAAGACCGCCTCGTAATGGTTCTTGTACCAGAGATCGGTCACCGTTCCCGGATAAACTGTCGTCTCATGCAGCGAAAAACCGACATTATCGTCTTCGAGGATGAGGCGTTTGCTCCGCCAGGTGCCGAGAGCGCCCTTGACGTCGCGATCCGTGTCCGTGATTTCATTCAGTGAGCGGATGATCATTGCAGTTTTCCTTAGTTCACGATTTCGAATAATAGGGATCAGGCAGCGGCCTTGATATTGACCAGGAATGTTGAATAGCCACCGACGGTCTCGAAATCTTTGATGTCTAGTTCTTCAGGGTCGACGTTGAATCCCAGCATGTCTTCCAGCTCCATGAGCGTTTCGAGCATGCTCATCGAATCGAGCCGGAATTCCTGAAACAGGTTCATCTCGTCGTCGAGAGGGGGAACCTGTTCTTCGAGGACTGTGGCGAGCGCCTTGCGCAAGTCCTGCCGCGCTTCGTTGATCGTGTAGAGTGATTCAGACAAGGGAGACTTCCTTCTTTTCGATTTGCGCCCGTTCGGGCATGGCTTCGTATTCGAGCAGTCGCACGAGGGCTTTGCGGTCGAACTTGTTGTTTGCCGTTCGCGGCATCTGGGCGAGATAACGAATTTTTTCGGGGACCTTGTGCGGCTCGAGTCGGCCAGCGAGGAACCGGCGCAGTTTCGCCCCGGCATCGGTATGATCGCGGAGATCCGCACTGCCCGGAGAGACGAAGAGGGTGCCCGTTCGCCCGGCAGTCGGCGGGACCATGACCGCATGCTGAACATCTTCCGCTTCAGCGCAGGCCGCTTCGATCTCGGTACAGCTGACCCGAAAACCGCGCACTTTGAAGATGTCGTCACGCCGCCCTTCGCAATAGAGGTAACCTTCGGCATCCATTCGGCCGTAATCGCCGGTATGCAGGCGGCGCAAGGTTGCGTGGCGGGGTACGATAGGTGGCGTCCGTGAGTGCCTGCGCATTCCAGTAGCCGGCCATCAGATGCGGCCCGGAGACGACGAACTCGCCGGTCTTGCCCGGAGGCAGCGCCTGCCCCGCCTCGTCCACGACCTCGACACGCGTGCCGCGCAGCGGCACCCCGCAGGTACCGGGCCTCGCCAGATCGGCATCAACCGGCGCAATGCTCACCCGCTTGCACTCGGTCAGCCCGTACATCAGCTGGAAACCTAGGCCCGGGAACGCATCACGCAGGACCCGGATTGATTTCGGAGAAGGCGCTGCACCGGTATTCGTGATGAGCCGTAATGCCGGCAATTCTCCGGGCTTTCGCCTGCCCAATACGGCGAGCGTTTCGATCATCACCGGTACGGCGGCAAGCACGTCGGCACTGCTTTGCTTGAGCGCCTTGAACAATCCCAGACCGCCGATGCCGGGATCCTCGAGACAAAGCGTACAGCCGGATGCCAAGGCCAGAAACACTTGGTACAGACCGTAATCGAACGATAGCGGTATGGCGCAGAAGATCCGATCGCCCGCGCGGTAGTCGAGGGCCTCGGCAATTGCGCCGACTGCAAACACCGCCTGGCGATGCGGACAGGTGACGCCTTTCGGACGGCCCGTCGATCCCGACGTATAGATCATGCAGGCGAGATCTTCGCCGATCAGGGTCGAAGCAGGCAGCAACCCGTTGGCGATAGCCGCATTCTCGGATCTGAGATCGGCGAGATCGGGCACAGCGACGCGTCCTGAGATGGTCTCGGCAGTCCAGGTCTCGGATTTTGCCGACAGGATCAAGACCGCGCCGGCATCTTGTGCGATATATGCCCGCTGCTCGGTCGGTGTGGATGGATGGACCGGGATGAAACAACCGCCGGCCATGTTGACGGCATGGATCAGCACCACAGTCATTGCCGAGTTCGACGCTTCGACGACGACCCGGTCGCCATGCTTCACGCCCTGCGAGGCCAACCACGCGGCTGCAATGCGCGATGTTTCCGCGAGCCGAGCAGTCGTGAGCCTTGTTTCGCCGCATTCGATTGCTACATGTTCGGGAGAGGCTGCGGCGGCTGCTTCGAGAAATTCGTGCAGATATTTCACGTCATCGACTCCTTGCGCGCTCTGCTTCGGTTCGGCATGGGCACGACAAACAACCCCTGCGCGGATGCGATCTTCTCCGGTGGGTCGACTTTCTCGACCGCCGAGCTTCCCGGATCGCATGCCCTTACGGTTCGCAAGGCTTCGACCTCGACGAAACGGCGCAGTCGGCTCTGTCGGTTTATTCTGGCGCGCACGGTGATGAAGTCGCCCGGTCGTGCCGGTTTGAGGAATTCGACTCCCTCCCAACGCTGCAAGAGGCTCTCGTCCCCATCATGGATCGCGGCAAGGCCCGTAACCGCATCACCGAACAGCTTCATGATGTGCGCGCCATCGACAAGCGCGCCACCGTAATGGGCATCGGAGGCCGACAGTCGTACCGAGATCGAGAAGCTTTTATCGACCGGCGGAAGCGGCAGATCGTCAGGGAGGCGATAGCGACCGACGATATCGTTCGTGTCGTCACCCGCGCGCACCAGGTGCAGTTCATCACCATCGACGAGTACTTCGTTCGGGTAGCCGTGACTGAGAAATCCGGTGGGTGAGGCACTGGGCCCGTAGGCGCCCGAGCACAGTACCGCCAGCACGTCGCCCTCCGCGACATCACCGAGATCCGCCTTGCGCGCGAGTGTGTCGCTGGGCGTACACAATGGCCCGGTGACAGTCGTTTTGGTGAGGCCCTGGCAGCCGTCCCGCGAGAGGTTGAGAATAGGGAAAGAACGTTTGGCAAAGCCGCCGACGCCGACAGCCGCCATGTGCAGGTTCGTGCCGCCGTCGGCAATCGCGAAAACTTCACCGCGGGATTCCTTGGTGTAGTGCACGCGTGTGAGCATCGCGCCGGAGCCCGCGGTCAGATAACGGCCGAGTTCTATGATGACGCGGGTATTCGGGCAGGTCTCGCGGAAGCGGGAGACGGTCTCATTGATGCCGAGCGCGAGTGTTTCGAGGTCCAACGCGCTTTCATTGTCGAAATAGGGAATGCCGAAGCCGCCCCCTACATCAACCGCTTCGACCGGTATGTCGAGCAATGCGCCGAGGCGCCGCGCCATATCGAGAATGTTGACCGTATTTTCGATGATCGGTCCGGCTTCCAGAAAACGTGTGCCCATATACACGTGGAAGCCCATTACCCGCACGCGCGGTAGCCCGGCCATGACGTCTCGCAGATCGGGGACCTGCTCGATATCGATGCCGAACTGTCGCGGCTTTCCGCTCATCGTCAGCCCGGAGCCGCTCGTCGTGAAATCGGGATTGATCCGAAGCATGACGTCGACGGGCCGCTGAAGACCCTGCTCGCGCGCCAGCTCGTCAATGATTTCCAACTCCCGTGCAGATTCGGCCACGATCGCGAATATGCCGAAGCGCAAGCAGTCTCCGATTTCGTCACGGGTCTTGGCCGGCCCGACGAAGATGATGTTGCTGGCCGGAACGCCGACACGTATCGCGGTATGCAGTTCGGCGCGGGAAGAAACCTCGGCTCCGGCGCCGCAGGATTTCAAACAGTCTACGATGGCTGCGTTCGGATTCGCCTTCAGCGAATACAAGATGTCGATGGTCGGAGACAGCCGACGCCGCAGCTCTGCAAAGTTTGCGCGTATGTAATCTGCGTTGTATACGAATGCGGGTGTCCCGAACTTTACTCCGACGCGCTCCGCAAGCTCGCGATTCGGCAGCCAGGCTCCCGTGGCATCGTGTATGTCGAAGCTGGCGCGCGGCGCGGACATTTCTCCGGTGACCGGCATGTGTGCGTTGTTCATGCGGAGACCTCCGAAGACGTGCGCGCCGGTGCCGGCATGGCGCGCGCCGACATATCCGACATATCCGGTGCATCCGGTCGGTCCAGGCATATCCGCATCAGAATTTCGTCGTGATGGTCATGACCTTCGCCGGCAAGCAGACTTCCCGGATAGAGAAGCTCCTCCTCGATCCGTCCGCCGAAACGCTTGGCCAAGGTCTTCATCAGGACGCGAATGGCTTTGTTGTCCTGGTCGACGGAGGCTTCGATCCGATCCGCACCGCGCGCGATCTCGCGCTCCACGGCGTGGGCAATCATGTCGACGCCCAGTCCGGCCACTCCATGGCGAGGCCGGGTGGCCGTCTGCCAAAGGAAATACGTGCCGGGGTTTCGCGGCGAGCGGAAGCCTGTCAGGAATCCGATCACCTCGCCATTCGCAATGGCTACAATGGATTGCTCAGCGAAGTGCGTGCACCACAAGGCGTAAGCGTATTGGCTATTCGCATCGAGGCGCTGCGTTGTGTTGACCAGGCCAAGAATATCCTTGGCCCAAGTTGAACAGTTGAATTGGACGAAGCGGGAACATTTTTCCGTAAGCCATTGATGTTATTGAGG
>HotLOscill_hetero_coDRAFT_1000062_pt1 | contig 100700 bp, 82 predicted proteins | sample HotLakmetagenome_2_FD_10650 | JGI IMG/M metagenome (IMG submission 10650)
AGAATCGGCCACGAAGTCATCGTCAGTTTCCTGGACGGCGACCCGGACCAGCCCATCATTACCGGCCGGACCTATCACGCCACCAACACACCGCCCTATGCACTGCCGGAACACAAAACCAGAACCACCCTCAAGACCCAGACTCATAAGGGCGAGGGCAGTAACGAACTGCGGTTCGAAGACGAGGCGGACAAGGAACAGATCTACCTCCACGCCCAGAAAGACCTGGACCTGCTGACCGAGAACAACCGCACCGAAGTCATCAGGAACGACAGCCACCTCACCGTGGACAACCATCGCAAGGCCCACATCAAGGGCAATGACCACACCACCGTGGACGGCGAAAAGCGCGAATCCATCGGCGACGACGCCAGCCTCATCGTGAACGGCAGCCACCACAGCAAACAGGGCAAGAACCAGCTCATCGAGGCGGGCAGCGAGATCCACCACAAAGCCGGCATGAAAATCGTCATTGAGGCGGGTGCTGAAGTGACCCTGAAAGCCGGTGGAAGCTTCGTGAAAGTGGATCCCAGCGGTGTGACTGTGGTCGGGCCAATGGTGAAGATGAATTCCGGGGGCGGGCCGGGGAGTGTGAGTGCTGCGGCCACGAAGGTGCCCGAACAACCGGCCACGCTTGTCAGTCAGGTACAGCCAGGCAACACCTCGTCACATCTAGCGGCAACCGATGTGCGGGAAGCTGCTATTGCCGATAAGGTTTTATCTACAGGCCTCTTAGCGCTGACGCCTGATGTACTCACCCGGGTTGCCAAGGCTGGAACTACCGTTGTGTCTGGATGTGAATTTGATAGCCGGGGGCGATGCATTATTCATGAACACAGTCGAAGCACCCTTGGCGCATCGCCTGCAAGTGATGGAGTAAACGGAGGTGAACCTGAGCGGAATGGCAATGAAGGAACAGCTCCAGACGGCAACACTAAAGATGCCAGGGATAATGTGCAAGCGGGGTTAAGCGCGGAAGGAGAGACATTACTGAAAAGCGTAGAGGAGTTGCGTTTGAGCCCATATGATGACCAGACAGGAAGCGCCATTAACTCATGGGTTAAAGGCGCAACCATTGGGTATGGCCACTTAATTTCAAAAAGTGAATGGTCTATTTATGAAAACGGAATCACAGCTGACCAGGCTGATGCTCTCTTTGGAGAGGATGTAGCACCCTTTGTTGCAGCTGTTAATGATGTTATTAACGTTGACCTTTCACAGCACCAGTTTGATGCAGCAGTTATGCTTGCTTTCAACATTGGTATAGGCGGGTTTTCAAATTCTTCTGCTGTCGCCCTGATCAACGATTCTAGTGCAACCACTCCTTATTCGGATTTAGAAAGTGCCTGGAAAGCATGGAATCGTTCGCAGGGCTCTGTTAGTCAGGGATTAATAAATCGCCGAAACGCTGAATGGCGCGTCTACTCAAACGCTGTCTATGAAAAATGGTAGTTCTCGGCTGGGGGAATCGTTAATGGTTAGATATTTTTTAATTTTCATGCTGAGTTTAATCTCAGCAGGTTGTTTTGCCGTTGATAGCAATGAACCTGGATCGATTTGTTCAGATAGCTCTTTGGATAACCTTTATTCGAGATACGAAATATTCGAGGTGGTTAAGTACGGTGGAGGATTGACTGCAGAGTCTTCCGCCAAAGGCCGACGGGGAGAAAAAGTCATTATTGAGCGTGATACTTTTCAGGTCAGGGACCTTATTATTTCCAATCCGTCTTATGAGTTGGCTTGTTATCCATTGCCAAATGAGGGAGAAGTTGATGTCAATCGCTGGAGCAACTTCTATGGATTTGGCGCGAATAGAACTTCTATTGAAGTCTTGCATGTTTATGAAGAAGGCGATTCTACCGGTGAACCCTCCATTAATCTTGAGCTAGTGAATAGTCAGCTTTGGGAAATGTATGACGGCTGGGTTTATAAAATGAAGCCCCTATAAGTGCCAGTGAGCCGATTGTGACCGGCTAATAACCCTCTGCATGCTCAACAGCAACGGACTGCGAGTACTCCATGACCACAATTGAGCCAATATTCCAACAAACTGCAAAACCAGAGAATGCAGACTTTGCCATACTGGACCTGGCCCAGAAAGATGAAGGCCAACTGCTGGGATGGCTATACAGCCATTTCGACTCGAGTGATATTCCCTGGAATCCCCTTTACCAAGGGACTGAACTGGCAAGCAACTGGTCTACAGGTCCCATACTGATTGAGATTGGAGACTCACAGGTTTTTCGTGAAACGCTGATCGAGCGCTATCAGTCAGACTACCTGGGTATGTTGATCTCTGCGCCAGGTGTCAGTCTGGCGACAATGGGGGGGCACCTTCGCTCACTCGTTATCACCTCGCTGGATGGCAAGCCATCCGTATTCCGCTTCTACGATCCGCGCTCCCTCGGCCCCCTTCTTAAGGTACTGGAGCCAAACCAGCGTTATCAGCTAATGGGCGCTTCCCAGTGGTGCTGGTGTCACGATGGCCAATGGTGGGTGACCACGGAATCACAATCCGCCGACTGGCCGGAACCGGAACAGCCGCTTGTGGTCGGCAAGGCGCAGTTGGACGCGTTGGATGAGGCGCGTCTTGCCCAGTTTGCCGCTTCCCTGACGGACTATTACCGGCCCCATGTTCCCGGACCGGACCCGGAACAATTTGTTCTGACGGAAATTAAGTCCGCGAACGACTCAGGGGTGACCCTGCTTGCCGACCAGGAGCGCTGGGTAAGGCTGGCGATTCAGGCAGGCGCTCCGCTAGCGGAATCCGTGAACTGGCAACAACTGGCGAGTGATCAGGGATTATCACCGAGCCAGATCCTGACTCACCTGGAAAATGAACAAAGGACTGTAACTCATGCCGACTGATGCCCCGGTGCAACTTCCTCCGTCCAAGGTCTCCGCAGCAGACCAGACCTCAAGTCAATCCGAGACGAAACACTGCCAGCAAAGCAAAAACGCTACGGTGGTATACGTAACCGGGCACCGCAGTTTCTGGGTACTCCCGCAGAACGTTCTCGACAAGATGGAAACCAGTGCCGCCCGGCTCAAGGCTGCTGCATCAAGGGAAACCCTGGAACAACGGATGGCGGAACTTGAGAAGGTGGGGCTGACGGATCTGTTCCTGCCCGCTTCCGCGAAAAGCTTTTTGCCTCCTGCGGAGCAATCCGAGTGGGACGAATTGCTCAGCCAGAACCGGGATGCCGACCGTCATTTACAAAGGCTGGATGAGGAGTTGGACAAGGAGGAAAAGGCTTATCGCCAACGGGTGAAGGCGCTTACTGAAGCCAAGGAATTCTATAGCAATCGCCTTCAGCTAACGGCGCAATGGCATCAAACCCGGCAGGGCTTGGATGATCATAAGAAGGCTATCCGAGCGAAGAAGGAGAATCGAACCGACCGATTGATGGACCTTCAGGAGCAAGGGTTTGAGGCCGCCCGGGAAGCTGGTTTCCATGTGGTGGAGCAAGAACTGTTCTCACCGGAGCAGCGGAGCATCAAAAAAATGCTGTCGGCCTACCTGGAAGCTCGAAAGGATTTTGAAGAGGGCGAATTGTACAACGAAACGGTGGCCGCCATCTTCGTTAACACTTGCCGTCTGAACGGGGAGCTGATGGCTTATGAGTGGCGGCAGGAGACACCGGACATCCAGAAGGTCGAACAGTACCTGACGGAGCTGAACAGGATGGAAGGCAAGATGCGGGACTATGCAGATGCGGTGCTGGCTCTTGCAAATATCGGTATTGCCGCACCGGAATATGCACTGGCGAATGGCCACTGCCAGGTGAAGGACGGCATTCTCGACATGACCGACCTTCGGTTGCTGGACTGGGAAATCGAACAGCTCACCGAAGAGATGAAAGAACATGGGTGGGCCTGGCTTAGCGCAATTGGTATGAATGGCCCCGCGCCCGCCCCGGAAATCCTGCAGTACCAGCACAAAATTGAGACTTGCCAGAAAAAGCAGGATGCACTGCGGTGCCGTGCCCAAGAACAGGCCAAGGAAATGTCGCCGCCGAAACTGTTCATCTGGAATCCGGCCGACTATAACGCTCCGCCCTTCAAGGCTTTGGTGCGTCCCGGGGTTCCCCTGCGGGAATTTTCCCGGCCGGGAGGTGCCTCCGAACTGCAACATTTCTCTCTTCTGGACTTACCTGGTGGCCAGGAAAATCTGGGTACGCAGAAGGAGCCCGAATCATCCTTTGATATCGCCCTGTCTCTGAAGACTGAACAAAAGCCGGGCAGGGATGAAGCCCTGGAAAAACTATTGACGGATCAGGGGGCGAAAAAATACCCGCTTCAAGAGAGCTGGTTCGACAACCGGGGACTATTCCAGCCGGACCGGTTCTTCCGCGCCATCCAAGATGACGGCGTCCTTGAGCAATATAATGCCGAGGAGCTTGACGCTTGGGGAACCCATCTACGGGCTTTCTTGTTTGAATCCGAAGCGAAGCGTCATCTCATGAGTTTTGATGACAGCTACACCGGGCAGTTTGTCAGGCTGCTATCCAGTGGTCTAGCTGGCGAACTGAGTCAGGAACTGCAGAACAAACTAAAAGTGGAAGTGCTGACGGGTGTTAGCGGTCCCGCCAGTGAACCTTCTTTTAGCATGAAGAACGGCAACTCCAAGGTAGACTATGAACTGGGCGAAGCCAGAATTGGCGCTAACCTGACATACAGCCAGGGGCAACTGGACCTGCTCTCTCTGAAGCTACCGAAACCGGATGAAGCCGAGCCAATTCGAATACCCTACCGGACCATAGAAGGCAGCGGAGAGCTGGATCTGGGGCGGTTTTACTGCGAGGTTGACGCCAAGTGCTGGGGCTTCGTCGGAGCCCGCATTCTGATGAGTCGCTCGATAGGTATTGAAGCAGTTAAAGGTGAAGGCATACAGCTGACGGGGGTGGACTGGGAAAAGCGAGAGGTTAACGGGGCCGAATTCGAAGCCTTTGCTGGAGCCCAGGCAGGTAAGATGATGCGCACCGAAATGAAATGGTCCATTCCTCAGCGGCTCAGAAAATCCGAGAAATGGCGCCGACTGGGTGAAGAGGTCCCTGAGTGGATCACCCTGGGGGTGCTCCGTGATGAGTTGGTCGGTGCCGCTGGCCTGGGCGCCACTGGAGAAGTCAAGATTGGGATGAACAATAACCGGCTGGTCTTCTACGCCAAAGGCCGCCTGGTGGCGGGCCTTGGGGGTGGCATGGACATCGGTTTTGAACTGAATTTTGATTCCATCCCCATGTTGATGCGCCTCCTGCAGCAGGAATTACACGACAATGGCTACCGCCGTATCTACTGGATTGACGACGGTGCGTTTGAGTACCTGAGCATGCTGATGAACCTGCGGCTCTCTGCGGCTCTGAACATATCGTTCCTCGCGGCTCAGTCCTACGACTTTGTTCAAGAGGTCTACCGGAATTTCTACAGCAGTGAGAACGCCGGGGTCGTGGCCGTGAGGATTACTGAAGCCATTGATATTGCGGAAGGCAAATCAGTGTCGACTGATGAGGTGCCCAGGGTCACATTGGAAGAATACCGGTCCTGGTTCCTGGGGCTGCAGCCCGAAGCGATTGGTCCCATGTTGCACAACCTTGTGGCGGAGCCGGTTGAGTTTGAAGGGCCCAATGGAGAGCGGAAATCTCCGGAGGAAATGTTGAAACTCCAACAGATTTCGATCCTGCAATGTTGTGAATGGATAGGCGAATCTGAACTGGTTAAACCAGAATCGTATCGGGGTGCGGTGCCAAATCGCGTCCAGCGGCAGTTTGAGGAGTCGGTGACTCGTATGAATGCTCAGGGTACCAAGCCAAGGGAGGGTTCCTCGCAGGTAGCCCGGGAAAATTTGGCCAGATTGGATGAGTTTATGGGTAGGGATTTAGCGTCGCCACTCGATAGCGCCCGGCTTCAAAAGTATAAAAAATTGCGCAGGAAATTCAGCTTACATCTGTTGGGGCAGGTTTAAATTATGTTGAACATCTCAGTGGCTAGGGTTTGCTCGCTGTTACTACTGCTCTTCGTGGCACTGCCGGTCGTTGCCGACACCGACCAGGAACGGGCGGAAGCGTTGTTTCAGGAAGGCTACATCCTCTACCAGCAACGCTATAGCCCAAATGCCTTCACCAAATTCAAGGAAGCAGCCCAACTGGGCCATGCTGAGGCGGCTTATTACGCAGGAAATATTCTTCGCCGGAATTCCACGTACATTACTGCTGAAGCCGAAGAATTTTACCGTCAGGCTGCTGAGGATGGTGACGTCTACGCCATGCTGCGCTTTGCCCAAAAGGGCAAAATGTGCGGCACACTCAGAGACTGCGACTATGACCGCGAAGAATGGTTGGACCGGGCCATGGAACTCGCACTCCCGAAGGCGGAAGCTGGCGACACTGAAGCCATGATGGCGCTATCTTCAGCTTTTGCCATTGACGGAGACCCGGATAAGGATTTCGAATGGGTTGAGCGTGCGGCGGAGAGCGGCCATGCCTTTGCCCAGTATTGGATGGCAGTCATGCTGGATGAACAGGATAGGGGCTTCTACTGGACCGAAAAGGGGCGCAGGGAAGATGTTCTCAAATGGCTCAATGCGTCGGCTGAACAGGGGTTTCCCAAGGCTATCCTGAAATTGGCAGTGGAGTTGAAGGAAGACGGCCGGTTCGAGGAGGCCAATGAGTGGGTCGGTCGAATGGGGCAGACGGATTATTATGACGCCCTTGTTAACTATGGATTGATTCTTTTGGAAGGACCAGATGGGATGTTCCGCCACCCAGAGACCAAGCCAGTAGAGGGCTTGGCCATGCTAATGGCGTTACACCGGCAAATGGGCAAGTTCGAAGTTAAAGAGTTTGTTGAACAATACAAGGCTGATCTGAGCGCCAAAGATATAACCAGAGCGGAAAAGCGATCTGAAGAACTGTTGGTCGATACGCCGATTATTTACTACCTGCCAAAGTTTGGAATGTGAAACCATTGACGGAAAATAACCCCCGTCACAACGATAGACGAAACTACTCAAATCCCACGTTCAGGAAGAACACCATGACGACCGCGATGGGCGCGGGCTTCCCACCCTATTACGTAGCTATACCTCTCCTATTGATATCTGGGCAGATAGTTTCGAGCCAACGTGGACGGGCACTGGAGCTGGAGTTTGTCGCTGATACAGAGGGGTGCCATCAAGGGAGTCCTGACCGGAGTCAGTAAATACTGGTTTGGTAATAGGCTCAGAAAATTTAACAAGGAGTGTTGAAGGTAATTATGAAAAGCGCAGCAAAGGGATTTTTACTCTTCCTGTACCCGACTCTGATCTATATTGCTTTTTCTGGAATCGCAACCTTCGTTCATTGGTGGCAATACGTCGGCCAGAATGACTCTCCTCACGAGGGGTATCTGGACGCGGTGAAAGAAAGCCTGAAGCACCAGGGTGCACCCAGTCTGTTCAATGATTATGGGCGATTTACGTTCGACCCTTCTTCCAGTATCTGGCTTGGCATTGCATTAGCAGTGAATCTTTTCTTATTGCTGTACACATGGGCGGGTAGTGTCTGGCTATCATTGATCATTGCAGGTAAAAAACCGGATTTGCTCAAATGCGTCAAAGACTGTCTTCACGCCTATACCTGCTCATATCTAGTCCTGCTGCTAGCGGCACTTTTGATTTTCCCCTTGTTTGACGTTCGAGCGACTGGGGTATACATGATATTCCTTCTCTTTGTGGGTCGCATGATTATGTCTACCGAGCGAAGGTACTCTCTAGGAATTGTGAAATCGTCGTTCTGTGTTCTGGCTCCCTGGTCCGCCATTATATTCTTGAGTAAATGGATATATGAGAGCGATATGTTTGAGGGTGCTGTCAATGAAATCTGGATTCCAGGTTTTAATTTTCTGTTAATGATGTTTTATACGGCCTGTTGCATCTGAAGCCAGCGGCTGCCATCCCAGCCTCCCGGATTCCCCATCATGAATTCGCCCCCTTCCACAAACACCATATCCTCCATCTGACGCTCAACCATGTCTTCGGCTTTGGATTCGTAGTAGATGTTACAGCCTGAGATTGCAGAGACTGCCAGAAAAGAGAGGGCCAGCTTGGTGGGCAACCGAATCAGCATCGACAATCGGCATCCTTTCCGAAGGTTTGGGAACTTACAGTTTACTGAGCCTAGCGGTGAGTCGCCAGATCCGGCGGCCTGAGATGTGCCTTTGGTCCCAAGCCATGCATGCTATATCAAATCTGTCCTTAACGAATTTAGGTTGTGTTTGAGTTGCGTTTAGTTTTAGCGCACCTGAAGCCTCTGGTCTCCGAGGCTAGGTGTTCCGAACCTTTTTGCCGGGTTACGGTAGTGTTTCCATGAAATTCTTTGAAATGCCCCCCGCGAAGAACGCGGTAAGGTTTTCCTTCAAAGATATCTTTCTGTCCTTCTGCCGGACCAGTAGGATTGTTGACGGGCGACTTCTCGTAGTAGTCTTTTGAATAGTTATCGCTTACCCACTCCATTGCGTTACCGGACATGTCGTATAAGCCAAGAGAATTTGGTGGAAATGAGCCTGGTCTCAATGGCGTGGGATCTTTTAGTGGGTGGCCGTCAAACGTGTTAAATGTCGGGCCAGCGGCAACAGTCTCGTCTGGAATAGCTCGCCCCGAGGGAGTCGCATACTGAATCATTTCACCACGAGCACGGGCGGCAAACTCCCATTGGGCTTCTGTAGGTAGCTTGGCTTCTGCACCTGTTTGCTCACCTAGCCATTGGCAGAAAGCATTGGCGTCTGACCAGGAAGCAACGGCAGGTAGCTCGTCTGCGAATCGGTCGGGGATATCCTGGCGAATTTTGTCGTAACGATTGTCCGATGACTCATATCCTGTACTTGCCATGAATAACTCAAAATCCCCCTGAGTAACCTCGTATTTCTGAATATAAAAATCGTCGAGAACCACGCGATGAACAGGGATGGTATCGCTGCGTATACTCCAACCTCCCGGATTCCCCATCATGAACTCTCCACCTTCGACAAACACCATAGCTTCCATCTGACGCTCAACCATGTCTTCGGCTTTGGATTCGTAGTAAATGTTGCAGCCTGAGATTGCAGAGACAGCAAGAAAACAGGGGATCAGTTTGGAAGGCAATGAAATAAGCATCGACAATCGGCATCCTTTCCGAAGGTTTGTAGAGCTGCTAGTTTACTGAACCTGGTGTAGGGTAGCTACACCGGCGGTTCGGGATGTGGCTTTAGTCGACAAATCATGACGGTTACTGCGCCATCTTTCGAGCTTCTTGGGATAGTTTAATGCTGGCGGGTTACCCTCATTGAACACTAGATGTATAATTCTCCCCCGAGCTTTAAAAGCACTATCGAACCCATGGATTGGGTAGAAGTAAGCAGAGGATTTGCTATGAAATACTTAAATACCCCCTTCAATTACCCTCTCTCGGTTTCTATCTGCCCAGCCAGAAGCCCGTAGTACCAGCCGAAACGCAATATTTGGAAGACTATACATTTAGAGTGGCCAGTCTATGGCTGAAATCATGCCGTGCCGCGGCTTTAAACATTCAAGGAGGAATGCAAATGAACCAACCTGAAAAACGCAAAAACCGACTTCTGGCCCTGTTTCTCGGAGGATGCTTTGGGCTTTTAGGTGCAGATCGCTTTTACCTCGGTAAATGGAAAACGGGCCTGCTCAAGGCGGTAACGCTGGGTGGAGTAGGTGTGTGGTGGTTTCTGGATAGCTTTCTGTTGGGTACGGACGCCTTCCTTCATACATTCGGCCGAGACACCGGATTTGTGAAGGACTCACAGGGGCGGGACCTCAATTATGGCCTTTCATTCTGGAGGATCAAGAACGGGCAGATTGTCAGGGACTGGTTCTGAGGTAACGGGCAGGGCAATAGAAATGGACTTTATATTTTCAATGAATCAAGGGAACTGATATGCGTGTTTACGACTTTCTGAAATACCTGTTTTCGGTGGTGGGCGGCGCTCTACTCGTTGGAGCCTTTCTCTGGTATCAGAGCACAGTCACGTTTCTGGATGATGCCTTAGAGGTGCCGGGCGTGGTGACGGATCTGGTTTACTCCCGTTCCAGTGATTCCAGCAGCTACTATCCGGTCGTCCGGTTTGAGGATGACGCTGGGCAGGTGATTGAATTCCAGTCGTCGTCGGGCAGTAATCCGGCTTCATACAGTCGTGGTGAGAGGGTGTCGGTTTTGTATTTGCCGGGAGAGCCAGAGAGTGCCCGTATAGACGGCTTTTTCTCTTTGTGGGGTGGTGCGCTCATCCTTGGGATCATCGGCGGGTCGTTCTTTCTCGTCGGAACCTTGATGATTCTGGTGCCCTTGATCAGAAAAGGCAGGGGCGCAAAACTGAGGGAGAGCGGCCAGCTTGTAATGGCCAGCTTCCGGAGTGTCGAGCAGAACACCAGTCTGGTGATGAACGGCCAGAGCCCTTACCGGATTGTGACTCAGTGGCAGGACCCGGCTACTGCAAATATTCACGTATTTCGCAGTGAAAACCTGTGGTTTGACCCGACAGAGCATATCCCTGGCGAGTCGATACCCGTGTATATCCGGCCGGACAACCCAAAACGATACTGGGTGGATACGTCGTTTCTACCCAAACTGGCGTCCTGATCAGGGTGGGGAAGAGCGCGAAGGCTCTTCCCCCTGGCCTCAGGCTTCCCGCAACTCCCGGGCAGCCGCAACCATTCCCTTCAGCGCCGGAATCACCTCATCCCACGACCGGGTTTTCAGCCCACAGTCCGGATTGATCCAGAGCCGCTCGGCGGGGATGCGTTCCGCAGCCTTGTTCATCAGCGATACGATATGCCCGGTGCTGGGTACGTTCGGTGAGTGGATGTCGTACACCCCGGGGCCGATGTCGTTGGGGTACTGGAAGCCTTTGAAGGCGTCCAGCAGTTCCATGTCGGACCGTGAGGTTTCGATGGTGATGACGTCGGCGTCCATTCTTGCGATGGCTTCGATGATGTCGTTGAACTCGGAATAGCACATATGGGTATGGATCTGGGTTTCGTCTTTTACACCATTGGCGGCGATGCGGAAGGCTTCGATGGCCCAGTCCAGATAGGTCTGCCAGTCGCTTTGGCGCAGGGGCAGGCCTTCCCGCAGGGCCGCTTCGTCAATCTGTATGATGTTCACGCCGGCTTTTTCCAGGTCCAGCACTTCTTCCCGTATGGCCAGGGCCAGTTGCCAGCAAGTGTCTTTCCTGGGCTGGTCGTCGCGCACGAAGGACCAGTTGAGGATGGTGACCGGGCCGGTCAGCATGCCTTTGAGGGGCTTGTCCGTCAGGGACTGGGCATAGCGGATCCAGTCCACGGTCATGGCCGTTGGCCGGGAGATATCACCAAACAAGATGGGCGGTTTCACGCAGCGTGAGCCGTAGGACTGCACCCAGCCGAAGCGGCTGAATACATAGCCTTCCAGCTGTTCTCCAAAGTATTCCACCATGTCATTGCGTTCCGCTTCGCCGTGCACCAGTACGTCCAGCCCGAGTTGCTCCTGTTCGCGGATGCAGTGGCTGATTTCATCACGGATGCGGGCCTGGTATTCCTCCGGGGTCAGTTCGCCCTTGCGGAACTTGAGGCGCGTCTGGCGGATGTCCCTGGTCTGGGGAAACGAGCCGATGGTGGTTGTGGGATAGCGGGGCAGCTTCAGGTGATCGGCCTGGATGGCGGATCGCTGCTGGTAGCTGCTGGTGCGCTGACCCATGTCGGGAGTGATGTTGGCGACCGCTTTGCGGACCTCCGGACCAGTGACCCGCCGGGACTGGCGCCGGCTGGCGATGGCATCGGCGTTGTCCTTCAGGGCGCCGGCTACGGTATGCCTGCCTTTGGTCAGGGCCGTTGCCAACAGCTGAAGCTCATCCAGCTTCTGTCGCGCAAACGCCAGCCAGGAGCGGACTTCCGGGTCCATGGTGGTTTCCAGGTCCAGGTCTACCGGCACATGCATTAGGGAGCAGGACGGTGCCAGCCAGAGCCGTTCCCGAAGTTTGCTGTAAACCGGCTCAAGCCAGTCCAGGGTGGCTTCCAGATCGGTCTTCCAGATGTTGCGGCCATTGATCACGCCCAGCGACAGCACCTTGTGCCCCGGAAGCCAGTCGGTAACGCGGCTCACTTCGTCTCGGGCGTTGATGGCGTCCAGATGCAGGCCCGCCACCGGCAGTTCGCAGGCCAGTTGCAGGTTTTCACGAAGCTGGCCGAAATAGGTGGCCAGCAAAAGCTTTACCGGGCTCGCTTTGAGGTTGTGGTAAGCCAGGTTGAGGGCATGCCGCCAGGCGCCATCCAGTTCCGTGACCAGGATCGGCTCGTCGATCTGTACCCATTCCGCGCCGTTGTCCGCCAACATTTGCAGCAATTCGCCATAAACCGGGAGCAGCTCATCAAGCAGGCTCAGCCTGTCGGTGTCATCCTTGGATTTGCCGAGCCAGAGGTAGGTGACCGGGCCGATGATGACCGGTTTCGTGTTTACACCTGCCGCCTTAGCCTCTGTCAGTTGCTCCAGCAGGCGTGTCGGGTTCAGGGCAAAGCGGGTGCCGGCATCGAATTCAGGGACAATGTAGTGATAGTTGGTGTCGAACCATTTGGTCATCTCGCCGGCGTGAACGCCGCAGCAATCACTGTCTGCCGGTGAACGGCCCCGGGCAATGCGGAAGTAACGGTCCAGCTCGTTTTCATCGGCCTTGCCGGCACGCTCGGGCAGGTTGCCCAGGGTGGCGCTCATATCCAGCACCTGGTCGTAGAGGGAGAAGTCTCCGACCGGGGCGAGGCTCAGTGATTGCTGGCCTTGCCAGTTAGCAGTACGGAGTCGGGCTGCGGTCTGCTGCAGATCCTCTTCGCTCAGTTCGTTTTTCCAGTAGCCTTCAAGGGCAAACTTCAGTTCCCGGCGTTCGCCGACCCGTGGAAAACCCAGATTGTGGGTGGTCACCATGGTGAATCTCCTGTTCTGTTCTCAGTTGTCAGGAGCCAAGGCTAGCGATGTCAGGTCATGAATAATAATGGTATTATCTCATCAATCCATGAATTTAATTCAATGTAGGTGTGGTAATGATAGAGCGGAATCATCTGGAAATCGTCCGGGAAGTGGAGCGGTGTGGCTCACTGACGGCAGCGGCCGATGCGCTTTGTCTGACTCAATCGGCACTCAGTCATGCAATGAAAAAGCTGGAGCAGCAGCTTGGCACGGCAATCTGGATCCGGGAAGGCCGGAAACTGCGGCCTACCCCATCCGGTCTTTATCTGCTTTCGCTCGCCAACCGTTTGCTCCCCCAATTCGAGCATGCCGAGGAACTGGTGGGCCAGATTGCCCGGGGCCAGCGGGGCAGCCTGCGGATCGGGATGGAGTGTCACCCCTGTTATCAGTGGCTGCTGAAGGTAGTGGGGCCTTACCTGGAACAATGGCCCGGTGTGGATGTGGATGTGAAACAGCGCTTCCAGTTCGGTGGTATCGGGGCACTGTTTGGGTACGACATTGATGTGCTGGTGACGCCGGATCCATTGCACAGGAAGGGGCTGATCTATGAACCTGTGTTTGACTATGAGCAGGTGCTTGTGGTGCCGAAAAACCATCCACTGGCCTCAAAACCCTGGGCTGAGCCGGCGGACCTGGAAAGTGAAACCCTGATTACCTATCCGGTCGACGCGGAGCGGCTGGATATCTATACCCGCTTCCTGGTCCCCGCCCATAGCAGCCCGGCTCGCCATAAAACCATAGAGACCACGGATATCATGTTGCAGATGGTGGCGGCCGGGCGTGGTGTGTCGGCGCTGCCCAGGTGGCTGGTGGAAGAATACGCCCATCAGATGCCGATCACGCCGGTGCGGCTGGGGCGCAAGGGTATCGACAAGCAGATTTTCCTGGGGCTTCGTGAGCGGGACTCTGGTGTGGAGTATCTTCAGTCATTCATGGCGATGGCTCGGGAGACCACCTGGAGTCTGGCCTGAGGCGACCATCTGTCGCAACATTGCCGTAGATGTTCGCCGGGGCGTCTTTCTTCGGTTAAAATGCGCGAAATTATTCATCGGGGAATGTGATCATGAGCGAAACACCCGCAGATCTGAAATACATTGAGACCCACCAGTGGGTGCGTGTGGCTGATGATGGCACCGCAACTGTTGGTATCACGGATTTTGCCCAGGACCAGCTGGGGGATATCGTTTTTATTGGCGTGCCGGATGTTGGGGCGACGGTGACCGGCGCGGAAGAGGCTGGTGTGGCGGAGTCTGTGAAGTCGGCTTCGGATGTGTTCAGTCCGGTGACCGGTGAGGTGATTGAGGTCAACGAGAGCCTTGAGGATGAGCCTGAGAAGGTGAATGAGGATCCTTATGGGGATGGCTGGTTGTTCCGGGTGCGGTTGGCGGATCCGGGGGAGCTGGATGGGCTGATGGATTCCGTAGCCTATGCGGAGCATGTTGCTGCCGAGGAATAACCGAGACTGATGGTGGAAGAGCGAGCGGGCAGGGCTGCCCAAAACACGCTGTAAATACGTCCCTGTACGCTTGGGCTCCGCCATCCCTGGCTCCGCACAGTTTTGGGCAGCCCTGCCCGCTCCCTCCCGTACCCCGGCTATCCATGCCGCTACTTCATGTATAATTCGCGCCTTTTCTCAAACCTGACAGGTGGTCGTTATGAATTTCCCGGTTTTATACCTCCGCAAAGGCGCCGAGCGCAGGCTCAGGGCGGGTCATCTGTGGGTTTACAGTAATGAGGTGGATACCCACCGTTCACCGTTGACCGATTTCGAGGCAGGTGCCCAGGCGGAGATTCGTGCTGCCAATGACAAGCCGATGGGGACGGTGTTTGTGAATCCCCACGCACTGATCTGCGGCCGTCTGATCAGTCGCAACCCGTCCCATGGCATGACGCCGCAGCGGCTTACAGAGCGGGTGGAGACAGCGTTGGTGTTGCGGGAGCGGTTGTTTGACAAGCCGTTTTACCGTTGGGTGTTTGGTGACAGCGACGGGCTGTCGGGGCTGGTGATTGACCGGTTTGATGATGTGGTGGTGGTTCAGATCTCCACCGCTGGCATGGAGCTGATGAAGGAGTCGATTGTCCGGGCGGTTCAGCGGTTGGCGCATCCCAGGGCGATTATCCTCAAGAATGACGGCAAGATGCGTAAGGTGGAGGGGCTGGACACGTATGTGGAGCAGGCCCATGGCCCGGAAATCGAGCTTCTTCAGGTTGAAGAGAACGGCGTTCGTTTTGAGGTGCCCATGGAGGGCGGGCAGAAGACGGGGTGGTTCTATGATCACCGCATGAACCGTCAGCGGCTGCAGGCCTATGCGCCGGGTAAGCGGGTGCTGGATGTATTCAGCTATGTCGGTGGCTGGGGTATCCAGGCGGCCTGCGCGGGCGCGACTCAGGTGACCTGTGTGGACAGCTCCGCCGGTGCCATCGACTCGGTTCATCACAACGCGAAGATCAATGGGCTTGATAATATAGAAACCATTGAAGGGGACGCCTTCGATGCCCTGAAAGCGTTGTGTGACGAGAAGGAAAAGTTCGACATCGTGGTGCTGGACCCGCCGGCGCTGATTCCCCGGCGGCGTGACCAGAAGGCCGGGGAAGAGGCCTATGCCCGCCTGAACCAGTTGGGGTTGCGTTTGCTGGACCGTGATGGGTTGCTGGTGTCTGCGTCCTGTTCCATGCATCTGTCCCAGGAAAAGCTGACGGATATTATCCGCAGCAGTGGCCGCAAGATTGACCGGTTTGTGCAGTTGCTGGAGCAGGGGCATCAGGCGCCGGATCATCCGGTGGTGCCGGGGATTCCTGAGACGGATTATATCAAGAGCTGTTTTGTTCGGTCTTTGACGGGGTTTCTTTGAGCTTGGGTTGTCGGATTTCGCTGCGCTCTATCCGACCTACGGGGTAGGGCTCAGAACTGGTGGGCTTGCACACAGGTAGGGAAGGACGCAGGGAGGGGGTGCCCGGGATCGTCAAAAACAGGGATGTTTTTGTCGAGCGTACATGGATGTATTCACAGCGTATCCCGGGCACCCCCTCCCTGTGGCCTTCCCGGGCAGATAAGCAATGCCAGTTAATCCCTAAGGCTCATTATCTTCCAGCTGTTTTCCTTAGCTATGCGTTCAAGTGTTGGATCCGGATCCACCGCTACCGGGTTATCGACTTTGCGAAGCAGAGGTGCATCGTTGTGGGAGTCACTGTAGAACCATGCGCCATCGAGGTTTTCTCCGGTTGACTCGAGCCAGTCATGCAGCCGGGTGACCTTGCCATCCTGAAAACTTGGAACGCCGGCAACTTCACCGGTGTAGCGACCATTAACCAGCTCAGGCTCGGTAGCAATCAAGTGCTCGATGTCCAGCAGTTCCGCCACTGGCTCGGTCACAAAGCGATTGGTGGCAGTGATAATCAGCAGCGTGTGCCCCTGATTGCGATGACTGTCCAGTAGCTCTGCAGCCCTGGGCAGCATCATTGGCGTGATCTTCTTCTCCACGAACTCTTGCCGCCAGGCCAGTAACTGCTTCATATCGTGCCGTGCCAGTGGCTGCAGGGCGAAGCTCAGGTAGTGCATGATATCCAGCTCGCCATCCAGGTATTCCTGGTAGAACCGGTCGTTGGCCTTTCGATATTCTTCCGCGTCCACGATGGATTCTTCCACCAGAAATTCACCCCACGCATGGTCGCTGTCACCGGCGAGCAGGGTGTTATCAAGGTCAAAAATGGCGAGCGTCAACGTTGGTACCTCCGGCGGACAGGGCAAATGTTTCAGGCGCCATAGTCTACCATGACATGCCGCTGTCGGCTCCGTTTGCCGAAGCCTTGGGATTCTGTAAGAATGAGAGCAACTTGGACAAATCCGGCCGGTTAATTTTTAAACTGGCCAACCGACTTTTATAAGGACTGTGCCGTGATAGATTCAGACGGTTTCAGACCCAATGTCGGAATCATTCTGGCCAATTACAGGGGGGAAGTCCTCTGGGCAAGGCGAATAGGGCAGGACTCCTGGCAGTTCCCTCAGGGTGGTATCAAGCACAACGAATCACCGGAGGAGGCTCTCTACAGGGAGCTGGCAGAGGAAATTGGTCTTGGTACAGACGATGTGGAAATCATCAGCTGTACCCGTGGCTGGCTGAGATACCGCCTCCCTCGCAGGATGGTGCGACACAACTCGCACCCTGTCTGCGTGGGGCAAAAACAGAAATGGTTCCTGCTGAGGATGCTTTCGCCGGATGCGCAGGTGCGCGTGGACGGCACCGATTCGCCGGAATTCGACGGCTGGCAGTGGGTCAGTTACTGGTACCCACTTGGGCAGGTTGTCTCTTTCAAACGCGAAGTCTATCGACGTGCGCTGAGGGAGCTCGCGCCGCGGCTGTTCTATAACATGGAGCAGTGGCACCGGAGCGAGCAGCCCCGGCGCACGAAGGATCAACAGAAATGACGGATTGAGCCCGCCATGCTGAGCATACTGCGAAGTCTTGTACAAGAGGTAAACAGCGCCCGCGATTTGCAGGAGGCGCTGGATATCATCGTTTCGCGGGTGCAGAAAGCCATGGATACCGAGGTGTGCTCGGTTTATCTCCTCGACCCGGCCACCAACCGCTACATACTCATGGCCACCGAAGGACTGTACCAGCAAGCCGTCGGGCAGGTCAGCCTGGGTTATTCCGAAGGTCTTATTGGCCTGGTAGGTTCCCGCGAGGAGCCTATCAATCTGGAAGATGCTCCTTCCCATCCCCGTTACCGTTATTTTCCCGAGACAGGTGAGGAGCGTTTCCGCTCGTTCCTGGGTGTGCCGATTATCCACCACCGCAGGGTGCTTGGTGTTCTGGTTGTTCAGCAACGGGAAAGTTCCCGGTGCTTTGATGAGGGCGAAGAAGCCTTTCTCGTCACCGTTTCGGCCCAGTTGGCGGGGGTCATTGCCCACAGTGAGGCCACGGGTGCGATCAGTGGACTTTCCCTCACCGGTGAGGAGGCCACAGACGTCAGTTTCAGCGGTGTCCCTGGTGCACCGGGTGTTGCCATCGGCAAGGGGGTTGTGGTCTATCCGGCGGCGGATCTTGATGTGGTGCCGGAAAAGCCCACCGACGATGTGGAGCTTGAGCTGTCGCTGTTCAATGGCGCGGTGACCGCAGTGAGGGAAGACATTGAGCGGGTGGCGGCACGGCTGGCCTCCCAGCTTCGTCCGGAGGAACAGGCACTGTTCGATGTCTACCTGCGCATGCTGGGTGACGACGCCATGCCGGGTGAGGTGGCCAACCGGATCAAGGAAGGTTACTGGGCCCAGGGCGCCCTGAAACAGGTGGTTCAGCAGTATGTCCGCCATTTTGAACAGATGGATGATCACTACCTGCAGGAGCGGGCGGTGGATATCCGCGACCTTGGCCGCCGTTTGTTGTCCCACCTGCAGGAGGGAGAGCAGAAAGACACCGTTTATCCCGAGAATACAGTGCTGGTCAGCGAAGAACTGACACCGGCCATGCTTGGGGAAGTGCCCAAGGGGCGGCTGGTTGGCCTGGTGTCGGTCAAGGGCTCCAGCAATTCCCACGTGGCGATTCTTGCCCGTGCCATGGGCGTGCCAACGGTCATGGGGCTGGTGGATATCCCGGTCAACCAGCTCGATGGCAAGGATCTGATTGTTGACGGGTTTGAGGGGCAGATATTTGCGTCACCCTCCACGGATTTGCGGAATTTCTATCAGGAAATCTGTGACGAGGAAGACGAACTGGTCAAGGGCCTGGAGGCCCTGCGGGATCTGCCCTGCGAGACCACGGATAACCACCGGGTATCGCTGCTGGTGAACACCGGCCTGATGACTGATGTGGTGCGTTCTCTCAGCCATGGTGCGGAAGGCATTGGTCTGTACCGTACTGAAGTTCCCTTCATGATCAAGGATCGCTTCCCTTCCGAGCAGGAGCAGCGCGAATATTATCGTGAACAGCTGGAGGCCTTCGCTCCGAACCCGGTCACCATGCGCACGCTGGACATTGGTGGCGACAAAGCGTTGACCTATTTCCCCATCCAGGAAGAGAACCCTTTCCTTGGCTGGCGGGGTATCCGGGTAACGCTTGACCACCCGGAGATTTTCCTGGTCCAGGTGCGTGCGATGCTCAAGGCGAGTGAGGGTTTGAACAACCTTCAGATCATGCTGCCAATGATCAGCAATATTTCGGAAGTGGAAGAATCCCTCCATCTGATTTACCGGGTGTATCACGAGGTCAGGGAAGAGGGGTACAACATCCATATGCCCAAGGTGGGAGTGATGGTCGAGATTCCGGCTGCGGTTTACCAGATCCGTGAGCTGGCGGACCGGGTCGATTTCCTCTCCGTTGGCTCCAACGACCTGACCCAGTACCTGCTTGCCGTGGATCGAAACAACCCGCGCGTGGCCCAGCTTTATCACTCTTATCACCCCGCGGTCCTGCAGGCACTGGTTCGGGTGGCCCAGGACGCCCATGCCGTTGGCAAGCCCGTGGGTATCTGTGGCGAACTTGCAGGCGACCCCGGCGGTGCACTGTTGCTGATGGCAATGGGGTACGACTCCCTGTCCATGAACGCGGCCAGCCTGCCCAAGGTCAAATCCGTCATACGCAGTGTCAGCCGGGAGTGGGCGACACAGTTGCTTGAGGATGTGCTGCTGCTGGATTCACCCCACGTCATCAAGAGCTGTGTGGACCTGGCGCTGCGGAATGCGGGTTTCGGGCGTTATCTGCGCCCGGGCAAGTCAAGCTCCATAGCCCATGCCGAAAAGGCCCTTTCCTGATGGTATGTCACTGCAGGGTCCATATAGGGTGTTCACTCTAAAATGGGCTGCTACGGTAATAGCATTAGCCAACAGTACCCGTTAGGGGATAGCAGATAATGGCAACGACGACAGCAATCAAGCCGCGCCCTCGCATCGGGCTGGCACTCGGAGGCGGTGGGCCTCTGGGGGGTATCTATGAAATCGGCGCACTGCGGGCGCTTGATGAGGCACTCGACGGGCTCGATTTCAATGATATTGATGTGTATGTCGGTGTGAATGCCGGATCTTTTGTGGCGGCCAACCTGGCCAACCAGATGACCACTGCCCAGTTGTGCCGGATTTTCGTGCGTAACGAGGCCGAAGTTCACCCCTTTCACCCCGAGGTATTCTACCGCCCGGCGTTCCGTGAACTGGGGAGCCGGCTGCTGGCGGTACCCGGCCTGGTGACCACCGCGGTCCGCCGGTTCGTGAATAATCCCTACGACCAGAGTCTGTTGGAAGCGATGACCATTCTGGCGCAGGCGGCGCCGGCCGGGTTGTTTGACAACGAAGGGCTGCACGAGTACCTGCAGCGGGCTTTTACCATGCTGGGGCGTACCAACGATTTCCGGCAGCTTCGCCGCAGCCTGTACATTGTTGCAGCGGACGTGGAAAGTACCGAGGCCGTGTGCTTCGGGGCTCCCGGCTTCGACCATGTGCCCATTTCCAGGGCGATCCAGGCCAGTATGTCCTCTCCGGGTATTTATGTTCCGGTCACCATTGACGGGCGTTACTACGTGGATGGCACCCTGAGGAAGGGCCTGCATGCCTCCGTGGCTTTCGAAGACGGCGCCGACCTGGTGTTTGCGGTGAATCCACAGGTGCCCATCGATGCCAGCGCTGCGGTGCGTGCCGGCACAATGGCACCCGGGGAACTGACCCGTTCAGGCATGCCCCATTTGTTATCGCAGATGTTCCGGACCATGGTCTACTCCCGGATGCAGTCTGGCATTGCCCAGTATGCTCGGGATTACCCGGACAAGGATATTCTGCTGTTCGAGCCTACCCGGGACGATGCCAAGCTGTTTTTCTCGAACGTATTCAGTTTTCAGTCCCGCCGCATGGTGTGCGAACACGCCTACCAGATGACGCGCCGCGACCTGCTGAATCGTGCGGATGAGCTGGAACCAAAACTGGCGAAATATGGTATCCGCCTGCGCAGGGACCGCCTGGAAGATGAGCAGCGTACCATCAGCACCAGCCTGTATGGCGAGATGCTGCCGCTGTATGTTGCCAAGGGACGCAAGAAGAAGGCCCAGAAGGGCCGTTTGGCAACAGGGCTGGATAATGTGACAGAGCTGTTCAGCAAGGCGCTGTAATAGCCCTGGGCAGATCAGGAAAAGCAGGGCGCCCGGGAGGCGCGCCCTGCGTGGACGGGGCCCGCATCAGAGAATGTAGCGGCTGAGGTCCTCGTCTTCCGCCAGTTCACCGAGTTTCTCATCCACGAACGCGGCGGTTACTTCGAAGTTGTCGGTTACCTGGTCACCCGCCTCGAATGACAGGCTTTCCAGTAACCGCTCCAGCACCGTGTGCAGGCGGCGAGCACCGATATTTTCCGTGGTTTCATTGACCTTGTACGCCACTTCCGCGATGCGGGCGATGGCATCATCCGTGAACGACAATGTGACTCCCTCAGTGCCCATCAGTGCTTCATACTGCTGCACCAGTGAGGCATCCGGCTCGGTAAGGATGCGTTTGAAGTCATCCGGGGTCAGTGCCTGGAGTTCGACACGAATGGGCAGGCGGCCCTGCAGTTCCGGGATCAGGTCGGAAGGTTTGGACAGGTGGAAGGCGCCTGAGGCGATAAACAGTATGTGATCGGTTCGCACAGCGCCATACTTGGTGCTGACGGTGCTGCCTTCAATCAGTGGGAGCAGGTCCCGTTGTACCCCTTCCCGGGAAACATCTGACGAGGTGTTCTCCGAACGCTTGGCCACCTTGTCGATCTCGTCGAGAAAGACGATCCCGTTCTGTTCGACACTCTGAATGGCTTTTTGCTTGATCTCTTCCTCATTGACCAGCTTGGCGGCTTCCTCGTCCCGCACACGCTTCATGGCGTCTGCCACTTTCATCTTGCGGGTCTTGCGCTTGTCGGAGGACATGCTCGAGAACATGCTCTGTAACTGGTTGGTCATCTCCTCCATGCCCGGAGGCGCCATGATCTCGACACCGGCACCGCTGTTGCGCAGATCAATTTCGATTTCCTTGTCGTCCAGCTCGCCTTCACGCAGTTTTTTGCGGAACAGTTGGCGGGTGGTGGAGTCATCCGTTTTCTGGCTATCTTCCTTGAAGTCACGGGGCGGCGGCAGCAGGGCATCGAGAATGCGCTCCTCGGCGGCGTCCATGGCGCGGTGCTCATGACGCTTCATTTCCTTCTCGCGCAGCATCTTGATGGCCATGTCGGCCAGGTCACGGATAATGGACTCGACATCCCGGCCCACATAGCCCACCTCAGTAAACTTGGTGGCTTCCACTTTCAGGAAGGGCGCATCCGCCAGTTTGGCCAGCCGGCGGGCGATCTCGGTTTTACCGACACCGGTGGGGCCGATCATAAGAATGTTTTTCGGAGTGATTTCCTCACGCAGCCCGGTGTCGAGCTGCATTCTGCGCCAGCGGTTGCGAAGGGCGATAGCCACGGCGCGCTTGGCCTCTTGCTGGCCCACGATGTGTTTGTTGAGCTCGTGGACAATCTCACGGGGGGTCATTGCAGACATGCTAGCTCCGGATTAATCGTTGGCTGACAGTACTTCAAGGGTGCGATTGTGATTGGTGTAGATGCAGATATCGGCGGCAATATCCAGGCCCTTCTCCACAATCTCGCTGGCCTTGAGGTCGGTATTTTCCAGTAGCGCCCGGGCCGATGCCTGGGCAAACGGGCCGCCGGAGCCAATGGCGATCAGCCCCTGTTCCGGTTCGATCACGTCACCGTTACCGGTGATGATCAGTGATGCCGTTTTGTCAGCAACCGCCAGCAGGGCTTCCAGGCGGCGCAGGGCCCGGTCTGTTCGCCAGTCTTTTGCCAGCTCCACGGCAGCCCTGGTCAGGTTGCCCTGGTGCTTCTCCAGCTGCGCCTCGAAGCGCTCGAACAGGGTAAAGGCATCCGCGGTGCCACCGGCAAAACCGGCCAGTACCTTGTCATTATAGAGTCGGCGAACTTTGCGGGCATTGCCCTTCATTACCGTATTACCGAGGGAGACCTGGCCATCGCCACCCATAGCCACTTCGTTGTCGCGCCTGACAGAAAGTATGGTAGTCATTCTGGCTCCACTTGCCTGATAGAAAACAGTATTCAGCAGTTATGGAGGCGGGCGACCGGTTTTCAAGGGCTGTCGGCAACAGAGAGTCGGGAGGGTCTTTCAGCCCTCCTTGGGGATTTTCCTGACCAATGGCTGGATATTCAGGTTGACCAGTTTGTCGATGGCGGCATTCATCTGGCTGCGGGAAGTGAACGGACCCACATTGACCCGATACCAGGTGCTTCCGCTGTCCATGTCAATGCGTTTGACGTTGGCTCTCAGGCCCTGGAAGGCGATCTCGGCACGCTGTCTTTCAGCGTCTTCCTGCTTGCGGAAAGAGCCGGTTTGCACCAGGTAATCAAAGGTCTGTTGTCCGGGGCCCGGTTTGTATTCTTCTACCTGTGGCGCCACCACTTCAGAGTCAGGCAGCATGTCATAAAAACGGAAGCCGGGTTTTTCGTCGCTGGCGGTTGTCTCTGGTTCCTGCGTCTCGGTTACCGGGGGCTGGGCAGGGGCTGTCTCGGTAGCCTGCTGCTCATCGCTGGTCGGTAAGGAGTTGAGATAGGCAATAAACCCGATGAACCCGCCAACGGCCGCGAGGGACAGGATCCACCGCAACGAAAGGCCGCCTTGCTGGGACTTTGCCGCGGCCGGGCGGTTTGCCGGCTGTTTGTTCTTCCGGGCCGGTTTTGCGGCTTTGGTCGGTGTTGCCGACTTGCTGGCCGGTCTCGGCTTGCGGGCATAATCTCGGGACATGGACGAATGGGTTCCTGTTGCTTGCCTGTATGATCAGCTCTGCCTGTACAGCGCCATGACTGCGACTACATTTCTTCCGGGGCGCTGACGCCGAGCAGATCCAGGCCATTGGCAATCACCTGTCTGATCGCAAGATACAGCGATACCCGGGCATCGCGCACGGCCGTATCTTCGATCAGTACCTTGTGGGCGTTGTAATAGGTATGGAATTGCCCGGCCAGGTCCCGCAGATAATGAGTCAGATGGTGTGGCTCCCGGAGCCTGGCAGAGCTCTCGATCAGCTCTGGGTATTTCGCCAGCTGGTTCGCCAGATCCTTCTCTTCGTCAAGGGTAAGCAGCGACAGGTCGCCCACACACTCGTTCAACCCACGATCAACACCTTCTTCCTTCAGTTTTCTCAACACACTGCAGATACGTGCGTGAGCATACTGAATGTAATAGACAGGGTTTTCATTGGTCTGGGAGCGGGCAAGGTCGATATCAAAGGTCAACTGGGAGTCCACCCGGCGTGCGGCCAGGAAAAAGCGGGTGGCGTCACGGCCTACTTCGTCAATGAGGTCGCGGACGGTGACGTAGCTGCCGGCACGCTTGGAAATCTTCACCTCCTGGCCGGAGCGGGTCACCATCACCATCTGATGCAGGACATAATCCGGCCAGCCTTCCGGAATACCGGCATTCAGAGCCTGAAGCCCGGCACGAACACGGGTGACCGTGGAATGATGGTCTGCACCCTGTTCGTTGATAACCGTGGTGAATCCCCGTTGCCACTTGTCCAGGTGATAGGCGACATCGGGCAGGAAATAGGTATAGCCGCCGTCCTTTTTGCGCATCACGCGGTCTTTGTCGTCACCAAATTCCGTGGTTTTCAGCCACAGGGCGCCTTCGTGTTCGTAGGTATAGCCGTTTTCCTGCAGGCGTTTGACGGTCTGCTCCACCTTGCCATCCTCGTAAAGGGATGACTCAAGGAAATATACGTCGAATTCGACGCCAAAGGCCTTCAGGTCCAGGTCCTGCTCACGGCGCAGGTAGGCAACAGCGAATTCCCGGATAGCCTGCTGATCCTCGGGGTCGGCCTTGCCGGTCACTTCCCGGTCATCGGCGGTGACGGTTTCTCCGGCAAGATAGGCGTTGGCCACGTCTGTGATGTAATCACCCCGGTAGCCGTCGGCGGGCCAGGTCTCGTCTTCCGGTGTCAGCCCCTTTGCCCGCGACTGGACGGACAGGGCGAGGTTGTTGATCTGGGCCCCGGCATCATTGTAGTAAAACTCGCGGGTAACATCGTAGCCATTGGCTTCCAGCAGGCGGCTGAGGCAGTCGCCGATGGCCGCACCACGGCCATGCCCCACATGCAGGGGGCCGGTGGGGTTGGCGGATACAAACTCCACCTGCACCTTTTCACCCTTGCCATGGTTGTTGCGGCCGTATTGCGTGGCCTGGTCAAGGATGGTGCTCACCACTTCAAAGGCGCTGGCCGTGCTCATGAAAAAGTTGATAAAGCCGGGCCCGGCAATTTCCACCTTCTCCACCGCCGTGCTTCGGGGAAGCCTTTCCACCAGGGCCTCTGCCAGCTTCCTTGGCGGACAGCCCGCAGCCTTGGCCGCCGCCAGGGCAATATTGCAGGCGTAGTCACCATGGGCCTTGTCCCTGGTGTTGCCTATTTGCGGTGTAAACGTCTGGTCTGCGGGCAGGGTGCCTTCCGCCTGAAGGGTGGCCAGTGCAGACTGGAGCAGCTCGGATACGGTCTCTTTCATGCTGTCGGATGACTCGGTTTACAAGAGAATTGGACTTCGGCGGCAAGGGGCCTGCCGTTGAATCGAAGGGCGCTATTATCGCGGAAAGTGTGGCTGCAAGCAAAAGGCGCGGCCTTGATCGAGGGGAAATTAACCGGTCTCCTGGGGGTCGACGTCAATCATCCATTTCAGCCCTGCGGGCTGTTTGCCCTGATCCAGGGTCTCGCATACCCGGGCGAGGTGGCGGTTCAGATATTTTCGGTTGCTGCACAGAAGAACCAGTTGCGCCCTGTGGCGATCCGCCCGGCGTGCGATCAGTGCGGGAAGAGGGCCCCAGGTTTCCACTTTGCTGGTAATCACCTGCGGTTTGATGGCATCAAGCAACTGAAGGCTTTTTTCCATGGTTTCCGCCTCCGCCCTGAAAATGGCCATGGCGCGGTAGGGGGGCAGCTGTCCGGTTTCCCGCTCGGCGAGAATCTGGTCAGCGACAGGCAGATAATGTCCCTCGGCCAGGGAGCGGAGCAGTGGATGGTCGCTATGGCATGTCTGTATCAGCACCTCGCCGGCTTTTTCTCCGCGTCCTGCCCGTCCACTGACTTGAAGAAGGGTCTGGATCAGCTGTTCCGGGGCGCGGAAATCCACGCTGAACAGCCCGCCATCAGCGTTGACAACCACCACCAGGGTGACGTTCGGAAAGTCGTGTCCCTTGGCCAGCATTTGTGTGCCAACCAGAATGCAGGGGCGCCCGCTGTTCACTGTTTCGAGAATACTCTGGATACTGCCCTTGCGTTGTGTGCTGTCCCTGTCTACCCGTACCACAGGGGTGTCGGGAAACTGGGCGGACAGGATATCCTCGGTGCGTTCGGTGCCCTGGCCGACCGGCTTGAATGCATCGCTGTTGCACTTCGGGCAGTGTTCCGTGGCTGCGGTCTGGAAATCACAGTGGTGGCAGCGCATGGCCCGGTCGCGCCGATGATAGGTCAGCCTTGTATCGCAGCGAGGGCACTCAACCATGTGGCCGCAATCAAAGCACATCATCACCGGGGCAAATCCGCGGCGATTGACGAATACCAGTGCCTGCTCGCCAGCCTGGATGCGCTTCTCGATCGCCTGCAGGGCAGGGCGGGATAATCCACCTTCCAGGGGGCGGCTACGGATGTCCAGCAGTTTGATGTGGGGTGGCCTGGCACGGCCTGCCCGCTCCTGCAGTTTTACCAGGGCATATTTGCCGGTGAGGGCGTTATGGTATGACTCCATCGAAGGTGTGGCCGAGCCCAGTATCACCGGGCAATTGTTCAGGTGGGCCCGGTAAACCGCTGTATCGCGACCCGAATAACGAAATCCTTCCCCCTGCTTGTACGAGCTGTCATGTTCTTCATCCACGACGATGGTTTTCAGGCCGGTAAAGGGCAAAAGCACCGCAGAGCGTGTACCGATAAGAATTACCGGCTCACCGTTGCGGATTTTCAGCCAGGTGGACAAGCGCTCGGCATCATTCAGTGCCGAATGCCATACAACGATACGTGACCCGAAGTAATGCTGGAATCGGGCGACCGTCTGGGGGGTGAGATTTATTTCCGGGACAAGCACCAGGGCCTGATCGTTGTTACCGAGATAACGTTTCAGGTAATAAAGGTACAGTTCTGTTTTGCCGCTGCCGGTAATCCCGAACAACAGGGAAGCCGAGAACCCGTTTTCCGGTGTTGGAAGCTGGCCGGCGGCATCAAGCTGGGCCGGCGAGAGCTCGGGTATACGGTTGCGGACCTCTTCCGGTATACCGGTGGGATCGGGCTGTGGCGCTTCCCGTATCAGCTCCTTGCCATGCAGGCTTTTGATCTGCGCCTGGGTGAAACCGGCCTGAATGATCTGTTTGGCGCTGACGCTGCCTGGGTGCCGCTGGAGCCAGGCCAGAAGCTCTCTTTGTTTCGTTGCGTTGCCAGGCAGCAGGGCGGGGTCGCCACAGGCCTGCCAGTAGACCACATGCTTTTCTGCGGCGGGTCTTCCGCGGCGAAGGGCCGGTGGCAGCGCGGTAAAGAGGCATTCCCCCAGGGGGTGCTGATAGTAATCCGATGCCCAGCTCAGCAGCCGGAATGTCTCGGCCGGGAGTGCCGGCCACTGTTCACAGGCAGATATTACCGGCTTGAGTGTGATGCCTTCCGGGGGGGTGACGTCGGTCTCGGCAACCAGTCCGGTGGCGGATTGCCGGCCAAAGGGTACCACCACGCGCTGGCCCCGTTGCAATGAAAGGTGGTCGGGCACCAGGTAATCGAATAGCCGCCGGAGGGGGCGGTTCAATGCTATGCGCGCGGTTCGGGGCACATGGAGCTCCATGGGAGTGAGGGTGTCACGGTATCTGCCTATCCTGTTTCCGTCTGCAACCTGGCGTATCCCGTGTCAGGGCGGGGTGATAAGACTGTCCGGGGCTTGCCTGATACCACAATTACAAGTAAGATTCGCGGTCTGTTTCCGGCAGGGCATGATTGTGCCCCGTCTTCTCAATTGATTCAAACATGCGGTGCCTGACACCCGGAGTCTTCCGAGCTCCCGTGATCAGGTAGCGGCATGACCTGACCGAGGTTCGCCATGAAAGAAGGTATCCACCCCAAGTACGAAGAAATTAATGTTACCTGTTCTTGCGGTAACACATTCAAGACGCGTTCGACGTATACTCAGGATCTGCAACTGGATGTCTGTTCCCAGTGCCATCCGTTCTACACCGGCAAGCAGAAGGTTATGGACACTGGTGGCCGTATTGACCGTTTCCAGAAGCGTTTCGGTGGCCGTATTGGTGGCAAGAAGGACTGAACCAGGGTCTGAAGTCAGAAAAAAGCGCCTTTCAAGGCGCTTTTTTTGTATCCACCGGTTATCCCGGCGAGCGCTGTTGTTGTGGGTGTGTACGCAAAAAGGCTTATTGACTGATCACGAATTGCTCAGTCGGGCCTTGTCTGATGCTGGTCTTCACGCCATAATGTCGCGCTCCGCTGGGCAAGGCCCGGTGGCTTTTACCTCTTAAACGTGACAAACGGAACAGTGGCAATGTCTCAAGATCTGAAAGAAGCAGCCCTTGAATATCACGCCAAGCCGCGGCCTGGTAAGCTGAGTGTTGAAATCACCAAGCCCACCAAGACCTCCCGCGATCTTTCTCTGGCGTACAGCCCCGGGGTTGCCGAGCCGGTCCGCGAGATCGCGAAGGACCCCGAGAACGCATACAAGTACACCGGTAAGGGCAATCTGGTAGCTGTTATCTCTGACGGCACCGCGATCCTTGGCCTGGGTAACCTCGGTCCCCTGGCGAGCAAGCCGGTAATGGAAGGCAAAGGCGTACTGTTCAAGCGCTTCGCCGGCATTGACGTATTTGATATCGAGGTCAATTCCGAGAGCCCCCAGGCGTTCATCGAAACCGTTGAGCGTATCGCCGACACTTTTGGTGGTATCAACCTGGAAGACATCAAGGCGCCCGAGTGCTTTGAAATCGAGCGTGCCCTGATCGAGAAGTGCAACGTGCCCATCTTCCACGATGACCAGCACGGTACCGCCATTGTGACTGCTGCCGGCATGATCAATGCGCTCGAATTGCAGGGCAAGAAGATTGAAGAAGCCAAGGTGGTCTGTCTCGGCGCCGGTGCGGCCGCCATTGCCTGCATGAAGCTTCTGATCAGCTGTGGTGTGCGCTCCGAAAACATCTTCATGCTGGATCGCAAGGGTGTGATCCATTCTGGCCGCGACGATCTTAACCAGTACAAGGCCATGTTTGCCAACGACACTGACAAGCGCACCCTTGATGATGCAATGGACGGTGCGGATGTATTCCTCGGCCTTTCCGGCCCGGATCTGTTGAGTGCCGATCAGCTCAGGCTGATGGCGCCAAATCCGATCGTATTCGCCTGCTCCAACCCGGACCCGGAAATCAGCCCGGAAGTTGCGCTGGCCACCCGTGATGACTTGATCATGGCAACGGGCCGTTCTGACTACCCGAACCAGGTCAACAACGTACTGGGCTTCCCCTTCATTTTCCGCGGTGCGCTGGACGTGCGGGCGACTGCGATCAATGAAGAGATGAAGGTTGCAGCGGTTCACGCGATCCGTGAGCTGGCCAAGGAGCCGGTTCCTCAGGAGATCTGCGAGGCCTATGACGTTGCCAGCTTTGAGTTTGGTCGGGAATACATTATTCCCAAGCCGATGGATGTGCGCCTGCTGGAAGTTGTGCCGGCTGCGGTTGCGCGTGCAGCTGTTGATTCAGGTGTTGCGCGAAATGGCTACCCTGCCCATTACCCGCTGAAGTCGATGGACGATATCATCTGATATTGATCATCGGGTAAGAAAAAAACCGGCGGTAATCCCGCCGGTTTTTTTATATGTGATACGGAGGTTGCCCGGGAAATCAGAAGATCTCTCTGGACAGGCCCCCGTCGTCGCCATTTTCGCTGCCACCTGAGGACTCGTCCTGAGGGTCCAGTGCTGGCGGCGCATCTTCTTCCCTGAACAGTTCAAACATCGCGCCTTCCTGGCCGGGGCGCGCGCGCTCGCCGGTTTCGGGATCAATGCGGACATTCACTATGCCGTTGGGTCTGGGCATGAGGGAGGACGGCTCGCCGTCAAGGGCTACCTTCATGTAGTCGAGCCAGATCGGCAGGGCGGTAATTGCACCGAATTCACGGCGCCCAAGCGGTTGTGGCTGGTCAAAGCCAACCCAGACCGTGGTGGCGATGTCGTAATTGAAGCCGCCAAACCAGGTGTCGCGCTGCTCGTTGGTGGTGCCGGTCTTGCCGCTGATGTCGTCCCTGCCCAAGGTCTGGGCGCGCCTGCCTGTTCCGAGCCGGATAACATCCCGCATCATTGAGTGCAGGATGTACACCGAGCGCTCGTCCGCAAGTCTTCTAGCAATGCGGGCATTGCGATCGCCTTCGTCAATCTCTTTTTGTGCCTCGTCGCAGTTGTCGTCACAAAGGATGACTTCAGGTGCCTCGAACATCACTTCATCGTCAACATCGGAAATGCTGCTGACGAGGTAGGGCTCCACGTCATAACCGCCATTGGCAATGACTGCAAAACCACGGGCCAGATCCATCGGGGTCAGTTGGCCGCTTCCCAGGGACAGGGACAGGTCCTTCTGCATATCAGCGGTCGGTATCCGAAGTTGGTCCAGGTAGTCGATGGTGTTCTGTATTCCAAGATCTCTAAGAAGGCGCACGGACACCAGGTTTCTTGACCGGTACAGGGCTTCCCTGAGGCGGGTAGGGCCGTAAAACTGCCCTGATGAGTTCTGCGGGCGCCACGAGGTTTCCAGTTCCGAGTCATCAAATACAATCGGTGCGTCGTTGTAGATGGTTGCCGGAGTCATGCCCTGCTCAAGGGCGCTGAGGTAGAGAAAGGGCTTGAAGGTGGAGCCGGGCTGTCTTTTGGCCTGGGTTGCCCGGTTGTACTTGTTCTGGCTGAAGCTGTAGCCCCCCGCGAGGGCTTCAATGCCTCCTGTATCGGCATCCAGTGAAATCAGCGCGCCCTGAACTCCGGGAACCTGTGACAGGGCAACCCTCCTGGTATCAGGTATCTCTATGACAGGCTGGTCTTCATCGTCTGTGGAGTCGTCATCCTCGCCCGGTTTTTCCGGCGTCATGACAACCATGGGTTTTACGTAGACGACATCACCCGGTGCAACCACCTCGGAGGGTTTCTCGGGCTCCGGTCCGGTGAGATTTTCCGTCTTGTAGCGTCTGGCCCAGGTCATGGTATTGAATGCCATGACCGACTTGCCGAGTCCCCGGGCATGGAGGTCGACTTCGTTGTCCTCGTCTCTCACTTTCGTGACCACGGCAGGGACAAGTTCCGCGACGCGCGGGTAGTTGGCCATCAGGTCATCAAGGTTCTCCGGGACGAGTTCGTCTTCATCGATCTGGCCAATGGGGCCGCGGAAGCCATGGCGCTGGTCGTATTCCTCCAGGCCCTTGCGAAGCGCCAGGGTGGCTTCGCGCTGCTTCTTGCTGTCCACGGTAAGCCTGACCTTGTAGCCGTCAGTGTAGGCAGCATCCCCGAATCGCCTCACCATGTCGGCGCGCGCCATTTCGGCCACGTGGTCAGCCTCCACTTCGGTGGAAGGAGCATTGAAACTTGCCGTCAGCGGCGCCTTTGAGGCCAGCTCATAGGCATCTGGCGTAATGTACTCAAGGTCCCGCATTCGGCCCAGGATCCAGTTCCGTCGGGCTTCCGCACGAGCCGGATTGGCAAGGGGGTTGTAAGCCGATGGCGCCTTGGGCAGGCCCGCCAGCATGGCCATTTCGGCCAGCGAAAGTTCGGTTACCGGTTTGTCGTAATAAACCTGTGCTGCAGCGGCAATGCCATAGGCACGATTGCCGAGGTAAATCTTGTTAAGATAGAGCTCAAGGATGCGGTTTTTGTCCAGTTCACGCTCGATCTGAAGAGCCAGAAGTATCTCGTTGAACTTGCGAATAAACGTCCTGTCGCGTGACAAAAAGTAATTTTTTGCAACCTGCATTGTGATGGTACTGCCTCCTGACTGGATCTCTCCGGTGGAGACCAGTTCGATGGCAGCCCGCATCAGGCCTTTGACGTCGACCCCGAAGTGCTCGTAAAAACGGGCGTCTTCAGCCGCCAGGAAGGCATGTAACTGAATTGTAGGGATCTGTTCGATTGTGACCGGTGCCCTTCTCTTTTCACCGAATTCTGCTATTAATTTGTCGTCTGCGCTGTACACCCTCAGAGGGGTCTGCAGCTTGATGTCCAGGAGCTGTTCGACAGGAGGTAGCCCCGGGCGCAGATAAAGGTAGAATCCTGAAGCCACGATCGTGGCAAGACTGAGTCCAGTGAGAAAAAGCCATGCAATCAGGCGAGATGTACGCAACAAATGAGACATTTTTTTCTGACAACTGTTGGATATAGGTCTATCATTTGAGAAATTGCTTTAGGAAGGGCGAGCCACTTCCCGGGTACAATGATTCCCAATTAAAGAAGAACGAGCATTGTAGACGGAAAACTGAAGAAATTCTCTTAAATAAAAAACACATATGAAAGAGCTCCGTCAGGAGTTTTCATAACCCGGTGCATGTAACCAGGTATAGGGTGAGCGCGTGTTCGGATTGTTCGGAAAAAAATCCAGTGCTGTCTTGGGTGTGGATATCAGTTCCAGCTCGGTCAAGCTTCTGGAACTATCGAAGCAGGGCGACCGTTACAAGGTCGAGAGCTACGCAGTTGAGCCTTTACCGGCAAACGCTGTCGTAGAAAAAAACATCACGGATGTCGAGGCGGTGGGTGAGGTGCTCAAACGCGTCGCATCCAAGTCCCGCACAAGCGTCAAGCAGGTGGCTGTGGCTGTTTCCGGTTCCGCCGTTATTACCAAGCTGATCCAGATGGACGGCGGTCTTAACGAGTTCGAGATGGAAGACCAGATCACGCTCGAAGCTGACCAGTACATCCCTTATCCACTGGATGAAGTGGCGATCGACTTTGAGGTTCAGGGGCCTTCTGAAACCAACCCCGACCAGGTCGATGTGTTGCTTGCTGCGTGCAGGAAGGAGAACGTCGACATACGTGAAGACGCTCTGGAAATTGCCTCGCTGACCACCAGGATAGTGGACGTTGAAGCCTACGCTCTGGAGCGAGCCTACGCGCTGATCGAACCGCAGCTTGATTCCCAGGGGGAAGAGCTTGTGGTTGCCATCGTGGATGTGGGTGCGACCATGACAACCCTCAGTGTGCTGGCGGAAGGCAAAACCGTTTATACCCGAGAGCAGATTTTCGGCGGCAAGCAGCTTACCGAAGAGATTCAGCGTCGCTACGGGCTCTCCCTGGAAGAGGCGGGCCTTGCCAAGAAGCAGGGTGGTCTTCCGGACGACTATGAATCCGAGGTATTGACTCCATTCCGTGAAGCGGTTGTCCAGCAGGTTGCCCGGGCACTCCAGTTCTTCTTTGGCGCAAGTCAGTACAACGCGGTCGATTATGTGGTCCTGGCTGGCGGCACGGCATCTATCCCGGGGCTGACAGAAATGGTTGAGGAAAAGACAGGCACGCCAACGCTGGTTGCGAACCCCTTTGCAGACATGGCCGTTGGCTCCAGGGTGAATGCATCCGCTCTGAGCAACGATGCCCCTTCACTCATGATTGCCTGCGGGCTGGCGATGAGGAGCTTTGACTGATGGCAAAGATTAACCTCAGGCCCTGGCGCGAAGAACTCCGGGCAGAAAAACAGAAACAGTTCGTGGTGATGATTCTGGGCGCGGCCATTATTGCTGGCGGCCTGGTGTTCCTGTGGAAAACGGATATGGATAATCGTATCGCGTACCAGGAATCCAGAAACGCCTACATCGAAACCGCGACCAGGCAACTCGACAAGCAGATCAAGGAAATCGAGGATCTCAAGCGCAAGCGCGACGAACTTCTGTCCCGCATGCAGGTGATTCAGGATCTCCAGGGCAAGCGCCCGGTGATCGTGCGGGTGTTTGATGAGCTGGTGCGCACACTGCCGGACGGGCTGTATTACACCAGTCTCAAGAAATCCGGAGAACGTGTGGACATCGTTGGTATGTCCGAATCCAACAGTCGCATCTCGTCCCTGATGAGACGTTTCGAACAGTCTGACTGGTTCAACGATCCGAATCTGTCGAATGTGGCTGCCGCCGATAGCGCACGCGCTGGTTACAGCCAGTTCAACCTGTCGGTTCAACAACAAACACCTGAGCCCGAAGGGGAGGATGAGTAATGAGCCTCGCGGACTCACTGAAAAGCCTCAATGAATTTGATATCAACGATCTTGATGTCAATAACGCCGGCATCTGGCCCGCACCCGTTAAAGCCATTGTAGCGCTCATCATATTTGGCCTGATTCTGGGCGGCGGCTACTGGTTCTTCGTCAAGGATCAGTACGCCCAGCTCGAACGTGTTGAAAACACCGAGCAGGAACTGCGGGAGCGCTACGAGAACAAGGCCTATCAGGTTGCCAATCTTGAAGTCTTCAAGGCCCAGATGGAAGAAATGGAAGAAACCTTCGGTGCCCTGGTGAGACAGCTTCCCAGTGAAACTGAAGTGCCGGGATTACTCGAAGACATCACCAATACTGCGCTCGGCAGTGGTCTCGCATTGCAGGAAGTGAAGCTTCAGGGTGAGCAGCAGCGCGATTTCTATGCGGAACTTCCGATCAATATCCGGGTATCCGGTTCCTACCACGAGCTGGCAACGTTTGTCAGTAGCGTGGCAGGCCTGCCGCGGATAGTGACATTGCATGATTTGACGATAACACCAACAGGCGATGATGGGGAAACGCTAGATATGCAGGTTCTTGCACGTACCTACCGCTACCGGGCTGGAGAGTGAGCATGGCGAGACAGCATGCGTTAAAAGCCTGGATGGGTATTTGTCTGGTCTCTTTCCTGACGGCATGTTCCCAGGGCAATGGTTTTTCCGACCTTGATAAATTTATGGAAGACACCCGGGCGAAGCCCCGGGGTCACGTGGAACCGTTACCGGAATTCAAGGCATACGAGGCATTCAGCTATTCGGCCGCCGATCGCCGGGCGCCGTTCGAGCCACCCATTGATGTGCAACTGACAATGGTTGACGAGGAGCCGGAAAGCGATGTCGAACCGGATGTGGACCGGCCCAAGGAAGTCCTTGAGAACTTCGGGCTGAAGGACCTCACCATGGTCGGAACCCTGAGTGACAGCTCCGGCGGCCTGTTTGCCCTGATCAGGGATGGTGAAGGTGGTGTCCACAGAGTACGCACGGGCAACTATATGGGGCAGAACTATGGCCGGATTGTCGGCATAAATGAAACCCGGGTTGAAGTGATTGAGATCGTTCCCAATGGCCGGGGCGGATGGGTCGAACGCCCGCGCCAGCTTTCGCTGGATGAGAATGAGGGCTAAGGAGCGGCAATATGACTATTGAAAGAACCATGCACGAACAAAAAAGTTTGGGGTCGAGGCTAGCGATGTTCAGAAAACTCAATGTATACGTCGGCGTGATTGCTTTTGGGTTGTTATCCGGCGTGGCCAATGCGGTCACGCTGGAAGACGTGTCGTTTTCGTCGCTGTCCGGAGATCGGGTGGAGGTGATACTGGCATTTGATGGTCAGCCACCGGAACCGTCCGGTTATACCATCGAGCGTCCTGCACGAATTGCAGTGGACCTCAGCGACACGACAAGCAGCCTTGACAGTCGAAATATCTCTCTCGGTTCTGGTAATGCCCAGAGCATGACAGTGGTTGAAACCAAGGATCGCACCCGCCTGATTTTTAACCTCGCGGAGCTCGCGCCATACGAAACGGAGCGCCAGGGTAACAATCTCGTTGTTACTATCGGGGGCGAAGAAGAACGTACAGCGTCCGGTTCCGGTGATGAAGCGCCGACTTCTGTTTCTGCCGTAGCTTCCGGGGGATCTGGCAACGCTTCTTCGTCCGGTGACGAGCTTGCGGGTGTGGATTTCCGGAGAGGTGAGGACGGCGAAGGCCGGGTGATTGTGGATCTTGGTAGTTCAGGAACACCTGTTGACCTCTCTGAGCTGGGCGGACGAATCCGCTTGACCATGGACGGCACGAGCGTCCCGGAAAACCTCCGCCGCCGCCTTGACGTCACAGATTTCGCAACGCCGGTTACCCGCATCGACACCTTTACGGAGGATGGTAATGCGGTGGTTGAGATACGTCCCGAGGGTAATTACGACTATATTGCCTACCAGTCAGGCTCCCGGTTTACAGTCAGTGTTGAAGAACTGACCGAGGAAGAAGCCGAATCCCGCCGTGAGGAGAAGTTCCCATACACCGGCGACAAGCTTTCTCTGAATTTCCAGGACATTGAAGTGCGTTCGGTGCTGCAGCTGATTGCCGACTTCACGGGCCTCAACCTTGTTGCCAGTGACACAGTCAGTGGCAGCATTACGCTGCGCCTGCAGAATGTCCCCTGGGACCAGGCGCTGGATCTGATTCTCAAGACCAAGGGTCTGGACAAGCGACAGATTGGAAACGTACTCCTGGTGGCCCCTGCTGATGAAATTGCAGCCCGTGAAAAGCTTGAGCTGGAAACCAACAAGCAGATTGCTGAACTTGAGCCGGTTCGTCTGGATATCATTCAGGTGAACTACGCCAAGGCAGCTGATGTTGTCTCTCTCATTGAAGCGGATGAGGAGCTGATTTCATCACGTGGTTTCGTGTCCTCTGATTCGCGTACCAACACCATCAGCGTGAGGGAAACCTCCGAAAAGCTGGATGAGATCCGCCGTCTGGTGTCAACCTGGGATGTGGCAGTGCGGCAGGTGTCCATTGAGGCTCGCATAGTCCGGGCGCAGACCAACGTAGCCGAGAACCTGGGTGTGCGCTGGGGCGGCGCCGCCTCTGATACCAGAGGAGATGGTAGCGTGATTTCTGTTGGTGGCTCACAGGGGGCTGTAGGAGAGGCTCGTGATGCGGCGAACGATGGCGACAACACTATTACTTTCCCGGATGCGCTTGCCGTCGACCTAGGCGTGAGCGGAGATGGAGCGTCCTCGTTTGCGATTGGCTGGGGAAGCGATGACTTCCTGGTGGATCTGGAGCTGTCTGCGCTGGAAAGCGACGGGCAGGCTGAAGTGGTCTCCCAGCCACGGGTTGTGACCGCTGATCGGCAGACCGCCAAGATCAAGTCCGGTGAAGAGATTCCCTATCAGGAAGCCTCTTCCAGCGGTGCCACGTCTGTGTCTTTCAAGGAAGCAGCGCTGTCTCTGGAAGTGACTCCGCAGATCACCCCGGATGACAAGATTATCATGGACCTGGTGGTCAACCAGGATTCCCGTGGTGAGGTGACCGGAGGCATTCCGTCGATCAACACCAACGAGGTGACTACTCAGGTACTTGTTGGTAACGGCGAAACCGTGGTTCTGGGCGGTATCTTCCAGTCCGAAGTGGCGACGACCACCACAAAGACCCCGTTCCTGGGCGATATCCCTTACCTGGGCCGCCTGTTCAAGCGGACGGAGCACATTGATGAGCGCAGCGAACTGCTGATCTTCATCACGCCGAAGATCATCAAGAGTGACCTGATTCAGTAATCCGGCTACTCTCCGTAGAAAAAACCGCCGTCCATGTACGGCGGTTTTTTTTGCCTGTTCGTTTTCTGAAACTTATGGAAAGCGTTACCCTGTGCTATTCTCACCCGCCGGAATATAGATGAGCGGAAGTTATGTCCTTGCCAAAACGAATTGTCCTTGTGGGCCCGATGGGGGCAGGCAAAAGCACAATTGGCCGTATGTTGGCCAGAGAGCTGGGCTATCGTTTTCTGGATTCCGACCGGATTATCGAGGAGCGCTGTGGGGCGAACATTCCCTGGATTTTTGACGTGGAAGGCGAGGATGGTTTCCGTCAGCGTGAAACCACAATGCTGGCTGAGCTCTCCGGGTATCCACAAACGGTTCTGGCAACCGGTGGGGGTGCAGTCATGAGGGAAGAGAACCACGATCTGCTGAAGCGTGACGCCGTTGTTGTCTACCTGAAAACTTCTATTGAGCAGCAGGTTGAGCGAACCCGGCGGGACAGAAACCGCCCCTTGCTTCAGAATGATGACCCGGAAGCTGTTCTCAGGAACCTGTTTGCTATCCGGGATCCGATCTACACGGAACTTGCCGATATTGTCATGTTTACCGATCGCAAAAGCCCTAGGCTTGTCGTGCGGCAACTGGTGAACCGAATCAACCCCCGGACCCCCAGGCATAAAAGACAGATACGTAAGGAAGGCAGAAATCATGCGTGATTCACTGCGGGAACTGACCGTTGAGCTTGGTGAGCGCGCCTACCCGATTGTGATCGGGCAGGGACTGCTGGGCAGCTACGATCTGACACCGTTCGTTCAGGGAACCCAGGTCATGATTGTGACCAATGAAACGGTCGCTCCCCTGTACCTTGAGTCTGCCCGGGCATGTTTTCCCGGAAAGCAAGTGGACACCGTGATTCTTCCGGATGGCGAAAAATACAAGGATTGGCAAACGCTGAACCTCATATTTGATCGTTTATTGGAGATGCGCCACTCGCGTAAAACCACCCTCGTGGCACTGGGCGGTGGTGTGGTGGGAGATATGGCCGGTTTCGCTGCCGCTTCGTACCAGAGAGGTGTGCCGTTTATCCAGATACCCACCACACTGCTTTCGCAAGTGGATTCTTCGGTGGGCGGTAAAACGGGCATCAATCACCCCCTTGGCAAGAACATGATCGGCGCGTTTCATCAACCCGAAGCGGTTCTGATCGATACCGACAGCCTCGGAACACTGCCACCCCGGGAAGTTTCAGCGGGTCTTGCGGAAGTGATCAAGTACGGATTGATTCGGGATACCGATTTTCTCGGTTGGCTTGAGCAGAATATTGCCTCTCTTGTTGATCTGGAAACGGCTGCCCTTGTGGAGGCGATTTATCGCTCCTGTGCGTGCAAAGCGGAAGTGGTGGCGCTGGATGAAAAAGAAGGCGGGCTGCGGGCAATCCTGAATCTTGGACACACTTTCGGCCACGCCATCGAGACGTTCGCCGGATATGGAACCTGGTTGCACGGTGAAGCCGTCGGGACGGGAATGATGATGGCGGCTGATCTCTCTTTGCGCCAGGGCATGATCAGCGAACAGGACCGCATCAGGGCAGTAAGGCTGATTGAGCGGGCGAGTCTTCCGGGACAGGCGCCTGCAGGTATGGTCCCGGATGATTTTCGTCGCCTGATGGCGGTGGACAAGAAGAACGTTGATGGTTCTTTACGGCTGGTTTTGCTCCGGGCTATGGGAGATGCGGTTGTGACAGATCAGATTGATACCAATCAGCTGGATGCGACCTTGCGGGCCTATTGCACGACTTCAGGTGGCGTGAACGCCTGAATTGCATCCGACCGGGGTAGTAACACAGAGGCACTACAGGGAATGACGGTGACAGATCAGGGGCTCAACAGTCTTGACGGGGGCGGGCTTTTCCCGCGGTTGCAGGAAAGATACGGATTGAAGGCGAATCCCCTGGATATGGAAACGCCGTTTTTCCCCGATGCATCCCGCCACCATGCTCTGGAAACCCTCCGGCACCTCTGTGGATTCGGGGATCTCGCGCTGGTGCTGACTGGTGATCCGGGAGCCGGCAAAAGCCGGCTGCTGGCTGAGCTGGTCAGGAGCGAGTCTTCCCGCCTCGATTTTCACCGCCTTCCTGCAGCGGCATTAACCAGTATCCAGGCACTCGCCAGGGCTTTGCTTGGTATCGCTCACAAGGGACTTGAGCCTGGCCAGGGCGCGCGGGATTCTGTTTATGGCTTCTTTCGGTGGTCGGAGGTCAGGGCGCGAAAAGGTCAGCGGATGGTTCTGCTGGTTGACGATGCGGATCGGGCGCCGGCAGAGCTTGTGCGACTGCTGTTAGCGGCGTTTGAAGCGGCTGACCGTTCTGCTGCTGCCGTGCCGGTATTCAGTGGCAGCGGGCAGTTGATCGACATGCTGGGACTTACCGGAGATGGCTCCGGCGTGCACCAGATTCACCTTCGCCCGCTGACCAGAGATGAAATTGCCGCGTATCTGGAGCCGAGAATTCATCGGGCGGGCGGCGATGCGAAAACCTTGTTGGCCCCGCCAAAGCTTTCACAAATACACAGCCTGAGCCAGGGAAGCTTTTCCCGATTGAAGCGCGTGACGCCAGCGGTGTGGCTGGATATGGCATCTCCCGGCCGTTCACAAAGGCGTGGGCGGTCATTCTCCGTTCCCCTCGGTCTGCGCTGGCCAGCGCTGGCCCTGGTGCTTTTGGCGGGTTCCTGGTGGCTGGTTTCGCAGCAGTACGATGATTCCGTAGCCAGAGAGCAGGTTTCGCCAGAGCCGGAAACCGTGCGAAGGAGCATAACCATAGGCCCCGATGAGCCGGCGCCGGAGCCGGTTGTCCCGCCGGAAGAGACGCTGGATTCCCGGCCTGAATTGACCTTGGCTGACTCGCCCCAGCAACCTGTTCCAGAGCCAGAGCCAGAGCCAGAGCCAGAGCCAGAGCCAGAGCCAGAGCCAGAGCCAGAGCCAGAGCCAGAGCCAGAGCCAGAGCCAGAGCCAGAGCCAGAACCAGAGCCAGAGTTTTCTCCGGCACGACCCTCGCATTTCATCGCGCTGGGCGAGATACAGGCTCGTCCGGGCTGGACTGTGCAGCTGATAGCCGGCAATCGCGAGCAAACAGTTCTGAGCCTGATTGATCGGTTCGAGTCACTTTCCGGTATCCGCTACACCCGTACCGAACGGCAGGGGCAGGACTGGTTTGTCGGTTTCTATGGTGATTTTGCATCCAGCCAAGAAGCACAGGAGGCGGTAGCGACCCTTCCGGAGGCTCTTCGGGAGCAGTCTCCCTGGATCCGGCAAATGCGTGATTTCTGATCCGGCCCGGCTCTTGCCAATTCCGGCATAAATTCAATAAAAACAATAGTCTGAAGAGGCTTCCGGTTGCGGCCACAGTCATCGGCAATGCTCGTAACCCGACGTTCCGATCCCTAAAATAAAACCTCTTTGGTTTGAGTACGTATTTCTACGCGTGTAAAATAGCCAGCCCCCATTTTCAGTGTCAAAGGGCGATATTATTATCTTTTTGCTAATAACCCTTTGATTGAAAAGCATTTCTACGCGAGAGAACGCTTATGATGACAGGTTTGTATCATCCCGACGAATTCAGGGACAACTGCGGCTTCGGCCTGATCGCTCATATGAAGGGCGGGGCCAGCCACAAGTTGTTGCAAACTGCCATCGAGTCGCTGACCTGCATGACCCACCGCGGTGGCATAGCTGCAGACGGAAAGACCGGCGATGGTTGTGGCCTCCTGATCCAGAGCCCGGATGCCTTCCTGCGCAAGGCTGCAAAGGCCGAGTTTGGCAAGGAGCCTGACGGGCTGTTTGCCGTGGGCCAGGTGTTCCTTAGCCCGGACGAGAACAGGGCGGCGGCTGGTCGTGCAGCCATAGAGAAGCGCCTGACAGAGCAGGGCCTGGATATCATGGGCTGGCGAAAGGTGCCCACTGACGACAGCTGCCTTGGCCCCATGGCACTCGATTGTCTGCCGTGGATCGAACAGGTGTTTGTCGTGCCCGCCGATAAGACGGAGCAGGAATTCGCCATCGCGCTGTTCGTAGGTCGCCGCCATGCCGAGCGGGACATGGCTGACGATTCCGAGTTCTACATCTGCAGCCTGTCCCATCGTACGCTGGCCTACAAAGGCCTGATGATGCCGGCGGATCTGGCCAACTTCTACAAGGATCTGGGTGACCCGGACCTGCAGACGGCTATCTGTGTATTCCACCAGCGCTTCTCCACCAACACCATGCCGCGCTGGCCGCTGGCGCAGCCGTTCCGTTACCTGGCCCACAACGGGGAAATCAATACCGTTGATGGCAACCGTAACTGGGCGATTGCCCGTGCCGCCAAGTTCAGCGCACCGGAACTCCCGGATCTCCAGACCCTGCAGCCGCTGGTCAATCTGACCGGCTCCGATTCTTCCAGCATGGATAACATGCTCGAAGTGCTGCTGGCCGGTGGCGTTGACCTGTTCCGTGCCGTGCGCATGATGATCCCGCCGGCATGGCAGAACGTCGACACCATGGATTCCGAACTGCGGGCATTCTACGAGTACAACTCCATGCACATGGAACCCTGGGACGGCCCTGCCGGCCTGGTGCTTTCTGACGGTCGCTACGCTGTCTGCATGCTGGACCGTAATGGCCTGCGCCCCGCACGCTGGGTCATCACCAAAGATGATTTCATCACTCTCGCATCCGAGATCGGTACTTATGGCTACAAGCCCGAGGACGTGGTCGCCAAAGGCCGGGTTGGCCCGGGTCAGATGCTTGCCATTGATACCGAATCCGGTGAAGTCCTTCACACCAGGGACGTGGACAACCGCCTGAAGTCGGCACAGCCCTACAAGCGCTGGCTGCGTGAAAACTCGTTGCGGGTTGAAACCACGCTGAATCAGGACACCCCGGAGTTCAAGCTGATGCAATCAGACGAGCTCCACATCCATCAGAAGATGTTCATGGTGTCCTACGAAGAGCGTGATCAGGTATTGCGCCCGCTGGCCGAAAACGGCCAGGAAGCGGTGGGCTCCATGGGTGATGATACGCCCATGGCTGTCCTGTCCAGCCGTGTCCGGCACGTGGCGGATTACTTCAGGCAGAAGTTTGCCCAGGTAACCAACCCGGCCATCGATCCGCTGCGGGAATCCATCGTGATGTCCCTGGAAACCTGCATTGGTGCTGAACGGAACGTTTTCGAGGAAACGCCTGAGCACGCCAACCGGATTATCCTGACCACTCCCGTACTGTCGCCGGCCAAGTTCCTGAAGATCGCCAATAACGATCGGCCCGGTTTCGAGGTGGCCCGCATCAGCATGAGCTACAGCCCGGAAATGGGGCTTGAGAAGGCTGTCCGGAAGGTCTGTGAGGACGCGGAACAGGCAGTTCGTAGCGGCAAGGTGATCCTGATCCTGACCGACAAGGACCTGAAAGAAGGTGAATTGCCCGTGAATGCCATGATGGCAACCGGTGCGGTCCATCATCACCTGGTTCAGAAGGGGCTGCGTTGTGACTCCAATATCCTGGTAGAAACCGGGTGGGCCCGTGACCCGCATCACTTTGCCGTATTGTTCGGCTTTGGCGCCACGGCGGTCTATCCGTGCCTGGCGTACCAGGTGCTCAACGACCTGATTCGTACCGGCGAGCTGATGATGGATCCCATTGATGCGAAGAACAATTATCGCAAGGGTATTAACAAGGGGCTGCTCAAGATTCTGTCCAAGATGGGTATCTCTACCATTACCTCTTATCGTGGTGCCCAACTGTTCGAGGCAATTGGTCTGGCAGATGACGTGGTCGATCTTTGCTTCAAAGGTGTTCCCAGCCGCATCCAGGGGGCCGGCTTCTTTGATTTCCAGCAGGATCAGGAACAACTGGCAGCCGTTGCCTGGAAGCATCGCAAGCCCATTTCCCAGGGTGGCCTGCTGAAGTATGTCCACGGACAGGAATACCACGCCTTCAATCCGGATGTGATTGCCAGGCTGCAGGAGGCGGTGACCAGCGGGGATTACGGTCAGTACATGGAATACGCCGGGCTGGTGAATGAGCGCCCGATTTCAACCCTGAGGGACTTGCTGGGCTTCCGGAAGGACATCAAGCCCATTGATCTGTCGGAAGTGGAGCCGGTGGAAAATATCTTCCCGCGCTTTGATTCGGCGGCTATGTCGCTGGGTGCGCTGTCTCCGGAGGCTCATGAAGCCCTCGCCGTGGCCATGAACACCCTTGGCGGTCGCTCCAATTCCGGTGAGGGCGGCGAAGATCCTGCCCGATACGGTACCGAGAAGCGCTCCAAGATCAAGCAGGTGGCTTCCGGTCGCTTTGGCGTTACTGCCGAATATCTGCGCAGTGCGGATGTCATGCAGATCAAGGTGGCACAGGGGGCCAAGCCGGGTGAGGGTGGCCAGTTGCCGGGTGGCAAGGTCAACGACCTGATCGCACGTCTGCGCTACTCGGTCCCGGGCGTGACCTTGATTTCACCGCCACCGCACCATGATATCTATTCAATTGAGGATCTGGCGCAGCTGATTTTCGATCTCAAGCAGGTGAATCCGAACGCCCTGGTGTCGGTGAAGCTGGTATCAGAGCCGGGTGTGGGTACGATTGCTGCCGGTGTGGCCAAGGCCTACGCCGATCTGATTACCGTTTCCGGTTATGACGGTGGCACGGCGGCCAGCCCGCTGACCTCCATCCGCTATGCCGGTTCGCCCTGGGAGCTGGGCCTGAGTGAAACCCAGCAGGCACTGCGTGCCAACGACCTGCGGGGCAAGATCCGCCTGCAAACCGATGGCGGCATCAAAACCGGCCTGGATGTGGTCAAGGGCGCGATTCTGGGCGCCGAAAGCTTTGGCTTTGGTACCACACCAATGGTGGCCCTGGGCTGTAAGTACCTGCGTATCTGTCACCTCAACAACTGTGCCACCGGTGTTGCTACCCAGAACGAGCATCTGCGGGAAGAGCACTTCAAGGGCACGGTGGAAATGGCCATGAACTTCTTCCGTTTTGTGGCGGAAGAAACCCGTGAGTGGCTGGCGAAGCTGGGTGTGCGCAGCCTGGAGGAACTGGTAGGCCGTGTTGATCTGCTCGAGCGCCTGCCTGGCGACACCCCTCGCCAGAAGAAGCTGGATCTGACGCGGCTGCTGTCCAATGACCATATCCCGGCGGACAAGCCCCACACCTGTCAGGTAGAGCGCAACCACCCGTTCGATGAGGGCAGGCTGGCGGAACAGATGGTGAAGGACACGGCAGAGGCGATCAGCGCCAAGGCCGGAGGTACCTGGTCCTATCGGGTGACCAACTGCGATCGGTCCATCGGTGCCCGCCTGTCCGGTGAGATTGCCCAGTTGCATGGCAACCAGGGCATGGTGTCAGCTCCGATTACTCTCCAGTTGACCGGCACTGCCGGCCAGAGCTTCGGGGTCTGGAACGTGGGTGGTCTCAACCTGCTTCTCGAAGGGGATGCCAACGATTATGTGGGCAAGGGCATGACCGGTGGCAAGCTGGTTATCCGGCCGCCGTCCGGCAGTGCTTTCAAGTCCCAGGAAACCTCGATTGTGGGTAATACCTGCCTGTACGGCGCAACCGGCGGCAAGTTGTTCGCCGCCGGTACCGCCGGTGAGCGTTTCGGTGTGCGTAACTCCGGCGCTCATGCAGTGGTGGAAGGGGCTGGTGATCATTGCTGTGAATACATGACAGGCGGCCTGATAACCGTTCTGGGCGCCACCGGCCACAACTTCGGTGCCGGTATGACCGGCGGCTTCGCCTACGTGCTGGATCTGAACAATACCTTCGTGGACAAGTACAACCACGAACTGGTGGAAATTCAGCGGATTTCCAGCGAGGACATGGAGTCCTATCGCAACCACCTTCGTGGGGTTGTCCGGGAGCATATTTCCGAGACAGCAAGCGAATGGGCAGAGCATATTCTTGACAATTTCGACGACTATATCGGCCGTTTCTGGCTGGTCAAACCCAAGGCAGCCAACCTCCGCAGCCTGCTGGCCAGCACCCGGGCACGCCCCGAGTAATGGCGGATTGAACAGGGTTGGGGCGTTACCGGTTGTGGTAGCGCCTTTGTCGAAATTGAGTCTGATGAGAGCTTCATAATGAAAGAACGACTGAGTAACGACTTCCAGTTTGTAGAAGTAGGGCGTGTCGACCCGAAAAAAGTACCGGCCAAGAAGCGTAAAAAAGAGTTTGGTGAAATCTACCATCCCTATACCCAGGATCAGGCGGCGACCCAGGCGCACCGCTGCCTGGAGTGTGGTAACCCCTATTGTGAGTGGAAGTGCCCGGTCCATAACTACATTCCGAACTGGCTGAAGCTGGTGTCGGAAGGCAACATCATGAAAGCGGTGGAGCTGTGTCATCAGACCAACTCCCTGCCTGAAGTCTGTGGACGTGTCTGCCCCCAGGATCGCCTGTGTGAGGGAGCCTGTACCCTGAACGATGGCTATGGGGCGGTGACCATCGGGTCTGTCGAGAAATACATCACCGATACCGCCTTCGCACTGGGCTGGAAACCCGACATGTCCGCCGTGAAGTGGACCGACAAGAAGGTGGCGGTGATCGGCGCCGGCCCGGCAGGCCTTGGCTGTGCTGATGTGCTGGTGCGAAACGGCGTCAAACCGGTGGTTTTCGACATTTACCCGGAAATCGGTGGCCTGCTTACCTTCGGTATTCCCGAATTCAAACTGGAAAAGTCGGTGATGAGCCGTCGCCGCAAGGTGTTCGAGGAGATGGGCGTGGAATTCCGCCTGTCTACCGAAGTGGGTAAGGATGTGGCGATGGCGGACATCCTGGAGGAGTACGATGCCGTGTTCATGGGCATGGGCACCTACACCTATATGAAGGGCGGCTTCCCGGGCGAAGATCTGCCAGGGGTTCATGACGCGCTGCCGTTCCTCGTGTCCAACGTCAATCGCCGTCTCGGGTTCGAAAAAGACGCCGAAGATTTCATTGATATGAAAGGCAAGCGTGTTGTGGTTCTTGGTGGTGGCGATACTGCCATGGATTGTAACCGCACCTCGATTCGCCAGCAGGCGGCAAGCGTTACCTGCGCCTACCGTCGCGATGAACAGAACATGCCGGGCTCACGCCGGGAAGTGGCGAACGCCAAGGAAGAGGGTGTCAAGTTCATGTTCAACCGTCAGCCGATTGCCATTATTGGTGAGGATCGCGTTGAGGGCGTGAAAGTGGTCCAGACCCGCCTTGGTGAGCCCGACGAAAACGGCCGCCGCCGCCCGGAAGTGGTTGCTGGCAGTGAGGAAGTTATCCCGGCAGACGCCGTACTGGTAGCTTTCGGCTTCCGCCCCAGCCCTGCTGACTGGTTCGATGAGCTGAAGGTAAATACCGACGACTCCGGCCGTGTGAGCGCACCGGAAGAGGCTGACTTCGGCTTCCAGACCAGCAATCCCAAGATTTTCGCCGGTGGCGACATGGTCCGCGGTTCGGATCTGGTCGTAACCGCTATCTGGGAAGGTCGGCAGGCGGCAGAAGGGATAATGGATTATCTGGATATCTGACGATCTTCTGTCAGACCCGGTTCCGATTTGACCGGGATCAGAGGGGCGGCTTGCTTACGGCAGGTCGCCCTTTTTTATTGCCACAAACCGGGTATCATTGCCCTCCTAACTTTTACAGACAGCAGACTGGGAATGCTATGACCGAGCTGAAAAATGACCGTTTCCTGCGTGCGCTGATGCGTCAGCCCGTAGATCGCACACCGGTGTGGATGATGCGTCAGGCCGGCCGATACCTGCCGGAATACCGCGCCACCCGTGCCAGGGCCGGAGACTTTCTCAGCCTCTGCAAGAACACGCCGCTGGCGTGCGAAGTCACACTGCAGCCACTGGAGCGCTTTCCTCTGGATGCCGCCATCCTGTTTTCAGACATCCTGACCATTCCGGATGCCCTGGGGCTTGGCCTGTACTTCGAGACCGGCGAAGGCCCGAAATTCCGCAACACCATCCGCTCTGCAGCCGATGTGGCAGCACTGCCGAAGATGAAGGCGGAAGTGGATCTGGACTATGTCATGAATGCGGTGTCTACCATCCGTAGCGCCCTGAACGGCAGCGTCCCGCTGATCGGTTTCTCCGGCAGCCCCTGGACCCTGGCCACCTACATGATCGAAGGTGGATCCTCCAAGGACTTCCGCGAGGCCAAGAAGCTGATGTATGGCCAACCGGAAGTGATGCACCAGTTGCTGGATCATCTGGCGGATTCTGTCATTGATTACCTGAACGGACAGATTCGCGCCGGCGCCCAGGCAGTCCAGATTTTTGATACCTGGGGTGGTGTGCTGAGCAGCTGGGCGTATCAGGAGTTCTCCCTCGATTACATGAAGAAGATTGTGGCGGGCCTGACTCGCGAGAACGATGGCCGCAGGGTGCCGGTGATTTTGTTTACCAAGAACGGTGGCCAGTGGCTGGAGTCCATCGCGGAATCCGGTGCCGATGCAGTGGGGCTGGACTGGACAACGGATATTGGTAATGCCCGTGCACGTATCGGTGACCGGGTGGCCCTGCAGGGCAACATGGACCCGGCCATGCTCTATGCGCCGCCGGAGCGGATTCGCCAGGAAGTGGCGGATATCCTGTCCCGCTACGGTTCCGGGCCGGGGCACATATTCAACCTCGGGCATGGTATTACCCCGGACGTGGATCCGGAGCACGCCGGGGCGTTTATTCGCGCTGTTACGGAGCTTAGTCCGGAGTATCACCAGCAAGACTGATGATTCGGAGTATCGGGCGGCTGTTAAGCCTGGAAGCTCCCGCAAACCGTCAGGCTCTGTTCAGAACACGCCCGTAAATCCTCCTCCGGGGTCCGGCCAGCAATCGCAGATTGCTGTCGTTCAGCTGTCGCATGAAGCTTTGCTTCATAAGCGCTCGGCTTCACCCATGTAGGGCTCGGTCGCGCCATCCCTGGCGCTCCACGGTTCTGAACAGAGCCTGACGGCTCGCTCTCCAGATATGTGGCGTTAGCCGCCCGACCCAAACCTTTCTTGAGACGCTAGATAGTTGTCCCTGTGCGGTCTATAGTCCTATCAGACAAGACCGGTAAACAGGAGTAACCCTTGCCAGCCAAAACCCCCGAAAAACGTCGGTTCCACAGAATCTCCTTCGATGCCGAGTGTGAGCTGCATTGTCAGGATGAAGTGTGGCGTACCGAGGTATTGGATATTTCACTGAAGGGCGTTCTGGTAAAGCGACCGGAAGGATGGAATGTTCCGCTGAAACAGCCGTGTGAGGTGATTATCCACCTTGACGATCATAAAACGGCGATCGTGATGGCAGTGGAGTTACGGCATATTGAAGAGCAGCGGCTGGGGTTCAAGTGTCAGTATATTGATCTTGAAAGCGCCACCCATCTGAAGCGGTTGGTGGAGTTGAATCTGGGGGATCAGGCGCTGTTGGAGAGGGAGTTTGCGCATTTGATTGAGTAGGCTGGTGGGGTTTGTCGGATTACGGCCTGGTGGCCTAATCCGACCTACGTGGGCTCCGGGCGCCACGAGATAACTGTGAGGTTTGGGGAAGGGATTGGTCACGTCTTTCCAAAAATGTGCGGAGCCATGGATGGCGGAGCCCAAGCGCACATGGATGTGCTTGAAGCGTTTTTTGGAAAGACGTGACCAATCCCTTCCATGCGCCAAAGAGGCAGGCTTGGCCAGAGACTAAAGCTCCTCCAAGGCCGAAAGCGCATCACTAAGCTTGGTAACGGGTATAACCTTCATTCCCTCAATAGCCTTGCGAGGCGCATTGGACTTGGGCACCAGGGCGCGGGTAAAGCCGTGCTTGGCCGCCTCGTAGATGCGCTCTTGCCCACTGGGCACCGGGCGGATCTCACCAGACAGGCCGACCTCGCCGAAGATCACCAGATCCTGGGGCAGGGCGCGGTCGCGGAACGACGACACTATGGCGGCAAGCAACGCCAGATCCGCACTGGTCTCATTGACCTTGACGCCGCCCACCACATTTACAAACACATCCTGATCCGACACATGCATGCCGCCATGGCGATGCAGAACCGCCAGCAGCATTGCCAGCCGGTTCTGATCCAGGCCCACAGCAACCCGCCGCGGGTAACCACCCTGGGCCATGTCCACCAGCGCCTGGATCTCCACCAGCATCGGCCGGGTGCCTTCCCAGACCACCATCACCACACTGCCGGGAGCCGCTTCCTCGCCCCGGTTCAGGAAGATGGCACTGGGGTTCTTCACCTCCTTCAGACCCTGCTCCAGCATTGCAAACACCCCCAGCTCGTTGACCGCGCCAAAGCGGTTCTTGATGCCCCTCAGGGTGCGGTAACGGCTGTCACTGGAGCCTTCCAGCAGGATAGAGCAGTCGATCATGTGCTCCAGCACCTTGGGCCCGGCCAGGCTACCGTCCTTGGTGACGTGGCCCACCAGGAACAGGATGGTGCCAGTCTGCTTGGCGAACCGGGTCAGGTAGGCGGCGCTTTCGCGGACCTGGGAGACACTGCCGGGGGCGGATTCGGTTTCGGCCACGTGCATTACCTGGATACTGTCCACCACCAGGATACGGGGCTTTTCGATCTCCGCCACCTGCATCACCCGCTCCACGCTGGTTTCCGAGAGCATTTTCAGGTCTCTGGTGGGAAGCCCCAGGCGTTTGGCGCGCATGGCAACCTGTTGCAGCGATTCTTCGCCGGTGACATAAAGCGCCGGCACGCTGGAGGCCAGATGGCAGACCGCCTGCAGTAACAGGGTACTCTTGCCGGCGCCGGGGTGGCCGCCCATGAGAATGGCAGAGCCCTCCACCAGGCCACCGCCCAGCACCCGGTCAAACTCCTGCATGCCCGAGCTGATGCGGGGTTGCTCCGCCAGGCTGACGTCATCCAGGCTTTTGACTTCCGACAGACTGCCTGCAAAGCCCTCGAAGCGGGCTCCCCGGGCACCCTTGGCGTTGCCACCACTGATGCCGCGAACCTCGCTGATGGTGTTCCAGGCCTGGCAGGAAGTGCACTGGCCCTGCCACTTGGAATAATCTGCACCGCATTCGGTGCAGACGTAGGCGGTTTTGGGTTTGGCCATTGGGGTAGCGCTACCTTCTGGGTTGGTTGTCGGATTACGGCTTCGCCTAATCCGACCTACGCAGGATGCATCCGGGTTCGAGAAAGAGGTAGGTCGGATTAGGCCGTCAGGCCGTAATCCGACACCACACGTCAGGCCAATTTTTTATATTTCATCCGCTGCGGCACCATCGCCGAATCGCCCTTGCGCTTCTTGTGGTCCTCATCGTACTCGCTGAAGTTACCCTCGAAGTACACCACCTCGCCGTCATCCTCGAACGCCAGGATATGGGTGGCCACCCGGTCCAGGAACCAGCGGTCGTGGGAGATAACAAGGGCGGAGCCGGGGAAGTTCAGCAAGGCTTCTTCCAGGGCGCGGAGAGTTTCCACGTCCAGGTCGTTGGTAGGTTCGTCCAGCAGCAGCACGTTGCCGCCTTCTTTCAACAGCTTCGCAAGGTGCAGGCGGTTGCGTTCACCACCGGACAGGTCCGCCACGCGCTTCTGTTGATCAGAACCCTTGAAGTTGAACCGGCCCACGTAAGCCCGTGACGGGGTTTCGTAGTTGCCGATCTTGATGATGTCGTTACCGTCGCTGAGCTCCTCCCAGACGGTGTTGTCGCCGTTGAGGTCCCGCATCTGGTCCACGTAGGCGAGTTTTACCGTCTCACCAACCGTTATGGAGCCGGTATCGGGCTTGTCATAACCCGCAATCATGCGGAAGAGGGTGGATTTGCCGGCGCCGTTGCCGCCGATAATGCCCACGATGGCGCCGGGGGGAACGCTGAAGGTCACATCCTCATACAGCATCCGGTCATCGAAGGATTTGCTGATGCCGTCCACCTCGATCACCTTGTCACCCAGACGTGGTCCGGGCGGGATGTAAAGCTCGTTGGTTTCGTTGCGCTTCTGGAACTCCTGGGAGCTCATCTCCTCAAAGCGGGCCAGGCGGGCCTTGCTCTTGGATTGACGCCCCTTGGCGTTGCTGCGCACCCACTCCAGCTCGTGCTTGATGCTCTTCTGGCGGGAAGCCTCCTGCTTGGCTTCCACCTCAAGGCGCTTTTCCTTGTTTTCCAGCCACTGACTGTAATTGCCTTCGAAAGGAATGCCCTGGCCCCGGTCAAGTTCCAGAATCCAGCCGGCGACGTTATCCAGGAAGTAACGGTCGTGGGTAATGGCAACCACGGTGCCTGTATAGTCGTGGAGGAAGCGTTCCAGCCAGGCGACGGATTCCGCATCCAGGTGGTTGGTGGGCTCGTCCAGCAGCAGCATGTCCGGGCTGGAAAGCAGCAGGCGGCACAGGGCAACGCGGCGGCGTTCACCACCGGACAGGTTCTTGACCGGTGCGTCCCAGGCCGGCAGACGCAGGGCATCGGCGGCGACTTCCATCTTGCGCTCAATATCGTGGCCATCGCTGGCCTGAATAAAGGCTTCCAGCTCCCCCTGCTTCTTGGCGAGAGCGTCGAAGTCAGCATCCGGCTCCGCATAGTCGGCATAGACCTGGTCCAGCTGCGCCAGTGCATCGTGAATGCCGGAGACCGACTCATCGACAATTTCCTTGACGGTCTTGCTGTCATCCAGCTCCGGCTCCTGGGGCAGGTAGCCTACGTTGATGCCGGGCTGTGGGCGCGCTTCGCCAATGTAATCCTGATCTATACCGGCCATAATACGTAGCAACGTGGACTTACCGGCGCCGTTCAGGCCCAGTACGCCAATCTTGGCGCCCGGAAAAAAGCTCAGGGAAATGTCTTTTAGAATTTCGCGCTTGGGAGGAACCACCTTGCCCACGCGGTTCATGGTGTAGACGTATTGGGCCATGTTGTCAGAATCCTCTTGCGAATTAAGAGATTGGGTCAATGAAGGTGTCAGGCTGAGGCCATCGGGCAGGGCGATCCGGGATCGTCAAAATCATGGATGATTTTGTCGAGCGTACAGGGACGTATTTACAGCGTATCCCGGATCGCCCTGCCCGATGGCCGGTACTCCACAGTACAGTAGCCGCAACCAATGAATATTGACCGAGTAAGGTATCGAAACCTGTCAGGGATAGCAATTGAGCCAAAAGCCGGTCCGGCCGCGTGTCGGTATCTGCGGACGGCATAAAAGATGATTTTTCACCCATTTGTAAGATAGAATAGCGGCCCATTTTTTCGGGCAGCTAAGCACACAGGGGCAGCGCATCCATGTTTAATCGTGATATGAAAATCGCCGGCTTTGACGACGAGCTCTGGAACGCCATGCAGGCGGAAGAGAAGCGCCAGGAGGCTCACATCGAGCTGATTGCGTCTGAGAACTATACCAGCCCACGGGTGATGGAAGCCCAGGGTAGCGTGCTGACCAACAAGTATGCGGAAGGCTATCCCGGCAAGCGCTACTATGGCGGCTGTGAGTTTGTGGATATCGCCGAAGACCTGGCCATTAACCGTGCCAAGGAGCTTTTCGGTGCAGCCTATGCCAACGTCCAGCCCCACTCGGGCTCCCAGGCCAACTCCGCCGTATTCATGGCGTTGCTCAAGCCGGGCGATACCGTTCTGGGCATGAGCCTGGCCCATGGCGGCCACCTGACCCACGGTGCCAGCGTCAACTTCTCCGGCAAGATCTACAACGCCGTTCAGTATGGCCTGAACCCGGACACCGGCCTGATCGATTACGATGAAGTGGAAAGCCTTGCTCTCGAGCACAAGCCGAAGATGATCATTGCCGGCTTCTCCGCGTATTCCCAGGCGCTGGACTTTGCCCGTTTCCGTGAGATTGCCGACAAGGTGGGTGCCTACCTGTTCGTGGACATGGCTCATGTGGCTGGCCTGGTGGCTGCCGGTGTCTATCCGGACCCGATTCCCCACGCCCATGTAGTCGCGACCACTACCCACAAGACCCTGCGTGGCCCCCGTGGTGGCCTGATCCTGGCGTGCGACGACGCAGACTTGCAGAAAAAACTGAACTCCGCTGTTTTCCCCGGTGGCCAGGGCGGCCCGCTGATGCACGTGATCGCGGCCAAGGCGATTTGCTTCAAGGAGGCCATGAGCGATGAATTCAAGGTGTACCAGAAGCAGGTCATCAAAAACGCCAAAGCCATGGCCGAGGTGTTTGTTTCCCGCGGCTTCGATGTGATTTCCGGTGGCACCGAGAACCACCTGTTCCTGGTCAGTCTGATCAAGCAGGACATTACCGGTAAGGATGCGGACGCTGCTCTTGGCCGCGCCCACATCACCGTGAACAAGAACGCGGTTCCCAACGATCCACGCTCGCCGTTTGTGACCTCAGGCCTGCGGATCGGTACTCCGGCGGTAACCACCCGTGGTTTTGGGGAGTCCGAGTGCCGCGATCTGGCAGGATGGATGTGTGACATCCTCGATAACCTGGAAGACGAAGCCGTCAATGGCCGGGTCCGTGAACAGGTTGCGAGCCTGTGTGAGCGCTTCCCGGTCTATGCCGGCTAAACAGCCTGATTGCGCCGTCGGGCGCCCTTCGGGGCCCGCCCCGACGGTTTGCAGGAGCTTGAGTTATGCATTGTCCTTTCTGTGGTGAAGCGGATACCAAGGTAATCGACTCGCGGCTGGTGGCCGAGGGTGATCAGGTGCGCCGCCGCAGGGAGTGCCTGTCGTGTCGTGAGCGCTTTACCACCTTTGAATCTGCTGAATTGGTGATGCCCCGTGTCGTCAAGCAGGACGGCACGCGCCAGCCGTTTGACGAGGAGAAGCTGAGGGCTGGCCTGATGAAAGCCCTGGAGAAGCGCCCAGTCAGCATTGAGGAAATCGAGGCGGCACTTAATCGCATCCGGTTCCGGTTGCGGGCCACCGGGGAGCGGGAAGTGAAGTCCATGCAGCTCGGTGAAGAAGTAATGACGGAACTGCGTCAGCTGGACAAGGTTGCCTATGTGCGTTTCGCTTCGGTTTACCGCAGTTTCCAGGATGTGAATGAATTCAAGGAAGAGATCGAGCGGCTCTCCGCGACCTCTGGTGATGACCCGGTGGATGTGGCCAAGGTTCTGGCGGACAATCATTCCTCCAAAGGACAGGCATGATCGACGCTCAGGACATGGCTTTTATGGCCAGGGCGGTACAGCTTGCCTGGCGCGGCCGTTATTCGACCCATCCCAATCCCCGCGTGGGTTGCGTTATTGCCAGTGGCAGCAAGGTGCTTGGCGAGGGCTGGCATGAACGCGCCGGCGAAGCCCACGCCGAGATCCGCGCATTAAGCCAGGCTGGCCCCGCCGCCCGTGGCGCCACAGCCTATGTGACGCTGGAACCCTGCAGCCATTTCGGGCGCACACCACCCTGTGCCAAGGCATTGATTGAAGCCGGTGTTGCGCATGTTTTTGCTGCCACCAAGGATCCCAATCCGTCGGTCTCCGGCCGTGGTCTGGATATGCTGCGGGAGGCAGGCGTCCGGGTGACCGAAGGCCTGCTGGCGGAAGAGGCGGTGCGGCTGAATCCCGGCTTCATGAAGCGGATGAATGTCGGCCGCCCCTATGTCCGGCTGAAAATGGCCGCCAGCCTGGATGGCAGAACCGCCATGGCTTCCGGCGAGAGCCAGTGGATAACCGGTGCAGATGCCCGCCGTGACGTGCAGCGGCTCCGGGCCATCAGCGATGCCATTCTGACCGGGGTGGGTACGGTGCTGGCGGACAACCCGTCCCTGACGGTGCGCCGGGGAGAGCTCGGTAATATTGGCGATGCCACGGAACCGTCTCGCCAGCCGCTGCGGGTAATAGCAGACCGGGATGCACGCACGCCTCCCGGTGCCACCATCCTGCAGGGGGGCAATGTTCAGATTTACTGTGCCTCCCCGACACTGGCAACAGCGCAGGCCCAGGATCTCGCTGCGCTGGGCGTGGGCCTGACCGGTGTTGCCTGGAAAGACAATGGCATTGATGTCTGCGAGCTGCTGGATTCCCTGGGTGAGCTGGGCATTAACGAGTTGCTGGTGGAAGCCGGCCCGACGCTGGCCGGAACCTTTATTCATGAGCGCCTGGTGGATGAGCTCTGGCTTTATCAGGCGCCGGTGTTCCTTGGCAGTACCGGCCGGCCAACGGCCAACCTGCCACTGGAATCCATGGCGGACAAGGTACAATGGAAAGTGCTGGATCGCCGTCAACTGGGTGAGGATCAGAGGCTGATCCTGGCACCAGCGTAACGGATGTTAAATTCATGGTGGGCCGGAGCCGCTAAACGGACGGCCTGACCAAAAGGGTGCAAAAACGGTATGGCACTGAACAGCATTGAAGACATTATTGAAGATATCCGTCAGGGCAAGATGGTCATCCTGATGGATGATGAAGACCGGGAGAACGAAGGCGACCTGGTGATGGCCGCAGAGCACTGCACGCCGGAAGCCATCAACTTCATGGCCCGCTTTGGCCGTGGCCTGATCTGTATGCCCATGACCCGGCAGCGGTGTGAGCAGCTTGGCCTGCCGCTGATGGTTCAGCAGAATGCGTCCGGCTTTGGCACCAAGTTCACATTGTCGATTGAGGCAACGGAGGGAGTCACCACCGGTATATCGGCAGCCGACCGCGCCCGCACTGTCCAGGCCGCGGTTGCCCGTGATGCCAAGGCGTCGGATCTGGTTCAGCCCGGGCATATTTTCCCGCTGATGTCGGACCCGGGTGGCGTTCTCAGCCGTGCCGGCCATACCGAGGCGTCCTGCGATCTGGCGGCCCTTGCGGGCTGTGAGCCTGCCGGTGTGATCTGTGAAATCATGAATGACGACGGTTCCATGGCTCGCCGTGAAGACCTGGAGAAGTTCGCCGAGGTTCATGACCTCAAAATTGGCACCATTGCCGACCTGATTCACTATCGCACCCTCAACGAGCGGACCATCGAATGTGTGGAGCAGTACGACCTGGACACCGAATACGGCGTGTTCAATCTTCGCACCTATCGTGACAACATCCAGGGTTCAACGCACCTGGCCATGGTGATGGGAGAGATCTCCGAAGACGATCCGGTGCTGGTGCGGGTGCACATTACAGATACCCTGCGGGATCTGCTCGGCGCCCGCCGTGCGGATTCCCGTAGCTGGCCGCTCCACCATGCCCTGGAAAAGGTTGCCAGCGAACAACGTGGCGTGGTGGTTCTGCTGAACAGCGCGGAAGACAGCTACAATCTTGAAGATCGCATCCACGAATTTTTCGAGCAGGACAAGAAATCCGCGGGCAAGGGTAGCTCTGGTGTTTACTTCACTGTTGGCACCGGTTCCCAGATACTGCGGGATCTGGGTGTCGGAAAAATGCGGCTGCTGAGCCCGCCCATAAAATTCTCCGCAATTTCCGGCTTTGAGCTGGAAGTTGTGGAGTACGTGCCCTATACCCCCGAATGACGAACCCCGGCAGTGCCACGCCGAGAGTGTGGGGCTGCCAATGAAGGAGCCATGCATGGCAGATATCAAAGTAATTGAAGGTGATTTTACTCACTGCAGCGGGAAATACGCGCTGGTGGTAGGCCGTTTCAACGGTTTCGTGGTGGAAAGTCTGGTGGAAGGTGCTGTTGATACCTTGCGCCGCCATGGCATTGCAGACGCGGATATAACCATTGTGCGAGTCCCGGGTGCCTACGAAATGCCGCTGGCGGTCAAGCGTGTGGCCGAAACCGGCAACCACGATGCCATTATCGCGCTGGGTGCGGTTATCCGTGGTGGTACGCCTCACTTCGAGTATGTCGCCGGTGAAGCGTCCAGCGGCCTGGGCGCCGTAAGCCTCGAGACCGATGTGCCGGTGACCTTTGGCGTGCTGACCGTTGATTCCATTGAGCAGGCGATCGAGCGCGCCGGCACCAAGGCTGGTAACAAAGGCGCCGAAGCGGCGATCACGGCCCTGGAAATGGTCAGCCTCTTCAAGAAGCTGGGTGAATGATGAGCGCACCGGAAGACAGCACTGCGCAACCGGCCCCGTCGGGTCAGCCCAAGGCCGGTGACAGGCGGAGGGCCCGCGCTCTGGCGATGCAGGGCCTGTATCAGCGTCACTTCAGCAAAAGCCCGATTACCGATATCGAGTCCGAGTTTATCGTCGACAACGACATGTCGAAGGTGGACATCGCCTATTTCCGCGATCTGCTTCGGGGAGTGCACCGGGAACAGGCGGAGCTGGACCGGTTGCTGGAACCTTTTCTCGACCGCCCCATCCATGAGGTGGATGCGATCGAGCTGGCTATCGTGCGGCTGGGCACCTACGAGCTCAAGTACCGGCTGGATGTTCCCTATAAAGTGGTGATTAACGAAGGGATCGAGATGGCCAAGAAGTTTGGCGGAACCGAAGGCCACAAGTTTGTTAACAGCCTGCTGGACAAACTCAGCCATCGTCTGCGCCTCGCCGAGACGCGCCCGCGCTGAGTGATGGGTGAGTTCGAACTGATCCGCCGTTATTTCTGCCCGCTTGCTGAAGCGGGAAGTTCCTCTGCGGTTCTGCTCGGCCCCGGTGACGACTGCGCAATTCAGCGGGTCGAACCCGGCCGGGATCTGGTGTTCTCTGTGGATACGCTCGTTGAAGGCGTTCACTTTCCCCGCCACTACGACCCGGAAAAGCTCGGCTGGCGAAGCCTCGCGGTTGCAGCGAGCGACCTGGCGGCCATGGGTGCAGACCCGGTGTGCTTCACCCTTGCTTTAACGCTTCCCGCTGCTGATCCACACTGGCTGCACGGCTATGCCCGCGGGCTTGCCAATGCTGCCAGAAGCTTTGGTCTGTCGCTGGCCGGCGGAGACACTACCCGTGGGCCATTGACGCTGAGCCTCCAGGTTCATGGTACGGTGCCCAGGGGGCTCGCCATTTGCCGTTCAGGTGCCCGGGTGGGGGATTATGTCTGTGTTTCCGGCACTCTGGGTGACGCGGGCGCTGCACTGAATTATCTGGATAGCGAAACCCCAGGGCCGGATGAGCAGTCGGTCCTGGACAGGTTCCATCACCCGACGCCCAGGCTGAGCCTGGGCGTCGGGCTACGAGGTCATGCCTCGGCGGCGGTGGATATATCCGATGGACTGGTGGCGGATCTGACTCATATTCTGGAAGCCTCCGGAGTGGCTGCCCGCATTGAGACCGCGCACCTGCCGTTGTCCGCGGCGCTGAAACGGATCGCGGGCGCCAACGCGGTCAGTCTCGCACTGAATGCCGGAGATGACTACGAGTTATGTATTACCATCAGCCCCGAAGCCTGGGTTGGGTTGCCGGAAGACATTCGTCGCCAGCTGACCATCATTGGCGAGGTAACATTCGGAGAGGGCCTTGTCATCGAGCGGGATGGTCATTCACAAGCCGTCGTGGCCGGTGGCTATGATCATTTCAGGACCGAGTCATGAGTAGCGACAATAACCTACAGGAACCGGACATCCCCGAGGCTCTGTTACCGCCGGGTTTTCTTCGGGATCCGGTTCATTTTCTGGCGTTCGGGCTAGGCAGTGGCGCGGCAGCCCGCGCACCGGGAACCTGGGGCAGCCTGGCAGCGATCCCGATATGGTTCTGCTTTTCCTGGCTGCCGCCCGTGGCCTATTGGGTTGTGGTGCTGGTGGCCTTCGCCGCCGGAATCTGGTTGTGTGGGAAAACCGCGGAAGACCTCAAGGTTCATGATCACGGTGGCATTGTCTGGGATGAGTTCGTGGGCATGTGGATTGCGCTCGCACTGATTCCGGATACCGTCTACGGAATTCTGATGGCATTTGCGCTGTTCAGGCTTTTTGACGTGGTAAAGCCCTGGCCGATCAGCTGGCTGGACAGGTACATGCCCGGAGGGCTCGGTATCATGGTGGATGACGTGGTGGCGGGGTTTATGGCGCTGGCATGCCTGTTCGCCATTGACCGGTGGTTGATGCCGGTCATTGTCTGAGCGCCTGTCAGATGCGGGTAACGAACCCTGTTCAGTGAACCTGTTGCTCTTCCGGCAGTAATCGCACAACGTGCAGGAAGCGCCTCAGGCCGGTTTCCGCGCGTTGCCGGGAAGCAAAGGGGCCACTGTCAAAACCCTCCCGAGTGGTGAAATACCATTTGCTTCCGACGCAGAAGAATCGACTGCTTCGGAACGGTGCGGGACCGTTTTCTCCGGACCGACGTTGGGTATCCATGTTGTCTCCTGAGCCCTTTATCGTTTTTTTAATACCGGGCAGTGGGATGATTTGTTCGCCGATTGTCTAAAATTAAATCAATTCCTGCCAAATTCAACATTTTTTTACATTTATCTGTTCGCCGAAGCCTCATTGACGTAATCGAAGTGTCATCCGATTGCTGTAAACCAGCGGTATGTCTTGCTCTTGACCCTGCCACTCTTCAAAATGCTTTTCAGTCACATGTGATCAGCCGCCGGGCGAAGCCGGCGAACAAGTACAAGGAATTGAGATGAGTATCTGTCACGTTTTGGGTTTTATCAAGAACGCACGCTTTCTTATGGCGATCGTCGCCGGATCAGTCATTATTTCCGGGTGCAGTTCCACCATGAGTAATATCAAAACCTGGGAGGGGGATGCTGACGCATCACAGACTGCGGTTCTGAAGGCTCCCAGTGAAATTGAGGTGCAGCAGGTCAACGGCCGCAAGCTTACCAATTTTCTGATGGAAGATCTGGCGCTGGATTATGAACTGCTGCCTGGCGAAAACCAGGTGGTCTTTACCTATAAAACCATTTGGGCAAAAAGCGGTGTAGTCCGCAACGGCGAATCCAAGGTCCATGTGGTAGAGACGGCGCCCCAGGCGGTGACCATTGATGCCCAGGCCGGCGAGACCTATCGTTTCAGCTTTGAACCCCCGACGAACAGGAGAGAAGCAGAGGCGTTTGCCGGAGATTTTGCGGCTGATATTGTGAACTCATCCAGCGACATGGTTGCCAGTTCCGGTGCCTGGGATGGCCGCTCCGCTGAGCGCGGCAGGACTGCTACGGCGCCTGTTGGCACCGGCGATACCGATGCCGGCGGTGAGAACGACGCCGACGGCGGCACTCTTGGCGAACTCAAGGCGTTGTGGGGAGAAGCCAGTGAAGAAGAGCAGCGTGCTTTTCTGCGCTGGGCGTTCGAGTAGGTCTTGTCGGGGCAGTCACGATGCTGCCCCTTTTACTTTCCTGATGCCCTTTACTGGCGAAAACGCTGGAGAATTTTTCTTAGTCCGCCTTCCATCAGGGTTAGCGCTTCGTCTGTCAGCGTTTTATGGCTGTTCATGTGATACTCCGGTCCCGCTCCCTCCGGTTTCAGGGTGGCCGCCGCAGACTCAATGGCGGTCAGGCTGTCCTCAAGCAGGCCTGTGAGTGAGTCGCCGTCAGCGACCACATCCGGGCACAGCGTGAAATTCACGGTGAGGCGGCCCTGGTAACTGACCGCCACGATAACCAGCCCCAGGCTGTCAAACAGCGGCGCCGAGTTGAATTGCCGAACCAGTCTGGCGCCCTGCAGATAAAGCGGAACCTGCGGCCCCGGCACGTTGGTGATTGGCAGATTGAATACCGGCTGGTACCGCTGGGCGATCTGGAGTTCCGAATAAAGCCTTGCCGATAATGCCAGCATGGTGGAGGGCAGCAGTTCTGTCAGGCGGTCTGCCGCAATCGCTTCTCTGTAGGGCTCGGATTCCACTGCATTCCAGTGGATCTGATGAATCCGCCTGGCGGGATTCGGCTCATTGGTTGCCAGGTCCAGCAACATGGCCGACATCTGGTTACCGGTTGCCTTGCGCAGGCTGCTGGAGCGAACCGAGATGGGCGTCATGGCGACCAGGGAACGGTCGGTCGCCACATCGTGGTTGGCCAGATACCGGTGCAGGGTTTCCGCACAAAGGCCGAGTACCACATCATTTAACGTGACATCTCCCCCCAGTGTTGCCTTGATGGCTTTCAGTCGCGACAGGTCCAGGCTGGTGGATACAATCTGGCGATTGGCGGTGATCTGGCGATTGAACGGACTGTGGGGAGCAAAAAACAGCGGAAACGGGATAGGCAGTTTTCGCATCTGCCTGTGAATAAGCCCGCGGGCTGTCGCCTCGGCCGCATTGATTGCCAGGGATGTGACCTGCAGGGGTTTGCGCAGCAGGTTGGCTCCGGCCTGCAGCATCACCCGTTCTTCCGATGGTTCTGGCTGCGGGTGCCAGGGCCTGGGAGCTTCAATGGCACGTGCCTTCGGCGTGTATTCCAGTAACTTGCCAATGATTTCCTCGCCGCTGAAGGCATCAATAGCCGCATGGTGAAGCTTGACTATCAGCGCGAAACTCCTGCTGTCGGGGTCGTTGTCATCCAGCTGGAATCCGTCAACAAAAGTGATGTGCCAGAGAGGTCGATCTCGCTTCAGCGGTTCTTCCAGAATTCGTGAGGCCAGGCCCATCAGACTTCCCAGCTGGCCGTGATCGCCAAGATTCACATAGGCAAGATGGCGTTCGATACTGAAATCCGGGTCATCAATCCAGTAGGGGCGGCCGAGTCGCAGTGGGATTTCCTTGAGGCGCTGGCGAAACAGCGGCACAACGTGGAGACGGCTGCGCAGATAGGCTACGAAGGTGCTGTAGGCCAGAGGTTTATCCCGCTCCCGGGCATCGAAGAGGTAGATTCCACCAATGTGCATGGGGGCGGTTTCGGATTCCAGGTACAGGAATGAGGCATCCAGCTCCGACAGCTGCCGCATGGTTTGAGCTCCGTTCACAGGTTCTTGCGTGGGGGCAGTATAAACGAATGAGCGGCCAATCCGTTGGCTCTTTTGCCTGATACGTTCCAGTTCCGGGGCCAGAGGTTAAACGGGCCCGGGTTCAGGCCTCTAGCCAGGTGGCAATGGCGGGTGACTTGCCCAGTGTTTCCCAGAACCACATCAGAGCTTTGCCCTGATCTTCCGAATGCCTCGCCAGATGGAGCATGATGGGTTGTCTTGGTTCGTGAACCTCCATTTCAATCAGCGTCCCTTTGCCCAGTTGCTCGCGTATGCGGGCCTCCGGTAGCCAGCCCACGGCAAGCCCGGCCTGCTGGACGGCGATTTTCTGGTCAATGTTGGCCACGGTAATGGTTCTCTGGCGCCGGAATATACCTGCATGGCCTGGTGGCAGTGAGCGGGAGGTGTCGGCGGCAACGGCAGCGGGGTAGGGGGCAATATCCTCTTCTGTCAGGGGTTGTGTCGCTGTCGCAAGGGGGTGGTCGGGCGCTATGGCATAGACGAAGCGCATTTCTCCGAGCGGGTGTGTGGTGAACGCCCCGGCTGGTTTACTCATCTGGTCGGCTCCAACGATAAGGTCGATCCGGCGGCTTTGCAGGGCATCCCACGAGCCGGCAAACACCTCCTCCACCAGTTGCACTTCCACAGGCACGCCCAGTTCATAAAATTCCCTGACGGCCGGGAACAGGCATTGTGCCGGCAGCAGTGAGTTGAACCCGATTCGCAACCGGGTTTCCCAGCCCTGGGCCACCTGGCGGGTTGTGTGGGCCAGGTTTTCCGCGGCTTCCAGCAGTGTTCGGCCTTCTTCCAGGAGGTAGCGGCCGGCCGGTGTGAGGGCGGCGCGATGTCCGGTGCGGTCGAAGATGGCGACGTTGAGGTCTTCTTCGAGTTTCTGGACGGTGTAGCTGATGGCCGAGGGCACGCGAAAGAGTTCGTTGGCGGCGCCGGCGAAGCTGCCTTTGCGGTCGATGGCATCGAGGACTTTGAGGGCGTCGATGGTGATGGCTGTGTGCATGTTCGAATAATCTGATTGTGTTGGCCAGAATTGATTGTTTGAGAGCGTAGCAGGGTCGCCGGTATTCTTCCTTTAATTTCTTGCGATCCTTTTATGGGGGCGCGGGAATCGGGGCAAGCCTTTGCAAACACGCCGTTAACCCATCCATGGGGGCTCGGCATTGCCATCCCTGGCAATGCACGGTTTGCAAAGGCTTGCCCCAATTCCCTTGATCGGCAAAGTGCTGGCCGCCTCTTGAGATCGTCAAATGGTTTTTACTGGAGGGTTTATGGGGCTTCTCGTCGATGGCAAGTGGCACGACCAGTGGTACGACACTTCGAAGACCGGTGGCAAGTTTGAGCGTGAGGCTGCCCGTTTTCGCAATTGGGTGACGGCGGATGGATCGCCCGGGCCGGACGGGGAGGGTGGTTTTCCGGCGGAGTCGGGGCGGTATCACCTGTATGTGTCCATGGCTTGCCCGTGGGCCCATCGGACGTTGATTTTCCGGGTGCTCAAGGGGCTTGAGGAGCATATATCGGTGTCGGTGGTGCATCCGGACATGGTGGAGAACGGCTGGGAGTTCCGGCCTGATGATGCTGCGCACCGGGATGATGCCAATGGCATGCGCTATATGTACGAGGTGTATCTGAAGGCTGCGCCGGATTATTCCGGGCGGGTGACGGTGCCGACGCTGTGGGACACGAAGAAGCAGACCATTGTCAGTAATGAGTCGGCAGACATTATCCGGATGTTCAATTCGGCGTTCGATGAGCTGGACGGGGTTCGGGGCGATCTGGATTTCTATCCAGAAGAATTGCATGACGAGATTGCCGAGGTGAACGAGCGGGTGTATCACACGGTAAACAACGGTGTGTACAAGGCGGGGTTTGCCACGGCACAGGACAAGTACGAAGAGGCCTACGAGGCGCTGTTCGATTCGCTGGACTGGTTGGAGGAACGCCTGTCGGGGCGGCGTTATCTGGTTGGCAACCGGTTGACGGAAGCCGACTGGCGGCTGTTTACCACGCTGATTCGTTTCGATGCGGTCTACTACAGCCACTTCAAGTGTAATCGCCAGAGGATTTCCGATTTCCCGGCGCTTTCCGGGTATGTTAGGGATCTGTATCAGGTGCCCGGGGTGGCGGAGACGGTGGATATCGGGCAGATCAAGCGGCATTACTATGTAAGCCAGCGAACCATTAATCCGACGCAGATTGTGCCGGTGGGGCCGGCGCTGGACTTTGATGCGCCCCATGGGCGGGAAAATCTGGGGTGAGGCTTGTCGGATTACGGCTTCGCCTAATCCGACCTACGGTTTGCACGGAACTCTGAGAGCTCGCGCGTAGGTCGGATTAGCGAAGCGTAATCCGACAATGAAGAAGCACCCACCTAACTAACCCGTGCAACCGCAATTTCAGTCAACAACCCCAGCGCTTCCTTGTGATCTGACTCCGGAAGGGCTTTCAGGCACGCAGCCGCCAGGGCTGCCTGTTCCCTGGCCTTTGCCATGGTGTACTCCAGCGCACCGGAGCGATTGACGATCTGGAGGATCCGGGGCAGGTCATCCAGCCCACCTTTACGGATTGCCTGGCGAATCAGTTGCTTCTCGTCATCACTGCCTTCAACCATGGCGTAGATCAGTGGCAACGTGGTTTTGCCCTCGGCCAGATCATCACCGACATTCTTGCCCATGGCTTCGGCATCGCCGCGGTAGTCCAGCACGTCGTCCACAAGCTGGAATGCCAGCCCGAGGTGCTTGCCGTAGTCTTTCAGGGCATCCTCCCGGTCTTTGTCGGCCCCGGCCAGCAGCGCACCGGTATGGGAGGCCGCCTCGAACAGCATGGCGGTCTTGTTGTGGATGACCTGCATGTACTGAGCTTCGTCGAGATCCGGGTTCTTCACGTTCATCAACTGCATCACCTCACCCTCGGCAATGACTGCCGTGGCGTGTGAAAGCACATCCATGATCCGCAGGTCCTGGAGTTCCACCATCATCTCGAATGCGCGGGCGTAGAGGAAATCACCTACCAGCACACTGGGGGCATTGCCCCAGCGAGCGTTGGCAGTGCTGCGGCCCCGGCGCATGTCGGAGGTGTCCACCACATCGTCGTGCAGGAGTGTCGCGGTGTGAAGGAATTCGATGACTGCAGCGAGTTTGAGATGGTCATCCCGGTCATAGCCCAGTGCGCGGCTTGAAAGTAAAACCAGCAGTGGTCTCAGGCGCTTACCGCCGCTTTCAATAATGTACTGGGCAATTTTTTCCACCAGGGGAACGTCTGATGACAGCCGCTTGATGATCAGATCATTGACGCGGCTGAAGTCGTCCGCGACGGTGTCGTAAATGCGCTGGGCTGTCATGCGGCTGGTCCGATCCCTTGTCTGGTGTTTTCGTTTGTAAAATAGGCGGGTGCCGCAATGCTAGGTATTGCGGTGATCAGTGTCAACTTGGCTTGTAAAGCGGCAGCGGTTTTCGTACAATCACGCGCCCAACTCATCCCAACCTGCGCTCCCTGCTATAGGGTTGCCGAAGCGCTTCCCTTAGAACCAGGTGGATAAGAGCAGGGATGGGTCAATCGCGGAGAACGTTAATGTACGCAGTTATTGTTAGCGGTGGTAAGCAGCACCGTGTAAAAGAAGGCGAAACTCTAAAGCTGGAAAAGCTGGAAGTGGAAACCGGCGGCAACGTCGAGTTTGATCGCGTTCTGCTGATCGCCGATGGTGACAAGGTTCAGGTTGGTGCGCCGGTTGTTGATGGTGCCAAAGTGACAGCGGAAGTGGTCAGCCACGGCCGTCACGACAAGATCCAGATCATCAAGTTCCGTCGTCGGAAGCATTCCATGAAGCGTCAGGGCCACCGTCAGTGGTTTACTGAAGTCAAGATCACGGGTATCCAGGGCTAAGACCCTCGAGTAACCCCTTAGATAAGGAGGCTTGTAATGGCTCATAAAAAGGCAGCAGGTAGTACCCGTAACGGTCGCGATTCCGAGTCGAAACGACTTGGTGTGAAGCGCTTCGGCGGTGAGACTGTATCTGCAGGCAGCATCATTGTTCGCCAGCGCGGCACCCGTTTCCACCCGGGCAGCAACGTTGGCCTCGGCAAGGACCACACCCTGTTTGCAACAGCAAATGGTCAGGTCAAGTTCGAAGTGAAAGGTCCTGATAATCGTAAGTTCGTGAGCATCGTTCCAGCTGCGTAAGCAGCGGCGATCTCGGGTTCTGTCGAACCTTGGGTGGCCCTGATATGATCTGATATCAGAGTCATCTGGAGCCCCGCAAAGCTTCCATGAGGCTGCGGGGCTTTTTAGTTTATGCGCAGTGCGCAAAGGGTTTATTGATGAAGTTCGTAGACGAAGCCACCATCATTGTAGAGGCGGGTAAGGGCGGCCATGGTTGCCTGAGCTTTCGCCGTGAAAAGTACGTGCCCAAGGGCGGCCCCGATGGTGGCGACGGCGGCGACGGCGGCTCTGTGTACCTGGAAGCCGACAGTGCTCTCAATACACTGATCGACTACCGGTTCCAGCGCAAGCACAAGGCCGAGAACGGCCAGCCCGGCTCCGGCCGTAACTGCACCGGTATCAAGGGTGAGGATCTGGTATTGCCAGTGCCTGTGGGTACCACGGTTGTGGACATGGACACTCACGAAGTGCTGGGTGATCTGACCCGTCCCGGTGAACGACTGAAAGTGGCCCAGGCCGGTTTTCACGGACTTGGCAACACCCGCTTCAAGTCCTCGGTTAACCGCGCTCCGCGCCAGACCACCAAGGGCTCCGAGGGGGAGCTTCGGAACCTGAGGCTGGAGCTGAAAGTGCTGGCGGATGTGGGGTTGCTGGGCATGCCCAATGCCGGCAAATCCACCTTCATCCGTTCGGTATCAGCGGCGAGGCCCAAAGTGGCGGACTACCCCTTCACCACCCTGGTGCCCAATCTTGGTGTTGTCAGCGTGCAGGCTCACCAGAGCTTCGTCATCGCCGACATTCCCGGCCTGATCGAAGGCGCGGCGGAAGGTGCTGGCCTGGGTATCCGCTTCCTGAAACACCTGGTTCGCACCCGGCTGCTACTGCATCTGGTGGACGTGGCGCCCTATGACGGGTCTTCGCCGGTTGAGAGCGTACGCGCCATCGAGCACGAACTGGAGAAATTCAGCGAAACCCTCGCCAGCCGCGAGCGTTGGCTGGTACTGAATAAAGTGGACATGGTGCCGGAAGAAGACCGGGAGGCTCACTGCCAGGCCATCATCGACGAACTCGGCTGGAAAGGTCCTGTGTTCAGCATCTCTGCCCTCAGCGGTGAAGGCACCAAGCCGCTCACGCAAGCGGTCATGCGCTGGATAGAAGACCAGGCGCAAGAAGAAGCTGAGAACCCCGAGTTTGCCGAACGGGAAGCTGCACGCCGCCGGAAAATGGACGAAGAAGCGCGAGCAAGAATCGAAGCCGAGCGCCAGATACGCCGCGAAGCCCGTCAGGATGACGATGACGACGACTTCGATGACGATGATTACGATGTAGAAGTGGTTTACGCTCCTGAATAGTGGAGTAGCGCCGGCTTATCCATGGACCGAGTTAGCATGAGCAAACGAATTCAGCTACGCCAGGCTCGCCGCCTGGTGGTTAAAATAGGAAGTGCGCTGCTTACCAATGATGGCAGGGGCCTCGATGTTGCCGCTCTGGGGTTGTGGGTTGACCAGATCGCAGAATTGGTCAGTGCCGGCGTTGAGGTGGTAATTGTGTCCTCAGGCTCTGTGGCCGAGGGCATGAGCCGTTTGGGCTGGACGGTTCGTCCAGAACAGCTTCATGAGTTGCAGGCCGCGGCGGCCGTTGGCCAGATGGGCCTGGTGCAGACGTGGGAGGCACAGTTCAAGCGCCATGATTTGCACACTGCCCAGATCCTGCTGACCCACGATGACCTTTCCGACCGCAAACGCTACCTCAATGCCCGCAGCACCCTGAGGGCATTGCTGGATTTCGGGGTGGTGCCCATCGTCAACGAAAACGACACCGTGGTCACCGACGAAATCCGCTTCGGCGACAACGACACCCTGGGGGCTCTGGTGGCCAACCTGATTGAGGCGGATGGTCTGATCATCCTTACCGACCAACTCGGCCTGTTCGACAAGGATCCCCGCAAGAATCCGGATGCCCAACTGGTGGACGAACGCCGCGCGAGCGATTCCGAACTCGACGCCATGGCCGGCGGCGGAGCCGGTGCTCTTGGCCGTGGCGGTATGCAGACCAAAGTCCGCGCCGCCCGCCTGGCCGCCCGTTCTGGCGCCTTCACGGTTATTGTCGGCGGCCGGATCGAAAAAGCCATCGCCCGCCTGCGGGAAGGCGATGTTATCGGTACCTTATTGCTGCCGGAGCAGGGCCGAATCGCCGCCCGCAAACAATGGCTGGCCAGCCACCTCCAGACCCGCGGCAAACTCACCCTCGACCAGGGCGCCGTCAACGTCCTCTGCCGGGGCGGCCGCAGCCTGCTACCGGTGGGCGTAAAAAGCATCTCCGGCCAGTTCCGCCGCGGCGAAATGGTTTCCTGTGTCGACGAAACCGGCAAAGAAATCGCCCGCGGGCTGGTCAACTACGATGCTGACGAAGCCCGAGCCATCGCCGGCCGCTCGAGTGACCGGATTACGGAAGTGTTGGGTTACATCTCGGACGAAGAAATGATCCACCGCGACAATATGGTGATTGTCTAGAGAGCAACTCTCAGCTCTGGAGGGAGCGCCGATCACCTACTCCGAAAACCGTGCATTGCCAGGGATGGCAATGCCGAGCCCCCAGGGATGGGTTCACGGCGTGTTTTCGGAGTAGGTGATCGGTGCTGCCTGTGCTCCGGAGAAGGAAGGCGAGTCAGTAAGTGGACATAAAAAAACCGGCCAACTTGGCCGGTTTCTTCATTCAAGTTCCGAAAAAGCGATTTACGCGCTCTTCAGAGCCTTGATGCGGGCACTCAGACGGCTCTTCTGGCGAGCAATCTTGTTCTTGGCGAACACGCCCTTGTTAACCATGCTGTCCATGATCGGCTGCGCCTGCAGGAAAGCAGCCTGGGCTTCTTCCGGCTTGCCAGCTTCAATGTTGGCCTGGACTTTCTTGATGTAAGTACGCGCCATGGAACGCAGGCTGGCATTATGCTTGCGATTCTTCTCGTTCTGACGTGCGCGCTTCTTGGCTTGTGGGGAATTTGCCACCGTATAACTCCTGAGATCTGTGAAATCCGAAATTCGTGTGAAACGATTCGTAAAAATCGTGGGCGCGCCAAAACACCAGCGCGTCGAAATAAATGACGCGGAACTATGCCGCCAACGTCCCAAAATGTCAAGACTGAAAGCTATTTCATCCCGGTATCCGCAAGGCCTGTGGTAAACTCGCCGCTCGTTACCGGAGAGCCTCCCGAAGCCCTAGGGAATTACCGAAACAGAGCATCGGTTCCCGGATAGTATCTACAGTGTACCGAACCATCGTCCAGGCCGCGAATGTCGTCCGAACCCGAGCAAAAAGAAGACATCAAAGCATTGCCGAAACCGCCAGGGCTGCTCAGGTCATCCGGGCTCGTCGGCATAATGACCATGCTGTCCCGCGTGCTCGGCCTGGTCCGGGATATGGTGATTGCCCGCTATTTCGGTGCCGGTGCCGGCGCCGACGCCTTCTTCGTGGCATTCAAGATTCCCAACTTTCTGCGTCGTCTGTTTGCGGAGGGGGCCTTTTCCCAGGCCTTCGTGCCAGTGCTTTCCTCCTACCGGGAGCAGGAATCCGTCACTGAGGTCAAGCGTCTGGTCGATGCGGTCGCAGGTTCCCTGGGGCTGGTGTTGCTGGGTGTGACCGCTGCCGCCATGTTGGGAGCGCCGCTGTTGACCGCTGTCTTTGCCCCGGGCTTCCTTGACGATGATGTCAAGTTTGGCCTTGCCAGTGACATGCTCCGCATTACCTTTCCATACCTGCTGCTGATATCACTGACGGCCTTCGCCGGCGGCATTCTCAACAGCTACGACCGCTTTGCCATACCGGCGTTTACACCGGTGTTGCTGAACCTGGCGATGATCGGGGCGGCGATCTTCCTGTCACCGTTGATGGAAACGCCGATCATAGCCCTGGCCTGGGGTGTTTTTATTGCCGGCGCGCTGCAATTGTTCTTCCAGATTCCCTTTCTGATGCAGCTGGGGCTGATGCCGCGGCCCAGGGTGGATTACAAACACGAAGGCGTCAGCCGCATCCTGAAGCTGATGGTGCCGGCGCTTTTCGGGGTGTCCGTGAGTCAGATCAACCTGCTGCTCGATACCGTACTGGCCTCGTTTCTTCAGACGGGCAGCGTCTCCTGGCTCTATTACTCGGACAGGCTGGCCGAATTGCCCCTGGGCGTGTTTGGTATTGCCATTGCTACTGTCATTCTGCCCAGTCTTTCCCGCAAACACGCGGCGGCCTCGGTGGACCAGTTTGCCGCCACGCTTGACTGGGCCGTGCGTGCGGTTCTTCTGATCGGACTGCCGGCGGCACTGGCACTGGCTTTGCTGGCGGAACCCCTGGTAGCAACCCTTTTCCATTATGGCGAGGTTACTGATCGCGACGTGACCATGGCAGCGCAGAGTCTGCGGGCCTATTCCGCGGGATTGCTGGCGTTCATGTTGATCAAGGTCCTTGCGCCGGGCTATTTTGCCCGTGAAGACACCAAAACACCGGTCAAGATCGGCATTATTGCGATGGTGGCCAATATGGTGTTTAACCTGGCACTGATCTTCCCTCTCGCCCACGCGGGGCTGGCACTGGCTACGTCTCTGTCGGCCTGGCTGAACACCGGCCTGTTGTGGCGGGGGCTGATAAAGGAAGGCGCCTGGAAATGGCAGCCGGGCTGGCCACGGTTCCTGGTCCAGATCGGGCTTGCCAACGGGGCGCTGGCGGGCGCGATCCTGTGGCTGCAGCCGCCCGTTGACCGGTGGCTCGGGGCCGGTGGTCTCCAGCGTGCCACGGATATGGGCATTCTCGTGGTCTCGGGCATTGCCGTGTATTTTGTCGTGTTGGCACTGGCCGGGGTGCGGGTAAGACATTTCCGCCACAGGTAGGTTATAATCGCGCGTTTTCTCACCAGTGAAACCATGCACCGCTGGCAAACAAGGGTTCGCTTTACATGCGTCTGATCCGGGGCCTGACCAACCTGAAACACTTTGCCCAGCAGGCCGACGGGCCGCTTGCGAAGGGGTGTGTTGCCACCATCGGGAATTTCGACGGTGTTCATCTGGGACATCAGACCATTATTGACCAGGTGCATGAAAAAGCGCTGGAACTGGGTGTGCCTTCCGTAGTGATGGTTTTTGAGCCCCAGCCCCGTGAGTTTTTCCAGGGCCGGGAGGCGCCGCCCCGGTTGACGGCGTTCCGGCAGAAATTCGAATCGTTGCTGGCCTCCGGCATTGATATTGTCCTTTGCCTGCGCTTTAACGAGCGATTTCGCAGCTACTCCGGCATGGGATTCATTGAAGATGTGCTGATAGACGGCCTTGGTGTTCGCCATCTGGTGGTGGGAGATGATTTCCGTTTCGGTTGCGACCGTGCCGGTGACTTCGCTCTGCTGCGGGAAGTGGGCGAGCAGCGTGGGTTCACCGTCGAAAATACCCGCACGGTGACCGTGGGCGGTGAGCGGGTCAGCAGCACCCGGATCCGCAACGTACTGGCCGAAAACCGGATTGAGGAAGCCGAAGCACTACTGGGGCATCCCTACCGTATCCGTGGACGGGTGGTTTACGGGCGTCAGCTCGGGCGGCAGATCGGCGCGCCCACGGCGAACGTGCTGTTACCGCATATGCCGGCACTGAAAGGGGTGTATGTGGTCAGTGCCACGCTGCAGGATGGCCGGATACTGGACGGTGTCGCCAATATAGGATTGCGCCCCACGGTGGATGGCAAGCAGCCGTCGCTGGAAGTGCACCTGTTTGACTTTGCTGGCACACTTTACGGCCAGCGACTTGATGTGGTCTTCCGCCACGCCCTGCGGGACGAGGTGAAATTCGACTCGGTGGAAGATCTTAAGAAACAGATTGCCCGTGATTTTGACGATGCCCGGGCGTGGATTGCAGATCATGGCTCCGCAGCCAACTGAAACTGACCGACATTTAACAACCTGAGCTACGCAACATAACCATGAGCGACTACAAGCATACTCTGAATCTGCCCGATACCGCCTTTCCCATGCGCGGTAACCTCGCCAAGCGTGAGCCGGCCATGCTCAAGCGCTGGCAGGACCTGGATGTCTACGGCAACCTGCGCAAGCAGCGCGAGGGCCGGGAGAAGTTCATCCTTCACGATGGGCCTCCTTACGCCAACGGCAGCATTCATATCGGTCATGCAGTCAACAAGATTCTCAAGGACATGATCGTAAAGTCCCGCAGCTTCATGGGGTATGACGCGCCTTACGTTCCCGGCTGGGATTGCCACGGTCTGCCCATCGAGCACAAGGTTGAACAGGAAATCGGCAAGGCCGGTGTGAAGGTGGACTACAAAACCTTCCGTCAGGCCTGTCGCGACTATGCCACCAAGCAGATTGCCGGCCAGAAAGCGGATTTTATCCGCCTGGGTGTCATGGGGGAGTGGGAAAAACCCTACCTGACCATGGACCCGAAAGTGGAGGCAGGCATCGTGCGTGCCCTCGGCAAGATTGTCGCCAAGGGCCACCTGGTTCGCGGGTTCAAACCGGTGTACTGGAGCGTGGTCGGTCAGTCCGCGCTGGCGGAAGCCGAGGTGGAGTATCAGGACAAGACCTCGGTTCAGATTGATGTACGTTTTACCGTGGTTGATCAGGCAAAGGTACTGGATCTGTTCGGCACAGATAAAGGTGAGGGTGAGGTCTCGGTTGTGATCTGGACCACTACCCCCTGGACCATCCCCGCCAACCAGGCTGTGTCTATCCACGCCGAGCTGGACTATGCACTTGTGCAGGCCGATGCCGGTCAGGGCCCCGAACGGATGATTCTGGCGGCCGAGATGGTCGATGGCATCATGTCGCGCTGGGGTATCGAGAAATACGAGGTGCTGGCCACGGTGCCGGGCGCCACGCTGGAGAAACTGGACCTTCATCACCCGGTCTACGACAAACAGGTTCCGTTGATCCTGGGGGACCACGTGTCCACCGATGCCGGCACCGGCGCTGTTCACACCGCACCCGACCACGGGGTTGAAGACTTTGAAGTGGGCAAGGCTTACGGCATTGGTACCATCAGCCTGGTCAAGGCAGACGGCACCTACACCCAGGCTGCCGGTGAGTTTGCCGGTGTGCATGTCTACAAGGCAGATGATCCGGTCTGCTCCGCGCTGGAGCGCGAGGGCAAGCTGGTTCGGGCAGAGAAGTTCAGTCACAGCTATCCCCACTGCTGGCGCACCAAGACACCGCTGATCTACCGTGCTACCCCCCAGTGGTTTATCAGCATGGACAAGGAAAACCTCCGTGACGATGCGCTCGAGGCCATCAAGGGCGTACGCTGGGTGCCGGCCTGGGGGCAGAACCGCATCGAAGCCATGTTCAAACAGTCTCCCGACTGGTGTATCTCGCGCCAGCGTACCTGGGGCGTACCAATCACCTTGTTTATCCACAAGGAAACCCAGGAATTGCATCCGGACACCCAGAACCTGATCGAAGCGGTGGCAAAGGAAATCGAGAAAGGCGGCATCGACGCCTGGTACGACATTGACGCTGCAGATCTGTTGGGCAGTGACGCCGATCAGTATGAAAAGGTGATGGACACCCTGGATGTCTGGTTCGATTCCGGGGTCACCCACGAATCGGTATTGCGCCCACGCACCGAGCTGGGTCAGTTCCCGGCGGATATGTACCTGGAGGGCTCCGACCAGCACCGGGGCTGGTTCCAGTCGTCCCTGAAAACCTCCATCGCGATGAACGGTGTGGCACCCTACAAGCAGGTGCTCACCCACGGCTTTACCGTCGATGGCAAGGGCCGCAAGATGTCCAAGTCCCTGGGCAACGTGATTGCGCCTCAGGAAGTCATGAACGAGCTGGGTGCGGATATCCTGCGCCTGTGGGTGTCTGCCACCGATTACAGCGGTGAGATGACCGTGTCCAAGGACATCCTCAAGCAGACTGCTGATGGCTACCGCCGTATCCGTAACACCGCGCGTTTCCTGCTCAGCAACCTTACCGGCTTCGAGCCGGAGCAGCACGCCGTGGCCCCGGACGACATGATCGCCCTGGACCGCTGGATGGTGGACAAGGCCCTGCAGTTGCAGAACGAGCTCCACGAGGATTACCAGAACTACGCCTTTTTGCGAATCTACCAGAAGGTTTACAACTTCTGCGAAGCGACCCTGGGCGGCTTTTACCTGGATATCATCAAGGATCGTCAGTACACCACCCAGGCCGACAGCCGCGAACGCCGCTCCTGCCAGACAGCCCTTTATCATGTGGCGGAAGCCCTGGTGCGCTGGATTGCGCCGATCCTGAGTTTCACGGCCGATGAGATCTGGCAGCACCTGCCGGGCAAGCGTGGCGATACCGTATTCTATGAAACCTGGTACGACGGGCTGACCGCCTTGCCGGAGAACGCCGAGCTGGGCCGCGATTACTGGAGCCGCATCTACAGCGTCAAGGAAGCGGTGAACAAATGCCTGGAGGAGGCCCGTGGCCGGGGTGAAATCAAGGGCTCGTTGAGTGCGGAAGTGACACTGTTCTGCGAAGGCGACCTGGCGAAAGACCTGAACTACCTGGGCGAAGAACTGCGCTTTGTGCTGATTACCTCTGAAGCAACGGTAAAGCCGGTATCGGAAGCGGAAGGCGCGGAGCAGACCTCCCACGAGGGGCTTCTGGTGAAAGTGGCTCCCGCCGCTCACGCCAAGTGCGAGCGTTGCTGGCATCACCGTGCTGACGTGGGGCAGAGCGAGAAGTACAGTGACCTGTGCGGCCGCTGTGTTACCAACGTGGAAGGGCAGGGCGAATCCCGCTCCTTTGCCTGATGGACGCCGACTTGTGGAAAGCGTAATGAACGAAAGCGAAGCAACCGGCTCCAAGCTGCGCTGGCTCTGGCTGGCGGCATTGGTGATTGTGCTGGACCTGGGCACCAAGGCGATGGCCACGGCCATGCTGACTTACGCCAACCCGGTGCCAGTGATGCCGATGTTCAATCTGACGCTGCTCCATAACACCGGAGCGGCCTTCAGTTTTCTGGCCGGTGCCGCGGGATGGCAACGCTGGTTCTTCATCACCCTGGCGCTGGTGGTCAGCGTGGTACTGGTGTTCTGGCTGAAATCCCTGCGGCGTGATGAAACCTGGTCGGCCATTGCCATCGTACTTATCCTTGGTGGGGCCTTGGGCAACGTGTACGACCGGGTTGTTCACGGCTATGTGGTGGATTTTCTGCATTTTTACTGGAACAACTACCATTTCCCCGCGTTTAACATTGCTGACACGGCGATAACCATCGGTGCCGGCATGATGATCCTCGATATTTTCCGCAAGCCCCGGGATTCCGGTGGCGACCCGGAGTGACGGAAGACAGGAGCGATAGCTGCCCATGAAAGAACTTCCCGTAGACCAGGGAACGCGCGTCACCCTTCATTTCGCACTGAAGTTCAGTGATGGTGAAGTGATTGATTCCACCTTCGAGAAGGAGCCGGCAACGCTGGAAATCGGCGATGATAACCTGCCGGAGAATTTCGAAGCGTATCTGATGGGTATGAAGGCCGGGGACCGGAACAGCTACGAGGTGCCACCGGAGAAGGCGTTTGGCCAGCACAACCCGAACAATGTACAGACGTTCAAGCGCAGCGAGTTCAGTGCGGACATGGTGCTGGAGAAGGGGGTGATGATTTCGTTTGCGGATGCGCGCCAGAGTGAATTGCCTGGGGTGGTCAGCCGCGTTGAGGGGGACCAGGTTGAGGTGGACTTTAATCACCCTCTGGCGGGGCGTACACTGACGTTTGAAGTGGAAATTATTGATGTGGAGCCTGTAGGGCAGTCCCACTGATCGTATTCTGGCCTGGTAGCCTGGGTGCTTGTCAGCCTACGGAAAGAGCTGTCCCGGGATACGCTGTGAATACGTCCCTGTACGCTCGACAAAAACATCCATGTTTTTGACGATCCCGGGACAGCTCTTTCCGCAGGCTTCCGCAAACTTGTTTGATATCGCAGGGCAAATCTATGCAAATCCGACTCGCTAACCCCCGTGGCTTTTGTGCCGGTGTCGACCGCGCGATTGAAATCGTAAACCGTGCCCTGGATGTGTTTGGCGCGCCGATCTACGTTCGCCATGAAGTCGTGCATAACAAGTTTGTGGTGGATAACCTGCGTGAGCGTGGCGCTGTGTTTGTGGATGAGCTGGAAGAGGTGCCAGACGACAAGCTGGTGATCTTCAGTGCCCATGGTGTGTCCCAGGCAGTGCAGAATGAGGCTGCACGGCGGGGCTTGAAGGTATTTGACGCCACCTGTCCGCTGGTAACCAAGGTGCACCTGGAGGTGATGAAGTACAGCCGCGATGGGCGCGAGTGCATCCTGATCGGGCACCATGGCCATCCTGAAGTGGAAGGCACCATGGGGCAGTATGATCACAGTAATGGTGGTGATATCTATCTCGTGGAAGACGAGAAGGACGTGGCTGCACTGGAGGTGAAAGACCCTTCAAAGCTGTCCTACGTCACCCAGACCACACTTTCCATGGACGACACAGCCCGTGTGATTGATGCGCTGCGGGACAAGTTCCCGGAAATCCAGGGCCCCCGCAAGGATGACATCTGTTACGCCACCCAGAACCGCCAGGACGCCGTAAAGCAGCTGGCCGGCGATTGCGACCTGATGCTGGTGGTGGGTTCGCCCAACAGCTCCAACTCCAATCGCCTGCGAGAGTTGGCGGAGCGGATGGGGACGCCTGCCTATTTGATTGACGAAGCGACGCAGATCGACCCTGTCTGGCTCGAAGGCAAGAAGGCAGTCGGCGTGACTGCCGGTGCCTCTGCGCCTGAAGTGCTGGTGAATGACGTCATTTTGAGGCTGAGGAGTCTGGGCGGCGACTTACCAGAGGAAATTTCGGGGCGTGAAGAAAATATTGTTTTCTCGATGCCCCGGGAACTGCGGATTGATGTGGTTAATGTTTGACCGCAAACTTCCGCTACGCAACGCTAGGCTGTGTCGGGCGCCTACCTTATTTGTGAGAGAAATCTCGTTTCTACCGGCTCGAGCACCATTCATCGGATAATCAACTCCGCTTATCTTATCGTGACTGTTCCTTCGCGCTCCTCTTGATTAAAATCGATTAACGAATATTCGAACAGGCTGGGGCAAGTGAAATACTTTAACTCGGGTTTTACGCTAATAGAGCTAATGGTCACATTGGTGGTGCTAGGCATTCTGCTTGGGGTAGGTGTCCCATCTTTTAACAGCGTAATAGAAAATAATCGAGTTACTACTCAGGCTAACAGTCTTCTCGGGGCCATTAATCTTGCTCGGAGCGAGGCAGTCAAAAGAAGTGCCGAGGTATCGATTCAAAGTGAAAATGGTGGGTTTGAAAACGGATGGTGCGTCATTGTTGGTGGGTTGGACAATTGTGAAGACGCGGGCAACGACGGCCGATTAATCCGATCATTTTCAGGTACACGTGGGGTGTCCATGGCTAGTGGCGGCACCAACGGAATTACATTTGACAGTCGAGGGTATCGTCAGGTGCCTGCGGGCGATGTAGCTATTGATGTGGAATCAGTCGAATGTGAAGCGGACGAGCAGGGACTGCGAAGACTTACCGTTTCCCGGGCAGGTAGAGCTTCGCTTCAGCAGGGAGTTTGTGAATAATGAATGTCAAAATTTCCAACTACTGTGTAGCTACTTCCTCGAGAACGTCTTCAAGGCAGTCAGGTATAGCTCTGATCGAAGTGCTGGTGGCGGTCTTAATACTGGCGATCGGGCTTCTTGGAATGGCATCCATGCAGGGTTTATCCAGTCAGATGACCAACGCTGCCGAACAACGAACCCAAGCAGTACTGCTCTCCTCGGATATCATGGACCGGATTCGGTCAAACAGGAATAACCGTGCTCAATACGACGATCTGGAGGTCAGTTTCCAAGACACCCAATGTGTGCCGGACTATCAACCCAATAATGGGCAGAGCGTCAGCGAAAACGATATTGAAGAGTGGGCAAACTTGGTGGTGTGCTTGCTTCCTGAAGGAACTGCCGTGGTTGATGTCGATAACGTCACGGGCGAAGTCGATGTGACGATCGATTGGGAAAAACGGGATCCTGATGACGCACCAGTGAACTTGAGGACGGTGATCTGATGTCGAAAAGAAAAGCGGTCATGTCAACCATGAAGTGTCCGGGAGCTGGTTTGTCTGGAATGAGGGGGTTGTCTCTCATAGAACTCATGATTGCGATGTTGCTAGGCTTGATTCTGACGCTGGGGGTGGTGCAGGTCTACCTCGGCAGTAGTCAGACTTACCGGCTTACCGATGCCATTGCCCATGCCCAGGAAAATATCCGTTTTGCTGCAACCATGATTGAGAGGGATGTAAGAGGTGCCGGTGGTCTCTCATGTCTTCAGAATGCTAGTGACGTTGAAGTGAAACTCCAGGGCGACAGAGTCGTGGAGTTGGCCAATGGGTTGCTCGGATGGGAGTTTGATGGCACCGGGCCCGGAGAGGACTTTGGGGCATCTGATGAATTGGAGGGCGCCGGGTCGGGGAACTGGCTTGAAGGGCCCGGAGACGGTGAGTTTCCGCCCGAGATCGCCGGGGAAGTAATGTCGGGTACTGACGTGCTGATCGTTAACTCCCTTCAGACCATTCCTGTAGATATTACAGGCAGTGCAACTGGCAGTATAAGCCTTGATGGGGCCTCAGATATTCCCGTGGGTCGAATTGTCTTATCCATTGACGATAACTGTGCGTCCGGGGAACTTTTCCAGAATGCGAATAATGAAACCGCCAACTCGGTAGCCATGGCGGGTTCCGGCTTCGATCCGGGCAACATCCCTAGCAGTGGTTTTGAGCTTAGCTACGGTGCGAATGCCCGAGTTGCGGCCCACAATACATTTGCGTATTACGTAGGCATTGGTGCCAGTGGTGAGCCAGCGCTTATGCGGCAGCGACTCGATGCAGAACCGTCCAATCCGGAAGAGCTGGTTGAGGGCGTTGAAACCATGCAGGTTATGTATGGCATAGCACCGCCAAGTGGTTCACGCAACGAGGTCGACCAATATGTAACTGCCGAAAATGTCGCGGATTGGGCGGAAGTATTGAGTGTTAGATTGGCTTTTCTTGTTCGTAGTTCCGAGAACGCTACTGGGGAAACCCAGACCCGTGACTTCAATCTCGCCGGAACGGTCATATCTTCTCCTGAGGACAGGCGTGCGCGCCTGGTTTCTACAATGACTGTTGGTATTCGAAACCGCCTGGAGTGATATATGAAGAGCACAAATAATTTACGTCAACGCATGGAGGCGGGTAGTGCGTTGATTGTTTCTCTTATTATGCTGCTTTTGCTCTCCCTGATTGGTCTTGGCGGCATGCAATCGACCATCCTTCAGGAAAGAATGGCATCGAATTTACACGATCGGAATATCGCTTTTCAGGCAAGTGAGCGGGCTCTTCGTGAAGGTGAAGACTGGTTAGTGGACTCTTCAACGAATGCCTTAACGAATGATCGGCTTGACGAACCAGCATCTTGGGATGGCAACGATGCAGACGCCGTGACAGTAGAAACGTTGGACGACCAACTCTTTGCGGACCCAGCTTACCATGTTGGATGGGTGGCTGAGTATTGCCCGAGTCCGGTTGCCGGTGACCCTTGTTATGACCGCTTTGCGGTGACCTCAAGGGCTCAGGGTGGCACCGATACTTCGATAGTAATACTGCAGTCCATGTTTATGCCGGAACCCGATTGATCAGGGCGCGACGAATTAGGCAACCTGCCAGGAGAATAAAGATGAACTCGCAAGTCAGTTGGTACAAATCTACTTTCAACGGCAGCATTCGAAGTGCGCTTCTATCGTGTCTCGCTGGGATATTTACGTGGAATTCCGCAATCGCTTTTGCGGACCCTATCGACATTGCAAATGTGCCGCCGACACTTGGTGGTAATGTCTCGCCAAACATTATGTTCATTATTGATGATTCTGGCTCCATGCAATTTGAGTTGCCTGAGAGTCAGTACAGTTCTAATACAAATTATTTATTCCCGCCAGTTTCCAACATGTACGGCAGCGGGACCTACAGTGCGTACATTTTCGATTTTGACGATGATAACCCAAGAAATCGATTATTCAGATCTTATGATGGCAATCCGTTCTTTTATAATCCCGAAAAAACCTATCAGCCCTGGTTTCGAGGTGATCGAACTCAGTGGGACAATGCCGATCCACAGGCAGCCTATCGGTTTCCCGGAAGGACAGCTTCGGGGACTTTGAATCTTACGACTGAGCAGGATTGGAGCCGGTGGACGCGTCGCGGCTTCAATGGTTATTTTAACTCGAACGCTAATCTAGCTTACTGGCCGATCACTTATTATGTGAAAAAAGAGGGAGAAGATCGGTTCGATAAAGATAGTTACATCAAGTATCAGGTGCGTAATGGCGCCGCATACAGAACAGACCTTCAGAATGGTAATGAATCAGAAATTTCAAATTTCCAGTTTGGAGATACTACTCGTAGTGTCGAGGAAGAAATACAGAATTTTGCCAACTGGTATTCATACTATCGCTCTCGCACCCTCGCTGCGCGTTCCGGTATTGGCAACGCTTTTTCTCAGCAAGGTGAAGGGCTGCGGGTTGGTTATGGTCGCTTGAATAAGGGGGAGTCAAGCGTTGATGGCCGTAATACCAGTGTTATTGACAGGGGGGTCCGTGCGTTTGATGGCGACAACAGAGAAACGTTCTTCGATAGGCTCTATACCGACGGAGTTCCGAACGCTGGTACGCCCTTGCGTCTGGCGTTGAAGCGGGCCGGTGAATATTTTGAGCGCAGCGATAATCAGGGCCCGTGGGGCGCCGAGCCCGGAACGAACGATTCTAGAAGCCAACTGGAGTGCCGGCAGTCGTTCACCATACTCATGACTGACGGTTATTGGAGCGGTGGCTCTCCAGGCGTGGGAAATGTGGATGGAAGTAATGGTCCCCAGATTGATGATTACGACGGGTATCGTGCTGAGTCGCCATTCGAAGATGGTCGCAGTAATACACTGGCCGACGTCGCAATGCAGTACTGGAGCCGTGACCTGCGCCCGGACCTGGCAAATGAGGTTCCGACAAGCGGCCTTAACCCGGCATTCTGGCAACACATGGTGACGTTTGGCGTTGGTCTTGGAGTGACGGGAACGATAGACGATCCTCAAACAGTGTTTGATGCTATTGGTGATAATGATGTCGACATCGATTGGTCGAATCCTTTCTCCAATAATACTGCTATAAGTGAGCCCGCAAAGGTCGATGACCTTCTGCACGCAGCGGTTAACAGTCGCGGCGGATTCTTTAGCGCAGCGGACCCGGATGCTTTTGCCTCTGAGTTGTCAGGCGTCCTGACTACCATCGTCAGTCGTGTGGAAAATTCTTCTACTGCTGCCGCAGCCAGTTCAACTGTTTTCCGCCAGGGAGCACTCAGTTATTCTGCTGGATATCGCAGTACGGATTGGAGCGGCACTGTTCAGGCAGCGCAGATACTCTCGGGTGGGGCTCGCGGTGGACTCATCTGGGACGCGGAGCGGGAGTTGGAGTTCAAAGGTTATGAAAATCGTGATCTCTATACCCACAACGGAGCCTCAGGCGTACCATTCACCAACCCAGCCAGCCTAAGCGATAGCCAGCGTGACGCGCTGAATACGGGACTGGATAGCAATGAAGATAACCTTGGTTCCGACAGGCTGGCCTGGCTGGTGGGTAATGACAGCGCCAACGGAAGCTTCCGTACCCGTGAATTCCAGCCGGAAGGGAGTACCAACACTCGGTTGAGGTTATTGGGTGATATCATCGGCTCCAATCCCCAATATGTCGGTAGGACAAACTATGGATATCGCCGTTTGGGTGGTACTGAAGGGAGCAGCTACGCAACTTTCCGTGCGAGCGAGGATTACAATGAGCGCCCTGATGTCATCTATGTGGGCGCGAACAGTGGGTTTTTACATGCTTTCGATTCCCTGACAGGTGAGGAACTTTTTGCCTATATGCCTGGCGAGCTCCTTGAGCCAGGCGAAGATGGTTTCGCTCCAGTAAACGAACTCATGGATCGAAGCTACGAGCACAGATATTTTGTAGACGGTACTGCTGCAGTTTCTGACGTATATATAGATGGAGAGTGGCGCACTGTACTCATCGGCACTATGGGTGCTGGCGGCCGCACAGTTTTTGCACTGGATATTACTGAACCTGATGATTTTAGTGAAAATGATGTGTTGTGGGAGTTTACCCACGATGAGCTGGGTTACGGTGTAAGTGATGCCAATATAGTGAGGCTGGAATCTGGCCGGTGGGCAGCTGTGTTTGGTAATGGTTACAACTCCGAGTCCAATGAATCCGCTTTGTTTCTGGTTGATGTCGAAACCGGTAACCTGATATCCGAAATTTCGACAGGAGAGGGTGATGAAGATACTCCTAACGGAATGTCCGCACCGGTTGTATTGGCTGATCGAACCGATGGGACGGCAACGCGCGCATATGCCGGGGACCTTTTAGGCAATCTTTGGAGGATTGACCTGGGTTCGGCCCCCTATAAAAGTGAGAAAGTGTTCACCGCAACTGATGGCAGCGATAGGCCACAGCCTATAACCGCAGCCCCGCAGATTGCCTACGTTCCCGAAGGTAGCAGGGAAGACGTGATTGTTGTCTTCGGCACTGGCTCCTTTTTCCAAGCGAGCGACAGCATTGACAATCAGGTTCAGAGTCTTTACGGGATATACGATAGTGGAGATGCTGACGATTTTGAAAGAGACGATCTTCTGACTCAGGAAATCAATGTTCAGAATTCCACTGACTTCAACGTCAATGTAGATGGGACGATAGAGCCGCAAACATTGGAAATCAGGGCAGTTACCAACAATCAGCTCGGTACTGGCGATGAGGGTTGGGTGCTGGATCTGGACACTTCCGGAGGAGAGAGAGTCATTAGCCCGGCATCATTTCCGTCCGGCTTTCCCGTTACGCGAGTTCGCTTCAGTACGTTGATTCCCGAGACAAATGCTTGTGGCGGTGGCCAGGACGGTTATGTTATGGATGTCGACCTGCGCACAGGTGGCAAGACTGGTAATGCGGTCTTTGATCTGAACCGCGATGGCAAGTTCGATATCGGTGACTCCGCGGGCTCAGAAATTGTTAATGGCATAAAAAATGTTGTAAATGGTGAGCGAATCAGTGTTATCCGGGATCAAGGTGTAGATTTATTCTTGGAGTCGGAGATCGTTGATGTCCCGGATAGTTATGACGGTGCGGAAGAAATTGATAACGAGGGTGGTAGCGATGACGATTCTGACGATGATGGTGATGGAGGCGATGGTGGCTGTACTGGCCCACTTTGTGGTGACGCGGAAGATTTCCGTTTTGGGCGCCAGAATTGGGAAGAGTTGCGCTAACAGTTGAAAGTCTCAGATCCGGGGCGCTTTGACTAGTAGGCTCCGGTAGGGCAGAAGTATTGGCGCGTATTGGAGGCAGTATGGTGGATAGAAAAGCCGCAGGCTTTACCCTTATTGAATTGATGATTGTGGTGGCAATCATTGGAATAATCGCAGCGATCGCAGTACCGAGCTATCAGAGACATGTAGAGTCAACGCGACGAACGACAGCGCAGGGTGATTTGCTAGAGCTTGCTCAGTTTATGGAGCGTCGCTATACAAATGGCTATGATTATCGTACAGATGGAGGCAATGCGCCTGCATTACCTTTTACGGCGATGCCGCGGCAGGGTAACGGAACAGTATTCTACAATTACGCATTCGAGGGCAATGTTACCCGCACGGACTTCACCTTGCGGGCAACTCCTGCTTCAAGTCAGACCGAGGACGATTGCGGTTGGCTTGAAATAGACGAGGCGGGGACACGTTCCAGTGAATCAGGGGATGCGGAATGTTGGTAGTGATTTAAGGCGTTTTCAGCAGCTAATTGCTGAGCCGTCGGCTTTTTCCCTCACGCCATCTCCATCCATGTCTCTGGCCAGGCGTACCCTTCCGGACAATGTGATAATCAGTTGCTGGCGGGTCTCAGCGGTGTCATTTTGAGCACACCATGTCAAATTCCCCATCGTCCCCCGAGCGCTGCCTATTTCGGTAAACTGAAAGTAGCGGCGGGTACTTGGGGCGGAGCGAATTCTGCCGTATTCAGACACATTTACCTCTTGGAGTAGGTTGGCTCTTGCAGTTAGCCGCTTTAAGTTATTGGGATCGGTAAATATTGAGATAGTTCGGTTCCAATCAGAACTGCAGACTCTATTTTCGTCAAGCGGACAAATAGTAATAATCTGCGCACTACGAATGGCCTCCGAGCGCGCAGAATGAAACAATCTGGCCAAGGCCTTGATTTGAGTTTCGCCAGCGTGCCTTGCAACAAGAGTGTTGTAAGAGGCGGTTGTGGCGAAAAGAAAAATAGTGAGCAGTGCTAGGCAAACAATAAGCTCGACTAGGGTAAAACCGTTTTCACAACGTGGGGATTCCGTGTAAAACATCAGGCCCATCCTTGGGTTCTGTCAGTTGATAATAATTCGATGTTAGTCGATGTTAAATCGGAACCCTATCAGCATAGGCGGTAACTCGTGTAGGAGATGGCTTACTCCATCCCCAACTTCTTCAACCGATACCGCAACGCCCGAAAACTGATCCCCAGCCGCTTCGCCGCTGCAGTTTTGTTCCACCGTGTGGCCTCAAGGGCTTTCTCAATGGCCTGGCGCTCAATGGTTTCCAGGTAGTTTTCCAGATCAATTTCCCCCTCCGGCACTGCCAATAAATCCTGGCTTGTAGACAGTGTACTGCTGCCGGCAGCACCGGATAGGCCTGCAGTCGCGGGACCGTTGCCGATGTGAAGGTCCTCCGGGCCAATCAGGTCTGCATCGCATAGGGTGAATGCCCGCTCCAGAATATTCTCAAGTTCCCGCACATTGCCCGGGAAGTCATGTGCCTTGAGGCGATCTATGGCTTCTTTCGTCAGTGCGGCAGGCTCGCATTCGTATTCACGGGCGATGCGCTCGAGTATGTGGTTACTCAGCAGGCTGATGTCGTCTGGCCTGTCTCTCAACGCGGGCACCGGGAGCTCGATGACGTTGATGCGATAGAAAAGGTCCTGACGGAATTCGCCTTCCTGAACCAGGTTTGGCAGGTCCTTGTGGGTAGCGCTGAGCACTCGGATGTCGACCGGCACCTCTTTGGTGTCGCCTACCGGCCTGACAGCCTTTTCCTGAATGGCCCGAAGCAGCTTGACCTGCATCGCAAGTGGCAGGTCGGCCACTTCATCCAGAAAGAGGGTGCCGCCGTCGGCGGAGCGGAACAGGCCATCCTTGTTGTCCACGGCGCCTGTGAAGCTGCCTTTCTTGTGGCCGAAAAACTCGCTCTCCATCAGTTCGGAAGGGATGGCACCGCAGTTTACTGCGATAAAAGGGTGGTCCCGGCGGGGGCCTTGCAGGTGGATCATGCGAGCCACCAGTTCCTTGCCGCTGCCGGACTCACCGCTGATAAACACCGGGGCCTGGCTGCGTGCCAGTTTGCGGACCTGGTTTCTCAGGCGTTTTATCTCCGCAGAGTTGCCCAGCAGCAGGCCGGGCTCATCCGTTGCCGTTTCGTGGTCCGGTTCCGGTTCTGATAATTTCAGGGCGCTGTTAACCAGCTCACGCAAACGGGGAAGTTCAACTGGTTTTGATACGAAATCGAAAGCACCGGCCTTGAGTGACTCAATGGCTGTATCCATGTTTCCGTAGGCGGTGATCACCGCCACCGGGGTACAAGGCGTGTGTTGCTGGATCCACTGCACCAGTTCGATGCCATTGCCGTCGGGCAGGTTCATATCGGTGAGGCACAGCTGTGGCCGGTGTTCGCCCAGCAGCTTCTTCGCGCTGGTGATGTCCGGTGCTGTCAGAGTCTGAATGCCCATGCGGGTGAGGGTGATTTCCAGTAGATCCCGGATATCCGGTTCGTCGTCTACAATCAGCGCTGTATGAGTGGTCATTGGATTGTTATCGGTTCCATGTCATTGTTCAGACTGCCGGGCCTGGGCCGTTGTCATATCATCCGCCCGTGGTGAGCAAATGTTATTCGAAAACAACAGCCAAGCCGTTTGTCATCCACCAGGGACAGGTGAGCCTGGTTAGCCTCGCACAGTTCCCGTGCCAGATAAAGACCGAGGCCTGTCCCGCTTTTGTCGGTTGTGAAGAATGGCTCAAAAACGGAAACGCGGTGTTCAGGGGCGATGCCGGGCCCGAAGTCACGAACATCCACGTAGGCTCTCTCGCCGTCAGCCGTTGCCCCGGCATTGATCTCAATTTTCCGCTCGCCGGTATTCTGCTCGCTATAGCGTAGCCCGTTATCGCAAAGATTCACCATGACCTGCTCGATCTGGCTTACATCAAAACGGGCCTGAGGCAGGTTGGTTTCCATTCGCAGCTCAATGTGAGCACCTTTGTGTTGCTCGGTGTCCTGGGTCTGGAGATAGTCGTCACGAAATGCCGACAGCCACTGGCCAATGTCGATCAGGTCGGTACTGGCTTCACGGCGCCGGGACAGGTCCAGGACGTTTTCAATAATGCCGTTGACCCTGCGGGAGTGCCGTTCGATGATATCCAGCATTTTCCGGTCGCCGTCATCAAGGTTGGGGGACTCCCCCATCAGTTGTGAAGCGTGGCTGATGGCCCCGAGCGGGTTGCGGATTTCGTGGGCAATACCCGCAGTGAGACGCCCCAGCGAAGCCAGTTTCATCTGCTGTGCCTGCTGCGTTACCTTGCTCATGTCATCAATGAACACCAGAATCTGGTCGCCCCGCTCCTGATCAAGCTGGGTGAAATTGACCTGTACCATCGGCGAAGTTGGTGTGGCCTGAAACGGGTCGGTTCTTCGGGCTGGATCTTTCAGCCACGCCTCGAGCCCCAGCCGCAAAGGTTGGGGCAGGTTACGCCCCCGACTGGGCTGGCGGCCGGATTCGTCGCTGGCCACGCCAAAAAGCAGTTCCTCAGCTGCCGCGTTTGCCAGCCGGATATGGCCAAACCGGTCCAGTACAAGAATGCCTGTGCGCATGCGCTGTATGATCTGCCGGTTGATCTGCTCCAGTTCGGCAATACTGCGGGCGCGGGACGTGGCCAGTGCTTCGCTGCGAAGCATGCGCCGGGAAATATATTGCAGAGTGAACGCCGCCGCGAAATAGAGAATACCCAGGGAGCCGGCCCGTACGATTCCATCGGCGGAGTCGCCATAAGCCATGACCGACCAGGTGGAAATGCCCAGAGAGCAGATGGCACCCAGTGCCGCATAGAACGTGCCCATTCGGGTCGGTGTCAGAATATTACCGGCCGCTACCGAGACGATAACCAGATTGGCCAGTCCATTGGTAATACCCGTGCTGACGAGCAGGAGTCCATGGAGGATGAGAATATCCATCAGGATCGAGAGGGTGATATGCCGGCTTCGTGGCTGGAATCCGGCCAGCATTATCAGGGCGACGAAACCATTGATGGCCAGGTAACTGATGACGCCGGCCTGATAATAATCCATGGCCCGGAAGCGGGTATCAAAGTTGATCGGATCGACGAACAACAGCGCCACCAGGATCACGCTGACAACAACCCTGTAATGATTGTAGATGCGGAACAGTCTGCCCCTCTGGCTGACGGGAGGGGCATCTGCCTGGGGTTTGAGCTCGGTTGTCGGTGTGTCTGTCATAATCCGATGGGCATCCCGCGAGAATTCTGTAGCGTTGCGGGGTTATAATAGCCTTTTAATGGCAATGAGTTACAGGAGCTGCGTTATGTCCGTGCAAAAGGATCAGTCACCCGGCGGCCCGGTGCCCGGAAAATTGAGAGTGGTTATGGCCCAGCTTGATTTCCTGGTGGGAGATATCCCCGGTAACACTGGCAAGGTGATTGAAGCTACGCGGCGTGCAGAACAGGAGCACCAGGCGGATCTGGTGGTGTTTCCGGAGCTGTGCCTGACCGGCTACCCTCCCGAAGACCTCCTGCTTCGTCCCAGTATGGATGTGCGCATTGCTGAAGCCCTGGCATCTCTGCAGGATGCGGGGCTTGGTCCTGCAGTTATTGTCGGCGCGCCGATCAGGGAAGGGGCGCTTCTGTACAACGCGGCCGTCATTGTTGAAGATGGAAAAATCACCGGCCGTTACTTCAAGCGCTTCCCCCCCAATTACCAGGTATTTGATGAGAAGCGTTACTTCGCCAATGGTGCTGACACACTGGTGATGGATGTCCGGGGAGTGCCGGTAGGCGTCACTGTGTGCGAGGACATCTGGAGCGATGGGCCCGTGGAGGATGCCGCCGCAGCGGGGGCGAAACTGGTCGTCAACCTCAACGCCTCACCCTACGACATCGACAAACAGAAGCGCCGCAAGGCACTGATTGAACGCAAGGCCTGCGAGAACCGGGTCAGTATTGCCTATGTCAACCTGGTTGGCGGCCAGGACGAGCTGGTTTTCGATGGCGGCTCCATGGTCTACGATCATTCCGGTGTTCTTGCCGCTGAAGCTCCCCAGTTCAGCGAAGGGCTCTATCCGGTGGATTTCATCTGCGAGCATCATTGCCAGCCCATAGCCCAGCCTGCCATTGCCGAGCCCTCCCTGGAAGAGAATGTCTACAGGGCTCTGGTGCTGGGTGTGCGGGACTATGTCAACAAGAATGGCTTCAAGTCTGTGGTGCTGGGCTTGTCCGGAGGGATTGATTCAGCGGTCACCCTTGCCATCGCGGTTGACGCCCTGGGTGCGGAACGGGTGCGCGCCGTGATGATGCCATTTCGCTACACATCCGGCATTAGCATTGAGGATGCGGAAGCGGAAGCCCTCGCCCTGGGCGTCCAGTACGACGTGTTCTCCATCGAGCCCATGTACGATGCGTTTATGGAAACTCTGGCGGCACCGTTCGAAGGAACGCAACCGGATACCACCGAGGAAAACCTGCAGGCAAGGTTGCGGGGCGTGCTACTCATGTCCCTGTCCAACAAGTTTGGCTCGCTGGTGCTGACAACCGGCAACAAAAGCGAAATGGCGGTGGGTTACTCGACGTTGTACGGCGATATGGCGGGAGGCTTTGATGTGCTCAAGGATGTTCCCAAGACCCTGGTTTTTCGCCTTGCCTGGTACCGCAACACGGTTTCACAGGTAATTCCCGAGCGGGTTATTACCCGTCCGCCATCGGCAGAGCTGGCGCCTGATCAGAAAGACGAAGACAGCCTGCCCGGTTATGACATCCTCGACCAGATTCTTAACCTGTATGTTGAGCGAGACCTCAGTGCTGATGCCATCGTTGCCCAGGGTTTCGACAGGGCCGATGTGGACAGGGTAGTGCGCCTGGTGGATATTAACGAATACAAGCGCAGGCAGGCGCCTATCGGTGTACGGATTACCGAGCGGGGTTTTGGCAAGGACCGCCGCTATCCCATCACCAATGGTTGGAAAAGCGGCAACTAGTGCCGCTTATTCGTCGCCAATCAGGCCGAAGGTTACTACGCTGGACAGCGAACGGTCCCTGCGCTTGAGAATATCGGCCTGAAATTCGCCATCCTCGTTGAAGGCGGAACTGTCCGGAAAGTTCTCTTCCAGCATGGCGACAGCGTCTGACGAAGCCTTCTTCAGATCCATGAACCGGTAAGTTTCGGCCATAATGATCAGGGCTTCTTCCACGGATGGGGTGGTGGAGTAGTTTTCCACAACGAAGCGTGCCCGATTATTGGCTGCAATGTAGGCTTCACGGCTGATGTAGTAGCGGGCGGCAAAGAGCTCAAGCTCTGCCAGGCGGTTGCGGATGGCTATCATGCGCTGGCGGGCATCCGGGGCGTATTCACTGGACGGGTAACGGTTCAGTAGCTCGGAAAAATCCCGGAAAGCCTGGCGTTGCTCGCCCGGATCCCGTGCCGCTACGTCTATAGGGAAATATCTCGCTGCAAGACCGAGATCCAGGTTATAGGAGGCCAGCCCCCGCATGTAAATGGCATAATCCGCGTGATCGCTTTGAGGGTTCAGGCGAAGAAAGCGGTCCGCGGCGGCGCGAGCACCTTCCAAGTCAAGATTCTGGTAGCGGGCATAAATCAGATCCAGCTGGGCCTGCTCCGCATAACGACCGAAGGGATAGTAGGTTTCCAGGTAATCAAGATTCAGTTCGGCCTCATTGAAATTTCCCGAGTTCATTGCATCCCGGGCATTTTCGTAATAGGTCTCTTCCGGCAATACTTCTTCCTGCTTGTTGGATGCGCAGGCACTGATAAAAAGGGCTGCGGTAGTCACTAGCAGTAATCGAACAACTGATCTCATGCCGGAATCCCGTATAATGGCGAAAATTCAAATGGTGAGCCATTGTAACGGGGATCTCCTCCATTGTGCAGTGGCACTCGCGGTTGATTGAAAAATTCTGACTCAAACGTAACCTTTTATCACCGGCCCCGGGGGCTCAATGTCATCTGAACACCGTATTATTGCCAGCTTTTCTGTCCCACCGGAACACAGCGACCGCCGTCTGGACCAGGCCGCTGCTGAGCTGATGCCGGAGCACTCCCGTTCACGATTGCAGGGCTGGATCAGGAGCGGGGCGCTGACGGTGAACGGGAAAGCCTGCAAGCCCCGCGACAAGGTGATGCTGGGGGATAAGCTGGAGCTGGATGCCGAACCGGAAGCGCAGGTGAGCTGGCAGGCGGAATCCATTTCCCTGGATATTGTCCATGAAGATGAGCACCTGCTGGTCATCAACAAGCCGGCGGGCCTGGTTGTTCATCCCGCTGCCGGCCATGCGGATGGCACGCTGGTGAACGCACTGCTGAATCATGCCCCGGAAGTTGAAAATCTGCCGAGAGCCGGCATCGTGCATCGTCTTGACAAGGATACCTCCGGAATCATGGTGGTGGCGCGCAGCCTGATTGCCCACACATCACTGGTGGATCAGTTGCAGACCCGCACCATGGGGCGGGAGTATGAAGCAATCGTGGTCGGGACTCTGACGGGAGGGGCGACAGTGGACGCACCGATTGGCCGTCATCCCCGTGAACGGAAAAAAATGGCGGTCGTGCCAACGGGGAAACCGGCTGTCACCCATTATCGGCTGATCGAGCGGTTCGCCGCCCATACTCATATCCGGTGCAAGCTTGAAAGCGGGCGCACACACCAGATCAGAGTTCATATGGCCCATGTGAAACACCCCCTGGTGGGGGACCCGCAGTACGGCGGCCGGCTTCGCCTGCCCAAAGGGACAACTGATGAGCTGCGGGACGCACTGGCCGGGTTTCAGCGCCAGGCTCTCCATGCCCGGCAACTGACCCTGGAGCATCCTGGTACTGGCGAGGTGATGACCTGGGAAGTGCCCTTGCCGGAGGATATGGAAGCGCTGCTGGCAGCGCTCCGCAAGCACGTCAGGGATCTGGAGAATCATGACTTCTGAGCTGCCACTCATCCTCCCGGATTGGCCCGCGCCGTCCGGGATCCGGGCTGCCTGTACCACCAAGCACGGCGGGGTAAGTAGTGCCCCCTGGGATACCCTGAACCTGGGTACCCATGTGGGGGATTCGCAGCAGGCGGTGGAGCAGAATCGCGCTATCTTGTATGAGCAGCTTGGACTTGGTGCCGGGTGCTTTGGCTGGCTGAACCAGGTGCATGGCACTGATGTTGTCGAGCTGCCGGCAACCGGGCAAGTCCGGGCCGATGCCAGCGTGACATCCCGGGCCGGCGACGTCTGCGTGGTCATGACTGCGGACTGCCTGCCGGTGCTATTCTGTGACGCCTCTGGCAGTCGGGTGGCGGCGGCCCATGCCGGGTGGCGGGGGCTTGCCGATGGTGTGCTTGAGAGTACAGTGGCGCGGTTCGGGAATCCCGCCAGTCTTCTGGCTTGGCTGGGGCCGGCTATCGGGCCGGACCGGTTCGAGGTGGGGCCGGAAGTGCGTGAGGTTTTCCTCACGAATGATCCGCTCGCAGCAAGTGCCTTTGTTCCAAGTCCCTGCCGGGAGGGGCATTACCTGGCTGATATCTACACACTGGCCCGCCAGAGACTGGCCGCCGCAGGTGTGTTGCAGGTGTATGGAGGAGGCTTCTGCACGGTGACAGACCAGGAGCGATTTTTCTCCTACCGCCGTGACGGGCAGACAGGACGCATGGCCAGCCTGATCACTATTTCATGATGCCCGTCAATTTTCTGACACTTCCTGTCCCTGTCCGCTTGAAGTCCTGCCAAACGCCCCTACATTAACTGTCAAAGCAAAGTAAATGCTGCCCCCGGAAAGCATTCCGGGCCGCATGACAGAAAGTGGGGAATCCAGAATCATGAGAATCGACAAACTGACCAGCAAACTGCAGACCGCGCTTGCGGATGCGCAGTCCCTTGCAGTGGGCAAGGATCATAATTTCATCGAGCCGGTGCATCTGATGCAGGCGCTGATGGACCAGGAAGGAGGTTCCATCAAGCCCCTTCTGAAACAGTCCGGGGCAGAGCCCGGTCGCATTCGACAGGCTGTGGCCCGGGAGATTGAGAACCTGCCGGAAGTGCAGGGTTCAGCCGGAGACGTTTCCATGTCCAATGACATGGGACGGCTGTTCAATATCGCAGACAAGCTGGCGCAGAAGCGTGGTGACCAGTTCATCTCCAGCGAACTGATGTTGCTGGCAGCCCTTGAGGACCGGGGCACCCTTGGCCGTGTCCTGCGAGAGCAGGGAGTCGATAAGTCATCCCTGGAGGCCGCCATCGATGAAGTCCGTGGTGGTGAGTCGGTTGATGATCCCTCTGCGGAAGAAAACCGGCAGGCCCTGACCAAATACACCATTGATCTCACCGATCGTGCTGAGGCGGGTAAGCTGGACCCGGTGATCGGCCGTGATGACGAAATTCGCCGCACTATCCAGGTGCTCCAGCGCCGTCGCAAGAACAACCCTGTCCTGATTGGTGAGCCTGGTGTGGGCAAGACCGCCATTGTTGAGGGGCTCGCACAGCGAATCGTCAACGGTGAAGTGCCGGAAGGGCTCAAGAACAAACGGGTACTGTCTCTGGACATGGGCTCTCTGATTGCGGGTGCCAAGTTTCGTGGTGACTTCGAGGAGCGTCTGAAGGCTGTACTCAATGAGCTGGCCAAGCAGGAAGGGCAGATCATCCTGTTTATAGACGAGATCCATACCGTGGTAGGCGCCGGTAAAGCGGAAGGCTCCATGGATGCCGGCAACATGCTCAAGCCGGCGCTGGCCCGAGGCGAGTTGCATTGTGTAGGTGCCACGACCCTCGACGAGTACCGCGAAAACATCGAGAAAGACGCCGCCCTGGAGCGCCGCTTCCAGAAGGTGCTTGTTTCCGAGCCGAGTGAAGAGGATACAATCGCGATCCTTCGTGGCCTCAAGGAGCGCTATGAAGTTCACCACGGCGTGGAGGTGACTGACGGTGCCATCATCGCCGCAGCCAAGCTTTCTCATCGTTATATTGCCGACCGTCAATTGCCGGACAAGGCCATTGACCTGGTGGATGAGGCTGCCAGCCAGATTCGTATGGAAATGGACTCCAAGCCGGAGGCGCTGGACCGTCTTGAGCGGCGCCTGATCCAGCTGAAAATCGAGCGCGAAGCGCTGAAAAAAGAAACCGATGCAGCGTCCAAAAAGCGGCTCTCGGAGCTTTCGGACGTGATCACCGGGGTGGAACGTGAATACGCGGATCTGGAAGAGGTCTGGAACACCGAAAAGGCGGCGTTGCACGGCTCGCAGAAGATCAAGAGTCAGCTGGAGCAGGCCAGGATTGATCTGGAAAATGCCCGTCGGGCTGGTGATCTTGGAAGGATGTCCGAACTGCAGTACGGCCAGATTCCGGAACTGGAGCGCCAGCTGGATATGGCGAGCCAGGCGGAAATGATGGAGATGAAGTTGCTCCGTAACCGGGTGACGGACGAAGAGATCGCAGAGGTCGTGTCCAAGTGGACCGGTATTCCGGTATCGAAGATGCTGGAAGGGGAGCGCGATAAACTCATGCGCATGGAAGAAGCGCTGCATAGTCGTGTAATCGGCCAGGATGAAGCTGTCGAAGCGGTTTCCAACGCAGTGCGCCGTTCCCGCGCAGGTCTTTCAGACCCCCATCGTCCCAATGGTTCATTCCTGTTCCTCGGGCCTACCGGTGTAGGTAAAACCGAGCTGTGCAAGGCTCTGGCTTCCTTCCTGTTTGATACTGAAGAGGCCATGGTTCGCATCGACATGTCCGAGTTCATGGAGAAACACTCGGTTGCCCGGCTGATCGGTGCCCCTCCCGGCTATGTGGGCTACGAAGAGGGCGGTTACCTGACCGAAGCGGTCCGCCGCAGGCCTTATTCGGTGTTGTTGCTGGACGAGGTCGAGAAAGCGCATCCGGACGTGTTCAACATCCTGCTGCAGGTGCTGGAAGATGGGCGCCTGACGGATGGACAGGGCAGAACCGTGGATTTCCGGAATACCGTCATCGTGATGACATCGAACCTGGGTTCCGACATCATTCAGCAGAAAGCGGGTGAAGAAAACTACGAAGCGATGAAATCTGCTGTTATGGAGGTAGTAGGCACTCACTTCAGGCCCGAGTTCATCAACCGCGTGGACGAAGTGGTGGTGTTCCATCCGCTGGCCAAGAGCCAGATCCAGGGCATTGCCAAGGTCCAGATCGAGATCCTCAGCAAGCGCCTGAAAGAGCAGGATATGAAGCTGGAGCTGGACGATGCGGCCATGGAACTGCTGGGAGAAGTCGGTTACGACCCGGTTTACGGTGCTCGCCCGCTCAAGCGTGCGATCCAGCGAATGATCGAAAACCCGCTGGCGCAAAGGCTGCTACAGGGCGACTTCGTCTCCGGGGATACCATCCGCGGCACGGTGAAAGATCATGCCCTGACCTTCTCCAGGGCTTGACGGAGGCAGCAAAAAGGCGGGGCCAGGAGCCCCGCCTTTTTCGTTTCCGCAACAACCTGTTCTGCCGGTTACCAGCTATTCTTCTGAGGATTCACCGCAATTTTCTTCTGCGATTTCCTCAAATTTCTTGCGCTGTTCCTCGATCTCTTCTTCTGACAGGTAGCGCTGCTCGCCATCCTCGTCCACGCGTATCCGGCTGTTCCGCTGCAGAATGCTCAGATTGCTGCGTGCCGTCTCGCAATTTGCTTCCCGTTGTTTGCGCCGTGCTTCTTCCTGCGCACTTTCTTCTTTTCGCTCAGATTCTTCGGTTTCCTGGTCCTCCAGGGCCTGAACCTGTTCCTGGGCGCTCTGGCGTTTGCTTTCGGACTGTTTTCCGGTGCGTATACTGACGGACTCCGACCGTGTTCCGGTTGGTTCCCGATCGCCGAAATGCGTCACTCCTTCCTCATCGGTCCATTTGTAGACAGAGGCCGCCGAAGATATCGCCGGTGCTGCAACCAGTAGTACTGCCAGGGTCAGAATTTTTATGTTCATGCCTCTACTCATTCCGCGTTAGCCTTGTCGGAGTACTGTCACAACAGTACCGTCTCTGTTTAGCCTATGTTTATCATGCCATTTGTAAAGGCAAGTTTCTTGAGTCTGGTTCAAATACTTGCACAAAGTATGGCAGACCTTTGTCGGGTAAGGGCAGAGAATAGGGTCGCCGCTATTGACAGGGAGTTTCGCGCTGTCAAAATTACCGATTGCCTGAAGACTGGGGTCAATACGGCAGGCAATCCCGTGCGAGTATCCCCCGTTAATTACCACACTGAATGCCCCGCGCATGGTCGCGGACTGGTTGTTGCTTACGTGCAACCCGTTGATTGGCCGTTCTCCGCAACCCTCAGGAGGGCGGCTGGCCAGGAGACAACCTCTTACAGCTGGTGTGGCGGAGTATCCGGTTCAGCTTTCACAAGAAGCATGATCACCGGACATCCAGGCAACCGGGACCTTCCCGGCTCATTCACTCGTAGAAGAGGGTAGAACATCGTGGAGTTATTGTCTGGCGCCGACATGCTGATCCGGTCCCTGCAAGATGAGGGGATCGAATACATATACGGCTATCCGGGTGGTGCAGCGCTGCATATTTATGATGCGCTGTTCAGGCAGGACAAAGTCAAACACATTCTGGTACGTCATGAGCAGGCGGCGGTCCATATGGCCGACGGCTACGCCCGTGCGACCGGGTTACCAGGTACCGTACTGGTGACTTCGGGTCCTGGAGCCACCAACACGATCACTGGCATTGCCACCGCATTCATGGACTCCATCCCCATGGTGGTCCTGTGCGGCCAGGTGGCATCAACGCTGATTGGTGAAGATGCTTTCCAGGAGACCGACATGATCGGCGTCTCCCGTCCTGTTGTGAAGCACAATCTCAGTGTCCGTCACCCGGAAGAAATTCCGGGAATTATCCGTAAGGCTTATTATATTGCCGCTACGGGCCGCCCTGGTCCGGTGGTGGTCGATATCCCCAAGGATATGACCACACCGAACGAGCGTTACGAATATGTTTTCCCCAAGAAGGTGAAGCTGCGCTCGTACAACCCGGCCATTCGCGGTCACGCCGGCCAAATCAAGAAAGCCGTGGACATGCTGATGGCGGCGAAACGCCCCATTATCTACGCTGGCGGCGGCGTTATTCTCGGTAAGGCGACAAACCAGCTGACTGAACTGGTCAGGACGCTGGGCTACCCGATTACAAACACCCTGATGGGTATTGGCTGTTATCCTGCCTCCGACAAGCAGCATCTTGGCTGGCTGGGTATGCATGGTACCTATGAATCCAACATGGCCATGCACCATTCGGATCTGATCCTTTGTGTCGGCGCTCGATTCGACGACCGGGTGACGAATGCCACCGAAAAATTCTGCCCCGGCGCCCGTATCGTGCACATCGATATTGACCCGGCATCTATTTCCAAAACCATTGATGCGGATGTTCCCATCGTTGGTCCGGTGGATGCGGTGCTCAACGAGATGATCACGCTGGTCAGGGAGAGCAAGGAAAAGCCGGACGCCGACGCTATCGCGGCCTGGTGGAAGCAGATCGAAGAGTGGCGGGCGTTCCATGGCATGCGCTATGAAACCAGCCCGGATGTGATCAAGCCGCAGGAAGTGGTTGAAGCACTCTGGAAGCTTACCAATGGTGAGGCATTCGTAACCTCGGACGTGGGGCAGCACCAGATGTTTGCGGCCCAGTACTACAAGTTTGACAAACCCAACCGCTGGATCAACTCGGGTGGTCTGGGCACCATGGGCTTCGGTTTGCCGGCCGCAATGGGTGTCAAACTGACGCATCCGGACGACGAGGTGCTTTGCATTACCGGTGAGGGCAGTATCCAGATGAATATCCAGGAGCTGTCCACCTGCAAGCAGTACAACCTGCCGGTGAAAATCATCAACCTGAACAACCAGGCGCTGGGTATGGTCAAGCAGTGGCAGGACATGAACTATGAGTCCCGTCACGCAGAGTCTTACATGGGATCGCTGCCAGATTTCATCAAGTTGGCGGAGGCATACGGCCACAAGGGTGTCAGGATTGATAAAAAGGAAGATCTGGAGCCCAAGCTCAAAGAAGTGCTGGCAATGAAGGACGACCTGGTATTCGTTGATATCTACGTTGACCGGTTTGAGCACGTCTACCCCATGCAGGTGGCGCGCGGCTCAATGAAAGATATGTGGCTCAGCAAGACGGAGAGGGTCTGATCATGCGTCGAATCATTTCTGTTTTGCTTGAGAACGAACCTGGGGCCCTGTCCCGCGTGGTAGGGCTGTTTTCCCAGCGCAACTACAACATCGAAACGCTGACAGTGGCACCGACTGAGGACGAGACGCTCTCTCGCCTGACGGTAACAACCACTGGCTCTGACAGGGTCATCGAACAGATCACCAAGCAGCTGAACAAGCTCATTGAAGTGGTCAAGCTGGTGGATCTTACAGAGGGTTCGCACATCGAGCGTGAACTGATGTTGGTCAAGCTCAAGGCAACGGGCTCCCAGCGCGCCGAGATCAAGCGCACGGTTGATATTTTTCGCGGCCAGATAGTAGACGTCACCAGCTCTGTCTATACCGTTCAGTTGGCAGGTAACAGCGAGAAGCTGGATGGCTTTATTCAGGCTGTGGGTACCTCGGGGGTACTTGAGGTTGTCCGTAGCGGTGTGTCGGGCATTGCCCGCGGCGAAAAAGTATTGAGCCTGTAACGGGCACTGACATCATTCTGTACAATGACGGCCACTCAAAGGCCAATACAATATATAGAGGTTTTTCATGCAGGTTTATTACGATAAGGATTGTGATCTTTCCATCATCCAGGGCAAGAAAGTGGCCATCATCGGTTTTGGCTCACAGGGCCACGCTCATGCGTGCAACCTGAAAGAGTCCGGTGTTGATGTAACCGTTGGTCTGCGCCCGGGTTCTTCCTCGATTGCCAAGGCAGAAGCTTACGGTCTGAAAACCAGCGACGTACCGTCCGCTGTTGCCGCTGCCGACGTAGTGATGGTTCTGACGCCGGACGAGTTCCAGGCGCAGCTGTACAACGCCGAAATCGAACCGAACCTGAAGCAGGGCGCTACCCTGGCGTTCGCCCATGGCTTCTCGATTCATTACAACCAGATCGTGCCGCGCAAGGACCTGGACGTAATCATGATTGCCCCCAAGGCGCCGGGCCACACCGTTCGCACCGAGTTTACCCGTGGCGGCGGCATTCCTGACCTGATCGCCATCTTCCAGGACGCGTCCGGTAATGCCAAGAACCTGGCCCTGTCCTATGCCAGTGGTATTGGTGGCGGCCGTACGGGCATCATCGAAACTACCTTCAAGGACGAGACCGAAACCGATCTGTTCGGTGAGCAGGCTGTTCTGTGTGGTGGTACTGTTGAACTCGTCAAGGCGGCCTTTGAAACTCTGGTTGATGGCGGTTACGAGCCGGAAATGGCTTATTTCGAGTGTCTGCACGAGCTCAAGCTGATCGTTGACCTGATGTACGAAGGCGGTATCGCCAACATGAACTACTCCATCTCCAACAACGCGGAGTACGGTGAGTACGTCACTGGCCCCGAGATCATCAACGAGCAATCCCGTGAAGCCATGCGCAATGCACTGAAGCGCATCCAGACCGGTGAATATGCCAAGATGTTCATTCAGGAAGGCAGCAGCAACTATCCGTCCATGACGGCCCGTCGCCGCATCAACGCCGAGCATCAGATCGAGACCGTAGGCGAAAAGCTGCGCTCCATGATGCCCTGGATCTCCGCGAACAAGATCGTGGATAAAGAGAAAAACTGAGCCGGTAACCCGGTCAGTTTTGGAAAACGCGGCCCGGGTGGCCGCGTTTTTCGTATATACTCCGCCTAAATGCTTTCCGGAGTGACTGGAATGAGTGACGAAAAAAAGCAGACGAATACCAAAGCCGCAGAGAGCGGGGCCCGGGAACAGGATAGCGAAATGGGCCACGAGTTCGACATTGAGACTGGCGAGGTAGTCGAGGAAGAGTTTGTTGAGGGGGCCCCGGTCCGGCGCAAGGGGATTTATCTCCTTCCGAACGCGCTCACAACGGCCTCCCTGTTCTCTGGTTTCTATGCCATTGTTTCCGCCGCTAATGGTGTGTTTGATAATGCAGCCATCGCCATTTTCGTATCGATGATTCTCGACGGCCTTGATGGCCGGGTAGCCAGGCTCACCAATACCCAAAGCAAATTTGGCGAAGAGTATGACAGCCTTGCCGATATGGTCGCATTTGGCGTTGCGCCGGGATTGGTGGCTTTCTTCTGGTCACTGAACAATCTCGACCAGGTCGGCTGGGCCATTACCTTCATATATGTGGCTGGCGCTGCCCTGCGTCTGGCGCGATTCAATACCCAGATAGGTTCCGTCGATAAAAAGTTTTTTGTTGGCCTGGCCAGCCCCGCTGCGGCTGCTTGTGTGGCCGGACTGGTCTGGTGTTTCCATGATGTAGAGCCGGCCAGTTGGTTGACGCTGATGACCATCATTGTTGTCGGTGGTTGTGGGGTGCTGATGGTCAGTAACATCCTCTACAAGAGCTTCAAGGATCTGGATATGCGTGGGCGGGTGCCGTTTGCGGCGATTCTTCTTGTGGTTCTTGTGTTCGTTGTGGTGGCGCTTGACCCGGCTACGGTGCTGTTTACCGGCTTTCTCGTTTATGCCCTGTCGGGACCGGTTTTGGCGCTGTTCAGAAAATCCCGTAATTCAGCGAACGAATCTGCGTCGGTTTAGCTCAAAAAGGAAGCATCCTGGCTGCAGATTGATCAATGGCATAGGTGCTAACCGAAACATGGTGAAAATAGTTGTTTAACCTCGTTGACACATGCGCACGGCTCTGTAGAATGCGCATCTCTTTCGAGGGACACGCCCCTGGGGCAGGTCAGAAATTGAAAGACAACCGTTTGATTTGATTGGCAGTTTTTCGGCCTCGGGTCGGAGCCAAAATAAACGGTTGACAAGGCGGTGATTCGATGTAGAATACGCGGCCTTGATCGGGATAGTTTGAAGCCCGAACGCTCTTTAAAAAGTTGACCAAGTAATTCGTGTGGGCGCTGGCCGAGGTATTTCGGATACGAAATATCAGGACAGTGACTCGTCGAAAATT